>Ga0075433_10000529_pt1 | contig 25025 bp, 25 predicted proteins | sample RhiMethybrSRZTD2_FD_75299 | JGI IMG/M metagenome (GOLD analysis project Ga0075433, IMG submission 75299) | Populus rhizosphere microbial communities from Tennessee, USA - Rhizosphere MetaG P. TD hybrid SRZTD2 | ecosystem: Host-associated > Plants > Roots > Rhizosphere > Soil | place: USA... | reverse complement strand
TCTATGGCCGTGACTCGGCGACCTCGGCAGGCGAGACGGCAAGAGGGAACCCGTGCGGGCAGGAGGTCTCCCGCGAAGGCGCGCAGGGTTGGCGGCCGCAGCGCCCGCGTCCGCGCATCCGTGCTTCAGTCGGCCTTTCGTCTGTTGATGCAAAAAGGCATCGACGCCTTCACCATTGCCGAGGTCGCGGCGGAGGCCGGGGTGCACGAAACGTCGATCTATCGGCGGTGGGGGACGAAACACGCGCTCGCCCGCGATGCGTGCCTTCAGCACGCCGAGGTCGCGCTTGCGATGCCCGATACGGGGTCGTTACGGTCGGATCTCGTCGCGTTGCTCGAACGTCTTACGGCGATTCTGGTCTCTCCAGAAGGACGGGCGCTGCTTGCGCTGAGCGTGTCGCAACATCCACATGTCATCGAGGCCCGGCAGAGCTTCTGGCAGCGACGGCTCGGGCTGATACGGACTGTCTTCGATAAGGCGATGTCTCGAGGGGAGTTTCCCCGCCATGCGGATCCGATGCACGTTGTGGAGACGTTGATTGCACCGCTCTATTTCCGCGCCCTCATTACCGGGGAATCACTCGAAAACTGGCCGACGAACGAAATGATCGACCGCGCGCTGACGGCCTATGGAGCGCGGACCGGCGAACAACGCGGCGCTGGTGACCACCGGTCACGTGGCAGGGATATGACCGCTAAAGAACAGAAGCGCCGAAGTGAGCCAAAGGCCTAGGAGGATCGAGAACAGAAGGCCTCCCGCGAGAGGAAGTACCCAGCGTGCAAACCTGCTCGATCGAACGATGAGAAGCTTGGCCACGAAAGCGCCGTAGAGCGCCGACCCGAGCAGCGAGTGAATCAGGACGCGGGGACTGCTGGTGCCGAACCCGAGCATAAAAACGCAGTGGTACGCCACCGGCAGCGTCAGCACGATCGCGACCCGTCCCGACCAGCGATGCACCACGTTGTAGAAACGGCCCGTCGGCGGAAAGCGAAGGACCGTGTAGATGCGTCCGGCAGTCAATAACTGACCGCACGCCAGCACCACGGCTGACGTCGCCAGCCAGGCCTTCATCGCAAGGACGTCCTTGAAGAAGAGATGGAAGAAGGGCGTCGCGTACGGCTCGGGAACCGTCCCGGTCGCAACAAGCCCGACGGTGAGGGCGATCAGCAAGAAAACCACGCCCGGAAGTACGGGCCAACCTGGATTGGCGCGAGTCGACATCACTGTCTTCCTCCACTGTTCGGAACGTCGCATGAGGGACATCGTTCCCAGCTACTGAAATGGATAGACGGGACGCGTAAGCTGAGGATGTTCGACGAGGTAGACGATGCCGACTGGACCAGATTTCACGACGGGCGTTCCCGCGCACTCGCTCACGGACGGTGTCCCGCTGCTCGGCCACGTCGATGACGACCAGGTCATGCTCGTGAGGCGCGGCGATGACCTGTTCGCGATCGGCGCGACGTGCAGTCACTACGGTGGGCCGCTGGCCGAAGGGCTCGTCGTCGACGACACCGTCCGATGCCCGTGGCATCACGCGTGCTTCAGCCTCCGCAGCGGCGAGGCGCTCCGGGCGCCGGCGCTCAACGCGGTCGCGAGCTATGACGTCGACACGCGCGGCGATTCGGTCTTCGTCGGCCGCCGCCGAGACCACGTCACGAGTGTCCGGCGGCACGTCCCTCGCAAGGAGACGCCGCGCTCGGTCGGCATCGTCGGCGCCGGAGCTGCGGGAAACAGCGTGGCCGAGGAATTGCGGCACCGAGGATTCGAAGGCGAGATCACGCTGATCGATCGCGATCCCGAGACGCCCTACGATCGGCCGAATCTGTCCAAGGACTACCTCGCTGGCAACGCGCCCGAAGAATGGATCCCGCTCCACCCGCGGGCTTACTACGACGACCTCGGCATCGAGCTGGTGCTCGATCGCACTGTCACCGCCCTCGATTCGACGCGCCGGCGTCTCACGTTCGACGACGGCACGACGCGCGATTTCGGCGCCATCGTGCTCGCGACGGGCGCCGAACCGGTGCGGCTCGCGCTGGCCGGCGCCGACGGTCCGCCGATTCACTATCTCCGCACGCTGCAGGATAGCCGCGCCATCATCGCGGCGGCCGGCCGCGGTCGGAGAGCCGTGGTGCTCGGCGCGAGCTTCATCGGTCTCGAAGTCGCGGCGGCGCTTCGTATCCGCAATGTCGAGGTTCACGTGGCGGCGCCTGGCCGACGCCCGCTCGAGCGCGTTCTCGGTCCGCAGCTCGGGGATTTCGTGCGCGCGCTTCACGAGCAGCACGGCGTCGTGTTTCATCTGGGCCATACGGCCAAAGGTGTCGCGCCCAACGCCGTCATCCTCGACGACGGTGAACATCTGGGCGCGGACTTCATCGTGGCGGGCGTGGGCGTGCAGCCGGCGACGGCGCTCGCCGAGAAGGCAGGGCTCCCCATCGACAAGGGGATCGTCGTGGACGCGTCGCTCGAGACGGCGGCCAAAGGCATCTACGCGATCGGCGATTCCGCCCGTTGGCCCGACCCGCGCGCCGGCGGGCTCGTCAGGATCGAGCATTGGGTCGTGGCTGAACGGCAGGGTCAGGCCGTGGCGCGCACGATCGTCGGTGATCGCGCGCCATTCACCGACGTCCCGTTCTTCTGGAGCCAGCACTACGACGTCTCCATCAACTACGTCGGGCATGCGGAACGCTGGGACAGGATCGAGATCGATGGAAACGTCGAGCAACGCGATTGCGTGGTGCGCTACACAGGCGGCGGCCGTGTGCTGGCGGTCGCGAGCGTGTTTCGTGATCGCGAGAGCCTCGAGGCGGAGCTCGCGATGGAACGGGCCGCCCGATGGAGGGGATAGCAAGATGGAAAGCCTGAGAAACGGACCCTCGGCGCGCGAGCTGTCGAATCGTGCGCTCATCAGGGAAATCACGGAGAAGGTCTCGATCCTGGCGCGAAAGGAGCTGGAGCTCGTGAAGGCCGAGGTTCGCGCTGATCTGAAGACGGAGCTGGCCACGATCAAGGCGGTGGGTGTCGCGGCGATCGCTGCGCTGATCGGTGTGAACCTGATCCTCGTTGCCCCGATTCTGGCGCTCGCGCTCGTCATTCCCGGCTGGCTTGCGGCCCTCCTTGTGGGAGGCACCATCCTGATCGCGGCCGCCATCGTCGGTTACATCGGTTGGCGGCGCCACGTGAAAACGCCGTTGTCGCTGACGCGGCAGACGTTGAAAGAGGACATGCGATGGGTGAAGGAACGTCTCGCGTAGGTCAAGACACGCCGAACCGTCGTGCGACGGCGCAAGAGCTCGGCGGGGAGATTGCCGTGGTCCGATACGAGCTCGATGAGCTCCTCGCGGAATTCGACCGACGGCGGCACCAGCTGTTCGACGTGCGACTTCAGTTGCGTCGCCACGCTCTTGGCGCCACGCTCACGACGGTCGCGTTTGTGGCGACCGCGGCCGCGGGCGTGGGGCTCAACGTGTGGCGCCAGCGCCGTCGGCAGCGTTTCACGGCTCGGGCTGGCCGGTTGCGCCACACGATCTCGCGCATGACGGAACACCCCGACCGCGTGGCTGGCGAGCCGACCATTTCCGGCAAGATCATTGCTGCCGCGGCAAGCACTGCGGCGGCGGCGCTCGTGAAGCGACTTTTGGAGCGTGGCGTCGATCGCCTGCTCGAGCCGGTCGGCAGAGAAGACAGGGCGTCGAATGGCAGTCAGCGAGAAAGGCGGCTTCCAAAGGCGGCTTGAGTGACCGGCGGTAACGATCACTACTAGCTCGAGATCGGCTTGCGCCGGGTGAGTATACTGCGCGCGCCATGGCCATCGGGCCGCGCATGATACGCGCCTATCTGGCCCTCGCGGCCGCCGGATTCCGCCGCTATGCGACCTATCGTCAGGCGACATTCGCCGCCGCCGCGACCAACTCCGTCTTCGGGTTTCTTCGGTGTGCCGTCGTCTTTGCGGTCGTCGACGCCGGCGCACGCATCGTCGCCGGCTACGACCGAGCGCAGCTGGCCACCTTCGTCTGGGTCGGACAGGGACTGATCGGGACCGTGCTGATCTGGGCACCGCCGGATTTCGCCGATCGCATCCGCAGCGGCGACGTCGTGACCGATTTGCTCAGGCCGGTTGATCCCGTGTGGCACTTACTCGCGATCGATCTCGGCCGCGCGGCGCACTCGATGGCCACCCGCTTCGTCATCCCCATCGCTGTCGGTGCGCTGTTCTTTCGGCTCCAGACGCCGCGGCGCCCGGGCACGTACGTGTTCTTTGCGCTGTCACTTCTGATGGCGACGATCGTGTGCTTCGGGTGTCGCTTCCTCGTCAATGCGGCCGCCTACTGGCTGCTCGACGCGCGCGGCCCGCACATCGCATGGACGCTCGCGTCGGGGTTCCTTGGTGGCCTGTACTTTCCGCTCTGGTTCTTTCCGAACGCGGCCGCGGCCGCGCTCATCGTCGGCACGCCGTTTCCGTCGATCATCCAGCTGCCGCTCGACGTGCTCGTCGAGCGGGGCTCACCGGCCGATCAGCTCGTGCTCCTCACGATCCAGGCGAGCTGGGTCGTGATCATGCTGGCGCTCTGCCGCTTCGTCCAGCGGCGGGGCGAGGAGAAGCTCGTGGTGCAGGGTGGATAGGCGCGTCATCGCGGCGTACCGCCATATGGTCGCCGCGCAGCTGCGAAGCCAGGCGCAATACCGTACGTCATTCGCGATCGACGTTGTCGGCAGCGTGTTGTTCGGCGTTCTCGACATCGCCAGCGTGCTGGTGCTCTTTCGCGTCGTCCCGACCCTCGGCGGCTTCGGCTTCGCCGAAGTCTTCCTGATGGCAGCCTTGGCGGTTACCGCATTTGCGGCCGCCGATCTTGCCGTGGGCAACGTCGAGCGGCTGCGCGTGTATGTCCGCTCGGGTCTGCTCGACGCGGTGCTGGTTCGGCCCCTCGGTGTCCTGGTGCAGCTCACGGCGCTCGACATCGCGCCCCGCCGAGTCGGTCGCCTGGTGTTCGGCATCGCGATGGTCGTGATCGCGGTGGGACACGCGCACGTGCGGCTCACACCCCACTCGCTCGCGCTCCTGGTGATCACGCCGGTCGCGGGTGCCGCTATCTTCGGCGCTGTGTTCGTCGCCACCGCGACCGTGGCGTTCTGGTGGATCGAATCGGGAGAGATCGCCAACGGGCTGACGTACGGCGGATTGAACTTCACCCAGCATCCGATCACGATCTATGGCGAGGCGCTGCGACGACTGTTCGCCTACGCCGTCGGGTTCGCCTTCGTCGCCTACTACCCGACGCTGAGGCTGCTGGATCGGGCTGATCCGCTTGGTGGTCCGGTGTTTCTCGCATACGCCGGGCCGCTGGTCGCGGGCGTAGCCACGGCCGTCGCCGCGCTCCTGTGGCGCATTGGCGTTCGGCACTATCGCAGCACGGGCTCATGACGCTGATCGAAGCGCGCGGGCTGCGTCGCGACTTCGCCATAACGAGCAAGGCGGGGTGGTTGCGACGGCGCACGCGCGTTGTCACGGCGGTCGACGCCATCGACCTGACCATCGAGCGCGGCGAAATGGTCGGTTACATCGGCCCGAACGGTGCCGGCAAGTCGACGACGTTGAAGATGCTCACCGGCATCCTGTCACCCTCTGGCGGCTCGGTGCGCGTGTGCGGGCTCGAGCCCGTGCCTCAACGCACACAGCTCGCGCGGCAAATCGGCGTCCTGTTCGGGCATCGCTCGCAGCTCTGGTGGGATTTGCCGCTCGCGGAGTCGTTCGCGTTGCTGCGGCATGTCTACGGCGTGCGCGAGAGCGACCACGCGGCGCGGCTGGCGCGCGCGCGCCGGCTCCTCGAGCTCGATGCATTCCTCGACGTGCCGGTGCGCCAGCTGTCGCTTGGTCAGCGCATGCGGGGGGAGCTCACGGCCGCGCTGCTGCACGGCCCCCACGTGCTGTTCCTGGACGAGCCGACGATCGGCCTGGACATCGTGAGCAAGCAGGCGGTGCGCGCGTTCCTGACGACGCTCGGCGCAACCGGCGATACGACGATCGTGCTGACCACCCACGATCTGGCGGACATCGAGCGCCTGTGTCGGCGCCTCATCGTGATCGATCAGGGGCGTATCGTTCACGACGGCAGCCTCGAACAGCTGCACGCGCGGCACGGCTCGCGCCGCCGGCTCGTCGTCGACCTCGACGAGCCGCTGGCGATGCCGCTCGCGCTCCCCGGGGCGATCATCGAGTCCGTGCAGGCGGACGGTCGGCGCATCACCTACGCGCTCGACGGGAACGTGACGAGCACCGGGGAGATCCTGCGACGGCTCACCGAGGTGGCGGCACTACGCGACATCTCGGTGCTGGAGCCCGCCATCGAAGACGTGATCGCGCGGCTCTACTTGCGACGATCGAGCGACCCGGTCCACGACGCTGCGGTGTAGGATTGCGGCCATGGGCAAGAAGCTGACCGACGCGCAAATCGAGCGCTGGCACCGCGACGGCTTCGTCTACCCCGTCGACGCGTTCACCGCCGAGACGGCGCGGCGGTACCGGCTCGCCATGGAGGAGTTCGAGGCGGCCCAGGGCACGCAGCTCACCAAAGGGCAGAACTTCAAGCCACATCTGCTGTTCACGTGGGTCGACGAGATCGTCCACCATCCCGCCATCGTCGACGCCGTCGAGGACGTGATCGGCCCGGACATCCGTCTGTTCCATCTCTCAGTGTGGCCGAAGAACGCGGGCGACCCGGCCTATGTGAGCTGGCATCAGGATGCGACCTACTTCGGCCTCGAGCCGCCCCTGCAGGTGACGGCCTGGATCGCGCTCACCGACGCCTCGATCGAGGCCGGCTGCATGGAGGTGATTCCGGGCTCGCACACGCTCGGCCAGCTCCATCACGCCGAGGACAGCGAGGCGACACACAATTTGCTCTCGCGCGGTCAGACGATCACGGTCCCGCTCGACACGAGCCGCACTCAGTTCATGCCGGTCCGCGCTGGCGAGTTCTCGTTGCATCACACGCACCTGGTACACAACTCGCGGCCGAACCTCTCCACGGACCGGCGCATCGGTCTCGGCATCAGCTACATCCCGACGAGCGTGCGCTGCACCAGCCGCACACGATTGACCGCGATGCTCGTGCGCGGCACTGACCGCTGGGGGCATTTCGACGACGAGCCGCGGCCACGCATTGATTTCGGCGCGGCCGAGCGCGCCGTCCACGCCGATGCAGTTGCGCGCTTCCGTGCGTCCAATGTCGAGCAGACGAGCCGGTACGCGTCGGCGGCACGATAGGAGTCCGCACGCAGGATCGCGTTGATCACGCTCGACACCGAACGCCTGCGGCTGCGAATGTTTCGCGACGCCGACCTCGAGGCGTACGCCGCGATGTCGGCGGATCCCGAAGTCATGCGTTATCTCGGCGCCACCGGCCAACCCCTCACGCGTCAGGAAGCGTGGCGTCAGATGGCGATGTTCCTCGGTCACTGGCAGCTGCGCGGCTACGGGGTGTGGGCGATGGAGGAGCGCGCGACCGGCGTGTTGGTCGGCCGCGTCGGCCTCTTCAATCCCGACGGCTGGCCGGGCCTCGAGTGCATCTGGGCACTCGCACGCGGCGCCTGGGGCAAGGGGTATGCGACCGAAGGTGCGCGGCGCGCGCTTCAGTATGCGTTCACCGAGCTCGGGCAGGCGCGCGTGATCAGCCTGATCCGGCCCGACAACACGGCGTCGATCCGCGTCGCGGAGCGGCTGGGCGAAACGCTCGAGGGCCGCGCGACGCTGTTCGGCACCGAGGCGCTCGTCTATGGGATCTCGCGCATCCCATCAGGCAGGCTCTGAACCGCAGACCAGGGATATCCCGATAGCAATTATCGGATGCTGCGATAGAATCCTGGGTCGTGAGTGCAGATCGTCGGCGGCTGCTCATCCGGGCGCTCGCAGCCCAGGCCCATATAAATGTCGCGATTCGCGCGAGCGCGGGAGCGACCTGCCTCTTGTGCTTGACGGCGATTGCGCCAGGCGCACGGCAATACGAAATCGAGCTCGGCCAGTCGGTGATGATCGTCGACGAGCGCTGCTATAAGGCTTCGTTGCAGGACATCGTCGACGCTCCACCCGAGGCGGCAATCTAGCCCCCCACTCCCGGCGTCGCCCCTGTGCGATAAGGGCCTAACGGCCCGCAAGAATCCGTAGTCGGCCCTGTCGCCACGCGACAGCGCGCGCGAACATGCGGGCATGGTGAAGAAGACGTCCACGCTGTTTCTCATCGGATCACTGATCACCACGCTCGCAGGCTGCTCTGGGGCGAGCTATTCGAGCGCCAGCTCAGGCCCGGCCAACGTCAATGGCACGTGGATGGGCGGCACCGCCACCGGAACGAAAGACGTCACGCTGCACCTGCAGCAGTCCGGAACCAATGTGACCGGGACCGGCGCCGGCGCCGTCGCCTTCGACGGACCGATCCAGGGCACCGTCAACGGCAATACGCTCCAGCTGACCCACCAACGAAGTGGTGTCGCGGCCCCACGCCCGCTCATCGTCCGGGGCGATTTGATGCACGGAGAGCTCGACGGGGTCCCGCTCGATCTTGTCCGATTGGGCGGCCCGACTCGCTAATCGTCTCGTCGAGACGAAGCCCGCCTCGGGTCACCATCGGGAAAACCCTGATTGCGTCAGCGGATGACGGCGCTAAATTCGCAATCGACGGACGACGGCGATGCTGCAATACACCGTCGCGGTACTCCTGAAGCAGGAACCCGGCGCAGCCCTCTGCGATTCCTGTCTTGCGTTCGCCTGCTCGACGAGTCTGAACGAAATTCGCTGCGTCACCGAGGCCCTCGTCGCCGAGCGTGGCCAATTTCAGCGCTGCCCAGCCTGTGCGAGCTGTCGGCGAACCGTACCATCCACGTTCTATAAGGCGCTCGCGAAATGTGCCCACTGTAGCGGTGAGGTCTACGACGCTGAGACCATGAGTCTCGGAGACCAGATACTGCACGTCCATTGTTTCCGGATCCTGACCACCGATGGAACAATGGCGATCTCGCGTGGCCTGAATCGGCGTTCTCGACAGCTCATTGCCGAATCTCGGCGACGGATGCAGGGCCAGTAAGAGGTTTTACTGGCGCGCGAGATACATTCGCATCTTCGCCTCCATGTCCTCGATCGGCTCGCCCGACACATCGACCAGAACCTTCTTCACCGTGCCGGTGAACGTAAACGGCGCTTTGTAGTCGGTCATCACCGGCGAGCCGGCGTCGGTGCCGACCGAGACACCGGCCGACAGTCCCAGCGACAACGGAATAGTCACGGGCAAGTCACCAGTCCCGATCTGTTTGCCATCGACGAACAGCTTGATGTTTGCCGGGACGCCGCGGCCTTTGGCGATGTCAGGCTTGCCGGTCGGCGTGAACTCGAAGCTGAGGATGTGATCACCATCCGGCAGGGCGCTGTCGGACTGCACTTTGAAGCGCTGATCAGCGACGTAGTTGTAGCCGTACGTGAGCTTGCCGCCCTGTACGTAGAAGGTGAAACCGCCGTCGTTGCCGCCCATTGAATAGAGCACGCCCTCCGCGCCACCTTTAGGCACGTTCGCGTGCACCGACACGGAGTGCGGCACGTTGACGACCCGCGGGGCGGCATTGGCGGGCACCATCTGAGTGCCGGGATAGTACACGTACTTCTTGCGGCTCACGGCGATCTGCGGCCGCGGATCAGCGAAGCGCAGCGTTCCGCGGCTGTCGATCGGGAGGACGTCGTACTTGCCCGCCTCGACATACCACATACCGATCATGGCGATCAGCCGGTCGCGCTCTTTGTCGGCGAGGTTCTTCGTCTCTGCGAAGTCTTCGTCGATGTTGTAGAGCTCCCAACCCTTCGCATCGAGCTCGATGAGCTTGTTGTAGTCGATCGGCGCCCCGAACATCAGACCGGACTCGGTGAACGAGGTGCCGGGCCACGGACACACGGCACGCCAGCCGTCGTGATAGAGCGAGCGGTGGCCGAACATCTCGAAGTACTGGGTGACGTGCAGGGAGGCCGCCTTGGCGTCTTCAAAGGACGACTTCAGACTGAAGCCCTGCAGCGGCGACTGGGTGACGCCGCGGACATGTGTCGGCGGCTCGAGGCCGAGCGCATCCAGCACGGTCGGCACCATATCGATCGCATGGCAGTACTGGGTGCGGATCTCGCCTCTGGCCTTGATGCGCTTGGGCCACGTGACGATGAACGGATCCGAGGCGCCGCCGCGGTAGGTCTCGCGCTTCCAGCGCCGGAACGGCGTGTTGCCCGCGTGGGTCCACCCCCACGGATAATGATTGAAGTACTTTGGTCCGCCGAGGTCATCGATTGCCGCCAGATTCTGCCGAACGTCGTCGGGCACGTTGTTGAAGAACTTGCCTTCGTTCACAGAGCCGTGTGGACCGCCCTCGGCGCTGGCGCCGTTGTCCGAGATCACCATGATCAAGGTGTTGTCGTATTCGCCGAGCTCCTTGAGAAACGCGATCAGCTCGCCGATGTAGTGGTCGGTGTGCTCGAGGAATCCGGCGAAGACCTCCATCATCCGCGCATATAGGCGCCGCTCGTCGTCCGACAGCTTGTTCCAGTCCTGCACGTCGGGATCGTGCCGCGACAGCTTCGTGTTCGCGGGCAGGATGCCGAGCTTCTTCTGCTTCTCGAACACCTGCTCGCGGTACGCATCCCAGCCGGCGTCGAACTTTCCCTTGTACTTGTCGGCCCACGCCTTCGGCACGTGGTGTGGCGCATGCATCGCCCCGGGGCAGAAGTAGAGGAAGAACGGCTTATTGGGCGCGACCTGCTTGGCGTCGGCGATCATCGCCTTGGCCTTCTCGACCAGGTCGGGCGTCAGGTGGTAGCCCTGTTCCGGTGTCGTTTCTGGCTCGGTCTGGCTGTTGTCGCGCACCAGCTCCGGGTAGTACTGATGCGTGTCGCCGCCGAGGAAACCGTAGTAGCGCTCGAAGCCGCGGCCGAGCGGCCAGCGATCGTAAGGGCCGGCCGCCGACGTCGCCTCGGCCGGCGTGAGATGCCATTTGCCGAGGGCATAGGTGTTGTAGCCGTTCTGCAGCAGGATCTCCGAGAGCATCCCGTTCTCGAACGGCATATAGCCATTCGCTCCGGGGAAGCCGACGGATCCTTCGGTGATGCACGCCAGGCCGTTGGAGTGATGATTGCGTCCGGTCAGGATGCACGAGCGCGACGGCGAGCACAGGGCGGTGGTGTGCATGTTGTTGTAGCGCAGCCCGTCGGCGGCGAGCGCGTCGAGATGCGGCGTGTTGATCGGGCTGCCGTAGCAGCCGAGATGGCCGAAGCCGGTGTCGTCGAGAACGATGAACAGCACGTTCGGTGCACCTTCTCGTGCCCGATTCGGCGCCGGCCACGCCGGCTTGGACACGTCGAAGGTTCGGCCGATCACGCCGGAGAACGCTTGCCCAGGCTTGTATTCCGTCAGCGCCATTGATCGTCCTCCATCACTCCCGGACCAGCGGACCGGCAGGAGTTGCTCTTGCGCGCCATCTCGCGATGTTGTCGACCTTGTCGTGTCGTGCACAGAGCCGAACGACGACGGTGGAAGTGGCCCTGATGGCTCTAAGGCCGAAGGTCACAGAGATCTTTGAGAATGACTCGGGCCGCGTGCAAGATCACAGCGATGCGGAAACGGAACGTTGCCCTCTGCGTGCTTCTGATGCTGTCGGCGGTCATCGGCGCCTTCGCGACATCGCCTGGAGGAGACATGGCGCGATTTCGGACGGTCGCGCCGGGCATCGAGCACGCGACGTTCCAGGTCGAGCCGAGGGACGCCGAGCCGTTTTCAGGGCATGCCTTCAAAATCGATCTCGATGTCGCGAAGCTCCGTTTGATTCCCGCCGGAGGACCATCCGCGCGGCGTAGGGTAGAAGAAATCGTCGCGTCCTATCCTGCCGTCGTCGCGATCAACGCAAGCTTCTTCGACAGAGACGGCCAGGCCATGGGTCTGGCGATCTACGACGGGCGCCCCGCAAGCGGCAACAGGCTGAAAGGCTGGGGCGCCCTCGTGATCAGCGACAGGGCACGCATCGTGTTAGGCGCCGACATCGACGAACATCCCGCGAATCGTCTGGTGGTTCAGGGCATCCCGCGTCTCGTGGTCGACGGGAAAGTGACAGCCCTGAAACCGCAAATCGCCGAGCGAACCGCCGTGTGCGCGGAAGGAAGCAGCGTCATCCTCGTCGTCTCGACACGAGCGGAAGCGACTCCCTTCGCACGTTTCCTGGCCGAGCCGCTCGACAAGGGCGGACTCGGTTGCTCGAATGCGCTGAATCTCGACGGCGGACCGTCGACACAGCTGCTCGTGAGGCTTCCGTCACTCGCGTTGTCATTCGCCGGCGGATGGGGCGTGCCGAACGCGTTGGTGGTGTCTCCGGGCGCGAAATGACGATCATCGCCGCCTTGCTCGTGCTCACGCTCGCGTCGTCCGCGGCGGCTGAGGATGCGTGGGTCTTGTGGGCCGAGCAGAAGCGCTCGACTCGCGGCGGCCCCTACCAGCGCACCTCACTCGATCCGGTGCGCGGTTACACGACGCTTCAGGAATGTGCGGCGACACTGGATAGCCTCCAATCGGCCGGGGATCAGCGCTGGGGGCCAGCAACGCTGTACCGTTTCATGGGCGATCCCAAGGCCGAGGTCTTTTTCGTCACGTTTCAGTGCTTGCCGGCCGCCGTCGACCCCCGCGCGCCAGCGCGGCGCTGAACGGCGCCGGAGTCATCGGGTGCGGCGCACTACAGCGTGCGTACGACCAGCGCGGCCCCCGTGACGAGCAACGCGGCGCCGATGATGCGGGCCATCGTCGCCGGTGTGACACTCAAGTGCACTCGATTGCCCACCCACAGTCCAGCCAATGCGATCGGAAGTAGCAGCATCACCGCGAACCAGAGCGTGCGCGAGGCGAGGAGCCCGGCGAGGGCGAACGCGACGACGCGTAACCCGACGTTGAGGATGACCATCTGAGCGATCGTCGCGCGTTGCGCGGCGGCGTCTGCAATCCGGCCGGTGATGTACATGACGTACGGGGGGCCGCCCATGCCGAACAGCGCCCCGACGATGCCGCCGACGACGCCAGCGGGCGCCGCCCAGCCGCGACTCAACCGTTGCAGGGGGCGCCGCCGCAAGATCACATGGAGCGCGTACACGCAGACGAACACTCCCAGTGCCAGCACCGTCGCCCGGCGCGGAAGCTTGACCAGGAGCGTCACACCGAGCGTGAGTCCCACCACGGTAAACGGCAGCAGTGCGAAGAGCTCCCGCGTATCCGCCTGCCGGCGCGTGTGAAAGCCAAGCATCAGCCCCGAGCTGAGGTCGAGAATGGCGGCGAGCGACAGGACGAAGGTGAGCGGCAGCACCTGAGCCAGGACTGGGATCGTGAGCGGCGATGCGCCGAAGCCCGTGGCGCCGAAGATCGTGTACCCGACAAAGATCACGAGCACTACGACGATCAACGTCTCGGGCGCGATCGCCATCCGAATCGAGCGAGATGTCGAGCGCTAGCCGGTGAGGGAGACGCTCGTCGTGGCCACAGGGTGGTCGGCCACGCCCATCGCGGCAAGCGTCTTTCGCCCGATCGGCGTGACGACGAGCGCACGACTGTCGGGAATGCGCGTGACCAGACGCTGGGCGAAAAACGCCTCCGCGAGTGCCGCGCCGACGGCACCCGAAATGTGATGGCGTCGCTCCGTCCAGTCGATGCAGCCGCGGCAGTATTGACGTTTGGCTCCGCGAAGCCTCGGGAGATCGACGCCGAGCCCCGAAAGGAATCGCTCACCGCTCGAGGTGACTTCGCCACCGCCGTCGACGAGCACGACGTGGCGACGACGCAGCAACATGTCGCACACGGCGACGCCGAGGCGCCCCGCCATGTGGTCGTAGCACAGACGCGCTTCGCGGAGCGCCGGCTCGACGCGGTGATACGGCGGCCAGCCGTTGGACGGAATGGTCGCGACCGTCATCAGTCCCTCGATGGCGCGAGCGACCTCGGCGGAGCGCAGCCGATAATAATGACAGCGGCCCTGCTTCTCCATGACGAGCAGGTTGCCGGCGAGCAGGCGAGACAGATGGCTGCTCGCCGTCGCCGCCGTCACTCCGGCGAAATAGGCCAGCTCCTTCGCGGTCAGCGCACGGCCCGTGAGCAGGGCGGTCAGGATGCGAGTGCGAGCCGGCTCGCCCAGGAGCGCGGCCACTCTAGAGAGCATGTCCGTGTCGGTCATGGCTAAAGAGTAGAGCGCCGCGGCCGTTGCGCCAAGGCCGGACGGTTGGGGCTCGATCGAAGCGTTCCGCGTGGACTGACGCGCATCGTGTGGCCATACTCCGCGGAAAGGAGGGCGTCATGCTCACACTGTGCATCCGCTATACGCTCGACTCCGCCAAGCTCGCTGATTTCGAGGCTTATGCGCGTGCCGTCGCCGGCCCCATCGAGCGCTGCGGCGGTAAGGTCGTCGGCTACTTCGCCCCGACCAAGTTCGCCGGGCCGACCAACTTCGGGCTCTCGCTCATCGATTTCCCGAATCTCGCCGCGTACGAACGGTACCGTGAGGCGCTCGCCGCCGATTCGGAGCACACGGCGGTGGCGAAGCGCGCGGCCCAGGCCGGCGTCATCCTGGTCGAAGACCGCTCGTTCATGCAACGCATGTCATAGGCGAGCAGCCGCGTCGAGTGCGCGAGATTTTGTGGCAGCGACCGCGCTCGCGAACCGCTAAAGTGAGCGTGTGACGCTGCGGCCATGGTTCGCGTTGCTTGTCTTCATCGCGTTGACGATGCCGCACGGTCTGCCAGGGGCACAGAGCGCAGCGCCCGACATCGTCACGACCAGGGGCACGGTCGTCAGCCGGGGCGCTGCGCCAGGCACGTGGCTGTTCGAGCTCGACCGCGGTCTCGACGTCGTCGCGGGGCATGTGCGGTCCGTATCGCTCTTCATCGACGAAACGTCCGGTCCTGCGCATCCGATCGGCGTGGGTGATCGGCTAGACGTCGAAGGCCGATTGCTCACGCCGATATTACCGGGAGATGTCGGCACGCTGCAGCCCACTCGAATCACGCAACTGTCGGAGTCGCGGCTGAGGCACGCGTATTTCCTGTTTCGAAGCGGCAAGAGCGAGGGATGCGCCGAGTGTTACGTTCCGTTGTTGCTCAGCGCCGCGCCGCTCGAATCGTCATCGCCTGCCACACCGGAGTTTGAAGTGATCGTGACGTACGAGCGCGATTCGATCTGGGAGATCCGCGATCGCTTGGCGGTGATCACCGAGGTCGAACCGAAGGCGCGGACGCTGAGACTCGACGGTCGGCCGTATCGCTATCAAGAAGTGTCGCCGGACGAAGCGATCCGCCTGCTCAAGAATCCGCTCGGGTCCATTCCAATCTCTCGCCCCGGGTTGGTGGACGCGCCGACCAGCACCCGTCGTCGAGCACTTCTGCTCCGCATGGGTGTCCGCGACCCCTGAGGTCTTCTGGCGGCCGACGCGCTGTTGCGCCGGCTGTGATTACCGTCGGCGCCGCGTCGCTTTCGCGCATCGTTCGTCGAGAGGCGCCGCGCGCGGGAACTTTCGCACGTACTGAAAGAACCGAGCCAGATGTCGATCGGCGGCTACGAGCACGCCCGGGCGAAACCTGATGGTATCGAGGACCGGAGCGTCCTCGGCAAGGAGCCGCTCGACGAAGCCGCGCAACATTTCGAGCTTCGCTGCCACCGCCTGCGGGTCGGCTTCGGACTTCGGCACGCCGTACACGTAGAAACCCATCGTCCTGCCATGGGCGAGCGGTGCTCCGCTGAACAGCATGAAGAGCTCCTCACCGCCGATGCTCAGATGCTGCGAGAACGTATTGACGCCGGTGATGAGCCCATGCTGCACGGCCCCGGTCGACTCGACGCGATATTCGATGCTGTAGTCGCGCACGGTGACGGTCTCGGGTGTGACGGCCTGCAAGCCGTGGAGCGTGCGGAGATGCTGGAAGTCGACGCCGTTCGAAACTCCGACCCACGGATCGAGCGCGCGCGTTCCACGAAAATGGGACTCACAGCTGAGATCGGCTTCGGCGATGTCCGGAATGCGTGGTAGCGGGAACAGCGGTGTCTCGCCGTTGAACGCCCAGATGAGTCCCCAGGCCTCCGCGCTCGGATAGGTCCAGATCCGAGCGCCCGGCGGAATCTTGTCGCCCGTCGGGATGTCGACACAGCGGCCGGTGCGATCGAAACGCCAGTGGTGATAGGCGCAACGAATCTGCCCATCGACGAGCTGCCCGACCGAAAGGTCCGCGCCGAGATGCGGGCAGTAGGCGCTCTGCACGAGCGGCTTTCGATCCGAGTCCCGGTGGAGCACGACGCGCGTGCCGAGGAAGTCCCGTCCGATGATCTGACCATCGCCGAGCTCGCGCCCGAGCGCGAGCGGAAACCAGGATTGATGGAACATGCGCTCCTCCGTGGCGTCATGATCGCGCACCTCGGCGACGGCGCACGCGGAATCCGACGAACGGCCTGAATGGCGGGACGAACGGCCGTTTCTGCTGGACGGCCGGGCACCGATTCCGGATGGTGGGACACCACCAGGGATCGATACTGTCCGGGGTATGGAGTTCCGCCGATTCGGGCCCACGAAGTTTGAGGTCCCGGTCATCGGGCAGGGGACCTGGCATCTCGAGCGCGGCGATCGCGCCGCCGCGATCGCCGCCTTGCGTCTCGGCATCGACCTCGGCATGCGGCACATCGACACCGCCGAGCTGTACGGGTGGGGCGTCGTAGAGCGGATCGTGGGCGAAGCGATCGCCGGACGCCGCGAGGAGGTTTTTCTGGTCTCCAAGGTCGTCCCGGCCAACGCGTCCTACAGCGGGACCCTCGCGGCGTGCCAAACGTCGCTCTCTCGGCTCCGGACCGACTGGCTAGACTGCTACCTTCTCCACTGGCGTGGTGACTACCCGCTGAAGGAGACGTTCGACGCCTTCGAGCAGCTTCAGCGCGACGGGAAGATTCGGTGTTGGGGCGTCAGCAATTTCGACGAGGCCGACCTGGCGGAGGCGCACCGGATTGCCGGCGACGGCCACCTGGCGTGCGATCAGGTCCTCTACCATCTGCAGGAGCGGGCGATCGAGCACGCCGTGTTGCCCTGGTGCGAGCGGCACAACACCGCCGTCGTGGGCTACGCGCCGTTTGGTCACGGCCGGCTTCCGGGCCCACGCACGAACGGCGGCCGCGTCCTGCAGGCGATCGCGGACGCGCACGGCGCGACCGCTCGTCAGGTCGCTCTCCGGTTTCTGGTGCGCCGCCCCTCGGTGTTCACGCTTGCGAAGGCCTCGAATCCCGAGCACGTCGCCGAAAACGCCGCTGCGGCTCACCTGCGACTGAGCGAACAAGAGATCGACATGATCGCTCAGGCGTTGCCACCATCAGCGTTGCGCCACCGTCGCGCCGCCGATCCCGCCGCATAACGACGGTACGGCCGCCGGAGTTCGTTGCCTGACCTCGAAGTGTGACGAGGTCGCGATACGTGCGAAGCCCTTCATCAGCACCGCCTCGAAGGCCTGCTTTTCCGGTGGATTCGGATCGGCCATCGCCGGATGAATCACCAGGAGGTTGGCTGGCTGGATCCAGAGCCGATCGATGACGACCCACTGCGCCTTGGCGATCACCTCCGCACAAACGTCGCGGAACTGGTCCACGGTCGTGTAGCTCGGCATCATGACATCCAGTCGCGCGATGTGATGTCGAGCCGTGAGATATGGCACCAGCGGCATGTTCGGATAGAAAAAGAATCCATCGGCGGGCGTCGTGTGCTCCTGAATCCCTGCGACCAGCCAGGCAAAATCGCGCGCCCAGAAATCCTGATACCGCTCGACGATCCCGCGGGCCGTCGCGATCTCCTGCCGCGGCGTACGCGCCATGCTGATGCGACCCGCCACCGAGGATCCGACGTGCCACAGACACACGCCGATGAGCGCCGCGATCAGAGTGAGCCGATAGCGGCCTTCGAGCCTGTGGAGCAGGGCGGTCAACGCCAGGGCACACATCGGCGTCGCGAGCGCCATGACGTACGTCAGATGAGTCACATCCGGCCGTGGGTATGCGCCGATGAGCGCGATAACGGCGAGAACGAGCAAGACACGAAATTCTGGCCGTCGGAATTCAGCGCGCAGCGTGACCAGCGCGAGCAGCAGCGTGAGCGGGACAAACACCACGATGCCGGCGTCCTCAAACGAACCGAAGGCGCCGAACGGGACGGCTTGAATCGCCGAGTAGCGCCGGGATGGGAAGATCAGCGTCTCCTCGATCGCTGCACGGAGCGCCCCGACGGACGCGAGATACAGAGCCGCCGCGGCCGGCGCGACGGTCATCCCGGCGGCGGTCCATCCCAGTCGCCGCTTGCGGTCTGGCAGTGTGAGAAGCGCCGCGAGGATTCCCACGACGAGCACTCCGCCCCGGCTCTGTGTGAACATCGTCGCCACGCCGGCGAACACGCCGGTGGTGAAGCACGCGAGCCAGAGAAACCGCCCACTGTGTATCGAGGTGACAAGACCCAGGGCCGCGGCCATCGCCGCCGCGGTGGTGAACCAGTGATGGTTGAGATCTTGTGGCGCCTTGACGAGGAACACGAGGGCTAAGGCCAGCGCGATTGCCCGGTGCGCCGAGACCGCGCGGGCCGTCAGATAAATCAGGATTGCGATCAGCGTGACCGCGGCGACGCTGAGGACCCGGATTGCGGCGAAGCTCGAGCCAAATATTTTCAGCCACGCCGCGCTGACCAGGAACGTCCCCGGACCGATGATCTCGAAGAAATCGCGATACAGCACCTGGCCCTCGAGAAGTCTCGCCGCGCCGTGGAGGATGATGCCCTCGTCACTGAGTGAAGCGACCAGGCGAAACGCCGGGATGCAGTAGATGACCGAAAAGACCGCGAGACCGTAGAGCCACGGATCGCGCGCCACCGCACGCCAGGAGAGCACAGGCACCAGATCGATCGTACTGTGGCCGTCGGCTCAGCGACAAGTCATTTGGCACGCGCCATATGTGATACTTGGCCGCGGGAGTCACGAGAGGAGCCACGATGCGGAAACCGATCATCTCTGCCGACTCGCACATCACCGAGCCGCCGAACACGTACGTCGACCGGATCGAGGCGAAATTCCGCGACCGCGCGCCGCACGTCGTCCATGATCCCAAGCGCGGGGATCTCTTCGTCATCGAAGGCCTCGACAAGCCGATTCCGATGGGGCTGGTGGCTGCGGCGGGCAAGCGCGCCGAAGAGCTGAGCGTGTTCGGCAGCCGGTTCGAGGAGCTCCATCGCGGGGGCTGGGATCCGCAGGCGCGGCTGGCCGATCAGGATCGCGACGGCGTCGCGGCGGAGATCCTGTACCCGACCGTCGGCATGATGCTGTGCAATCATCCGGATTTCGATTTCAAGCACGCATGCTTCGTCGCGTACAACGAGTGGATCGGTGAGTATGCGTCGGCGCATCCGGAGCGTCTGCTGGGCATCGGCCAGACGGCGATGCGCTCGGTCGACGATGGGATCCGCGATCTCGAGCGCATCAAGAAGCTCGGGCTGCGGGGCGTGATGATGCCCGGCAATCCTGCGCTGGCGGACTACGACGACGCGACGTACGACCCGTTCTTCGAGGCCGCGGTCGACTTGAAGCTGCCGCTGTCCTTCCACATCCTGACGAGCACGAGCGACACGTTCAAGACGCGCGGGCCCAAGCTCAACGCGTTCATGTCGATCATCCGCGGCTGCCAGGACATCATCGGTCTCTTCATCTTCGGCGGCGTGTTCGAGCGTCACCCGAAGCTGAAGCTCGTCTGCGTCGAAGCCGATGCTGGCTGGGTGCCGCACTTCATGTACCGCATGGACCACGCCTACGAGCGGCACCGGTACTGGCTGACGGGCAGCGCGATCACCAGGCTGCCGAGCGAGTACTTCCGCGAGCACGTCTACACCACGTTCCAGGATGATTGGGTGGCCTTCCAGGTGAAGGACCTCTGCAACGTCCGTCGACTCATGTGGGCGAACGACTTTCCCCACAGCGATTCGACGTGGCCCAACTCGCAGGCGGTGCTGGCCAAACAGGCGGCGCATCTGACCGAGGCAGAGCGCGACCTCGTGCTGCACGACAACGTCGCGGAGCTGTACGGGCTTGGAGGCTGACATGACGTACGATCTCGTGATCCGCGGCGGCACCGTGGTCGATGGCTCCGGGCTCCCGCGGTACCGCGCGGATGTGGGAATCCACGGCGACCGGATCGCGCGCATCGGCAAAATCCGCGAGCGCGGCCGTGAGGAGCTGGACGCGCGCCACCGCGTCGTGGCTCCCGGCTTCATCGACGGCCACACTCACATGGATGCACAGGTCGCATGGGATCCGCTCGGGACGTGCTCGTGCTGGCACGGAGTGACGAGCGTCGTCATGGGAAACTGCGGTTTCACGCTGGCCCCCTGCCGACCTGACGAGAAGCACCTCGTCGTGCGCAATCTCGAGCGGGCCGAGGACATTCCGGCCGAAGCGATGCAGGCGGGAATCGACTGGACGTGGGAGACGTACGCGCAGTACCTGGACGCCGTCGCGCGCTGGCCGAAGGGCATCAACTACGCGGGCTACGTCGGCCACTCGGCGCTGCGGACGTATGCCATGGGCGAGCGCGCGTTCTCGGAGCCGGCCACCGCCGAGGACCTCGCGGTGATGAAGCGAGAGCTGTCCGATGCGCTCGCTGCAGGCGCGATGGGTTTCACGACCTCACGCACCCGGAACCATGAGACGGCCGATCGGCGGCCCGTGGCCAGCCGCGTCGCCGAGTGGAGCGAGGTGCGTGAGCTGGTGCAGGTGATGGGCGACCTCGGCGCCGGCATCTTCGAGATCGCCGGCGAGGACACGGGCCGCGACCTCGACCGCCAGCGCGACTACCTCGCGCGGCTGCGCGATCTGGCGATCGAGACCGGCGTGCCGGTCACGTGGGGCATGTTCAGCTCCCGTTTCATGCCCGACGCATGGCGCGCATACTTCTCCATGCTGGACGAGACCGCGCGTGGCGGCGGTCGCATGTTCGCCCAGGTGCACAGCCGCTCGCTCTCGCTCGTGCTGTCGTTCGAGACACGACTGCCCTTCGATCGCCTGCCCGAATGGCGCGATGTCCGGCAGCAGCCACTCGATCGGCAGCGCGCGCTGCTGCGTGACGCCGAGGTGCGTCGGCGACTCGTGAAGGCAGCGGCCGAAGCGGAGTACGGCCGCGTTGTCGGCGCGGAGGCCCGGAAGCCGGACTACGAGTGGACGATGCTCATGGAGGATCCGTGCGGGCCGCACCGGCCCATCGCCGAAATCGCGCGCGAGCGTGGCGTCGACCCCGTCGAAGCGCTGATCGAGGTCGCACTGGAACGTGATCTCAAGGCGTTCTTCGTCCAGCCGTTGTTCAACGAGAACTTCGACGACGTGCTCGAGATGATGAAGCACCCACGCTCGGTGGTGACGTTCTCCGACTCCGGCGCGCACGTCTCCCAGATCATGGACTCGTCGCTCCAGACCCAGGTGCTCGCCTACTGGGTGCGCCGCCGCCAGGCGCTGACGCTCGAAGAAGGTGTGCGGATGCTGACGCTGGAGCCGGCATCCGCATGGGGACTGCACGATCGAGGGCTGCTGCGCGAGGGACTCGCCGCCGACGTGATCATGTTCGATCCCGACCGCGTGGCGCCCGACATGCCGGAGGTGGTGAACGATCTGCCCGCCGGCGCGCGGCGTCTGCGCCAGAAGTCGACGGGTTTCGACGCGTCGATCGTCAACGGTCAGGTCGTGCTGCGCGACGGGGAGCACACAGGCGCGTATTCGGGGCGCGTTCTACGCGGACCGCTCTCGGCGCGGGGGTAGCCGCTCATCGGTCCTTCTTGGCTCGCTCTGTTGTCGCCTCCCTGAGCGCTCTGCTTGATCGTTCCATGGCTTCATCTGTCTCGACCCGCAGCCCGCGGGGCATCTGAAGCCTGACGTCTGTGGTCGTTCGGGACTCCGTGTCCTGAGCGGGGGCGTCGAGAGGCTTCTCGATCGTCGTGCGGTCGCGTTCTTTCGTCGCGTCGGCTTCGCCGGCCGAGACGATCCCCGCGACACTCGTGAGGGCCAGTACACCGACCGCGAGCGATACGAAGCGCAGTCTCACTATGCGGTCCACCGGGTAAGACCGGGCGAGGGTGTGCGTGACGCCGGGCGAATCACAGCAAATCCGTCACGTCGTATACGGCCATCCACGTCCGACCGTACTCGGCGCTCTGCGATACGCCGTCGCGCGGGCCGAGACCCCTTGCGGCGGTCGTAGAAGATCTCGACGCCGGGATCGTTCGACAACGCCGTGCACAATGACCGGTACACAGCTTCATTGCCGCTCTCGACGACAAAGATCTGTCGCCCCCCTATCGGTTTGGCGTACGCGTCGTAGTTCAAAGCGTTGGCGTAGCTCAGATATGTCGCGAATGACGCCACCACGATCCTGGCCTCGACGGTCAGGAGGTCGATGCCGACGAGCGACATGCGAACCCACGCATCGATGACGATCCCTTTGTCGAGGACGCGATCGAACACATCGATGAGGCTCCAGCTATTAGGAGTGTGCTTGACAGCCATCAGTGACGTTGCGGCCGCCGTGGCCGCCGGCGAGCGGCCGAAGCGTAACCCCGGGAAAACATTTTCAGCATGCCTGGACCCCCGGCGGATCAGGCACGCAAACATGATGCCCGCAAGTTTCTGGACCGACCGCCAGTCCGGTCCATGGCATCTCGTTTGAAGCGACCAGCGCAATCGCACGTCGGAGATGGCCATGAGCATCCAGTCGATCAATCCCGCGACCGGCAAGCCGCTCGAGACGTTCCAGGAGACGACGCCTCAGGAGCTCGATCGCATTCTGCGCACCGCCCAGCGCGCCTTTCACGAGTGGCGCGCCGTGCCTTTCGCCGTCCGCGCGCAGAGGACGCAAGAAGTCGCCGCGCTCCTGCGCGCGCGTAAGGCGGAGTATGCGCGGACGATGGCGCTCGAGATGGGCAAGCCGATCGTCCAGGGCGAGGCAGAGGTCGAAAAGTGCGCGTGGGTCTGCGACTACTACGCCGAACACGCCGAGGCGTTTCTGACGCGCGCACCCCGCGAGACCGACGCCTCCACGAGCTACATTCGCTTCGATCCGGTCGGGCCGGTGCTAGCCGTCATGCCGTGGAATTTTCCGTTCTGGCAGGTGTTCCGGTTCGCAGCGCCCGCGCTGATGGCGGGGAACACCGCCGTCCTGAAGCACGCATCGAATGTGCCGCGCTGCGCGCTGTCCATCGAACAGGTCTTCCGCGACGCGGGCGCACCGCAAGGAGTGTTCGCGAGTGTGCTGGTCGGTTCTGCCGCGGTGGCCGGGCTGATCGCAGATCCGCGCATCGTCGCCGCGACGCTGACCGGAAGCGACCGCGCGGGGAGTCAGGTCGCCGAGCGCGCGGGACACGAGATCAAGAAGACGGTGCTCGAGCTGGGCGGTAGCGACCCGTTCATCGTGCTCGCTGACGCCGACGTGGCGGCCGCAGCCCGCACCGCGGCCGACGCGCGTCTGGTCAACAGCGGCCAGAGCTGTATCGCCGCCAAGCGCTTCATCGTCGTCGAGCCGGTGGCTGATCAATTCCTTTCACGGTTCATCGACGAGCTGCGCAGCCGCAAAATGGGCGATCCTCTCGTCCGCGATACGGAAGTCGGCCCGCAGGCACGGGCCGACTTGCGCGACGCGCTTCACCGTCAAGTGCAGGAGTCCCTCAAGCGTGGCGCGCAGCGGCTGCTCGGCGGCGAAATGCCGGCCGGCGAGGGCGCTTTTTATCCGCCGACGGTGCTGGCCGAGGTCGACAAAGGGATGCCGGTGTTCGACGAGGAGACCTTCGGCCCGGTGGCGGCGGTGATCCGCGCAAAGGACGAGACGGACGCGATTCGGGTAGCCAACGACACCTCATTCGGGCTGGGCGCCTCACTGTGGACGCGCGACCGGGCGCGGGCCGAGCGGCTGGCCGCAGAGATCGAGGCCGGCGCGGTCTTCGTCAACGGGCTGGTGAAGTCAGATCCGCGCCTGCCGTTCGGCGGCGTCAAGCGCTCGGGCTACGGCCGCGAGTTGTCGGAGTTCGGCATCCGCGAGTTCGTCAACATCAAATCGGTCTGGATCGCGTAGGCTTCAGACCGGTCGCGAGCTCGTCTCGGGAAGCAGCAGGTAGAACGTCAGCCCGTGATCGACATTGCGGCGGGCCCACAGCCGGCCGCCGTGTGCCTGGGCGACCGAGCGTCCGATCGACAACCCCATTCCCAGTCCGTCGCGCTTGGTCGTGAAGAACGGATCGAAGAGGCTCTCGAGGTCATGTGCCGTCGTGCCAATGCCGTTGTCCTGTACGGCGACGAGGATGTCGGGACCGGTCTCGCTCTGTCCACGCTCGCAGGAGATCAGCAGCCGGCGCGGGCGAGTGGTCACGTCCGCCATCGCCTCCACGGCGTTCATGATCAAGCTCAGGACGGCCTGCTGCAGCTTCGTCCGCTTTCCAAGCACGAGAGGGCGACTATCCGACAGGGGCGCCTCGACGAGGACGTCATGCTCGCTGAGCTCAGGCTCGAGGAGGCTCAGCACTTCTCGGATCACATCATTGATGTCGACGAGGCGCTTTTCATCGTCCAACGTCTTCACGAGCGCTCGCGCATGTGAGATGACGGCGCTCGCCCGCTTGGCCTGTCGGATCACGAGCCGCATCGCTGCCGTCGCGTCGTCAATCGCGGGCGGGAGGCTCTCGAGCCGCTGCACGCTCGTGGCCGCGTTTGCCATGATGGCCGTCAGCGGCTGGTTTACCCGATGCGCCAGCGCGGCTGTCACTTCGTTGATGGTGGCGAGCCGTGCGCGATGCGCCAGCGCCGCCCGCTGGTCCAGCGCGTGGTTGAGCCGAGCGATCTCGGCTTTCGCATGCGTCAGCTCCGGAGTCTCGACGACTTCCCATTGCCCATGGCGCTTGGCGACGGCGAACTGGTGCGTGCGGGCGACGTCGAAGACGTTCGCGGCGCT
>Ga0075433_10000525_pt1 | contig 25068 bp, 15 predicted proteins | sample RhiMethybrSRZTD2_FD_75299 | JGI IMG/M metagenome (GOLD analysis project Ga0075433, IMG submission 75299) | Populus rhizosphere microbial communities from Tennessee, USA - Rhizosphere MetaG P. TD hybrid SRZTD2 | ecosystem: Host-associated > Plants > Roots > Rhizosphere > Soil | place: USA... | reverse complement strand
ACGCTGGCGAGAACGGCGGCGGGGGTGCGCCGCGACGGCGTGATCATCAGCCCCGCCCCCAAGGCGGCCAGCGAGCGCAGCGCACTTCCAAGGTGCTCCATGCCCTCGGCGCCGTAGCGATAGTCGCCATTGGGTCCGCCGAGGGAAAGCGCAACCCGCGGGCTGGGGAGTGCTGCCAGCGCCGGCGGCAGATGCTGCCTCAGAGCCGATAGGGTGCGCTCAGAAAAACCATGTGGGGCGGTCAAGGTCGTCACCACATTGGGGCCGCGGCGCACGTCGTGCTCGGGGACCCAGAACAGATCGGCCGCCGCTGCGCTCACCTTCGGGTCCTGCAGGATGATGGTATAGGTCCCCAACCCGGCCTTGCGCTTGAGCGCGCGAATGTAGGGGGTCGTCAAGCGTCCCACCGCAATCGCAAAGTCGGGCCACGGCGGCCGAAACGGGCTTTGCGGGCCACCGAACTGCTCGGACGGGCTGACGGGTCCCCAGGGCGAGAGCAGCCGCCACAAGCCTCTAGGCTCGACCAGCTTGATCTCGCTGACGAGGCCCAAGGCCTCGAACACGCCGCCACTTTGCACCTCGTTGCCGCGCTTGCCGTCGCTGATGATCCAGCCGCGCCGTCCCGCGGTCGCCGGCCGCGCGGTCATGCCAGGCCTCCCCAAATTTGCCGCGGCCCGCCGGACGCGGGGGAAAACGACGTTGCGTCGGCGGCTGCTTTGGCGGAACACTTCGCCGGGTTGCTTGGAGCCCTGATGCCATGCGTGTCCGCCTCGACGCCATCGACTGGCGCATTCTCAAGGAGCTGCAAGCCAATGGGCGGGTCAGCAACGTCGAACTGGCGCGCAAGGTCGGCATTTCCCCGCCGCCCTGCCTGCGCCGCGTGCGGGCGCTGGAAGAAGCCGGCATGATTGCCGGCTATTTCGCCGTCCTCGACGAGAAGAGCGTCGGTTTTGAAGTGATCGCCTTCGCCATGGTGGGTCTGCATAGCCAATCCGAGCCCGATCTGCGTGCCTTTGAGAACCGCGTCCTGGCGTGGTCGCTGGTGCGCGAGTGTTACATGCTGTCCGGTGAGAGCGATTTCCAGCTCAAGTGCGTAGCCCCAGACCTGACGGCCTTCCAGGATTTCGTGATCGAGGAGCTGACCGCGGCCCCCAACGTGGCCAGCGTCAAAACCACGCTGGTGATCCGCCGGGTCAAGTTTGAGCCCGGCGTGCCCGTGGCCCAGGCGCGGACGCACCAGGAGGGCGTCTGACCCAGGACCCGAGTGGTTTATGCCACACCGCTCGAGTTGTTTTTCCCACTTAGGAGAATAAAGGCCGCCGTCAGGCGTTAGATCCCCGACCCGCGGGGAGACAGCGCGCGTGACGGACGAGTTCCGCACCCGAATGGTCGAGTTCCTTCCGAGACTTAGGCGATTTGCCGTCGCTCTCACGGGGGACTTGGACCAAGGCGACGATCTTGTTCAAGAGACATGCTTGCGTGCGTTGTCGCGCGTGGATCAGTGGCAGCCCGGTAGCAGATTAGACAGTTGGATGTATCGCATCGCGCAAAATCTGTGGCTGGACCGCACGCGGGCCCGCAAGCATCGCTCGGAGCTGTCGGACCCCGAGATCGTCGAAGCGGTCCCTGGTCAGGATGGCCGCAGCGTCGTGGAAGGCCGCCTGACGCTGGAGGCCGTTCTCGAGGCCATGACGGACCTTTCTCCGGAACAGCAGGTCCTGGTGGCGTTGGTTTGCATCGATGGGGCCTCCTACAAGGAGGCCGCCGAAATCACGGGTACGCCCATTGGCACGGTGATGAGCCGCCTGGCACGCGCTCGCCGCGAGTTGCATGAGCGCCTCGAGCCCGCAATCCCCGCAGAGCGGCCCCGTCCAGCGCCGGATCTGCCCGCCAACACACGTCTTACCCCAACAAAAGCAGGGACGCGGCTATGACCCATATCTCGGATGCCGATCTCATGGCCTATGCCGACGGCGTACTGCCGCGCCATTTGCGCCCGTTGGTGCGCCAAGCCTTGCTGCGGGATCCGGCGCTGTTGGAAAAGCTCGAGAGCTATATCATCACCAATCGCGGGCTCGCCGCCCCGTTCGATCGGCTGCCGCCCATTCCCGATCGTTTGCTGCGGCTGCTGGCCGAGGCTAAGCCGAAAGGCGCGGGGGAACGCTGGTGGCTTTTTTCCTTGCGCTCCATCGAGCCCAAATGGGCGGAGCATTGGCGCCTGCCCGCCTGGTCGCTGGCCGGGCTTGCCGCGCTCGTCGTTGCCACGCTGGCCTGGCAGCTCAACACAGCTTCCCCCCTGCGCCCGCAGCTCGCCGACGCGGGCGCGCAAGGGCTCGCGAGCTCTCCCCAATTTCAGCGCGCGCTGGAGGCGAGCGAAAGCAATGTTTCGAGCCATCTCGCCAGCCTCAAACCCACCGGCACGTTCTTGAGTAAAGAGCAGGCCTGGTGCCGCCAGTACGAGCTGACGCGGGCCGATGAAACCCGCCTTGCAGGTATTGCCTGCCGCGACCGCGACGGGGCATGGCAGGTCAAGGCCCAGGCGGTCCTCGCCGCCGCCCCGCCGGCAAGCGGCTACGCGCCGGCGGGCGAGGACAAGGCCGGCGCGCCCAGTCTCGAGAGCGCGCTCGGCAAGCTGATGCAGGGCGTGGTCCTGTTGCCTGCCGACGAAAAGCGCTTGCTAGCGGGCGGATGGCAACGGCCGCGTTGATCGCTCACCAACGGGGGCGGGGCGCAGCCCCCTGAATGGGCTGGGGTCTCAACCAAACCGCTGCGGCCCAGACTGCCGCACGAAGGGGCACCGCGCAACGGGCTCCCCGTCAACCGAGCGAGCCGTTATTTGTCTGGCTGGAAGGAGAGGTGTTGGACCACCCCCGGCCAACGCACTTCCGCCGATGGCGTTAGCGACATCAGGCCCCCGCTCGCCCCCGTCTCGGCCGGCTGCACCACCGGCTGGAGCGTCGGCGACCAGGCAGAACTGACCTCGACGGCGCCCGCCTGCGGGCCCGACTTGTCGGCGCACTTGGCGGGCGCCTGCAGCAAACCCTGTCCGTAGATGGAATCGCGGCCCTCCGGGCCCAGATCGCGGGTGGTGAGGCGGCTCAGCACGGCTCGCTTCGGATCGAGTGGGCGGCCGCTATAGCGGAGCTCGTCCTTGGGGTAGACCGCGGCAGCGGCTGCCGTGACATAAGGCACAGCGAACGACGTCCCGGTCTGCGGTCCCTCACGCTTGTCCGGCAGTGCAGTCCAGACATCGACGCCCGGGGCGGCCAGGTCGATGTGCGGCCCGCGCGTGGCATGCCGGTAGCCCACGAGGTTGCGATCGACGGCGGTCACCGCAATGACCTCCGGGTAGGCGGCGGGATAGCTCGGCAGCGCGAACGGCCCGCCGTTGCCGGCCGCCGCCACGAACAACACACCGGTCTCGCTCATATCCTTGATCTGCTTGTGCAGCACGGCGTCCTGCGGGCCCGCAAGGCTCAGGTTGACGACCTTGACCTTGTAGGTCTCCATCAATTTCAGCGCCTTAACGAGGGTGGTCGTATCGGTGGCGGGCTGGCCATTGCCATCCGAATAGAAGGTATTGGTGGCGGTAAACGTCGCGTTGGGGATGAGCCCGGGCGTGCTGCTCTGCGGATGTCCCGAGAGCAGCGCGAGTACGCCGGTGCCATGCCAAGCCTGGACGGCAACATGCTCGCCTTCGAGCACCGTACTCCAGTTGATGTGGCGATCCTTGAAAGCGGGGTGCTGATTGTCGAAGCCCGTGTCGATCACACCGACGCCGATCTCGACGGTGCAGGCGGTGGGATCGGGCACCCAGTTGACGAGGCCCGGACCATAGCAGCGATCGGCGGCGCAGCCCTTGGCCGAGGACGGCCGGATCGGCTGACCGAGGGCTGGCGCGTAGCCGCTTCCCTCCGTCGCCGGCACGTAGGGCCGGTACACATAGTTGAAGGCCGATGCCAGGCTTGGCATTTGCTCGCGCAGGAGCTGGCGCGCGGAGATGGCGTCCAAGCCATCGGGCACGACGAACCTCGAAATGCTGGAGGTTGTCGTGGTGATGGTTTCGACATGGGCGAAGTTCAACTGCCCCATCGCCGAACGCGAGGCATTGACGACAAGAATTTCATCACGCCGGAAGAGGTCGGTTGCGCGCGTATCACGCAACCACCCGAGCGCGGGCGCGCTTGCCCTTTGCTGGGCGCGCTTGGTTACGCCCTCGCTGGCCGCGCTCCGGGCCGGCGCCGGCGGCGCATCGGCCTTGGGGGCGCTGGCGCTCTTGGCGCTCTTATCGCCGTCGCCCGGCTTGGCCGGGGACGGGCGGTCATCGTCGCCGCGATTGGCGCCTTTGCCATCGTTCGACGGCCCGGAATTGCCCGGGCTGTTCAACATGCGTTGGAACATCTCGACCACGGTCTTCGGCGGGTCGGGATCGTCGGCCTTGCCACCGCCGGAGCTTTTGGGCGAGCCCTTGCCGGCGTCCCGTTGCGGGGCGCTGCGGCCATCGTCGTCGTCGTCGTTCGTCTTGCGGTCGTTTTTGTCGTTTTTGTCGTTTTTGTCGTTCTTGTCGTTTGTCTTGTCGTTCTTGTCGTTGCTGTCTTTGTCGCTATCACGCCGGGCGGGCGCCGAGGCGTTGCCGCCGCCGCTCGAAGAGTTTGTGGCACGCGCGCTGGTGGCGCCGTCGGAGGAGCTTCGCGGACCATTGTCCGAATTGCCGCGGGAGGAAACGGCATCCCGCCCGCCGTAGTCCCAGGGACCGTCGTCCCCGCGCTTGCGCGGTCGGGCGTTCGCAACGTCAACGATCAGCACGGCGGCGGCCAGGCCCAGGCTCAACCCCAGCCAGCCCACACGCCGGCGACCCCGAAAAAATGACGAAAGCTTCCCCATCTCTCGCTTTCGGCTAACGCGCCTACATCCCCCTAAGCCGAACCCCCAGCTTAGCGCAGAAAATACCGCGCGCCATAACAGTCGCTCGTCAATATCGTGGAAAAGTATGTGCGCTTCACGGCTCCGGATCAAGCCCGATCACGCAAGGGCATAGCTTGGCTGCGCGGAGCGCGGCCTGGAAGCGACAAGGCCCATGGGCTTGTCGCCACGCCAGAGCACGGTTTGGTGGAACGTTCTCTACTTATACTCGATCTTGAGTATTTCATAGCTGCGGCTGCCGCGCGGGGTCGTGACCTCCGCGCTGTCGCCCTTGACCTTGCCGATCAAGGCCCGAGCAATCGGCGAGGCAATGGAAATCTTGCCCTCGCGCACGTTGGCTTCGTGTTCGCCCACGATCATGTACTTGACTTTGTCGCCGGAATCCTCGTCCTCCAAGGTCACCGTGGCGCCGAACTTGACGGTCGTCCCCGACAGCTTGGAGGTGTCGATCACCTCGGCGCGGCCGAGCTTGTCTTCCAGCTCAGCCACCTTTGCTTCGTTGAGCCCCTGGGCCTCTTTGGCGGCATGGTACTCGGCGTTCTCGGCCAAATCGCCGTGCTCGCGCGCATCCGCGATCTGTTGAATAATGCGCGGACGCTCCTCAACCTTAAGGCGATGCAACTCCGCTTCGAGCTTCTTGAACCCGTCAACGGTCATCGGCACTTTTTCCATGGCCTAGGCTCACATTCACAAATAGCGGGTGCCCGGCCTGCCGCCGGCACCACCTTACAGTCTCACTCAGTCTACTGGGTTTGGCCAGCCCTGATAGAAGCGGCGGCCACGACATCCTCAGGATGCTTGGGTTACATAGGATTGCAACGGCGCAACTGAAAGACTGCCCGCCACAAGCGCCCGAATGGCCTCAGTCGCGGCAAGTGCGCCAGCTAAAGTTGTATAGTATGGGATGTGGTTGAGCAAGGCGGTCCGCCGGATATCCTTGGAATCGGCGAGGGCTTTTGCCCCCTCGGTGGTGTTGAAGACGAGCTGCACCTCGCCGTTTTTCATGAGATCGACAATATGGGGCCTGCCTTCCAGGACCTTGTTCACCTGCTCGCAGGCAATGCCGTGCGCCTCGAGCGCCCGCTTGGTTCCCCGCGTCGCCAGAATGCGAAAGCCAAGCTCGCTCAAGTCGCGCATGGCGCCCAGGATCTCCTCCTTGTCCTGGTCGCGCAAGGAGACGAAGACGCTGCCTTTGAGGGGCAGCACGTTGCCCGCACCGAGCTGGCTCTTGGCGAAAGCCAGAGCGTAGTCGTGGTCGATCCCCATGACCTCGCCGGTGGAGCGCATTTCCGGGCCGAGGATCGGGTCGACGCCGGGAAAGCGCGCGAACGGGAACACCGCCTCCTTCACGCCCACATGCGTGAGCTTCACGGGCTTGAGCCGAAAGGTTGCGAGCGCCTCCCCGTTCATGACGCGTGCGGCGATGCCGGCGATCGGCTTGCCGATCACCTTGGCAACGAACGGTACCGTACGCGAGGCTCTGGGATTGACCTCGAGCACGTAGATGGCGCGGTCCTTGACGGCATACTGCACGTTCATGAGACCCACAACGTTGAGCGCGAGGGCCAGGTCGCGGGTTTGCTTTTCCAGTCGCACCAACAGGGCCGAGTCGAGCGAATGCGGCGGCAGCGAGCAGGCACTGTCGCCGGAATGGATGCCCGCCTCCTCGATGTGCTCCATGATGCCGGCGATGAAGGTGCTGGCGCCGTCGCTGAGGCAATCGACATCAACCTCGATGGCGCCGCTCAGATAGCGATCGACGAGCAGTGGCCGGGCCGCCGAAACGGCCAAGTCGCTGGGTTGATCCAGCGTCTCGGATAGCCGCGCGATGTAGCGATCGAGCTCGCTGCTGTCGGCCACGATCTCCATGGCGCGACCGCCGAGCACGTAGGAGGGACGGATCACCACGGGATAGCCGAGGCGGTCGGCCACGGTGCGCGCCTCCGCGGGCGTGCGGGCAATACCGCTCTCCGGCTGCATCAAGCGCAAGCGCTCGATCAGCGCCTTGAAGCGGTCGCGATCCTCCGCCAGATCGATCGCCTCCGGCGAGGTGCCGAGAATCGGCACGCCGGCCTCCTCCAGCGAGCGCGCCAGCTTGAGCGGTGTCTGACCGCCGAACTGCACGATCACCCCCTTCAAGCGGCCCGCCGACTGCTCGACGCGGATGATCTCCAGCACGTCCTCGGCCGTCAGCGGCTCGAAATAAAGGCGGTCGGAGGTGTCGTAGTCGGTGGAAACGGTTTCCGGATTGCAGTTGACCATGATGGTCTCCACGCCCGCCTTCGAGAGGGCAAAGCAGGCATGGCAGCAGCAGTAGTCGAACTCGATCCCCTGCCCGATGCGATTGGGGCCCCCGCCGAGGATGATCACCTTGTCGCGCGCTGAGGGTCGCGCCTCATCGACGGGCGTCTCGAACAAACCGCGCTCGTAGCTCGAGTACATGTAGGCGGTCGGCGAAGCAAATTCGGCAGCGCAGGTATCGATGCGCTTGAACACCGGGCGCACGTCGAGCTCGGCGCGGCGCTTGCGTACATCCACCTCGCTCAAGCCCGCCAACTTGGCCAGCCGGGCGTCGGAAAATCCCATCGCCTTCAGCGCGCGCAATGGCTCGCGACCCTGCGGCAGGCCGTGTGCCCTCAAGCGCGCTTCCATGTCGACGATTTCTTGGATGCGGGCGAGAAACCAGGGATCGATCCGGCAAGAGGCATAGATCTGCTCGTGATCGAAGCCGAGGCGCATCGCCTGCGCGACCTTCAACAGCCTGTCCGGCGTGGGCGTCCCCAGCGCAGCACGCACGACGTTCTTGTCGTCGCCTCGGCCGAGCCCCCACAACTCAATGTCATCGAGGCCGGTGAGACCCGTTTCCAGCCCCCGCAGCGCCTTCTGCAGGCTCTCGGCAAAGGTCCGGCCGATCGCCATGACTTCGCCCACGGATTTCATCGAGGTTGTCAGCGTGCGCTCTGCGCCGGGAAATTTTTCGAAGGCGAAGCGCGGAATTTTCGTGACGATATAGTCGATGGTGGGCTCGAAGGAGGCCGGGGTAGCGCCGCCGGTGATGTCGTTTTCGAGTTCGTCGAGCGTGTAGCCGACGGCAAGCTTGGCGGCGACCTTGGCGATGGGAAAGCCCGTGGCTTTCGAGGCCAGCGCGGAGGAACGCGACACCCGTGGGTTCATCTCGATCACCACCAGGCGTCCATCCTCCGGGTTGACCGCGAACTGCACGTTCGAGCCGCCGGTCTCCACGCCGATTTCACGCAACACCGCAATGGAGGCATTGCGCATGACCTGGTATTCCTTGTCGGTCAGCGTCAGCGCCGGCGCCACGGTGATACTGTCACCGGTGTGCACACCCATCGGATCGACGTTCTCAATCGAACAGACGATAATGCAATTGTCTGCCCGATCGCGCACGACCTCCATCTCAAACTCTTTCCAGCCCAGCACGCTCTCTTCGACCAGGACCTCCGTGGTGGGCGAGGCCTGCAGGCCTCGCTCGACGATCTCGCGAAACTCTTCCCGGTTGTAGGCGATGCCGCCACCGGTGCCCCCCAGGGTGAAGGACGGCCGAATAATGGCGGGCAGGCCAATGCTGGGCAGGCCTTCCATGGCCTTGAGCAGCGCCTGCTCCTGGTAGCGCTTTTGGCGCTCGTGCGTGCCGGCATTCCACTGGCGCAGATAGTCGGCGCGCCGGCGCTCCCGATCGGCCGTGGGCTCGGTCAGGGCCTCGAGCTTGGCCAGCGCCGCGGCATGCGCGGCGCGATCCTGCCGCTTGAGCTCGCTGGCGTTGGCGAGCATCGACTTGGGGGTGGCGAGCCCGATCCTCGTCATCGCCTCGCGAAACAGCTGGCGGTCTTCGGCCTTGTCGATCGCCTCGGCGGTGGCGCCGATCATTTCCACGCCGAAGCGCTTGAGCACGCCTTGACTGGCGAGCGAGAGCGCGGTGTTGAGTGCGGTTTGTCCGCCCATGGTGGGGAGCAAGGCGTCGGGGCGCTCGCGCTCAATGATCGCCGCCACCAGGTCCGGCGTGATCGGCTCGATGTAGGTTGCATCGGCCAGCTCCGGATCCGTCATGATGGTGGCCGGATTGGAGTTGACGAGAATAATGCGATAGCCCTCCGCCTTCAGGGCCCGGCAGGCCTGGGTCCCCGAATAGTCGAACTCACAGGCTTGGCCGATGACGATCGGCCCGGCGCCGATGATCAGAATCGATTTGATGTCGGTGCGTTTGGGCATGGGCCCGCTTCATATTGCAGCCTCGCCGGCTTGGCTATAGGCGGCCACCCGGCCTGAAGAATAGCTCAGGGATTGAGGGGGTTAGCGGCGCCACGCCGCTGCGAGGGCGACGGGCGCCGCCGGCTCAGCGTTCCGGCAGGGCCGGCAAGCCCTTGCGCTCGCGCATCAGGTTGCCGAAGCGCACAAACAGATAGTGGCTGTCCTCGGGACCCGGCGAGGCCTCGGGATGGTACTGCACGGAAAAGACCGGCGCATCCTTGAGGCGCAGGCCACAATTGGAATTGTCGAACAGGGAAACGTGCGTCTCCTCCGCGCGCGCGGGAAGGCTGTCGCGATCGATGGCAAAACCATGGTTCATGGAGGTGATCTCCACTTTGCCCGTGGTGTAGTCCTTGACCGGGTGGTTGGCCCCGTGGTGCCCCTGGTGCATTTTGTGCGTCTTGGCCCCGATCGCCAGGCCCAGCATTTGATGGCCGAGGCAGATGCCGAACACGGGTAATCCCGACGCCACCAGTTTCTTGATTTGCGGCACCGCGTAGGCGCCGGTGGCAGCGGGATCGCCCGGCCCATTGGACAGGAACACACCGTCGGGCTTGCGCTCCAAGATCTCCGCCGCGGTGGCGGTGGCGGGAACCACGGTGACCTTGCAGCCAATGCTGGCGAGCGCGCGCAAAATATTGCGCTTGAGACCATAGTCGACGGCGACGACGTTGAGCTCGGGTTCGGCTTGCCGACCATAGCCCCGCCCCCAGACCCAGCGCGTCTCCTCCCAGGTGTAGCTCTGCCCGGCCGTGACCTCGGGCACCAGATCGAGGCCTAAAAGCCCTGGCCAAGCCTTGGCCTCGGCCTTGAGCGCCTCGAGATCGAAGCGCCCGGACGGCTCATGCGCGATCACGCCGTTCGGCATGCCGTGTTCGCGGATATGGGCGGTGAGCGCCCGCGTGTCGACGCCGGTCAGGGCGATGATGCCGCGTGCCTTCAGCCACTGATCGAGGGGTTCCAGCGCGCGCCAATTGGAGGGATCGGTCACCTCGGCGCGCAGCACGCAGCCGCGCACGCCCGAGCGCATGGCAAGGTTGGAGGTTTCGGTGTCCTCGCGATTAGTGCCGACATTGCCGATATGGGGAAAGGTGAAGGTGATGATCTGACCTGCGTAGGAGGGATCGGTGAGGATCTCCTGATAGCCGGTGATCGCCGTGTTGAAGCAAACCTCGCCCACGGCCGAGCCGACGGCACCCAGCCCGTACCCCGAGATGACGCAGCCATCGGCGAGGACGAGCCGCCCCGTCAGCGGCGCCTCGGTCCAGGGCTGTGCCGTTTGCTTGGCCATGGCCTCGTGTCCAAAGTTGTCTCGAACGCGCCGGGCAAACTAACGGCGGCTGCCGGCAAATCAAGACCCTGCGGCCGCCGGCCGCCGGCGCTCAGCCGGCGAGCCGCGCTTCGATGGCCTTTAGCGCCGATTCGGCTTTGGAACCATCGGGTCCGCCTGCCTGCGCCAGGTCCGGGCGCCCGCCACCACCCTTGCCGCCCAAGGCTTCGGCGCCGACCTTGACGAGATCGACGGCATTGATGCGCTTGGTCAAGTCGTCGGTCACGCCCACGGCAAGGCCCGCCTTGCCGTCCTCGCTGACCCCGATAATGGCCACCACCCCGGAACCGATCTGCTTCTTGCCGTCGTCGATCAACCCGCGCAGGTCCTTGGGGTTCAGCCCGATCACCGTGCGCGCCAGCAGTTTCACGTCCCCGACGGCGCGGATCGCCGGTGCCGCCGCGGCATGGCCATTGCCGGCTGCCGCCGCGCCGCCGCCAAGCGCCATTTGTCGCTTGGCGTCGGCGAGCTGCCGCTCGAGCTGCTTGCGTTCCTCGAGCAGGGCGCGCACGCGCTCCACAAGCTCGTCCGGTTTGGCGCGCAGCACGCCGGCGAGTTCGCGCACGCGCCCATCCTGCTCGGAGAGGTAGGCGCGCGCGCCGTCGGCGGTCAGCGCTTCGATGCGGCGCACGCCGGCGCTGCTGGCGCTCTCCGCCGTCACCTTGATGAGCCCGATGTCCCCGGTCCGCGCTACGTGCGTGCCGCCGCATAGTTCCACGGACCAGGCTTTGTTGGCCTTGGCGCCGGAGGTGTCGAGGCCCATCGAGACCACCCGCACCTCATCGCCGTATTTCTCTCCGAACAGGGCCATCGCCCCGGTTTCGAGCGCGTCCTCGAGCGCCATCAAGCGCGTCTCGACCGGAGAGTTCTGCAGCACGTAGGCGTTGGCCATGCTCTCAACGGTGGCAATTTCCGCCGCGCTCATCGGTTTGGGGTGCGAGAAATCAAAGCGCAGCCGCGCCGGCTCGACGAGGGAGCCCTTCTGGGCCACGTGCGCTCCCAGCACCTGGCGCAGCGCTTCGTGCAGCAGGTGGGTGGCGGAGTGGTTGGCACGCGTGGCGCTGCGGCGCGCGTGGTCGACGCTCAATTCGACAGCATCGCCGTCTTTGAACGTGCCCTTCTCGACGCGGCCCACGTGGACAATGAGATCGCCGAGCTTTTTTTGCGTGGTCGCCACGCGGAACAGGGCGCCTTTGGCACCGCGAATGAGACCTTGGTCGCCGACCTGGCCGCCGGATTCGCCATAAAACGGGGTCTGATTGAGGACGATGACGCCCTCCTCACCCTCGCCCAAGCTTTGGCGCACGGCGCCGTCTTTGACGAGGGCGCACACCTCACCTTCCGCCGTCTCCGTGTCGTAGCCGAGGAAATCGGTGGCCCCGACCTTCTCCTTGACCTCGAACCAGATCGTCTCGGTGGCGGCCTCGCCTGAGCCCTTCCAGGCCCGGCGCGCCTCCTCCTTCTGGCGCTCCATGGCCTCCTTGAAGGCGGCAAGGTCGACGCTGATGCCGCGCGGCTTGAGGGCATCCTGGGTCAAGTCGAGCGGAAAGCCATAGGTGTCGTAGAGCTTGAAGGCGACCTCGCCCGCAAAGACATCACCGGCGCGCAAGCGCGCGCTCGCCTCGGACAGCAGGCTGAGACCCTTCTCGAGCGTCTTGCGGAAGCGCGTTTCTTCCAGCTTGAGGGTCTCCGCGATCAGAGGTTGCGCGCGCGCCAAGTCGGGATAGGCCTCGCCCATTTGCCGCACCAGCTCGGGCACCAGGCGGTACATGAGCGGGTCCTTCGCCCCCAGCAGATGGGCATGGCGCATGGCGCGCCGCATGATCCGGCGCAGCACGTAGCCGCGTCCCTCGTTGGAGGGCAGCACGCCGTCGGCGATCAGGAAGCTTGTCGCCCGCAAGTGATCGACAATGACGCGATGGGAGGCCTTGTGCGCACCATCGGCGGAGACCCCGGTGGCGGCCACGGAGGCCGCGATCAAGGCCTTGAACAGGTCGATTTCGTAGTTGTCGTGCGTGCCCTGCAGAACCGCGGAAATGCGCTCAAGTCCCATACCGGTGTCGATCGACGGTCGCGGCAGCGGCAGGCGATCGCCGGGACCGCGCTGCTCGTACTGCATGAACACCAGGTTCCAGATTTCGATGAAGCGGTCTCCGTCCGCCTCCGCCGAGCCGGGCGGACCGCCGGCGATCTTGGGGCCGTGATCGAAGAAAATCTCCGAGCAGGGGCCGCAGGGCCCCGTATCACCCATGGCCCAGAAGTTGTCGGAGGTGGCGATGCGGATGATCTTCTCATCGGCAAAGCCCGTGACCTTCTTCCAGATGCGGTAGGCGTCCTCGTCGTCGTGATAGATGGTGACCAGGAGGCGCTTGGGATCGAGCCCATACTCCCTCGTCACGAGGTCCCAAGCGAGCGGGATCGCGCGCTCCTTGAAATAGTCGCCGAACGAGAAATTGCCGAGCATCTCGAAAAACGTATGGTGGCGCGCGGTGTAGCCGACGTTGTCGAGATCGTTGTGCTTGCCCCCCGCACGCACGCATTTTTGCGCCGTGGTGGCCCGCTTGTAGCTACGCGTCTCCTGGCCGGTGAAAACGTTTTTGAACTGCACCATGCCGGCCGAGGTGAACATCAGCGTCGGATCATTGCGCGGGACAAGCGAGGAGGATGGAACGACCGCGTGATCGTTGCGGGCAAAGAAGTCGAGAAAGGTGGCGCGGACCTGATTGACGCTGGTCATGGGAGCTGCTCGCGGAAACTGCGCCGCCACTTCTAGCCACGCGCCTGTCCCGTGTCCACAAAGCCGGGACCTGGCACGGCGGCCGCAGGCCTCGTTTCGCCCACCGGCGCGTGCGGCCGAACCGGGTCGGTCGCGGCCGCGCCGGCCCTTTTCGAGCTGGCCGTTGCCGGGGTCAGCGCTTGGCGCGGGCGCCCTTCTTGCCCACCGCTTCGGTTTCCGGCTCCCCGCCGAAGCCTTCGGGGTCCTCCTCGGCGTCCATGCCCTCCGCGCCATCGGGTGCCGCGAGCATCTTGTCGACAATCAACCCGGCGTTCTGCCGAATGGCCTTTTCCACCTGATCGGCGATCTTGGGATGGGCCTTCAAGAAAGCCTTGGTGTTCTCGCGCCCCTGCCCGATGCGCTCGCCATTGTAGGAAAACCAGGCCCCTGATTTTTCGATGATGCCGGCCTTGACCCCGAGATCGACGAGCTCGCCGACCTTGGAGATGCCCTCCCCGTACATGATGTCGAATTCCACCTGCTTGAACGGCGGTGCGACCTTGTTCTTCACCACCTTGACGCGCGTTTCGTTGCCGACGATCTCCTCGCGATCCTTGATCTGGCCAATGCGGCGGATATCGAGCCGCACAGAGGCATAAAACTTGAGCGCGTTGCCGCCGGTGGTCGTTTCGGGGTTGCCGAACATGATGCCGATCTTCATGCGGATCTGGTTGATGAAGATCACCATGCACTTGGATTTGGAAATCGAGGCCGTGAGCTTCCTCAGGGCTTTGCTCATCAGCCGGGCCTGCATGCCGGGCTGCATGTCACCCATCTCGCCCTCGAGCTCGGCGCGCGGGGTCAAGGCCGCCACCGAATCCACCACCAGCACGTCGATGGCGCCCGAGCGCACCAGCGTGTCGGCGATTTCGAGGGCCTGCTCGCCCGCGTCGGGCTGGGAGATCAGGAGGTCCTCGACCTTGACGCCGAGCTTGCGCGCATAGACAGGGTCGAGGGCGTGTTCGGCATCCACGAAGGCGCAAATGCCGCCCTTCTTCTGGGACTCGGAGACCACCTGCAGGGCGAGCGTGGTCTTGCCGGAGGATTCCGGCCCGTAGATCTCCACCACGCGGCCGCGCGGCAGACCGCCGATGCCAAGGGCGATATCAAGGCCGAGCGAGCCCGTGGAAATGGCCTCCACGTCGATGGTGCGCTCGTTGGCCCCGAGCCGCATGATGGAGCCTTTGCCGAAGTTCTTGTCGATCTGGGCGAGGGCTGCTTCGAGCGCCTTCTGCTTGTCCATGCTCCCCCCTTCAACCACCCGCAGCACCGGCTTTTCCATGGCAGCACCGTTATTTCATGAGTTGCAGATAAGGCAAAACGCGACTCGCCGTTTAACCACAAAGTACACGGTTTGTTCTCATCGTCAATGCGCCGGGCTCCCTCGACCTGTTGCGGGTTTTGGCCGGGGGTTGGCAGCCCCTCCGCAGGACAGGTTCCCACCGGCGGGCTCAATGCGCCCTAATGGCGCCTTTGTCCCATTGGGGGGCGTGCGGACGCCTGGCCCAGGCAATCCGGCCCGCGCTGGCGGGCTGCGGGGTTGGCTGGCGCGCGAGGCCTGGCCTGCCCCGGCGAAGCGCTCGCCCCGCCGCGCCGAAGCGTCGTGACGCGCGCAAAAAGCCCTAGCGGCCCAGCGCCTCTTTCACCTTGGCGGCAAGTTGCGGCAGCGTGAAGGGCTTGGGCAGGAAGGCATACTCCTCGTTTTCGTCGAGGCTCTTTTTGAAGGCATCGTCGGGATAGCCGGAGACGAAAATGATCTTGAGATCGGGCCGGGTTTTGCGCAGCTCCTTCAACATGCTGGGGCCGTCCATCTCCGGCATGATGACATCGCTGACGACGATATCGACGCGGCCCCTTTCGCGCTCCATCACCTCCAGCGCCTCGATACCCGTGGCGGCCTCGAGCACCTCGTAGCCTTGGCGGGCGAGCGCGCGCGAGGCAAAGCTGCGCACCACGTCTTCGTCCTCCACCAGCAAGACGCGCCCGGTCCCCGTCAGGTCCCGGGTGCCTTCCTTCTTCTTATCGGCGCGCTGATTGGCAAGCTCCTCCTCGCTTTCGACGATGTAGCGAGGCAGGTAGACTTTGAAGGTGGTGCCGCGACCGAGGTCGCTTTCGGCGAAGACATAGCCCCCGGTTTGCTTGACGATGCCATAAACCGTTGAGAGGCCAAGGCCGGTCCCCTTGCCGACCTCCTTGGTGGTGAAGAACGGCTCGAAGATCTTGCCGAGGATTTCGGGCTCGATGCCGACGCCGGTGTCCTCCACCTCGATGGCGACGTATTCCCCCGCAGCCACCCCGAGTTCCGCCAGTTTCAGGCTTTCGCGCTCCGACATGTTGCGCGTGCGGATCACCAATGCCCCACCGCTCGGCATGGCGTCCTTGGCGTTGACGGCGAGGTTGATGATGACCTGCACGAATTGCGTCTTGTCGGCCTTGATGTACCAAAGGTCGCGCCCGGGTAGGATCTTGAGTTCGATCTTCTCGCCCAGCGCGCGATTGAGCAGCGGCGCCAAATCGGTCAGCGTTTCGCCAAGCTCCAGCACTTCCGCCTGCAGGGTCTGCCGGCGCGAGAACGCCAAGAGTTGCTGCACCAGGCCGGCTGCCCGATGCGCGCTGCTCTTGATGTTCATGATATCGCGATAGGCCGGGTCGGTCGGCCGATGCGTCTGCAGCAACAGATCGGAAAATCCGATGATGGCGGTCAAAACGTTGTTGAAATCGTGCGCAACGCCGCCGGCCAGCTGCCCCACCGCCTCCATCTTGTGACTTTGCGCAAACTTGAGTTCGAGCGCCTTTTGTTCGGTTGCGTCAACCGCATAGAGAATGGCCCCGTCGCGCTCGCGCGCGTCCGAGCTCAAGGCGCTGACATAGACGCGCCGTACCAGCTCGCGCTCCGCACCGAAGGTGATTTCGATCGGCCCGGCCGCGGCACGCCCGGAGACGGCGCGACGCACCGCCTTGCGCAGCTCGCGTCGCACGTCTTCCCCGCCGGTGCCGGAAAGATCGGCGATGCCGGTCGGCAGGCCCCGCTCGTCCAGGCTGAACATGCGCATGAACGCGGGGTTGGCATTGAGGATGGCGCCCTCGGCATCGACCGTGGCCATGCCAAACGGTGCCGAGTGCAGGAACCGCACCAATTGCCGTTCGCTGTCGGCGACGCCCGCGGGCTCCGCGCTGCGATCGAGCACCAATACCGCCACGGCGCCCTTGGACCCATGCGCCCGGCAAATCAAATGCGCGGGAAAGCGGCGCCCGTCCTCGCGCAAGAGATCGAGGTCAAAGCGGCTTGTGCGCCCAGTGCCGGTGCGCCCGGAGGCGCGGATGAGCGCGGCCCCATCAGGGGAAACGATGTCGCGCAAGGTGAGGGGACGCCCCGCGTCCGGGCTCAAGTTCAGCCATTGAGCCAGCGTGGCATTAAGATGCGCCAGCCGCCCATCCGGCATCACCGCGAGCAGGCCCTGCGGCAAGCCGTCGTAGAAAGCCAGCGTCGATTCGAGGCCGCTGACCGTTTCGCTTTCGCGCATGCGTTCGCGCGTCACATCGTCGATTTGCCACAGCGTCAAGCGGCGGCGCAATTTGCCCGGGCTCGGGTCCGGGAACGGACGCACGCAGACGTTGAGCCAACGACCGGTGCGTCCGCCGAGCGGGCCAGGGTGGACATAGATTTCCTCCTGACGCCCCTCCAACCGCTCGGCGGCGCGACTGAGCCGGAAGTAGGCCTGCGCCATGTCGGGGGCCGCAGCGAACAGCTCTTCCAAGCTGGCATGACGGCCGGAGCGCCGACCGGTCAGGCGCTCGAGCGCGCGGTTGCGATAAACCACGCTGCCCTGCGCATTGACGATCTGCAAGGCGCTGTCCATGTGATCGGCGACCGACTTCATCATGTCGGCCTCCGCCACCCGATCACCCAGGCGCAGGAACCCAGAAAGCAAACCGAACAGCAAAAATACGCCGGCCACCGCCAATAAGGCGAGCAACCCGACCACCATGGTCTCGGCCATGGTGTTGGTCAGCAGCACGAGCAGCAGGGCTCCGGCCAGCATCATCCCGAACAGGGACAATGCACCGCCCAGTCCATGCACGCGCGCAATGGTTGTATCGGCCGGAGAGGTCTGGCCTACCTCGATCTCTGCCATGCTGCCGTCTTTTAGCTGATTCTGCGGGAGCAGCAGGCGCAAGACCCCTAGGTTTTCAAGCAGCGCCGTCGAGAAGGCGGGGCCGGGGCTCAGTTCTGGACGCATGCACCAAACCAGACCGTTGTTGCTGCCGTTGAGCGGGCCCGCACGAATGGCGTGTAATGCCGCGCTCCCGCCTTCAAGAAAGCAATCATTCAGGTTAAGATGCCATGAACGCGGGAGCACATTTGGCTCACGCGTGCGAGGTACTCTCAACGGCGCTGCGATGGGGCTGAGGCGCTGTTGCTGGCAGAGTGCAAGGCTGAGGAGAGGCAATGCGGGGGCACGCGGCACGCTGGCCTATTGCGCGTCGGCTGCAAGCCATTAGACGGAGTGGCCCGCTATTTTGAGGCGGCGCAGGGATGAGGCCTAGGTGATGATGACATGGTTCTTTTTATTTTTGCTTGTTGCGGCCGCCGTGGCGGCCGGCCTCTGGGGCTACCGCGCCTACGTCACGGGGGATGCCAGCATTGGTCTTAGTCTCGGCAGCTGGTTTCAACCGCGCCCCGAACCGCGCCTTGCGGTCTCCGAACAGGCGACCCTCGACAGCCGCCGCAAGCTCGTGCTCGTGCGTCGCGATGACGTTGAGCATTTGATCATGACCGGCGGCCCGGTGGACGTTGTTATCGAGACCGGAATCAGTGCTCCCAAACCCGAACGTGCGATCGGCGAGGCGCCCGCGCAAACGGCGTCTCCGGTCTTCAGCCGCCAGCCGCGCACCTTCGGACAAGCCGTCAACGAGTAAGCGTGCCGTACCGTCGTCTCCAAGAATGGTGCCTGCTGGCCGGGCTATTGCTGGCGGCGTGGTTGGGGCTGTCGCCCTTCGCCGGGGCGCAACTAGCGCCGGCGACGACGCCGGAGCCGCCAGCCACCGCCCCCCGCGATGCCGGGGCGGCCGCGCCCCAGCGCGCCGCCGGCGAACAGGCCGCGTTGCCCAAGACCGTGGCCGATGCGCTGGCGCGCCTCACCGGTTCGCTTGACGGCGCCGAGAAGGCCCTCCAGCACCTCAACAACGTGGAGGAGGATCTGCGCACGCTGCGCATCAACGTTGAGGACATTTTGGCGGATGCCTCCCAAACCGCCGAGGCGCTTCGCCCCGAGTTGGCGCTGGTGCGCACCCAAATCGAAAAGCTAGGGCCTCCGCCGGCCAAGGATGCGCCCGCCGAAGCGCCGAGCATTGCCGCCGAGCGGGCACGCCTCACCGCGCTTGCCTCGGTATTGGATGGCGCCATCAAGTCGACCGAGCTCACCTGGGTCAGAGCGCGCCAGCTGATTGAGCGCATCACCGTGATGCGGCACGCCATCTTCACCAAGAACCTGATGGAGCGCCTGCCCAGCCCGTTGCTGCCGGGGCTCTGGCGCGACCTATTCAACGAGGCGCCCGGCGTCGCCCACCGCTTCAACTACTTGGCGGAAGACTGGCTGCATTGGGCCGAACCGAAGCGGCTGCAGCTCTGGTTGCTGTTTGTCGCTGTGGTCTTGCTGTTCGTCATCCTCTGGCGGCTCACCAACCGGCTTACCGGCCGACGCCTGATCGCACCCGAGGGCCCCGCGCCGTCCTTTTTCGAGCGGGCTAAAGCGGTCGCCTGGATTGCACCCTTGCGCGCCTTGGCCGTGGTCGCCGCGGCGATGCTGCTTTATGGCGGGCTCGACGCCTTGGGGTTGCTCTATCCACCCTGGGTGCGCGCAGCGGCTGCGGTACTGAAGGCGATCGTCATTTTTTCCGCGGTATCCGCGCTCATCACCGGCGTGCTCGCCCCGCGCGAGCCGAACTGGCGCTTGGTGACGCTTGCCGATGCCTCCGCTGCGCGCATTGCGCGACTGCTGATCGGCATGGCGGCGGTATCTGCTGTCGATGTCGCCCTGACCGAGATCAGCCGCGCCTTTTTCGTGCCGCTGACGCTCAGCGTCGTGCAGTCGTTTGTATCAAGCACGGCGTTCGCTGCCCTGCTGATTGGCGTGCTCTTGACGCCCTTTGCCGCCGCGCACGGGGGAGCACCGGTCGCCCGGCACTATCCGCAGGTTTTGAAGCTGCCGTTATGGATCATGGCCATCGGCATTCTCGCCACCGCGCTCTCCGGTTATGTCGCCTTGGCCCGCTTCCTGGCCCAGCAGCTCGTGCTGACGGGCATCGTCGTCGTGGTGGGTTGGCTGGCCTATCTTGCCATCCGCGCTCTGACGCGCGAGCCGCCGCAACGCGGTTTTCCGGTCGGGGAGATTCTCGAGAGCCGGTTCGGCCTCGACGGTCCGCGCCGCAATCAACTCGCCCGTTTAACCGAGCTGGCCCTGACCCTCGCCGTCGTGATCGCCGCCATTCCGCTCTTGATGCTGCAATGGGGCTTCTCCGGCGCGGATATCCGCGACTGGTTCACCTCGATCCTGTTCGGCATGGAGGTTGGCCAGTTTCGTATTTCGCTGGCCCGCATCCTGCTCGGCATCCTTCTCTTCATTGCGCTTTTGTTTGCCACTCGGCTGTTCCAGCGCTGGCTGCGCGAGAAGGCGCTGCAGCAGACGCGCATGGATCCGGGGATCGTCAACTCTATCGATACCGTCGTTGGCTACGCCTGCATTGCCTTGGCGGCGCTGATCGCCCTCTCCTATGCCGGTTTTGATATCACCAATCTGGCCATCGTCGCGGGCGCCCTTTCGGTTGGCATCGGATTCGGCCTGCAGTCGATCGTCAACAACTTCGTCTCGGGCCTGATTTTGCTGGTTGAGCGCCCGATCAAGGTCGGTGACAGGATCGTGGTCGGCGACCAGCAGGGGCTGGTGCGCCGCATCTCGGTCCGTGCCACCGAAATCGAGACTTTCGATCGCGCCAGCCTGATCGTGCCCAATTCCGAATTGATCACGGGACGCGTGCTGAACTGGACACACCGCGACCAGCTGGTGGCCGTCAGCGTAAAGGTCGGCGTCTCCTATGCCGCCGATCCCGAGCAGGTGATCGGCATTTTGCTAAAGTGCGCGGCGGAGCATCCCGACGTGCTGCGTTTTCCCGAACCCAGCGCCGTTTTTGCCAACTTCGGCGACAGCGCGCTGATGTTCGAATTGCGCGTCTCGCTGCCGGACATCAGCAAGGCTGTGGCCGTGCAGTCGGCGCTTCGCACCGCCATCTTCAAGTCCCTGCGCGCCGCCGAGATCGAGATCCCGTTCAATCAACTCGACGTCAACTTGCGCGCGCTCGACGGAATGAAGCGCGAGCTGGCGGTCGCCCTGCGGGAGCGGACCGACAAGGATGCGGAGGCGAGCGTCGAACTCACGCCGAGCGATCGCGGCAACGGCAAGCAGGTCACCGGTGCCGAGGAGTGAACTTTGGCGCGCACGCCAGCCCTAACGTACGCCGTGGTCAGGGGCTTGGAGATTGTCGGGTACGGCCAGGTGGGCCAACCTTGCGCTCAGTCCTCGCGAAAAACCTTCTCGCGGCGCTCGTGACGCTCCTGCGCTTCCAACGACAGGGTGGCGATGGGGCGGGCATCTAGGCGTCGCAGCCCGATCGGCTCGCCCGTCTCTTCGCAATAGCCGTAGGTGCCCTCCTCGATGCGGGAGAGCGCGGCATCGATTTTGGCGATCAGCTTGCGTTGGCGATCCCGCGCGCGCAGCTCGAGCGCACGGTCGGTCTCGGAGGTGGCGCGATCGGCGAGGTCGGCGTGCTGGGCCGAATCCTCGTGCAGCACTTGCAGCGTCTCGCGATTCTGCCGGACGATCTCTTCCTTCCAAGCCACCAGCTTGTTGCGGAAGTAGACTTTGTGCCGGTCGTTCATGAAGGGCTCGTTCTCGGACGGGCGATACCCTTCCGGCAATGCGATGATCTCGGTCGCCCGCGGCTTGGGCCGCTTGAGCAGCTCCTTCGGAGCCGATTGCTTTTTGGCCGCGGCCTTGCCCTCGACCGCCTTGCCACGGCCGTTCAACGCACCATTTACCCGGCCGTTCATCTTAGCCTTGGCGTGCAATCTCGGGTCGGCCGATTTGGCCGATGCGATACGATCTTTTTTGCCCATCCACGCTTCCCGACGGCTCACTTATTTGTCGTTGGAGCCCCGGCAGCCAACCCGGTGCTCGTCGCGGCCCGTATTTAACTTGCTGTTTTTTCAAGTCAAGAAGTTGCCGTGCGGCGCAGCAAATGCCTTAACGGCGTGGCAAGCTGCTTAGTTCGCGGGCATTTCCAGCCGCGGCACGCCTGAACAACCCCAGATTATCCTTATGTCATAACACACGCATCCCGTGTAATCGCCGCCCGCGAGCGGGCCCCGGCTGCGGGTTGGGCTGCTGCAGCCGCCCCAGAAAGGCGAGGGAGGCATGCGCAGGACCAAGACCCGGCAGAGCCCTGATGCCCCAGATACCAAAGAGCGCCAAGCCCGTGGCGCCTACCCCGCGCGTTGCGCGGCTGCCGAGCCGGGGGCGGCTGCACAATGTCTGCGCAAAGCAAGCCGCCGCCATGTCTCCCCAGCGCGCGCGAAGTTTTTTTGCCGACCACCGACGCCCGCTCCTCGAAGCGCCAAGCCTGCCCGACGCGCACCATTGTCAGCGGGGACGCGCCTGCCGCGCGCGAGGCGCGGCAGCGCGCCAGCGCACGCCTTTGCCGCAGCAGGCGCGCTTGGCTTACCACCCCTCACCCCCTAAGCTCGCGCGTTCTTTTGCCAGCCGGGGAGCGCTCCGCCAGCCAATGCAGTTCCAGGGCACCAAAACCTACATTGCCACTGACGATCTCAAGGTCGCCGTCAATGCCGCCATCACCTTGCAGCGACCCCTGCTGATCAAGGGCGAGCCCGGCACCGGCAAGACGGTTCTCGCCATCGAAGTCGCCAAGGCGATCAAGGCGCCGCTGATCGAATGGCACATCAAGTCGACCACCAAGGCTTTGCAGGGTCTTTACGAATACGACGCGGTCAGCCGTCTCCGCGATAGCCAGCTTGGCGACCCTCGCGTCGCCGACATCCGCAACTACATCCGCAAGGGCAAGTTGTGGGAGGCCTTCACCATGGGCGAACGCCCGGTGTTGTTGATCGACGAGATCGATAAGGCCGACATCGAGTTCCCCAACGATCTGCTGCAGGAACTCGATCGCATGGAGTTTTATGTTTACGAAACGCACGAGACCATCCAGGCCAAGCACCGGCCGATCGTCATCATCACCTCCAACAACGAAAAAGAGCTGCCGGACGCTTTCCTGCGCCGCTGCTTTTTTCACTACATCAAGTTTCCCGACCCAGACACCATGCGCGCCATCGTCGATGTGCATTTTCCCGATATCAAGGGGCGCCTGGTGTCGGAAGCATTGAAGGTCTTCTATGACGTGCGGGAGGTGCCGGGTATCAAGAAGAAGCCCTCTACCTCCGAATTGCTCGACTGGATCAAACTGCTCCTCAACGAGGACATTAGCCCCGAAACGCTGCGCGAGAACGACCCGCGCAAGCTGATCCCGCCACTGCACGGGGCGCTGCTCAAGAACGAGCAGGACGTGCACCTGTTCGAGCGCCTGGCGTTCATCGCGCGCCGGCAGAACCAGGGTTAGCTCAATTCGGGGCGCGCGCGCGAGGGAGGACACCGGAGGCAGCAATTGCGCCCAAGCCACCGTCGGCGCATGGTGCCAAAGCCTTCTTGCCACTGCCCACGATCGATCCTGAGCCAGGCGCCCACCCCATGCTCAACGAAGCGCCGCTTTCGCAGTTTCAGCCCCTGGGCGGCGGCCTCGTGCGGCCGATTTATGCCGACTACAGCTTCGGCAATATCACCAATACCATCGAGTTCCTGCTGACGGGCGAGGCGCGCCGGCCCCTGCTGCCCGCCGATTGCTTCGGGGGCGACTATCCGCGACCCGAGAAGGTCGTCGTCTTCTTCGTCGATTCCTTTGCCTGGCAGTTTTGGTGTCAATACCGTCGACGCTATCGTACCCTTTCTCGCGTCAGCGAGGAGGGCACGCTGACCCCTCTTTCGGCGCTATTCCCCTCCACGACCGCGGCCTCGGTCTCGACTATGAACCTGGGCGTGCTGCCGGCGCAGCATGCACTCTACGAGTGGAACATCTACATCCCGGCCTATGGCGAGGTGATCCAGTCGCTGGCCTTTACGCCACTCGGGCGCCATCCACCGGATGCCTGCCTGGGTCTGGGTTACGACCCAGGCAAGTTGCTCGAGGTGCACGAAACCGTGCATCAGCGCCTCAAGCGACGCGGTGTGCGCTCCATCCAGTTCGCGCATCGCAGTTACGCTACGTCGGCCTACAACCGAGTGGCCAGCGCCGGTGCCGAAATCGTGCGCCACACGACGCTGGCCGAAGCGCTGGTACAGCTTAAGGAGTGCCTGCTGGGCACGCCCGGCAAGGCGCTGCTCAGCTTCTATTGGGCGGCCATCGATAGCATTGCCCACACGCACGGTCCCGGCAGCAGCTATCATGCCGCCGAGATCGCGAGCTTCTGGCACACCGTCGATGCGATCTTCGATGGTCTGCCCGCGTCCGACACCCTTTACCTCTTCACCGCCGACCACGGACACGTGCGCGCCGACGCGCGCGACACCCTTTACCTCAACGAGGCATTTCCTGCCGTCGCCGACTGCCTGCCGCGCAGTCCCACGGGCAAGCCGATCTATCCCAACGGTTCTCCACGCGACGTTTTCCTGCACGTACGGCCGGAACGCCGAGCGGATGTGCTGGGTCTGCTGCAGCGTGAACTTGGCACAGAGGCGCTGGTCCTGCCGATTGAAGAGGCGGCAGCAAAGGGACTATTCGGCAGCGGCACGATTAGCGATGAATTGCGCCGGCGGCTCGGCGACATTTTGGTTTTGCCCTACTTGGGGCGGTTCATCTGGTGGCGCGAGCCCGGTCGCCTCGAAAATCAGTTCCATGGCCACCACGGCGGCCTGACCCCGGAAGAGATGACCACGCTCATCGGCGTCATCGACCATCTTTAGCTCGCCGCCCGCGCCGGGCGCTCGAGCACGAAGGCGAGCTAGAGACTGCTCGCCCCGAAGGTGTCGCAGGCCTGCGTCTGGCCGGTGTCGAAGCCCTTCTTGAACCAGCGCACGCGCTGCTCCGAGGTGCCATGCGTAAAGGCTTCCGGCACCACGCGGCCCTGCGTCTGGCGCTGCAAGGTGTCATCGCCGATTGCCGAAGCGGCCCGCAAGCCATCCTCGATATCGCCCGGTTCCAAGCGTGACTTCAGCTTGTTGTTGAGGCTGGCCCAGACGCCGGCCAGGCAGTCCGCCTGCAGTTCCATGCGCACCTGCAGTGCGTTGACTTCCGCCTGATCGCGGCTGCGTTCTTTCCTAGCCTGCACCTTGTCGGCGATGCCAAGTTCCGTCTGCACGTGATGGCCGACCTCGTGCGCGATGACGTAGGCCTGCGCAAAATCCCCCGGTGCATGGAAGCGCCGCTTCAGCTGCTCATAGAAGGCAAGATCGATGTAAACCGTGCGGTCGACCGGGCAATAGAAGGGCCCCATCGCCGTTTGCCCAACGCCGCATTGGGTACCCGTCGCCCCGTCGAACACCACGAGTTTGGGCTTATGGTAGGTGCGGCCCGCGGCCTTGAACACGCTCTCCCAGACGTCCTCGGTATCGGCCAGCACCTGGCGCACAAACCGCGTCTTTTCATC
>Ga0075433_10000524_pt1 | contig 25082 bp, 13 predicted proteins | sample RhiMethybrSRZTD2_FD_75299 | JGI IMG/M metagenome (GOLD analysis project Ga0075433, IMG submission 75299) | Populus rhizosphere microbial communities from Tennessee, USA - Rhizosphere MetaG P. TD hybrid SRZTD2 | ecosystem: Host-associated > Plants > Roots > Rhizosphere > Soil | place: USA... | reverse complement strand
GATTCCCTTCAATCTCACTTCGGCGCCGACAACGTATTCATGGATCTGAGCGACATCGACTCAGGTCAGAACTTCGTCGACGTGATCCAGGGCGCGGTTCGATCGAGCGATGTCGTGCTGGCGGTTATCGGCAACGAGTGGATCACCTGCACATCAGGCGGCACACGACGGCTCGACATGCCGAACGATTTCGTGCGAACCGAGATCGGCATCGCGCTGGAGCATGGCATCCCGGTGATCCCCGTGCTCGTGCGCGGTGCGCGCATGCCGCCGGCATCCTCGTTGCCCGAGCCGCTCAAGCTGCTTGCCTCACATGATGCGCACGATCTCAGCGACGAGCGCTGGACCTACGATGTAGGCCGCCTGATCGACGCGACGGAAAAGCTGGCCGGAAAACCTGCGTTGCCGAGACGATGGCCGCTGATCGCCGCAGTGGTCATCATCGCGGCCGCAATCGCTGCGTTCTTGTTCGTGCACTCTCGTCAGCCGCAAGTCGTTCTTGCGGGCGAGTGGAGCGCGGAGGTCACCTACGACTGGGGAGACAAGTACACGGAGCGTTTCGCCTTCAACGTGGATGGCGACGAGGTCCTCGGCACTGCATCGTTTCTCGGAGTCCAGCGCGGAATCGTTGACGGCTCCCTGCAAGGCGCGCGCGTCGTGTTTCAAACGCGCACGCAGGAGGTGCAAGGCGATTTCGACAAACCGGTGTCGGTTTCGCATCGCTACCGCGGCACGATCACCGGCGACACGATCGCATTCACGATGCAGAGCGAAGGCGGCAGTTCGTCGGTGCCGGTCGAGTTCACCGCGAGGCGGAGCGCAACCACGCGCTAACGACGCCGCCCACCGCCGCCGCGCGCCGCGCCGCCGCCACCCCGGTAGCTGCCCGCACCGGCGCGAGTGCCTCCACTGCTCTGCCAGCCGCTGCGACTGGAAGTTCGATCGTTTCCAGACGTGCGCGCGCTGCGGTCGCCTTCGAGTTGACGGCCTTCCGGCGTTCCATTCCAGCCGGAGCTCGTCGTACCAGCTGTCGCTCCGCTCGTTGATCGATCTCGTGTTTGTGCGCCCGACTGGCTGGCACGGTCGCGCGCCTGCTGTTCCAACTGACCGTTTCCTTCGACGGAGTTCCAGCCGCCAGAGCCGTTGCTCTGTTCCCAGCCGCCGCCATCTGTGCGGCGATAGACATTTCCGTCACGCCCGGCGTAAACGTCGCCCCCTTCAGTTCGGCCGACGGTTGTTCGCGAACCGCTACGGTCCGTGCGCGTGACGGCCGCGGCGCCGTTGTCATTTCTAGCGCCGGACGTCGTCGTGCCTTTGCGATAGTTCTGGACGTGGGCCGTCTGCGCCCAGTCGTCACCACGCCGCACTGCGGTTGACCCCCAGTTGCCGTACACGTTGGAGCCCTGGCGCGTCTGACCGTACGCGCCCGTGCGTGGGTTGTAGGCCTCCCCGTAGGCGCGCGAGCCATACGGACCGTAAGCCGCTGCACCACGCGCGTACGTTCCCGTGCGCGGGTTGTACGAGGCGCCCATGCCGACGCCGCCGTACGGTCCATACGCAGCGACGCCACGACCGTATGCGCCGGTATGCGGGTTGTACCACGCGCCCATTCCATAGGTATGCGGATACGGATAGTAAATGGGATAGAAGCCACCGTAATAGGAATAGGGCGGGTAATACCAGCCGCTGCCCCACACGGCGCAGCCCCAGCCGACCATGACTCCGGTATACGCCGCGACGTACGCAACCGTCACCCACTCATCGTCGTTGTCGTCCTCGACCGTCACGTAGGTCACATGATGCACGGGGGAGCTTGTCGGAATCGTGTAGATGGGTTCCGGAACGCTCGTGGCGACCTCCCATGGACCGGTCGCCGAACGGGACATGAACCAGACACCCTGAAAGCACATGTAATAAAGGTCACCGTACTTGACGATGTCCTTATCGGTGTTGACCGCTTGCTCGACGCCCTTCGACCCTTCGATCGCCTTGAACATCGGATCGCCCTGATAGATGACTTCAGGTGCTTTCGTTTCTTTCCTGCTGACGCGCGCGGTCCTGGGGATGCTGGCGAGCAGAACTGCCTCAGTCGCCTGGGCTGACCCGGGCACTGACGCCAACACGCGAGATCGCGGATGTTCGACGGGGATCTTCTTGAAGTCGTCTGGCAGCGACGGCGTGGCAAAGGTCCACGGGCCGTCGAGGCTCGACGCCTTGAACCAGCGTCCGGCAACCAGGAAATAGAAGTCGCCATCGAGTCCCATGCGGAACAGATCGGCGTCCGTGTTGTTCACCCACAGCAGCGTCGATGCTCCCGGCACCTTCAGGTAGCTGATCTTCTCGTCGAGAACAATCAATTCGGCCGGTTCCGTCGCTACGAAGACCTTCGGTGTGGCCTTGCCGGACAGCTTCTTCCCGGGCACGGCAGTCTTCACGTCCTTCCAGTTGTCGTCGGCAGGCAGCTTCGCAAAGCTGTCTGGAAGCTTACCAGCGGGCTTCCATGGGCCAGTCACCTCTGTGGCTTGCAGCCACGATTGGTTGTACCGCACGTAGAGCGTCTTGGTTGGCGTGTGCTCGAACAGATCCCAGTTCGTGTTGACCGCATAGCGCAAATCGACGTCCTTGATCGGACTCCAGATCGGTTCGCCGTCGAGGTTGATGAGCATGGCCGGTGCGTTCGCCCAGAACACCTTCGGCGGATCGGCTTTCATGCCCTCGACGTTCTTCACCTGCAACGGGCTGGTGGTGATATAGGCGAGCAAGCGATCGAGGTCGATGACGCGCTCGTTCTGCGGCAGCGCCTGCACGTCGGCCACCAGGGTCTTCACCTGATCGGGTGACAGGGTTTTGAAGTTGAACTCGGTGATCTTGAGGTCCATGGTGACGACGCGGTCGTCGAGCGCGACGCGTGTCGGACCCTCGATCTTGATGGTGCCGAGTGCTGGCTCTTTCGCGCCGGTTGGCTGATACGAGACCGCCGACCATGCGAGGATCTGCTTTTGATCTGCCCAGCTTTCGACCTGTGGCTGATACCAGATGACGTTGCCGCTTTTCAACGCGACGGGTCGCGGCCAGCCGGTGTCGGCATTGGTTCCGATCGGGGGCGCTGGTTCGGCAGGAGGCGATGCGATAGGGGGCTTGCCCTGCGGTGCAGCGGCAGGCTGGGCCTGCGCGTGCACGGTCATAGCCGGTGGGAGTGCGATTGCCACCGCAAGAATCCCGGCCACGAATGGCGAACGACGAGAAGACATGAACATGGAGGCTCCATTCCCCGTGCGAGCAGCGCGCCTCGGCGACATGAGACACGTCGCCTAGGGTACCAGCGGCGACGGGGGTTGCGCAGCAGGACCGATGCCAGACTGGCGCGCATCCGGCCGTGGATTCTTGGCCGTTGCGCCGCGGCTGAAGCGTCCAGTAATCAGGTCAACCACGACTATTCGTGGGGTTCTTGGGTGTCAGGTAGTGAATCGTGAACGCGGGTCGGTGCGGATCTGGTGCGGATCTGGTGTCAGGCAGTGAATCGTGAACGGCCGGGTTCTTGAGTGGGTGTCAGGCAGTGAACCGTGAACGGTCGCACTGCGTCTTGTGTGGTGTCAGGCAGTGAACCGTGAACGGTGCGCGCACGGCAGCCGTGTTAGCGCGGATCTTCGAGACCCGTCCGATGTCGGGCTCGGCTTAGTGCCTTACTGACCGTAGAGGGTGACACCGCCAGAAACCTCGCGATGTCAGCGAGTCGATGGCCGTGCATCACGTGGGCGAGCAGAATCAGGCCGTCCCGGCTGCGACTATCAGTGTCCTGGTCGGCGAACACGACCTCCAACGGCGGCTGTGCACACCGTCGGCAGTCGAAGGGAATCGGCCCCTCCCTCCGGTCACGACCCAGCGACTCCGCGACGGCCTTCTTGAAACGCGCGGTCCCGAGCGCCGCTGCCAGGTCGAAGGCCCACGTCAGTCCAGCCGGATCCCGCACGTACGCGTGATAGTGCAGCTGCGCATCGGACAGCCGGTCTGCGTGAAAGGCCCAGCGCAACCAATCCAGATAGAGCCACGGCGGCGCCTCGTCCAGGCCGGCGGTCGCGCGATGCGTGCTCCAGGGCCAATCCGCCGCATCATCGCACAGCAGCGCCTTCACCGGATTCAGGGCAATGTAGCGCGCGACCCGCCGCAGGTATTTCTCGCGTTGGACCACGAGGGATTCGAACCGCTGCTCGAAGGTGTGTCCCACGCGTCCGTGCCGGCGATTGAACGCTTTCGAGTATTCGGTGTTCAGCGTCCGCACGAACTCTGACAGATTGCCGCGCGGCGTATCGAGCAGCGTGTGGTAATGCGTGCCCATCAGGCAACAGGCGTAGACACGCACCTGGCCATCGCGCGCGGCCTCGCTGAACGTGGTCATGAACGTCCGCCGGTCGTCGTTATCGTCAACGATCGTCGATTTGCGATTGCCGCGCGACATCACGTGGTACACAGCGCCCGGAAATTGAATGCGGTGACGCCTCGCCATACGCTGATTGGTCGCAAACGGCGGGCCGTCAAATCATTCACGAGATCACGAAGAGAAATCGGTCAGTCCGCGCGCCATGTTGCAAATGCTGCGACCTGCGGCACGCCCGCACCACGCAAGAATCGCAATCACCGTCGTTGGTCCGTTCGGCCGCTCCGTAGTCCTTGAATCGGGCTTTCACGATTCACTGCCTGACACCTGATCCAGGGCCCAGGATCACGTTCACCATTCACTGCCTGACACCAGACCCGCACCACCCCATTCACGATTCACTGCCTGACACCCCAGGATCGTCGCCGGAAGGACCGTAAATCGATGGCACTTTCGCGCCCATCGGTCGCAAGTAACTGGAGAGCTGACCTCGGTGATGGATGGCGTCGAACAGAAACCCGAACAGCATCTCGCCAAGCGTCGTTTCCCATAGCACCTTGCCGTCCGCCATCAAACGCGCCTTGCTCTCCCACTTCGCATCGTCCACCCTCGGCAGCTTCGCCTCGAGCTCCGCGACGTGCTTTTCATACGCGGCGACCGACTCTGACACTCCCGGCGACGGCTTGTACACGTAGTTGACCTCGCCGTGGTCGATGAGGGTGCACGCATCGTGAATCTCGGTCGCCAGGAGCCAGAGAAGATCGGCCGATGACGTCGACCGCGGATGTGGTTTGTAGTCGCCCTGATCCGGAGGAACCGCCTTCATCACGTTCACGAACGCCGGCTTCTCCGCTGTGACGCGTTGGCTGTAATACTCCCGGACACTATTCATGACACGCCTCCTGGAATCAGATCGCCGCCCCAATATTTCGCGTGAAGCTTCTCGGCCACGCAGGTCAGGGTGGGTTCGTGCGTGTACGCACCGAAGACCTCGTAGCCGATCTCACGCCCCAGATGACGGTAGCTCTCGAACTGATCCTCCCGATAGAACTGGTCACCAGTGCTCTCATGCGGGAAGGTCGGGCTACTCGATTTGTACTGGCGCACCGACGTATCTTCCTCACCGGTCATCGATGCCTTCACGTAGATGAGGATGCCGGTGCTCTCGTCCTTGTACCGGATCTGGCCAACCGCGAAACGTCGCTTGCTCCACTCGCCACCGCCCGTGCCCGGGCGCAGATCGTCGACGTGGATCGTGATGTGACACTGGAAATCGACCTCACACATCCGAATCAGTGTCCCCAATCCTCCGAACGTGTACTTCTCGTCGCATTCGCCGTCGCTGATCACAATCACCCGGCACTGTCGCCGTATCAGCTCGTAGGCCGCGAGGTTCTCGAAGTGGCCGCCGTCGGACACCATCACGAACTTCGATCGGTCCGAGGCGCCGCCGAACAACTCGTCGCCCAGATAGGTCAGACTGAAGTGCGGCGACATCGCGCCATCCTCCACCTTGCCGGGATTGGGAAACCACCAGCCGAGTCGCACGTTGAACAGCGTGAGCATGAATGCGATCACCGACGATGTGTGATAGCCCATGTTCGGGCTCGCGGCCGCACCCGACACTGAGATCGCCTGGCCCAGCGTCGGGCCGCCGTCGCGGTGACCGAATACACTCGTCGGAACGAAACCCAGCTCCTTGGCAACCCCTTGTTGATCGAGCGACTCGTAGGCACTGCCACAGTAAAGCGGCGACAGCGTGAACGAAGCGCTGTGCCGCGTATGGAGCGCGAGGTCGGTTGACCCGCCCAGGTTGAGGGCACAGTTGACGATGTGCAGGGGCCGCGTCGCGTCCCCAGCTTTGAACGCCAGCGGCACATCGTCGTCATCGTCGAAGCCGGTGAAATTCTGAGGATTGCGCTCGGTGTTCTCGCGCGTCGCGCCAAGGTAGCAGCGCACGAGACGATTGCGGTAAAAGGCGTTCAGGCTGAACTCGTTGATGTCCACACGGGCTGCGAGCACAATCGTCGCCGTGAGGCACACGGCGAGCATCACCAACGGCACCGCGGCCACCGGCTCGGATGGCGTCGCCCACCAATCCACCCCGCCGTTCAAGTTGATGATCAGATGTATGACGTACGACACGGCGAGCAGCACGCCGGCGATGAAGAAGAATGGAGCCACGCGCGCAAGCACTTCCTTGGCAGTAGCGACTGCGCCCCCGGCGCGGCCGCCAGTCGACTCTGAATTACCAGCGAGCAGGCCGCCTGCCACGGTCGCCGCCCAGCCAGCAGCACCAGAGATGGTCGTCCAGGTCGCATGACTGAATGCCCACGCCAGGAACAGCGGACCATATACCGCGCTGACCGCGATCACCATCCACGCCGTCGCGTAGATCGCGAGCCAGGCCCCCAGACGGCTCCACCACTCCCGGACGCCATCGGTGGAATCGCGCCCGAGCATCCCGGTTAACACGACGATCGCGAGCACAAATGCCATTGCAACGAGCGCCGGTCCCCAGACAAACGCCATCCACTCGCCGCCGGTGTGCGTGTTGAACTCCTGGAAGACCATGACGATGGCGGAGAGCAACGCGTGCAGCGCCGCCACCGCGGCTGCCGGCGCGATGAACGCGATGAGAAGACGCCCGGGCCTTCGCCGGCTGGAAACAGCAAAGAACGAAAGCAGCCAGAACGACACGAACACGATTGAGAGATGAAAGGGCCAGAACTTCCACGCCTGCGAGACGAGCGTGGAATACTGGTTCAGGGTGCTCAGCGACGTCACCCCCGCTCTTCCGGTCGCTTGTGCCCACAACATCGACGTCACCAGCAGGGCCACGATCATCAGCGGCGTCACAACGCACACCTGCACGTAGCCCTGGGTGTAATTCACTTTCTCCGGCCGCTCGGCAGAAAAGAGCGCAACGATGCGGACCGCCACCGGTTGGAGCAGGAAGCCACTGAGCAGGAACAGACCTGCAATCAGCAACGCTTCGCCCACTCGGATCAATCCGTCCGCGACTGTATACGAAGAGTCATTCACGTCGTAGACTGCGAATGGATTGAACGCAAAGAGCCGCATGGTCAGGAATGCCAGCGCGACAAGGACGACGGACCCGGCCAGGCCAATGGACCACCATTTGGCTTTCAGCAAGTTGACTGGACGCCACTCGCGCGGCGGGGTCCCGTACTGAAGCGGCGGGCCCGCGGTCAGTTGCCAATGATTACCGGCTATGCCGACAATGCCGAAGATGAAGAGGAGGACCGTCGCCCACCGAAGCGCCCCCGCGCCGGGCCACCAATGAAAGAGCCAGAACAGCGGTCGCGGCACCAGTAGCGCGCACGCTATCGCGAGGATGACGGTGGTCTGGATCAGGATTGTGTTTCGCAGCCAGATCGTCAGCATCGACCACGTGTCGGCGCTGAAGAAGCCGACGCGCGGTGACAGGTAATTCGAGTAGCGCCGAAGATAGGCGATCGACTCCGTCCAGTCATCGTCGAACCACGTCGGCCGGCGCCGGCGGTTCGCGCTGAGCCACGCGCCGATGTATCCGCCGCCTGAAACGGTGGACAAGTAGTGGAACTTCGAGAGCAGACCGGAGTCCTTGAGGCTCTCCAGCAGACCGAGCGCAAACGTGGCGCTGCGGATCCCCCCTCCGGAAATCGCAAGGCCCGCCACATTCTTGTCGCCATCGTCGAGGCCAATCGCGTTGCGTTCGTGATCGAGTACGGTGCTCGAGAGGCAATGTTGCGGGATGCCAGGCATACAATTTCACCTCTGTTCTCGTGTACGGGAGGCGGCGCAATCCTACCTGAACTAGCCGGTCGGCGCTCGAGAACCGAGCAGCGTGACTGGCTGGTTGTGGCAGTATCTTCGCCGCAGATCGGACGAGGAGGTCAGGATGCGGCGACGTGTTCGACTGCTATGCGCTCTGGCCGCGTCACCGCGATGTACTCGTGCTCGAGCGACGAGTCCGGGGGCGATACCGCGCTTGCGCCGACACCGATCAGCGCATTACGGCGCGTGCTCGTCGTCACTCATACCGAAGGATTCCGGCATCGCTCTATCTAGCGCCGCAGCGGGTCGTTCACGATTCACTGCCTGACACCAACCGCCACCAACGGTTAACTCCAGCGTAGATCGTGCTTGCCGTACGGAAGATCTCGGAGGCGCTTCCCGGTGATCTGAAAGATCGCGTCGCCAATGGCGGACTGAACCGACGTCGCACGATCGTGGCCCATCCCAAGCAGCCAATGCCCGGTCGGAAAGAAGCGAATGTTGATCACAGGCGGGTCTTCGTTGATGCGCGAAATCGGGAACACATGAAAATTGTTTTCGGCGATGCGGCCGTCTTTGATCGTGCAGGCCTGGTGCACGGCGTCGTTATAGAACCAGGTGATCTGACCTTCGATCTGCTTCTTCACCGACAGCGGGTTGACCAGACCGAAGCCGGTCTCGTGGGCAACGTCCACGCGCTCGAGCTTGATCTTGCCCTCGCGGCTCACCGAGACGGTGTGCACCATGGCACTGACGGTCGCCATGCCGTCTCCCTCGGCGCCACGCTCTTCGAGGGCAATGGCCCGGGCCGTGCCTTTCGGCAGCGGAGTCCCCCAGCCTGACATCTCCGCCGCGATGTCGAGCGCCTTGATCATGTCCTCCTTGTAAGGAAGGCTGGTACGGGCGAGCAGCTCGCGCCGATAACGATAGGGATCCTTCCCGGCGACGCGGGCGAGCTCGTCGAAGAAGCTTTCACGATAGAACTCGTGCGCGGCCTGGCCAACGCCGCGCCGCGTCCCGACCGGAACGTGGAACTTGGTCGTGTGGTTCGAGTAGCGGTAGTTCGGCGCGTGGTAACGCGACGTGACGTGGAACGATGCCTCCGGCCCGAACCCGCCTTCCTGCATCGCCGTACGGACCTCGAGAGCGATCGGCCATCCCTCGGCATCGAGCGCCGCCTTGAGACGGGCGACGCCCATTGCGCGATATGTCGTGCCGATGAAATCCTCTTCACGAGTCCACAGCATGTGAATCGGCGTACCGCGGTGCGCGTTGGCGATCATGATCGCGTGCTCGGCCTGCGGCCCGTTGCCGTTGCGGCCGAAGCCGCCACCCAGGTGGCACAAGTGCAGGTGCACGTTCGTTTCGGGAATGCCGGTGATCTTCGCGGCGCTGAAGCGTGTTTCCTGCGGACTCTGATCGCCAATCCAGATGTCCACGCGATCGTCGCCGACGAGCACCGTCGCGTTGCCGGGCTCCATGCGGGCACGCGGCAGGAACGGCGTTGAGTACGTCGCCTCGACAATCCGGCTCGCGCGCGCGAACGCCTGGTCCACGTCGCCCTGATTTGCGCGCACCGTACCCGGTCGATCGAGCGCCGCGAGGAGCGCCTCGCGCATGTTCGCGTCCGTGAACGCCGCGTTGGCAGGAGGAATGTCCCACTCGATCGGCATCTTGTCGATCGCAGTCTTGGCCTGGTACCACGTGTCGGCGATCACGGCGACGCCGCCACTGAAGGTGCGGCCGCGCGTGCACGCCGGGTCGGGAATCGGAAACTGGACCGCGAAACGTACACCTGGCATGTGGCGGACGGCTTCGAAGTCGTAGCGCTTGACGTCGCCCCCGTAAACCGGGCACGTCTTGACGGCGGCCCATTTCATGCCGGGCAGACGCACGTCGATCCCGTAGGTGGCCTGGCCGGTCACCTTCGTGGGCACGTCGAGGTTCTTCTGCTCGGTGCCCATGAGCGTCCACTGGTCCGGCGACTTGATCGTGATCGACTCGGGATGCGGATGCGGCGTCTCCGCCGCCCTCTGCGCGATTCGTCCGTACGTCGTCGTCCGGCCGCTGGTGGCGTGCGTGATCACGCTGTTCTTCGCGGTCAGCTCGGCGACGGGAACACTCCACATTGACGCCGCAGCCAGCAACAGCCGCTCACGCGCCTCGGCACCGGCGAGCTGTAGGTAATAACGACCGTCCTTCACCGACGAGGCGGCATTGGTGCGCATCCGTCGATACAGACTGTCGGGAATGCCCGCCACGCCGGTGCGATCACGATTACCGAACGTCGGCACACCACCGCCCTTGGGATCACTGGCGCCGTTGCCGGGCACTTTCAACGTCCACTCGGGCGCCCGCTCCCGCGCATCACGGTTCGCGGAGGCGTACTGCGGACGCACCTTGCTCCAGTCGCACTGCAGTTCCTCGCAGACCATCATCGCGTTCGACGTCCAGACGCCCTGACCAAGCTCCGTCTGCGCAATGCGGATCGTCACGGTGTCGTCCGGCGCGATGACGATCCACGCGTTGATCTCTCGTGTCGCGGGCTCCTCGTACCACGTCGTCACGGGAGCTGTCTGTGCGTCGGCCCGTGAAGGCAGCCAGAAGCCGAGCACGAATGCACCTTGAGCGGCGGCGAGCGTGGCGAGGAATTCACGGCGGTCGACGCCAGGCGTTTGACTCACGGTTCGATCCTCCGCTTTCACGCTTTCATCAAGTCAGCAGCGAGGTGAATCGCCTGCCGGATACGGTGATACGTACTGCAGCGGCAGATGTTGGTGATCTGTGAGTCGATGTCGGCGTCGGTGGGCTTCGGTCGCGCTCGCAGCAACGCGAGCGCGCTCATGATCATGCCGGACTGACAGTACCCGCACTGCGGGGCGTCGAGTTCCTTCCAGGCAATCTGAATCGGATGGCTCCCGTCGGTAGAGACGCCTTCGATCGTCATGACAGGCTTGCCGATGGCGGCAGTCGCAGGGACGCTGCAGGACCGGACCGGGCGTCCGTCGACGTGCACGGTGCACGCGCCGCATTGCCCGATTCCGCAGCTGAACTTGGTGCCGGTCAGCCCGACGTGATCGCGAATGACCCACAGCAGCGGCGTCTGTGGGTCGGCATCAACGGTATGTCGCGTTCCGTTGACGACAAGATCGAACGCCATACCTCTATTTCCTCCGGATCGGCGGCATTGTAGTCGACGTTCCGGCCCGGACGATACAGCCGGGGGAACACTCGGCTACAGGGTGGCGGCGGAATGCGTGGCGGTGGCGGCCGCGGTTAGTCCCCGACGCGGTGACACGTTCACGATTCACTGCCTGACACCAACCACACATCAACGCACACAGGGCCACACCAACTGAACCGTAGGAGCCGGTGTCTCGCGCGGGCGCGACGCACGGATGCGAAGCGGCAGATGTGTGCCATCATTCGCGCCGCGGTACAGATCACGCCGTCCGGCGTTCCCCCGTTGAAGCCGGTCGGACCTTTCGAAACAGATCACAGAGCCCAGACGAGAGCCTAGCGAACCACACGACGACACACCGGCGGACTCACAAGCGAGGTGACACATGCGCGCAGTCATCAGGATCGCACTTGCGTGGCTCGTCCTCCTTCCCGCGACGGCGTCGGCACAGGCGGTCATCACAGGGACGGTGCGCGACACGTCGGGGGCGATTCTCCCCGGGGTGACAGTCGAAGCTACGAGTCCTGCCCTCATCGAGAAGGTTCGCGCAGCAGTGTCCGATGGAACGGGACAGTACCGGATCGAAGACCTGCGTCCGGGCACCTACGCCGTCTCGTTCACGCTCACAGGGTTCAGTGTCCTCAAGCGGGAAGGAATCGAGCTCACGGGATCCTTCACGGCCGTCGTCAATGCCGAGATGAGACTGGGCGCACTCGAGGAAACGATCGTCGTCACGGGCGAGAGCCCGATCGTCGATGTGCAGAGTGCGCGGCGGCAATTGACCCTCGGAAGCGACGTGCTGCGGTCGATTCCCACGATCCGCAACTACAACGGCGTGGTGCTGCTCGTGCCCGGGGTCGTCACCAATACCAACGATGTCCCGACCGGCGCGACGACCACGCAATTTCCCATTCATGGCGGCCGCAACAACGAAGGTCGCCTGATGATCGACGGACTCAACATCGGCACGCCGGTTGGCGGCAATCAGCCGCCGGGATACATCGCGGACATCGGCAACGCGCAGGAGATCACATTCACGACCTCCGGCGGCCTGGGCGAATCGGAAACAGCAGGCGTGGTGATGAACGTCGTGCCGCGGACCGGTGGCAACCGTATCTCCGGGGCGGTCTTCTTCAGCGGCACCGGCGAGGGACTTCAGTCGAGCAACTACACCGAAGAACTGCGTCTCGCCGGGCTCACCGCTGCGATTCCGCTCAGCAAAGTGTACGACCTCAACGGCGCCGTCGGCGGACCAATCATGAGAGACCGCGTCTGGTACTTCGTGAACGCCCGAACGCAGGGCAGCACACGAGGGATCGCAAGCGTGTACTACAACCAGAACACTGGGGATGCGACCAAGTGGCTCTATCTACCGGATCCCGATCGGCCGGCGTTTTCCGACCGCACCTGGGACAACATCAGTGGGCGCATCACGTGGCAAGCCACGCCGCGCAACAAGATCGGCTTCGCCTGGGATGAGCAGCGGATCTGCCGCAACTGCGAGGGCATGACGCAGGGCATCACCGATCCCGCCCGCGTATCACCTGAAGCGATCGGCAACGGCTCGGGAACGTTCCGTGTGCCGCAGGCCACCTGGTCGTCACCGGTCACGAATCGCTTCCTGCTCGATGCGGGCTTCGGGGGCAACTACAACGGCTACGGACACCGCGAGCGCAAGGGCAACACCACGCGGCCGCTCATTCGCGTATCCGAGCAGTGCGCTGCGGGGTGTCCGGCCAATGGCGACATTCCCGGTCTCGTCTACCGATCGCAGGATTGGCTCGACGCATGGCAGGGCTCCTGGAACTGGCGAGCCTCAGCGTCGTTCGTCACTGGAGCGCACAGCCTCAAGCTCGGATACCAGGGAAACTACCTGACCGACGACCAGGTCTGGTACACCAACGACGAGCAGCTTGCCTATCGGCTGAACAACGGGATCCCGAACCAACTCACGCAGTACATCGCCCCGTATCAGCGCGATTCTCGCGCGGCGTTCTATGGGATCTATGCGCAGGAGCAGTGGACGCTCGGCAAATTGACGTTGCAAGGCGCGCTACGATTCGACCACGCTCGCAGCTGGTTCCCCGAGCAGCAGGAAGGACCATCGCGGTTCCTGCCGGAAGCGATCAAGTTCCCGACAACACCGGGCGTAGACAGCTACAACGATCTCTCGCCGCGCGTCGGCGCCGCCTACGATTTGTTCGGCAACGGCAAGACAGCACTCAAGGCCAACGTCGGCAAGTATCTGGAGGGGGCCGGCATCCAGCTCAATTTCGCCAACCCGAATCCGACGTTCAGGCTTCCTGGAACGGGCTTGCCGCGCACGGCCACTCGTACGTGGATCGACGCGAACAACAACTTCCAACCCGATTGCGACCTGTTGGTTCCGACGGCTCAGGATCTCCGCGCGAGCGGACGCGACCTGTGTGGGGCGCTCTCGAACCTGCGCTTCGGTCAGCCGGTCTTCACGAACACCTATGATGAAGCGCTGCTGCATGGATGGGGCGTGCGATCGTCGGACTGGGGCATCGGCGTCTCGGTGCAGCAGGAAATCGTTCCCAGGCTTTCCGCCGAGGTTGCCTATCATCGCCGCTGGTTCCGCGGCTTCACTGTGACCGACAACCTCTTCACACAGCCGTCCGACTACACCGCGTACAGCGTCACGGCGCCGCTCGATCCGAGACTTCCAGATGGAGGCGGGTACACGATCTCCGGGTTGTACGACATCGCGCCTGCGCTCTTCGGCCAGGTCAATGACTTCATCACCGACTCGCGCGGGTTTGGAGAGTGGTCGCAATACTTCAACGGCATGGATGTCACGGTCAACGCACGCACACAGGGCAACCTCACCGTGCAAGGCGGCATCAGCGTGGGGCAGACGGTGTCGGATGCGTGCGATGTCAGGGCGCGCCTGCCCGAGCTAGCTGTCACGATCGGGGCGGGACTTCAGGGCTCCAGCGTCAGTCAGACGAGCCCGTATTGTCACGTGGCCACTGGCTTCCTGACCCAGTTCCGCGGTCTGGCGACGTATACGGTCCCGAAGATTGCGGTTCAGGTGAGCGGCGTGTTTCAGAGCAAGCCCGGGCCGCAACTCGCCGCCAACTACGCGGTTCCGGCTTCGGTCATCGCGCAGGCGCTCGGGCGACCGCCAGCCGGGCAGGTCACCAACGTCACCGTCAACCTCGTAGAGCCGGGAACGATGTATGGCGACCGAATCAATCAGATGGATTTCCGCACTGCGAAGATCCTTCGATTCGGTCCGACCAAAACGATGATCGCGCTCGATCTGTACAACGCGTTCAACTCGAGCGTGGTGTTGACCTACAACAACGCCTTCGTGCCCGGTGGCACGTGGCTTCAGCCGAACTCGATCCTCACGGGCCGGCTGGCGCGCATCAGCGCAGAGCTGACCTGGTAGCCTGGATGCCAAGGCGGGTCTGAAGACCCGCTTCTACCACCGCGGCGGCGGTGGTGACGTGTCTCCACTGCTCAGGATGCACGCCAGGCCGTCTCGGTGTAACGTGGCCATCATGGCACTCCAGCGCCTCCTGCTGTGCGTTATCGTCGCGTTCTCCGCCGTCGTCGTGCTCGCGTTGGCGCCACTGCGTGCGCGCGCCGTTGTCGAGGAGCCTGATTACGGCAAACTCCCGCTGATCGCCGACCAGAATTGGGACACGATGACGGGTCCGGACAGCAACGGCCAGAAGTGGGATTACGTTCGCGGTAGCGGCGACTCCCCATCCAGCATCACCACCGATCCGACCGCACCCATCTCGCCCGGCAACGTGCTCGAAATTCGGTTCATCGGCACCGATCGCGATACTGGTCCGGGCAACAACTTCACCAACTTCGGAGCCAGGAAGGAGATCTACGCCGAGTGGTGGATGAAATTCTCCGACAATTGGACATGCTCACCCGCTGGCTGCGGGAAAATCCATTTCTTCCTCCCACCCTCTGGCGCCGACATGTACAGCGGGATCTATTGCCCGCAGGCGCCGTCGGGATGTGGCTTGAAGGACAGCGCGTTCAAAATCGGCGGGCAATTGCAGTGGCCACCTTACGGTGGCACGCCGATGTTCACCAACATCGGCGTCGACAACCGCATCCTTCGGAATCAGTGGGTGAAGATTGCCGAGTACCTCAAATGGGAGTCGATCCCCGGTATGTCCAAGGATGGCATCTGGCGAGCGTGGGTCAATGGCGTCCTGACCATGAATTACACCGATCGCACGTTTCCGGATCTCGTCGGCATCGCCGAGTTTCAATTCTCCATGACGCGGCAAATGCCGGTGAGCTTAGACGAACGTGCCTGGGTCGATCACACGATCGTCCGTGGACGGTAACGACGACAATGACGTAGAGGCGGGTCTTCAGAGACCGCCTTCATCACGCGCCGGGTCGCGCCAGCAGCACATGCATCCAGTTTGCGTGCGGACGCGCAAATGCCTCAGTGGCGCGTCGAGTCCAGAACGCTGCCTTGGTCACGAGGCACTGGCCGAGTGTTCGCGTTGGTGGTGGCAAAAGTCTGGAGCCGCAGTGGACGCACGGCTCGTCCTGCGCATAGGTTCCGTATGGATTACCCGCCAGATCCATGAGCTTTGTCGATAGTGCGTTTGTAGCCTCTGAAGTCTGCCCTACGAAAGAAATCCGATCGATCGTGAATCCCGAGAACAGATCTGCGATCGTGGCTTCATTGAATCTGTTCACGTGCCCCCAGGGTGGATTCTTTCTGCCGCAGGTGTAGCACGTCGTGCGACCGACTCGAGTATCCTGGCGATAGGGGACACCGACCAGAAGCCTCGACGCCGTCACCCGCGCCATCTCGCTGCAGACGACAGGAAGACTTGTGGTGGGTATGTGCTCCAAAACCTCGGCACAAAAAACGAATTCGAACGCCTGATCCGGGAACGCGAGCTTTGCGGCCGTTCCTTCCACACACTGCACGCGCGGGTGGGTCACGTTGGGCAACGTGAGATCGAGGGCAACCACTCGTTCGAAGCGTTCAGCGAGCAGCAGCGAGAAGTACCCATCTCTGGCGCCAACATCGAGCGATGCGGTGCCGAACTTTGGGAAGAGCGCCAGCAAATCGTTGGTTCTCAGCCTCTCGGATGGGCTGGCTCTATACGCTGAAGGATCCACGACGATGCCTTGCCTGCTTTTGTCACCGCTCCTGTGTGGCTTGGGGTCTCCGTAACCGATATCGCTCCTCGCTCAATCGCAGCGGCCGGCCTGGAGTCCTCATCAATAGCGTCTTCTTCACTTCGTGCAGGGCGGCCGAGTTGAATAGGACGTTATAAGCCGCATATGCAAGACACCCTACGAGGGAGCAGACCACGAGGCGGCCCACGGATGACATGCTGCCCAGGTAGAGATTGACGGTCATCACGATCGCCGCCATCGCGAGCGACCCGGCTACCGGATGCCACACGCCGCTCATGTATCGGGCAACGCTTAACTCGAGTATCGAAAGCGTCCGATAGGTGACGATGGCGAATAACAACGGGCGCACGATCAGCCAAGCAAGTGCCACGCCGAGAATGCCTCCCTGCCGAGCCCCCAGATAAAAAGAGAGCGGCAGCACGAGTGCCGTTAGCAACGTGTTCGAGACCACCACGCGCGGCCGCCCTCTTGCGAAAGTAACGGGCGCATTGATCGTTTCGATTGCACGGAAGCACGAAACGACACACAACAATTTCAGCGGCAGAACGATTGGCATCCACTTCTCGCCAAGAAGCGTGTAAACGGCGCTGTCCGCGACGAGCGCCAGACCGATGAACATCGGGAACGTCGCGAGAGCCACGAAGTGGACCAGCTTGAGGAAGTGCCGCTGTAGCCGTTCCGTCTGCGCCTGCACCGACGAAAACGAGGGGAAAGCAATCTCGTTCAGGATTGTGACGAACTTCTCGAGCGGCAGCGACGAATACTGGAACGCGAGACTGTAGTAGCCGAGCTGAACCGAGCCGAGGACTCTTCCGACAATCAGGACGTCGGATGTCGACGCGAAGTACCACAGAATGCGCGAGGCCGCGACCTGGAAACCGAAGTTCAGGAATAGCCCGACGTTACTAAAGGAGAAGGACCTCCTGAATACCGGGCGACGGTAAAAACAGTACACCGCGTTGGTGACGAACCGCAGGACGAGATTGCCGATCACCAGGCTCCATACGCCGTATCCACTCCAGGCAAGTATCAGCGTTGCGAAAGCGGCCGTAACATTTCCAGCGGCCTCCGCGGCCGACTTTTCCTTGAAGGCCATCTCCCGCTGGAGGATAGAGGCCGACGGAACCCCGATTCCGTTGATCAGGAACGTCAGCGAGAGGGCCCGGACAATGGCCACGAGCCGCGGCTCAGCGAAATAGACGGCAGCAAGTGGCGCCAGTCCGACGAGCAGCAGCGCCAAGGCTGCGTTAGTTCCGAGGATCAGCCAGCGAAGGTCCGACAACTGGTCGGTGCTGAGCTCGGCTTTCTGGACGATCGCTGCTCCCAGACCGATCTCATTCAGGAGAAACAGCACGCCGGTGAACACAATGGCCATCCCCATCAGGCCGTAGTCCTCTGGCGACAGCAGCCGGACGACGAAGATGGTGATGATCCAGGTGATGATCTGACCGAAGGCCCGTGTCGCTGTCAGCCAGACCACTCCGCTGACGACGCGCTCCCTCAGCGACGGGGCATTTGACGGATCAGATGTCATAGCAAGAGGCGATCAACATCCTACGGCTGTGGTTCAAGATCTAGGACTGATACGACGTCCGTCCGCCGACCACGGTCCGGACGATCTGAATGTCTTTGATCTTTTCCACGTCGACCGTGTGCGGATCGTCGGCCAGCACCACATAGTCGGCCAGCTTGCCGGCGGTGATCGAGCCCTTAATGGTCTCTTCGCCAGAGGCCCAGGCGCCGTTGTAGGTGTTCACCGCGATGGCCTCGCTCACCGTGATGCGCTGGTTCGCGCCCCACACCTTGCCGTCCCATCCGCGCCGCGTAACCATGCCCTGGATGCCCATCAGCGTCGCGAATGGGCCCGGGCTGAAGTCAGAGCCCGCCGCCACGACTACGCCTGCGTCGAGCATCGAGCGATAGGCCATGCAGTTCTTCATCATGTCTTCGCCGTAATACACGAACTTGTCGGAGTTGTAGTACGCGTATGTGCTGAACATCGCCGGCACGGCGCCGATGTCCTTGATGCGCTGCACGAGACGCGGATTGATCAGCGTGCAATGGGTGATTTTCGGCCGCGCATTCTGACGCGGCAGCAGCTTCAACGCCCGTTCGGCCGCAGTGAGGTACATGTCGATGGCGACATCGCCGTTGGCGTGGCAGTTCACCTGGATTCCGGCGCGGTGCACCCGCTCGACCCAGTCATTGAGCGTCACCTGCGTCTCCGTCACATTGCCCTTGTAGGGCGGCGTCACGCCGGGATACGGCGTGGACAACGCCATCGTGCGCTCCGAGAATGACCCGTCGACGATGTGCTCGGAGGCCGAGCCGAACTTGATCCACTCGTCGCCGAATCCGGTTCGGATGCCGGCAGCCATCATCGCCTCCAGCGTCCGCCCGCTTGTCTCGTAACTGATGCGGTGCAGCAGTTCGCCACGGGCGCGCACGTCCTGCATCGCCTGCAAGTCGCCGCCCTGATGATGCACGCTGGTCAACCCGTAGCGCGCGAACTGCCTGGAGATGTGCGCGAGCCCATCGCGCTCGCGTTGCGCGCGCTGCGCGTCTGTGTACGCGGGACGGGTCCCGACCTTCTGGAACGGTCGTGAGGCGAGGTCTGTGACTCGCCCGTTCAGTTCACCCTTCTCGTCCTTGTCATACGTGCCGCCCATCGGATTGGGCGTGTTCTTCGTGATGCCCGCCATCTCGAAGGCCTTGGAGTTGTAGAAGTAGGTGTGGCCGCCGCGGTGGCGGACGATCACCGGGTGCTCCTGCGACACCTCGTCGAGGTCACGGATGCTGAGGGCGCGGTCGTCCTTCACCTTGGTGTCGTCGAAGAAAAAACCCTCCACCCATTGCCCCGGCGCCAGCGTCTCCGCCTTGGCCTTGAGTTTGCCGACGATGCTGCGGATGGTCACGAATTCGACTTCGAAGGGATTGCCGACCAGTACCTCGTTGAGGAGCACCTCACCGCCAGCGTGGTTGTGTGTATCGATGAAGCCTGGCACCACGCTCATGCCTTTAGCGTCGAACACAGTCGTGTTCTTGCCGGCCAGATTGCGCACGTCCGCCGTGGAGCCCACAGCGATGAAGCGATCGCCTTTCACCGCGAAGGCCTCGGCGCGCGGCGTCCGCGCGTCCATCGTGTAGACCTTCGCGTTCACCACCACCAGGTCGGGATCGCGCGGGTCCGACACTGTTGCATTCTGCGCGGCCTGCGCCTGCGCCACCCGGGCACTCTCGAAGAATAACGGCGCGCCCACGACGGCCGCCAGGCCCGCGCCCGTAACGTTCATGAACTCTCGACGATTCGGGCGGGACCTCTTCATCACCTTTGACCTTTGACCTTTGACCTTGCGAAGCGGTCACGGGAGCGCGTAAACCACCACACGTGCCGGTCCCGCCTTGACCTGCCAGGTTCCTGCGTTGAGCCCCGTGGCTGCGGCGATGTACTGCCTGCCGCCCACGGCGTACGAGGTCACCCCACCCCCGATCGCCTTGCCGGTAGCGTGCCGCCACAGCTCTTTGCCAGTTGACGCATCGTACGCGATCACATTGCCATCGAGATCGCCAGTCAGCACGAGCCCACCCGCGGTTGCGGTGATGGCGGCGACCATCGGGCGTGGCGTCTGGACCTTCCACTTGATCTCGCCGCTCTCGGCGTCGAACGCGGTAACCCATCCCCTTGCCTGCTCGACTGGATCGTGCCTGCCGAAGAGCCATCCGTCCGCTGGTTCGGCGCCTGTCCATGCGTCGCCGGGCCCGCCTTTGATCTTTGCGAGCGGCTGCATCCTGACGTAGGTGCACCAATCGATGGCGTTCACGAACAGCAGGCCGAGACCGGGGTGATACGAGGGACCATTCCACTCGACACCGCCCTGCACTCCTGGACAGAAGCGTGTTTCGTGTTCGGTCGAGAGCGGCACGTCGGCGTTCTCGCTGGTCGTCACGAGCGCTTGGCTGCGGACGACCAGACGATCGGGCGACGGCGGATCGGCCACCTGCGTGGTCAACGCACCACGATCGATGTTGTAGACGTGGCCGTCCTTCGACGCCGCGGCGACGAATGGCCGGCCGCTCTTCGTGGTGATGAGAGCGGGCGCGGTCGCCAGGTCCCAATCGTGATAGTCACCTTTGAGCGGCTGCACGTACGCGAGAAGGCGGCCGGTCTTCGCATCGAGCGCAAGCAGCGCGTTCGTGTACAGGTTTTCGCCGGGACGCAGCGCGTGCGCGAAATCTGGCGCGGGATTGCCCGCAGGAACATAGAGGATGCCATTCGACTCGTCGAGCGCATAGCTGGTCCACGTGGCGCCGCCGCTCGGTGGATTCTTCGGTGACGCCTTCGGCCAGGTCGCGAGCGCCGGACCCGAATCCGGCACGGTGTTGAACTGCCACACGACACGGCCGCTCGCGGCATCGAGCGCGTAGATCCGGCCGATGACGCCGAAGTTGTCGCCGCCGGCGTTTCCCACGAAGACGAGGCCGTTCGAAGCAATCGGCGCCATTGGCACCGACTCGCCCTTCTTCGGATCGCCGATCGAGACGTCCCACAGCTGTTGGCCGTCGGCGGCGTCGATGGCCAGCACGTGCGCGTCGCCAGTGCCGCGAAAGAGGCGGCCATCGCTGTATGCGACACCGCGATTCACCATGAGAAACGTGTCGGGCTCCGGACGCACGTGCGTCCATTTCTGCTGGCATGTCGTCGCGTCGACGGCGTATGTGTGGTTGAAGAGCGTGAAATACAGCACGCCATTCACGGCCACGATGCCGCTTTGGAAGTTCACCGCCTCCGGCGCATCGAACGCACAGCGCTGCTTGAGCTGACCAACGTTGGCAACGGTGATCTGCGTCAGCGGTGAGTAGCGATCGCCGCCAAGCGGCCCGTTGTAGGTGACCCAATCGGCTGACTGCACCGATGCTGCGGTCGCCGTTGCGGCCTCACCACCGTTCGGAGTGTCCTGCCTCGCACAGGCTCCTGCAAACCCGATCAGGAGCACGATTGGCAACACCGGTCTCATGGCGCCCGAATCTTACAGGAATCGCGCGATTACGATCCGTCAGGGGTGGAGAACGCCAGTTCCCTGGCGACGGCGGCAAAGGGGCCTCAAGGAAGCTCGCTCGGGATTCGAGCGCGCGTCCGCCCGATCCAGTCGCGCGACGACGACGCCGATCGGGAAACGGTTGACAACATTCGCTCCAGCCATCGAGCGAATGGGCGCCGAACTCGGCCGTCCACGAGCCAGGCGATCATTGCTGCCAGCAGAAGGGAGAACGCAACCGCCAGCACGAGGGCGACGTACTTTTCGTGCGTGGCCAAGGGACGCAACACCATGACTCTGCCGATGTTGTGAACCAGGTACAACGGGTAGGTAAGTGCGCCGAGAAATGCGATCGCGGCGGCGAACGGAACGGCAGCCGAGCGTCGGAGCGCGATCACGGCGAACGTCGCAAAGAACAGGAGAATGAGGATTCGCGACTCCCATTGCGTCGCCGTTGACACGTCTTGCGGCTGCACGAAATTCGGCATCTGCAAGGTCACCTGCGTCATCGCAACGAGGGCACAAACGGCCGCGCCAAGTAATCGAGCCGGCGTGGCGCCTTCGGCTCGAATGAGGTAGAAGAGCGACCCGCCGATGAACAGCGGGCCATATGGGTACAGCGCGAGCGATTTCAGGGCGTTCGGCACCGGCAGAGTGAAGCAGGCGATCGTGACGATCAACCATGCGAAGAGCCAGACTTCGACTCGCTTCATCTGCCGGGTCACACTCAAGCCCCACAGCAGCGCATAGAACTTCAACTCGACGAAGAGCGTCCAGTAGACGTCATCGACGTAGTCCTGCCCGAGAAAGGCGGGCACCATGGTGAGATTGGCGAGAACCTGCGGCGCGGTGATCGTCCGCCCGACCGTCACCGGATGGAAACTGAACGCGATCGAAGAGAGCAGCACGCCAATCCAGAACTCGGGGTACAGCCTGGTGATACGCGAGAGCACGAACCCGGACGGGGTTCGATCGCGTGCAGTCCATAGGATCACGAAGCCGCTAATCATGAAGAAGAGATTCACGCCGAGATAGCCGTGCATCCCCACTCTGCCGATCGAGGGAAAGAGATCGACGGCGGTTTCGGAATCGCGCAGATGATACGTAAAGTGATACAGCACCACGGCCAATGCAGCGATGAAGCGAAGGAGATCGAGCTCGACAACGCGAAGCCGCGTGCGCGCCAGCGAGGCCGTCGCCCGAGGTTCATTAGCAGGGATTGGCGTAGACACTACCGACCTCAGTTGACCGCGAGTCCTTCACGTCGCAGCACGCGACGTGCCAGATCGTGTGATCAATTCGATTCTCGGCGTCCCATGGCGGCGCCCGAGGCGTTCGCGGAGCGGGGCGCCGTGTAGATCATGCACTGCCGTCACCTGTTTGACGGACGGCTCACCTTTGACCTGTGACTTTCGACTTTGACGACGCTTTGTCCTTTGACCTCGAGCGAAGCGAAAGCTAGTTGGTCAACTCACCCGTGCTGGCTCGGCGGCCGGGTCCCAACACGCGCAGTTTCGACAGCCATGCGCTGAGGCGCTGGTTTGCGAGCGACTGCTCCAGAGCGTCGAGCTTGACGTACGCGGCGGGCACGAGCAGCAGCGTCAGGAACAGGCACAGCGACTGCGCGCCGATGATCGTGACCGCGATGGCCGAACGCTGGGCGCCGCCGATGCCGACGCCAAGCGCGGTGGGAAGCAGCCCAAAGATGATCGCCAGCGTCGTCATCAGGATCGGACGCAGCCGCGTGCGGCAGGCGTCCATGATCGCCTGATCGCGCGGCACGCCCTGCGCCCGGAGGACGTTCGTGTAGTCCACCTGCAGAATCGAGTTCTTCTTGACGATCCCGAACAGCAGGAGAATCCCGAGCGCGCTCCACAGGTTCAGCGTCCGGCCAGTTGCCCAGATCGTGAAGAGCGCGAACGGGATCGACAGCGGCAGCACCGTCATGATGACGAGCGGCTGCACGAAGCTTTCGAACTGGGCGGCGAGCACCATGTAGACGAAGATGCTCGCCAGCGCGATCGCCAGGATCAGGTTGTCCGTGGTCTCGTCGAGGTTCTGCGTCTGCCCCCGCATCTGATAGCTGTAACCAGGCGGCAGCTTGACCTCGTCGATGATGCGACGGATATCGCCGGACGATTCGCTGAGCGCGTGGCCGGGAGCGGTGTCGGCGTTCAGGTTGATCGAATACTGCCGGTTCGAGCGGCTGATGCGCGTGGGGCCGAATCCTCGCTCCAACCGCGCGATGTTGTCGATCCGCACAGACTTGCCCGATGTCGAGGTCACCGTAAGCTTCCCTACCATATCGATGTCGCGGCGTTGGCTCTCCAGCACTCGAACGGTGACTGGATACTGCTCACCGGCTTCACGATACGTTGTGATCTCGTCGTCACCGGCCACCATCAACCGGAGCGTGTTGCCGATCGTCGCCATCCGCACACCCAGGTCGGCCGCGCGTGACCGATCCACGGCCACCTGCACCTCGGGACTGGCGTCGCTGTAATCGGATTTCACGTCGACGAGGGTCGGCTCCTGTTTGGCCCTCTCGACAATTTTCTGCGAGTACTCGTAGAGCGTTTTGAGATCAGGGCCGAGCAGCGCCGCCTGAATCCCGAAGTTGCCCCCGCCGCCGAGCGGATTCCGGCCCACGATGCTCGCGGCGAATGCCGGATGGCGCGCCAGCACACGACGGACCTCCGTCATGATCTGAGCCTGGGTCACCGTCCGCTCGTTCGCAGGGTGGAGGTAGAAGAGCAGGTGAAAGTGCGTGTAGCGATCGGCTCCTGCGATGTAGGCCATCTGCGCGACGCCCTCGAGCTCGCCGATCTCCTTCACCAGGTTGCGCGCAATCTCGGTCGTGCCTTCGATCGAGGTGCCCTGCGGCGTGTCGGCGTGCACGGTGAACTCGTTCATGTCCTCGGCCGGCACGAACGTTCGTCCCACCATGCGGTTCAGCGGAAGCGTGAGCACGACCAGTGCCGCTGACATGCCGATGATGCGCATCGGGTGAGCGAGCGTCCACCGCAGCGACGCGCTGTACCAGCGATCGAGAGCCCGGAACAGCCGGTGGTGCTTCGTGTCCTCCAACGAGGCCCCGAGGTGCCCCGCAGTCAGCCAGCGGGAGCTGAGCATCGGCGTCAGCGTGAAGCTGACGATCATCGACACCAGAATCGAGAACGCCATCGTCCAGCCGAAGGGATAGATGAAGCGCCGAGCGTAGCCGGTCATGAAGGCGACCGGCAGGAAGATGACGATCAGTGACAGCGTGGTGGCCATCACCGGCAACGCCACTTCACGCGTGCCCTGGATGGCGGCGTCAAACGGCGAGCGCCCCTTCTCTTCGACGTAGCGGAAGATGTTCTCGAGCACCACGATCGCGTCGTCGATGACGATGCCAACGGCGAGCGTGAGCGCGAGCAGCGTCATGTTGTTGAGCGTGAAGTCCATCGCCCGCATCAACGTGAATGTCGCGATGATTGAAGCCGGAATCGCAACCGACGCGATGATCACGGCGCGCAGGTTCCTGATGAAGAAGAGCACCACCAGCGAC
>Ga0075433_10000522_pt1 | contig 25105 bp, 18 predicted proteins | sample RhiMethybrSRZTD2_FD_75299 | JGI IMG/M metagenome (GOLD analysis project Ga0075433, IMG submission 75299) | Populus rhizosphere microbial communities from Tennessee, USA - Rhizosphere MetaG P. TD hybrid SRZTD2 | ecosystem: Host-associated > Plants > Roots > Rhizosphere > Soil | place: USA... | reverse complement strand
CCGCCCACGGCGGTCAGCGTGATCGTGAAGGACCCGAGGTCCAGCGGGTTCGCGGTCGTGATGTTCCCGCAGAGCGCCGCGGTATGGGAGTTACACGTTTGGATGGCGCCGCCCGTGCCGTTAGGCCCGGGACCCTTGTCGTGGTTCGTGTCCAACGTGATGGTCAGCACAGTCGTTCCCGTCCCCGGGGGGCGCATCTTCGTGTTATCCCCAGGGTTGTCCGAGAGCAACCTCAGATACTGCGCGCTGGCCACCGACGTCAAACCGGCCAAAGCCACGACAGAGAGCAGCGTCGTGAGAAGCCGTTTGAGCATGGTGTGAAACCTCCGACGTTTTCGAGACATCGAAGCTGTGAAGGGCAGACCCCAGGGGGGAACCCCTTCCTTCGCGATCCGGCCCATCCGGATCACGGGTGCCGCTGTTCCGACTTCTGGTGCCCGGTGTAGCGGTTACCTCTTGTTCCTACGTCGGTATGAGACTCACCCCTTCGAGGTACCACCCCCCTTCTCTTTCTGGAATTCGCTGGTCGTAATCTGGTGTTCGAGCCTCTCTACTTGATCAGAACAAGACGGCCCGAACCGCTTCCGCCGCGACTCTGAATCTGCGCGTAGTACACGCCCGACGAGGCGTCGGCCCCGTTCGAGTCCTTGCCGTTCCAGCGGACCCGGTAGACCCCGGAGCTCATCGCTTCATTCACGAGGGTGGCTACGTGTTTCCCGTGTACATCGAAAACGCCGACCCGCACGGGACCGGATTTCGGCACCGAAAACTCTATGGTTGTCATGGGATTGAAAGGATTGGGGAAGGCCTTCTGGATCCTCGGCCTCGACGCGGCGGGGACGCCGCTCACCTGCTCCACGCCGCTGATCGTATAAACGTAGTAGACCCCGATATTGTCGAAGTAGATGCCTTCCGTATCGAAACCGAGCTTGCGAGGCCCGCCGCATCCGCAGCCGTCGATGGCCTTCTCATCGCGGAGCCGGAATCCAAGCCGGATGTACTTGGTGTTCGGCCCGATTCCCGTGCGGGTGCTGTCGTACGGATTGAAGCTGGTCGTGAGACCTTCCTGGCACTGCGGATTGCCGCCGCCGAACTCGAGCCCGCCGAGCGCGTTCTGCCACGGGGTCCAGGTCACCAGATCGTTGGAGCCCGTGATCCAGAGAGCCCAGTAATCCGAGTTGTCGGGCGGGAGGTTGATCCATTGATCGAACTGGAGCGTGAGCGACGTCGTGGGGGTGTTCGGGCCGAAGACCCCCGTGAGGTCCATGGGGGGTGACATGATCATCTGGTCGGAGAAGTCGGGAACCACCCCGAATCCCGAGCCCTGGAAGGGCACCCAGACGTTGGTGGTGAGGAAGAAGCAAGTCGTTGGTTGGGACGTCCCCGGCGCGTTCTCCACGTGCCAGGTCAGACCCGGGTTGGGAGAGGACGTGATCCACTTGGAGGATCCGCTCTCCATGTCGTCGAAGAAGTGCGTCGTCGTTCCCGTTTTGACCGCGATATCGTCGAGGGTCCAGCCCGTGAAGGCTCCCGTCGAGTCCTCGGCGGAGCCTTGCAGATCGGAGCCGAAGAGGAATTGCAGCGTGATCGGCTGGGTCACCAGCTTGAACGAATCCGGGATCGCCACCGTCTGATTGGAGCACGTACTCCCGAAGTTTCCGGAGTAGGACGCGAGCGTGTCCCAGTGCGCCCCGGCATTCCCGCCCTTGATCAGGATCCATCCCCAGTCGAACAGGTACTCGCTCTGGTGACGCATCTTGAAGGTGAGCTGGGCGCCCGTGCCGCCCGAGATGTTGATCGGAACGTTGGTGGTCAAGGTCTGGATCCAGCCGTTTCCGTAGCCGTCGCCGCGGGCGAGCGCGGTCTTCCCGCACCACCAGGAGTTCCCGGTGCACGCGTGGGTCCCGGACACGATGTTCCATCCGTTGGGCTGTCCCGCCCTGAAGTTGGTGGTGGTCCAGCCCGCTATGCTTCCGTCCAAATCGGTGAAGTAGACCTGATGGCGGATGGTGGTCTCGGCCACCGCCGGCGTCCCTCGCCCGGGCGTGTAGGTGAGCGGGGTCGAGGGGAAGAAGAATTCGGATTGCGGCCTTCGCACCGTGTACCCGTACGCCGCGTTGGCGGCGGAGAGGATCCCCAGGAAGAGTGCGAGGGCGTTGGCGAAAATACGAGGAGCGCGTGACCTGAGGCGGAGGATCACTGGGGACCTCTTTCTTGGATGTCGACCCGGAGGTGCTCGAGCTTAGAAGTTCGGTGCCCCTCTGAGCGGAATCAGAAACCGTTTCCGAAAAAAACAAAGAGGCGTTCGCCCGGGAGCCGTACGGCTCTCAGACGATCGCCTCGATGCTGAATCCGAGTTCGACTGCGAAACGGGGAGCTTTCGCCATTACCTTTTCGAGATGTAGGGCCTCAGCCCAAATACGGATAAGAGTTTTTGCCTCGTCGAAGGGTACGCTTCGAGGCAGAAATGATTATATCACCATTCGTTAACGTCGTCAATCGAGAACAGTGGCCAAGTAGAAACCATGAGTATCCGGTTGGGTCCTCATGCCCTTCCGTGGTCAAGCCCTTGTCACTTAACTAGATTGACCGTCCGCGTCAAATAGGTCCCGCCCCCCTCGAGGCGGAGGAAATAGGTGCCGGAGGCTAGCGACCGCCCTCCGTCATCCTTTCCGTCCCATCCGATAACCTTGGCTCCCGCACTGACATAGCTATTCAGGAGCGTTCGGACCGCCCTGCCTTGGACATCGAACACCCGCAGCGACACCTGGGTGTCACGGTCGAGGACGAACTGGATCCTGGTCACCGGATTGAAGGGATTGGGATAATTACGGAGTAATCGCCCTAGCGCCGGCGCCTCCGAGGCGCCCACGGCCGTCACCGCCATGAGCCCGGTCTTGTAGAAGACATCCTTGTTCTTCCCCAACGAAGCGGGAAGCCGCTCGTCGGTCCAGGCCACGTACGCGGTGCCGAAGTCGTCGTGGACGATTCCCGGGAACCGCTGAATGGAGTTCGTCGAGTCGCTCCCGGCGCCCACGATCGAGGTATTGCCCACCCACGTCCCTCCCTGACGGGTGTCGTAGTAGATGTCGGGGTTGTTGGCGCCGTTTCGTGAATCCGTCCAGACCGCGTACACGTTGTCCCTGGGGTCGGCATCCACGAAGGGCTGGATCTGAGGGGAGCTGTTCACGGTGATCCGGGTGTCGAGCGCGTCCCAGCCGATGCCCGGACGGTATTCCTTGTAGTAGATCTCGCTGTTGCCGTCGCGCGTGTCGACCCACAGGAGGTGCGCGCGGTTGTTGTAATCGGTGGTGATGGAGGGCGCCGAGGACCCGGTGGCGCTGAACACGAGCTCCGAATCCGGCGTCCACCCGGCTCCCGGCACGAAACGCTTGGTCCAGATCTCCTGGGCGCCAGCGCGGGTATCGACCCAGACCAGATGGACGACCCCGTCACGCGACGCCGCGATCGATGCGGTTCCGGCGAAGAAGATCCCCGGAGTCTGCTGCACGACGGGATCCACGACTCCCGTATTGGAATGGTAGACGGTCGAGAAGAGCGCGCTCACGCCGCTCACGGCATCCGGCTTCTGCCAGGCGATCCAGACCCGGTTCGAGTCCCCCACCGTCACGACGGGAAGGGTGGCCCCGTTGAGGGAGTCGAACGGGGAGATCTGGATCTCCGGGCCCAGCCCGGTGCCGCCCATGGAGCGGAAGGTGCGCATGAAGATCGTCCAGGACCTCGGATCGCCGACCGAAGGGATGGGGAACAGGCGAGCGTCCTGCCAGACGATGTAGACCCGGCCCGAGTCGTTCTGCGTATCCACATCCCCCGCGCCCCAGTTCCGGATCGCGATGGCGGGGAACTTGGACATGTTGGGAGCGTTCGTGACCCGCGTGATGAAGGGCGACCCGAAGTTGAAGATGAAGCGGCGGATGAAGATCTCGAAGTTGTTGTCCGCGTTCTGGCCGGTCGTCTTGAAGCGATTGTCGAAGAACGTGACGTACAGGTTGTTGCTGTCGTCCACCGCGAGGAAGTGCTGCCCGTTGGCGGAGGTGAAGGTGTCGTTCACGTCGCCGTCGCTGATGTCCTGATCGGCGGACCAGATGACGGCGCGCGCCACTCCCGGATGGAACGAGGCCGCGACGCCAAGAAAGAGGAGGGCGAACAGGACCGAACAGCTCCGGCTGGAACGCATGAAATGCCTCCGGGGAGATCTCATCGGGAAGTTCGGAACCACGTGGGGGACAAAATCCTTGGACGCAGGGCTGTTTGTGCGTGGCGCGAAACCATGACTTGGGATCAAACGCCCTCGTTGCAAACCAAAAGGTGATGTATCGGTAGAGGACCGGAAAAGGCTCGTCAGGACCTGGGTGATACCCCAAGCGAGCAGCTAGTATACACCCAATCTCGGCCGAGCGCAAGGAGTTCCAGCAACCACCCGTGCCGTAAAAAGGAAGGATGGAGCGGGGTCTCGCCCCGCTCCATCCCCTACTGAAGCCCTCCCTGAGCTTGACTCCTTTACTTCAAGATCGTGAACTTGCCGTCCACGGTCCGCTCCGCGGTCTCTACACGGTAGTAGTAGATACCGGAAGCGAGCTTCTCACCGTGGGTGCCACGACCGTCGATCACCACCGTGTGCAACCCGGCCAACGCATGGGGCTCGTCCATCAAGGTCCGAACGAGACGCCCGCTGAGATCGTACATCCTCACGCGCGCGTAGCCGGTCTTGGCCATGGTGAAGGTCAGGTTCGCCTTAGGGTTGAGCGGATTCGGCGAAACCCAAACCCCACCCAGGGAACGAGCCGCCAGGCTCGCGGAGAGCGAGGCGGACCCACCCGGCAGAGAGATGGTGATGTTCGTCGTGGCGGCGCCAGTCAGAACGCCGTCCGAGGCAAAGAAGGTCACGGGCCACACGCCCGCGGTCACGAGAGGCGTCCACGCGAAGGTGCCCGAGGTGTTGGTGCCATTCGGGGTGAACGTCCCGCCCGAATCCATGGCCGCCCCGTTCGCCGTGAAGGAGACGATCGGGTTGGCATCAGCATCGGAAGCCGACACCACGAAGTTGATCGCGGTCCCATGGGTGCCCGACAACGTGGCCGGAGCCCCGGACACCACAGGAGCATGATTCGTCTGAGGGGTTACCGTGATGCGCGTCTGCGCGGACCCACTCAGCCAGTTGGATGACGTGAAGGTGACGACGTACGGATTTGCTCCACTCTGGTCCTGGTTTCTCGGCGTCCACGTCAGGGTTCCCGCCGCGGGATCCGTGCTCGTGAAGACCGCATCGTTCGGGTGGGGGAGTCCCGATAGGTCCGCCGTCAGCGTAGCGAGCGGGTCCCCGTCCGGATCGGCCGCCGAAACATCGACCGTGAGTTTCTTCTTGGGAGCGACCCCCACGCCGGCTGGGGCAGTCACAACCGGAACGGCGTCCGCATTGTGAACGTGAATATTGAAGCTCTTGGAGTCCGACCCACCGATGGCCGACGCCATCACGGTCGCCGCGTAATCTCCGGTGGCGGTGCTGGCCGGAGGAGCCGCAGAAATGAGGCCATTAAATGGGCTCGGAGGGATCGTCGTTACCGTGACCCAAGTGGGCCCCGCAGAGAGACTAAAGGTGATCGGATCATTGTCGACATCAAAGGCGTTGATTGATTGAGATGCGGTACGACCCGCCGCCACCAGCATGTTCGCGGGCGGACCATCTATCACGGGCGGCTGATTGACGTTGTTCACCGTGATCGTGAACGACTTGGTGCTGCTGCTACCTCCGTCGCTCGCGCGGGCCTGCGCCGAGTACGTCCCGGCATCCGTGAATCCAGGCGCCAGGCGAATAAACGCGCTCTGGGGCGACTGGCCCACGACCGTGTAGAAGCCCGGCCCCGAAACCTTCGTGAACGTCAGATTGTCCCCGTCAGCGTCCGTCGCCGTGATGGTCTGGGTGGCAATCACCCCTTCGGTCGCGGTCATGTTCGCGGGCTGTGCCAGGACGGGACTCGTCGGGTCGGTGACCGTGATCGTCGTGGTCACCGTGGCCGAGAACAGGTTCGATGCCACGAAGGCCACGCGGTACGTGCCTCTCTGCCTCACGCTCGGCGTCCAGTTGAAGGTAACCGACTGGACGTCCGGAGCCAACGTGATCGAGCTCCCCTCCAGCTGGGTGGCGGACCACGTATCGATCGCCTGCCCATCGGGATCCGACGCGGACACCGTAAAGGAGATCGGGGAGCCTTCCGCACCGGTCGCCGTGGCGGGAGCGGTGACGACCGGAGGATTGGCAGGGTAGGGGCCGGTATCGGTAGCGATGATGCTGATCCTCCCCGCGATCGGGAGAGACCCCGCGAGCGTTACGGCGTTGATATTCAGGGTCACCGCGGCACCGTTCGCAACACCGTGGAGCAACTGGTCGACATCCGTTCCATTGAAGAACACGTCGAAATCATTGACCAGGTTGGCATCGATGTCGCCGATCGCGGTGCCCTTGGTGAGGGCGCTGATCGGCGTTCCGGCGCCCGCGAACGTCCCGCTCATCCGGATCGACGTCGGATCGATGTCCGCGATCGAGTGGCTGAGGAGCTCCATGCCTAGCAGCACATGCCCCTTGTTTCCGGTTCTCTTGAGGTAATCCCTCTCCAAGATGATCCGTGCCGGGACGAAGGCCCGGATTTCCGCGGCGGTCGTGGCCGAATTACTGAGCGGAGGCGAGCCGTTATCCGTGACCGTAAGGGTCACGAGGTAGTTGCCGGGGTTGTGATACGTGTGGCTCGGCGTAGCCCCGGTCCCGGTATCCCCGTCGCCGAAATCCCAGAGATAGGTCAGGCTTTGAGGCGAGCCCGGGTCCCCCGTGGTCGACCCGCTGCCGTCGAACGCGAGCGGGAAATCGTCGGCGCCCACATACGGGCCGCCAGGATTCGCCACCGGCGGATGATTGTCCGCGGTCACGTGGAGCGTGAAATTGCCCGGCGTGGTGGCGACTCCGTCCGTGACGTTGACCGTCACGGCGTAGTTGCCCGCGTCGGCCGCGCCCGGCGTCCAATTCAGCGCGCCTGAATTCCCGTCGAAGGTCGCGCCGACCGGCAGGGACGGAACGCTCGAGATGGACCAGGTGAGGGCGTCACCCTCGGGGTCCGTCGCGCTCGCCGTCAGCGAGAAAGGCACAAACGCGTTCAGGTTGTAGTCCGTCGCGAGCGGCGGGCTGAACGACGGCGCATTGTTGGCGACCCCCGACAGCAGGACGCTGAACGTGCCGTTGTCCGCATTGCTCATGATCTGGACGTTGTCGGTCTGACCACCGCTCCCCGAAGCCGGATGGTACGACGTGTGCAAGAGCGTCGTGCCGCCCGCGGCCACCGTCAACGAGGCCGCGCTCGCCGAGAAGTTCGAGCTGCTGTTGGTGATTGCGGAGATGTTGAGCGTCGCAGCACCGGTGTTGTGGATCGTCAAGTCGAACGTCCCGCTGCTGCTTCCAACGTTCACCCGTCCGAAATCGTGGTTGGCCGGGACGACGCTGATCACTGCACCGCTGACCGCGGTGGCGCGCTCGGCGGCCGCGGAGGCGAGCATCCCCGTCAGGTCCTGTCCCTGGCTAGCGGCGCCGGCGAGGCCGGGCACGAAGGCGAAGGTCAAAAGCCCGAGGAGAACGACTTTTAGAAAAGCTCGGTTGCGCATTGCATGTCCTCCCTCAAACGAAACTCAAAACAGAGAAGTGGACCCACTTTGATTCGAGCTTCAAACCCATCGATCAAAACCGACGAACGGGTTGCTCACCTCCTCTCAATCACGATGCTAGCGATATGGTGATCTCCAGTTTTTCCTATTTCCGTATTCGCGTGCGTCTTCATCACCGCGACAGCCGCTGAAGCAGGGCGCGCGCGCGGTCCGAACCCGGATCGCGCGAGAGCGCCTGGTTGAGCCAGGACCGCGCCTCGACCGAGTCGCCCGACTCCATCGCCAGAGCGGCCAGGTTGAGGAGCGGATCCACGAATTCGCGCCGTCCCTGCGCGGCGCGCCCGAACGCCCGACGCGCCTCGGCCCGGTCGCCGACGCGGAGCAGCGCCACCCCGAGATCGTTCTGGATCTCGGCGTAGTACGGGTTCTGCGCCAGCGCCAGCCGGAGCTCCACGAGCGCCTTTCGGGCACCCGGCTCACCCCAGATCTCCGGATGGGACAGATAGAGGCGGGCCAGCTCCTGACGGGTCACGGGGTCGGATCCATTGATCTCGATCGCGTGCCGGTAGGAAGCCTCCGCTTCGCGCAGCGCCGTTGCCGGGGCACCCTTCCGAGCCCATGCCTCGGCTTGTTCGGCGCGCGCGACCGCGAAGTCATCGCGCCATGGAGCGAGCCTGGTTGCCGTTCCGTACTCGGCCGCCGCGAGGTCCGCGCTTCCTTCGCGCGCGCTCGTGGAAGCCGCCTCCGCCGCGCGGGATCCGGCGAAGCTCAAGGCCGATGCGCCCATCGCGAGAAGGGCTCCGAGGAACAGCGTCCGGCTCGTCCAGCGCGAGCGGCGAGCCTCCCGCCTGTCGGGCGCGGGAGCCGCCGCCAGGAGACCCAGGTTCGCGAAGAGCAGGGTCCCATGCGGAATGAGGGAGAGATTGTCGTCCAGGAGCCCGTGCGTCAGCAGGGCCAGGACCGATCCGGCCAGGCCGGCCACCAGAACGCGTCCCATCGCCGGCGTCCCGGAAGCCATGGCCGTGGCCGCCGCGCCAAGCGTCAGCGCGGTCAAAACGGCAAACGCGGCGAGACCCAGTGCGCCACGCTCCGCCAGAATTCCCAAGTAGTGGTTGTGGGCCTGATCCGCCGTCCGCCCGCCCTCCGCCTCGAGCTGCTTCATGGTCGGGCTCTTGGCTCGATCGAACGCCTCGCGGAACGCTCCGATCCCGTTTCCGAGCACCGGCCGCCGCAGTGCGGCGTCCAGCGCCCCCGACCAGATGGCCCGACGCATGGCGCCGCTCCCCTCACGTTCGGGATCGATGGGGAGGTTCCATGCCGGCACGGCGGAAGGGCGCGATTGGACGCGCGCGATGATGGACGGAAGAAGGACCAGAACCGGAACCGCGAGGCACGCGACCGAGGCCAGGAGCAAGGCGGGCTTAGGGAGGAGCTCCGGCCATCGGAGGAGCGCCGCCGCGAGCACGACGAGACCCGCCGCGAGTCCGATCCAGGCGCCGCGGGAGTACGTGACGACGAGGCAGAAGACGAGTCCGAACGTCGCGAGCAGGAGCCCGGCCCGAAGCGCGCGATCCTGCGCCACCAGCGCGAGGGCGAGAGCGACGGGAATCGCCGCCACGATGTATCCACCCATCCGATTCGGCTGCCCGAAAGGCCCGAGGGCGCGGCCGGGATAGGAATTCGCCGCGGGAAGGAGCTCCGGGCGGAAGTGCTGCATGAGGCCGAGCGCCGCGACGGGAAGCGCCGCGATCACCTCGAAGAGCGCGAACGCCCGGATCATCCCCACGCCGCGAACGCAGGAGACGGCCGCCAGGAACAGTCCGGTGATGGCGAGCAGGTTCAGCATGGCTTCGAGACTCTTGCCCCTGTGGATCGAGAACGCAGCGGACAGAGCGGACACGAGCACCACGACCAGCATGGCGCGCGTCGCGCGGACCTCCCAGACGCTGCGCGCGGACGAATTCCTCGAATGTTCCAGAGAAACGAAAACCAGCGCCGTGAGACCGAGCATGCGAAATGCGAACTGGGCCCACGGAACCCCGGCCCCCCAGGCCCAGGGTGTGAAACCAATCGCCGCGGCCAGTGTAAGTAACGCTACGAGACAGGAAGGAGATCTTCCGAACGGCGACACCGGCCCTCGATCGGAAGAGCCCATCTTCCCTCCATTCTCGGACTCGCTAGCGCTAAGTGTGCTCTGAGCGCGGATTTATTGCTTGAGCAGTATAGCAGCGGGGGTGGTCAGAGTCAACTAAAAAAGCTTTACACCCTTTGGCCTGCTACATTTTAGCCTGTCAGTGTCGTCAGTTTTTTCGGTTTTCAGCCCCTGTTTTGGCCTCAGACGACCCGTCCGAGGTCCTTGGGGCCGATTCTTCCCCGCAGCGCATAGAATCCCCCAAGGACAACAAGAGGCAGGATTTGGGTCAGATGGTAGATGACCCCGTAGGCCAGGGACCTCGAAGCGTCCACGCCGAGCAGGGAGAGCCCGACCACGCATGAGCCCTCCAGAACGCCGATGAACCCGGGCGACGAAGGGACCATGATGGCGACACACACGACGAAGGAGAGGAGCAGCGGGGACCAGAGCGGGAGAGGAAGACCCATGCTCTGCCCCACCACCAGGAAGACCGATCCGGTCACCACCCACATGACGATGGTCAGGACTCCGGCCACGCCCATCGTGGAGGGCTTTCCGAGAACGCGCAGACCCGCCGCAAAGGACGCGACAGGACCCTCGATCGGCCCGAGGAGCCACTTCGGCGCCAGGCTCCGAAGCCGGGCCGCCAGGGAGTTCGTGTCGTAGTGCCCCGCGTGAAGGAGCCATAGCCCGACCGTGACCGCGACACTCAGTCCGATCGTCAGGTATCCGCTCCACCGAAACCACCGAGGATATGGCGCAAACAGAAGCGACAGCGCCCAAAACCCTGCCAGAGCGGCGAGGTCGAAGATTCGCTCGATCACGACCGAGCCCAGGACCGTCCCGGTCCTGATCCGCTCCGAGCGCGCCAGCGCGTAGGCGCGAACCAGCTCCCCCAGACGCGCCGGCAGGGTGTTGATGGCGAGGAAGCCGACCATGGTCGTCGCGAAGAGCTTTCCGTTCGGGACGCGGGCCTCGGGGGAGAGGATCTCACCCCATCGCACGGCTCTCAGCCAGTAGCCCGCCACCGTGAGCACGCACGCGACGAGGAACCAGTACGGGTTCGCGCTCCCGATGTTCCGCGCCAGCTCCCGCGCGCTGACCTGGCGCAGGAGCAGCCAGACCGCGGCCGCGCTCAACGCGATCCCGAGCGCGCCGAGGTAGAGCTGGGAGCGCTTCACGAGCCCGTCCCTGGACCCCCTTCGGCCAGGCGCTCGAGTAGAAGGGTGGCGAGCAGCGGGATCCAGAGCTCATGAGGACCGACGAACGAGAAACCCTTCCCGCCGCCCTGGAGCGGTCGCTCGAGGATGTTCTTCTCGGGGCGATAGTGGCGGATCTGATCGAAGTTGGCCGCGGTGAAAGAACCCGCCTCGTGGCCCAGGTTGCGGACGAGGGACAGGGCCTTCAGGAACACCTCCGGCATCATCACGGCCGAGCCGAAGTTCAGCACCACGCCCCCTTCGAGCTCCTTCATCGCCGCCGCGAGAATCCGGAAATCCCGGTGGGTCGCGAGCCCCGTGCTGGAGCCGTCGAACGAGGCGTGCTGGTGGAGCGTATCGGTCCCGATCGCGACGTGGACGGTCAGCGGAAGCGACAGCTCCGCGGCGCGCGCCAGGAGACTGAGGTTGGCATGGGGGGCGCGCGCGTCGAGGAGGAACCTCCCGAGGGCCTCCCCCATGCCCAGGCCCTTCCCCACGCCCTCGTTCACGGCCCGGTTCATCAGGGCCGGGGTCTCCTCCACCATTCCGAAGCGGCCGGACCCCAGCGTCTCCTCGACCGGCTCCGACGTGTTCCCCCACATCGCGATCTCGAAGTCATGGATCGCCGCGGCTCCGTTCAAGGCGAGAGCGGTGAAGGCTCCGCGGTCGACCAGAGCCAGGAACGGGCGCTGCACTCCGGTCTTGATGACGTGGCCGCCGAGCATGCCGAGCACCGTCCGGCGCTTCCGGATCGCGTCGGTCCAGGCCCCGAGCAGAAGGCGGAGGTCGGCTCCGGTCAGGATGTCCGGCAGGAACCGGTCGAGGTGGCCCTGCCGGGCGCGGGGATCCGGCGCCGGGGCGAGCTGCTCGATCCGGACCTTGGTGGGCCGGTCGGCGACCGGGATCGTTCGCACCCTCGAGAGGTCGATCTCCTCGCGCGGGCTCAGGGCTTCGGCCCTCCGAACTGGAGACGCATGTCGGTCAGGCTCACCGAAATGGATCCGATGGGGACCTTGCTCTTGACCTGGACCGGGATCCGCCTCTCGTCGTCGGTGAGCCAGACGAGCATCTCCCCCTTGGACTTGAAGATGCCCTCCGACTTGAGCACCGGCTCGACCAGGACGCAGTCGAACTTCCCGGCAGGAACCTCCACCTTCTCGCGCCGGATCACCTTCACGATCATGTCGTAGCTCTTCTCGTTGTCGTGGGTCGGGATCGAGACCGTCCCGCCGTCGGGAAGCGGGCAGGCCCTCACGTAGTAGAACGCGGAGAGCACGTCGTGGACGCGAGCCGGGACGTCGTAGGACTTCCCGTTCTCGTAGACCGCCTTCCGTCCGGCCTGGTCGAAGCGGATCGTGAGGTCCTTCTTGTAGGAGCCTTCGCGCAGATGCTTCTCGAAGCGGCGCGTGTAGAGCGATTCGGCATCGATGTAGGACTCCGCGCGATCGCGCACCTTGTAGAACTTCGAGACGAAGGAATTGGACTCGGCCTTGGTGACGATTCGCCACGCCCGGTGTCCGTCCACGGACGTCAGATTCTGCACCTGCATCAGCGCGTTCCCGCCGTTCAAGCCGCTCCAGTCGATCGAGAACTGAAAGTACTCGCCGATCTTCCAGGGCACCTTGGCATCGTTCGCTCGGCGCGCGGGCATGTACTTCGAGAGATCGACCGTGTCGCGCGACGCGGTCTCGGCGCCGATCGAGGGGAGCACGAGCGCCAGGATGGCGCCCGCCCGGGCGAACCGCCTCATCGCCCGCTGTGTCCGAATCCGCCGTCCCCCCGCGCGGTCGATTGCAGCTGCGGCGCGATCGTGAGCGATGCCCGGGCGACCCGGGCGAACACCAGCTGCGCCACGCGGTCGCCGCGACGCACGACGTAGGGCTCGGCCCCGAAGTTGATGAGCAATACGTGCACTTCACCGCGGTAGTCGGCGTCGATGGTCCCCGGACCGTTCGGGATGCCGATCCCGTGCCGGAGCGCGAGCCCGCTCCGGGGGCGGACCTGCGCCTCATATCCTGCCGGGATCTCCATGCGGACTCCGGTCGGGACGGCCACGACGCGTCCGGGCGGAATGGTCAGGGGCTCGTCCACCGCCGCGTAGACGTCCAGCCCCGCGGCGTGGTCGGTCTGGTACCGGGGCGCCGCGAACGCATGGGAGTCCAGGGTGATCCGAACCTCGATCGACTCGCTCATGCCGCGTCCCCCAGCGCCAGATCCTCCGTCGCGAACGCGGCGCCCGCGCTCGGGCCGAGGGCGACGAGCGAGAGTCGATCGCGGGCGATGACCTCGAACGCGACACGCTGCACGTCCGAGGACGAGACGCGATCGACGCGGCTCACCAGCTCGTCGACCGGGATGAACCGCCCTTCGTAGAGCTCGTTCCGCGCGATCCGGTGCATCCGGTTCGAGGTGCTCTCCAGCCCGAGCAGGAGGCTGCCCTTGAGCTGCGCCTTGACCGAGTCCAGCTCCGCCTGGGGCACCCCCTCGCGGATGACCCGCTCGAATTCCTCCAGGGTGAGGGCGACGGCGCGGCGTCCGTGCTCGGGCTGCACGTTCATCCCGGCGCAGAAGATCCCGGCGTCACGGTAGAAATCGGCGTAGGTGTAGACGGAGTAGGCCAGCCCCTCCTGCTCGCGAACGCGCTGGAAGAGCCGCGAGCTCATGCCGCCTCCGAGCAGCGTGGAGAGGACGACCAGGGCGTGGCGGTCGGGATGCTGGGACGGGAGTCCCCGCGCCCCGATGCAGAGATACTGCTGCGCCAGATCCTTCACGTGGTGCACCACCTCGCGGCCGTTCGGACCGACGCCGCTCCCTTCCGGAGGGACGCCCCCGGCCACGTCGCGGAAGCGGAGCGAGACCTGATCCAGGAAGTGGTCCCAGTCGAAGCAGCCCGCGATCGCGAGCAGGAGATTCGCGGCCCCGTACCGGCGCGCGTGATACCGGGCCACGTCGTCGCGCGTGAACGAGTCCACCGACTCGCGCGTCCCGAGGATCCGGTTCCCCAGCGGGTGTCCGGCCCACACCACGTCCGCGAAGAGATCGTGGATCCGCTCGTCGGGCGTGTCCTCGTAGGTATGGATCTCGTCCAGCACGACCTTCTTTTCCTTCTCGACATCGGCGGGCTCCAACCGGGGATGGAGCACGAGATCCGCCAGCACCTCGATCGAGCGGTCCACATGCTCGTCGAGCGCGCGGGCGTCGAAACAGGTCACCTCGCGCCCCGTGAACGCGTCGAGATGGCCCCCCACCGATTCGAGGCTCAGGGCCAGCTCGTAGGCGTCCCGGGTCTTTGTCCCTTTGAACACCATGTGCTCGAGAAAGTGCGACATCCCGGCCTCGGGGGGCGATTCGTGCCGGGCGCCGACCCGCACCCAGACGCCGATCGAGACCGAGCGCACCGAGTCCACGTGCTCGCCGATCACCGTGAGGCCGGACGGAAGCACCGTCCGCCGAAATCGATCTTGCTCCGGCAACGAACCTCCCGAGTACCAGAACGGAGGCCCCGGGGCCTCCGCTGGAATTCCTGGATGAGGGCCGGACCCCCGCTACCGGCGCGAGTGCTCCGGTCGGCGCCGCGGCCGCTCGCCTCCGTCCCGCCCGCCCCCGGACCGGCCGCCGCCCGTGGACGCCGGCTCGCCGGTGTCCACGTAGCCGGGAAGCGCCTGCTTGCGGCTCAGCTTGATCTTCCCTTCGCGGTCGATGCCGATGACCTTGACGAGGACGGTGTCCCCCTCGTTGATCACGTCCTCGACGCGCTCCACCCGGTGCGTCTCGAGCTCCGAGATGTGGACCAGGCCGTCCTTCCCCGGCGAGATCTCGACGAAGGCGCCGAAGGGCACCACCCGCCGGACGGTTCCCGAGTAGATGCGGCCGATCTCCGGATCTTCGGTGATGCCGCGGATGATGTCCCGCGCGCGGTCGCCGTCGGCCCCGCTGAAGGCGGCGATGCGAACCTCGCCCGAGTCCTCGATGTCGATCTGGGTTCCGGTCTCGGCGCTGATCTTCTTGATCATCTTCCCGCCGGGTCCGATGACTTCGCGAATCTTGTCCGGGTCGATCATCATGATGTAGATCCGCGGCGCGTACGGCGAGAGCTCCGCGCGCGGCGCGCGGATCGCCTCTTCCATCTTCTGGAGCACGTGCATCCGCGCCACCCGCGCCTTCTCCAGCGCGCGGGACATGATGTCCATCGAGAGCCCTTCGATCTTGATGTCCATCTGGAACGCGGTGATGCCTTCGCGCGTGCCGGTCACCTTGAAGTCCATGTCGCCGAGGTGATCCTCGACGCCCAGGATGTCGGTCAGGATGGCGACGTCCTTCCCTTCCTGGATCAATCCCATCGCGATCCCCGCGACGTGGGTCTTGATCGGGACGCCCGCGTCCATCAGGGAGAGGCTCCCGCCGCACACCGTCGCCATCGACGAGCTGCCGTTCGACTCGAGGATGTCCGAGACGATGCGGATGGTGTACGGGAAGTCGATGTCGGTGGGAATGAGGGGCTCGATCGCCCGCTCGGCCAGGGCGCCGTGGCCGATCTCACGCCGGCCGGGGCCCCGCATGGGTCTCACCTCGCCGACGCTGAAGGGCGGGAAGTTGTAGTGGAGCATGTAGCTCTTCCAGGACTGGCCTTCCAGCTCCTCGACGCGCTGCTCGTCCACCTTGGTGCCGAGCGTGGTGGCGACGAGGCTCTGGGTCTGCCCCCGCGTGAAGAGGGCGGAGCCGTGCGTCCGGGGCAGGACACCGATCTCGCAGGTGATCGCGCGGATGTCGTCCGGGCCGCGTCCGTCCGCGCGCCGATTGTCTTTGAGGATGCGCTTCCTCAGATCCTGGCTCTCGATGTGCTCGAGGATCCCGCCGAGCTGCTTCACGGTCTCGGGATGCGACTCCTTGAACCGAGCGGTCGCTTCCTCCTTCACCCGGTCGAGCTCCATCTGGCGCTCGTCCTTGGTCGGGATCTCGTTCGCCTTGCGGATCCGGTCCCCGAACGCGCGCTCCACCTCCGCCTCCAGCGCGTCGTCCTTCTGCGGAATCGGGATCTCTCGCTTCGCCTTCCCGATCCGCTTCTTCAAGTCGTGCTGGAGCCGGTTCAGCTCCACGATGTGCTTGTGCGCGAACTGCAGCGCCTCGACCAGCGTCGCTTCCGGGACCTCGCGCGCGCCCCCCTCGACCATGACGATCGAGGAGTCGGTGCCCGCCACGACCATGTCCAGGGCCGACTGCTCCAGCTCCTGGAAGGTGGGGTTCAGGGCCAGCTTCCCGTCGACGAGCCCGACGCGCACGCCCGAGACCGGCTCCGGAAACGGAATGTCGGAGACCATCAGCGCCGCCGAGGCGCCGGTGATGCCGAGCACGTCCGAGTCGTTCGCCTGGTCGGAGGAGAGCACGGTGGCCGAGATCTGGATCTCGTTCCGGAATCCGTCGGGGAACAGAGGACGAAGCGGCCGGTCGATCAGGCGGCTGCTCAGGATTTCCTTCTCGGTGGGACGGCCCTCGCGCTTGAAGAAGCCGCCCGGGATCTTTCCGGCGGCATACGTCTTCTCTCGATACTCCACGCTGAGGGGAAAGAAGTCTTTGTCGATCGGGTACTTGGAGGCCACCGCGGCGACGAGCACCACCGTGTCCCCGTAGCGTACCCAGGCCGACCCGGAGGCCTGCTTCGCGACCTTGCCGACTTCGATGCTGAAAGTGCGGCCCCCCAGGTCAAGGCTTACTGTTTCTGGCATTCTCTTCTCCTTCCATCATTCGACGTTTCCATGACGCTTCGACACGACGATGCGCTCACCGGGCGGCCATGGAGCCCGACGAAGGCGCAGGGAGTGTTGGGGGAGTCTTCTAGGTGAGCTTGGGCGCGGGCGTACCGTGTGCCCGGGCGGGAGCCTATTTGCGGAGCCCCAGCTCCTTTACGACCGTCCGGTAACGCTCGACATTGGAGGTCTTCAAATAATCGAGCAGCCTACGCCGTTGACCGACCATGCGGAGCAAGCCGCGACGACTGTGGTGGTCGCGCTTGTGCACCTTGAAGTGCTCCGTCAGGTATTTGATGCGTTCGGTCAGGAGCGCGATCTGGACCTCCGCCGACCCCGAGTCTGTCTCGTGGGTACGGAAGTGATCGATGACTTCGCGCTTCCTTTCGGGGGTCAACGGCACCGGTGGTCACCTCTCATGACTTTCCCTATCTCTCTGGACGGACGGCACTGTACACCAGAGCCGGAGCCCCATGCAACGGTCAATCTCGACCACGCCCGGGTCCCGTCCCTGGGACCGCCCGCCCGCCGGAACTCCAGTATTCTTTCGCCCTTGCGCGATCCTGATCCATGGCCAAGACCAGCTCGTCGACCGAGCCGAAGGCCTCGTCCCCGCGGAGCCGCGCGAGCAGGCTCGTCACCAGCCACTTCCCCCGGAGCGGCTCCGCGCCAGGATGGTCCAGGAGGTGGACTTCCACCCTCACCGGACCCGGCCCGAACGTGGCGGCGCTGCCCACATAGGTGAGTCCCCGGCTCGAGCGCCCGAGGAAGCGGTTCTCGGAAACGTAGATGCCCGGAGCCGGAAGGAGCTTCTCGGGATGGACCTCGAGGTTGGCCGTGGGATAGCCCAGCTGGGCTCCGCGGCCCGCCCCGGAGCCGACGCGGCCGCGGAGCGCGTAGGGCCGGCCCAGCATGGCCGAGGCCTCCTCCATCGAGCCCTCCTCGAGAAGCCGGCGCAGGAGGGTGCTCGAGAGTTTCGCCCCGTCGGGCAGCGTGAGGAACGGGACCTGACGGACCTCGAACCCGCGCCTTTGGCCCAGTGCTTCGAGGTACGCGCGGTCACCGACGCGGTCTTTTCCCATGCGGAAATCGGGGCCGATCACGAGCGCCCGGAGCGGCGCGCCCACGCCCAGCACCCGATCCAGGAATCCCTCGGGCTTCAGCTCCTGGACGCCCGGGTCGAATCGCTCGACGTGCACCCGATCGACGCCCATGGCGTGGAGGAGCTCCTCGCGCTCGTCGGGAGGGGTGATCCAGGGACGGGCCTTAAGCCCGCGCACGACCGTGTCGGGATGGGGATCGAACGTCGTGACCCACGCGATCCCCGATCGGTCCCGCGCCGCGGCCACCGTGGCCGCGATGACCTCGGCGTGGCCGCGATGGAGCCCGTCGAACACACCGATCGTCATCGCGATGGGACGCGCGGCCAGAGTCATGGAAAGACGCGGAGCAGCCGAAGGCAGGGCGCCTCGGACCAGGCCGCCAGCGCCAGGAGGTCGCCTTCGGGCGTGAGCAGCGCGAGCGGCCAGGCTCCCTCGCCCGGGGGCGCGGGATAGGATCGCTCCTCCGGGACGACCCGCCCGCGCTCGATGGCCGGGGCGCGCCCGTGACGGACCCGCGCCGCCTCCTCGGCCGTGAGCGTCACGCGCGGCAGGTGCGGGATCGCTTCCCGCGGCGTCCTCGCGCGGGCGCGAAGAGCGTCGGCGGTCACGCCCGCCTCGGCCTGGGGGGAGAGCGCTTGCTCGACATGGAAGGGCCCGCTCTCGATCCGGCGCAGCGAGACGAGATGGGCACCGCAGCCCAGCTCCTCTCCGAGGTCGTGGGCGAGCGTGCGCACGTAGGTGCCGCGGCTGACCGTGAGATGCAGCGTGACGTCGGGAAGCGCCGAGGTGTCGGCCGAAAGCTCGTAGATCCGGATGGGACGCTCCTCCGGCTCCGGTGATTCGCCGCGCCGGGCCGCCTTGTAGAGGCGCTCCCCCCGGACCTTCACCGCGGAGTAGAGCGGCGGGCGCTGCCGCGTGCTGGCCCGAAGCCGGTCGACCGCTTCCTCGATCCGCGCCGCCGCCGGAATCGGGCGCGACGTCGTGAGCGGCACGCCGGTCCGGTCCTGGGTGTCGGTCGAGATCCCGAGCCGCGCCACGGCGCGGTAGCGCTTCGGCAGAAGGCTCACGCATCCGAGGAGCGCGGTGGCGCGCCCCTCGGCGACCAGGAGGAGGCCCGTCGCGAACGGATCCAGGGTGCCCGCGTGCCCGACGCGGCGGACGCCCAGGACGCGGCGCAGACGCGCCACGACGTCGTGGGAGGTCCAGCCCTCCGGCTTATCCACGAGGTGAAGCAGGTCCACCCTTCATGCCGGGCGCGGAGGACCGCCGTTCATCGCGCGCTCGATGGCGCGGAGGAGATCCTCCCGGACGGCCTCCAGCGTGCCGCGGACGCGGAGTCCCGCCGCGTTCCGGTGGCCGCCGCCTCCGAACTCCGCCGCCACCTGGTTCACGTCGACCGTGCCGTCGCTGCGGAGCGAGGCGCGGATCTCCTGAGGCAGGACTTCCTGGATCAGCACGCCGACACGCGCGCCCGCGAGCGCCTTGGCGTACTGGACGATGCCGTCGGCGTCCTCGGGCTTGGCGTGGGCCTTCTCGAACATCTCCCGCGTGATCGTCATCGCGCCGATCTTCCCTCCGCTCCGGGACTCGAGCGAGGCGAGCGCCATGCCCAGGATGCGGAGACTCGGCGCCGTCTTCGTGGCGTAGAGGGCGTCCGCCACCACCGAGGCGCGCGCGCCCCGCTCGACCAGGCGCGCCGCGATGCGCAGCGTGCGCGAGGAGGTGTTCGCGTATCGGAATCCTCCGGTGTCGGAGAGGATGCCCGTGTAGAGGCACTCCGCGATCTCCGGCGACAGGGGCACGCGGAGCGACTCGATGAGGTCGTAGACCAGCTCGGCGGTCGCCGAGGCTTCGGGGCTCACGAGGCGGACGTCGCCGAACCCCTCGTTCCCCCAGTGGTGATCGATCACCGCGACCTTCGCGCCCTCGGCGAGGTTCGCCTCGGCGACCCGGCCCGCGCGGTCGAGCGCGGAGCTGTCCAGGACGAACGCGTGCGCGTAACGCCTGGAAACCTCCTGCGGGCTCCGAATCGATCCGGCGCCCGGCAGGAACGCGAGCGTCGCCGGGAGCGGCGAATCCAGGAGGACGTCCCCCGACTTCCCGAGGTGCTCCAGCGCGAACCGGAGGGCGAGGCAGGATCCGACCGCGTCCCCGTCGGGATCGACGTGGGCCGTGATGAGGAATTCCCGCGCGGACTCGATGAACGTCTCGAAGCCTTCGAAGTCACTCATCGCGCGGCTCCTGGATCTCTCGCAGGAGCTGCTCGATGCGCGCGCCCGCCTCGAGCGAATGGTCCACCTGGAAGTGGAGCTCCGGGACGATCCGGAGCTTGAGCCGCGGCGCGAGAAGGCTCCGAAGCCAGGGCGCGGCGCGCTCGAGCGCTTGCATCGCCTGCCCTTCTTCCTCGCGAGAGAGTATTCCCGTGACCCAGACCTTCGCGGTGGAGAGGTCGCGGTTGATCTCGACCCCCGAGACGGTGAGCGTGCGGAGCCTCGGATCCTCGGTCCGGGTGGTCAGGATCTCCCCCAGCTCGACCTGGATCCGGTCGGCGACGCGGCGCGAGCGTGGACTCTGTCGGCGTGACGGCATGGCGGTGGTTGGTGTGGGTCCCGGGTCGGCGGATCAATCGATCCGGATCTGGTAGTCGAGAACGTGCAGCCGGTCCTCTCGCTCGACGACGGACAGGATGTCCCGGAGCACGCGGTCGAGTCCCTGGGCCTCTCCGCTCACGACCGCGACGCCCAGCGCCGCGCGCTGCCAGAGGTCCTGGTGGTCCACCTCCGCCACGGACGCGTTGAAGCGCGACCGCAGCCGCTCCTTGACGTGATTCACGACCGAGCGCTTCGCCTTGAGCGAATGGGACGCCGGAAGGTGAAGCTCCATGTGGAGCAGCCCGACGACCATGTCACGAGAGACGGCGCGCGAACTCCTCGAGGACGTAGGCTTCGATGACGTCGTTCACCTTCACGTCGTCGCGCCCCTCGAGGCCGATCCCGCACTCCAGCGGGGCCGCCACCTCGCGCACGTCGTCCTTGAATCGCCGCAAGGAGTCGATCTTCCCGTCCCAGACGTTCGCGCCCTCCCGGAGGAGCCGCGCGCGCGCGCTCCGCTGGATGGCGCCCGAGACGACCTTGCATCCGGCGATCGTTCCGGCCTTGGTGGTGTTGAAGATCTGCCGCACCTCCGCGGACCCGATCACCGACTCGCGGATCTCGGGCTTCAGGAGGCCGGACATGGCGTTCTTCACGTCGGCCACCGCCTCGTAGATGATCTCGTAGAGACGGAGGTCCACTTTCTCCTTGGCGGCCAGCTCGGACGCCTTGGGGTCGGGCTTCACGTGGAAGCCGATGATGACCGCGTTCGAGGCCGCCGCGAGGAGCACGTCGGACTCGCTGATCTGCCCCACGCCGCGGTGGATCACGCGGAGCTTCACCTCTTCGGTGGTGAGCTTGGTCAGGGAGTCCTCGAGCGCCTCGACCGACCCGTCGACGTCCGCCTTGAGGACGACGAGGAGCTCGCCCACGCTCCCGGCCTTGATCTGCGAATAGAGATCCGTCAGCGTCACGTGCCGGTGGAGACGGAATTCCTGCTCGCGCTGGAGCTGACCGCGCTTCGTGGCGAGCTCCCGCGCTTCGCGCTCGTCCATCATGGCGGCAAAGGTGTCCCCCGCCTGAGGCGCCCCGCTCCATCCCAGGATCTCGACCGGGGTCGAGGGCCCGGCCGCGAGGACGCGGCCGCCCCGCTCGTTGTTCATCGCGCGCACCTTGCCCGACTGGGAGCCGGCGACGAAGGCGTCCCCCACGCGAAGGGTCCCCTTCTGGACGAGCACGGTCGCGACGATGCCCCGGCCCTGCTCCACGCGGGACTCGATCACGACCCCGCGCGCGGGCTTCAGGGGATCGGCCTTGAGCTCGAGGATCTCCGCCTGGAGCAGGATCATCTCGAGGAGCTTGTCCACGCCCGTCCCGAGCTTGGCCGAGATCGGAACCACGATGGTCTTGCCGCCCCAATCTTCGGCGAGGAGGTTCTGCTTGGCCAGATCCTGCCGCACCATGTCCACGTTCGCCGCGGGGAGATCGATCTTGTTGATCGCGACCAGAATCGGAACGTTCGCCGCGCGCGCGTGGTCGATGGCCTCGATCGTCTGCGGCATGACGCGGTCGTCCGCCGCCACGACCACGACCACCAGATCCGTCGCCTGCGCGCCGCGGGCCCGCATGGCCGTGAAGGCCTCGTGGCCCGGCGTGTCCAGGAAGGTGATCTTCTGTCCGTTGGGAAGCTCGACCTCGTAGGCCCCGATGTGCTGGGTGATGCCGCCGGCTTCGCCGGCGATCACGTTGGTCTTCCGGATGTAGTCGAGGAGCGAGGTCTTGCCGTGATCGACGTGCCCCATGATCGTGACCACGGGCGGACGCGGCTTGAGATCTCCCGCTTCCTCCTCGACCTCCTCTGTCTCCTCGCCCAGCTCGCTGACGAATTCGACCGCGTAGCCGAACTCGTCGGCGACCGCCATGATCGAGTCCTTGTCGAGGCGGCGGTTGATGTTCGCCATGATCCCGAGCTGGAGGCAGACCTGGATGACCTCCGTGGGCTTGACCTCGAGCTGTCCCGCCAGCTCCGCGACCGAGATGAACTCGCTGACGCGGATGACCCGCGGCGCCTCCTCGACCCCGACCGCCGCCCCTTCCTCGCGCTCGCGGCGGTGGTGGCGGCGCTTCGACCCCTCCATCTCGGCGAGCGTGCGCTTCACGCTGGCCCGGATCAGCTTCTCGTCCACCGCGCGCTTCTTCTTCTTTCCGGGCTTGCCGCCCAGCTTGAAGGGCGAGCCCGGTCCCCGTCCCGGAGGAGCGCCGCGGCGCTCGGCCTCGGCCTTGGCGGCCAGGATGGCCTTCTCGCGCTTCCGCGCCTCCTCCTCCTTGACGGCTTCCTTCTCGCGCGCGAGCTTCGAGCGCACCTGCTCGATCACGTCGTCGCCGACGGAGCTCATGTGGCTCTTCACTTCGACCGAGAGCTGTTTCAGGATATGGACGAGCGCCTCGCTGGACATGCCCATGTCCTTGGCGACTTCGTAGACCCGACGTTTCTTAACTGGCATCGTCCCTCGTCTTGTTGGCGTTCCCTTCGTCCTCTTCCGCCTCGTCTTCGCTTTCGTCTTCCACCTGCTCCAGGGCCGCGATCGCCTCGGGCGCGTCCACGACGACCGGAGCCTCCGGATCCCGCTCCGTCACGGCCGCCTCTTCCGGCGCGTAGTCCTCCTCGACCTCCACGCGCTCCGCGACCTCCTCATCCTCCTCCAGCTCGGCCCCCTTCCGGAGCCGCGCGCTCTCCTCGAGCAGGGCGCCCCCCTTCTTGGGCGCTCCCGTCACGATCTTCGCCGCCTCGGCTTCCGCCGACCCCGCCCGAGGTCCCGGGGCGTCATCGGGCGCATCCAGGACCGGCTCCGCGGAATCCGTGAGGCGCTGCTGCTCTTCCGCCGCGCGCCTCGCTTCTTCCGCAAGCTCGTGGCCGCGGCGTTCCTGTAATTCTTTCGCCTCCTCGATCAGCTTCTCGGCGGTCTTCTCGCCGATGCCCTGGATCGCGAGGATCTCCGTGAGCGTCGCCTTGAGCAGATCCTGGACGGTCTCGATGCCCTCCCGGATCAGCTTCTCGCGCAATTTGGGACCCGCGCCCACGAGCTCCTCGATGTCGATGCGCGAGCGGCGCTCGAGGTCTTTCTGTCGATCTCGCTCGCTCTTCGAGATGAGGTCGATCTTCCAGCCCGTGAGCTTCGCGGCCAGGCGCGCGTTCTGTCCACCCTTGCCGATGGCGAGGGAGAGCTGATCGTCCGCCACCGAGACCAGGACTTTCTGCTCGTGGTCCACGATCTGCGCCTCGAGCACCTTGGCCGGCGAGAGCGAGCGCGTGACGAAGACGACCGGATCCTGGCTCCAGGGGACGATGTCGATCTTCTCGCCCCCCAGCTCGCGGACGATCGCCTGCACGCGGGAGCCCTTGATCCCCACGCACGCGCCGACCGCGTCGATCTTGTCGTCGTTCGACACCACCGAGACCTTGGCGCGGGAGCCCGGCTCGCGCGCGATGCCCTTGATCTCGATGATCTTCTCGGCTACTTCCGGCACCTCGGCCTCGAAGAGCCGGCGCAGGAACTCCGGATGGGTCCGCGACAGGATGATCTGCGGCCCGCGGGCCAGCTTGTCCACCGCGATGATGTACGCCTTGATGTGGTCGCCCTGGTGATAGCGGTCGCGCGCGATCTGCTCGCGCGGCGGGAGGATCGCCTCCGACCGGTCGAGCTTCACGTAGATGTTCCCGCGATCGACCTGCTGCACCGTGCCGCGCACCATCTCGCCGACGCGGTCGTGGTAGTCCTCGTAGATCCGCTCGCGCTCGGCCTCGCGGACCCGCTGCACCAAGACCTGCTTGGCGGCGGCGATCGCGTTCCGTCCGAGATCCTCGAGCGTCAGCTCCTGGACGAACTCCTGACCCACGCGCGCGTCGGGGTCGGACTGCTGCGCCTCCTCGAGGTCGATCTCCTGCGCCAGATCCTCGGCGTCCTCCACCACCTTGCGCTTCAGGCGCATGAGGATCTTCCCGCTGGGCTCGTCGAACTTGACCTGGATGTCCGCCGTCTGTCCGAAGCGCTTCCGGCCGGCGGACAGGAGCCCGGCCTCGAGCGTCTCGACCAGGATGGCCTTGTCGACGCTCTTCTCGCGCGCGATCTGAGCCATCGCTTCCATCAGCTCGTAGTTGACGCCTCTCGATTGTGTCTCTTTGGCCACCGATTCATCCCTTCGGCCGTCGTTCCTTGGCCCGGAGCCCTTCCCATGGGTCGGCGACGACGTGCGCGTATTTGATCGCCATATAAGGCAACGACACGGTCCCGACGTTCGGATCCTCGACCAGGATCGTGTCCTCGCCCGCCTGCCGCAGCTCCCCGCGGAAGGTCCGCCGACCTTCGTGGAGGTCGTGAAGCTTCACCTCCACGCTGCCGCCGACGTACCGCGCGAAATGCGCCGGACGCGAGAGCGACCGCTCGATCCCGGGGGACCCGACCTCCAGGACGTAGCTGCCGGGCACCACGTTCTCGGCCTCCAGATACCGGCCGATCTTCTTATTCCAGTATGCGCAATCGGCTATCGTGACGCCGGTCGGACGGTCCAGGGATATCCGAACCACCGTCCGACCCGACTGTGATGCCAGGTCCAGGTCCCAGAGGTCGAACAGTTCCTCGCCGAGGAGGGCCTGGAGGCGTCGGGT
>Ga0075433_10000520_pt1 | contig 25128 bp, 31 predicted proteins | sample RhiMethybrSRZTD2_FD_75299 | JGI IMG/M metagenome (GOLD analysis project Ga0075433, IMG submission 75299) | Populus rhizosphere microbial communities from Tennessee, USA - Rhizosphere MetaG P. TD hybrid SRZTD2 | ecosystem: Host-associated > Plants > Roots > Rhizosphere > Soil | place: USA... | reverse complement strand
CGCTCCGCCATCGCGGTCGAGCCGACGACGTCGCAGAAGAGCATCGTGACGATGCGCCGCTCGCCCTCGCTCGCCCGGCCGGTGAGCGGGCTCCCGCACTGCAGGCAGAACCGCGCGTGGTCGGGGTTCGTCGTCCCGCAGGTGGGGCAGATCATCCACGGAACGATAGTGCGGCGGACCCGACGGCCGCCCCGAGTCGAACCTCAGGTCAGAGGGAAGCTGGCACCGTCTAGACGGCGAGCACCTGGTTGACCTGGAGCGTGCCGCCCCGCGCCACGTACGGGTGCGACTGCAGCACGGCGGCCGCCGCATCGGCGTCGTCGGCCTCGATGATCGAGTAGCCGCCGATCTCGGCCGGGGTCTCGGGACTCCCGGACGAGACCTGGCGGACCATCTGCAACGGCGCGCCGGGGTCCACGATCGCGCTCCCCGCCTGACCGACCCAGGCCAGGAACCCCTGCTTCGCCTGCTCCATCAGCCCCGGATCGTCGGGCATGCCCGACCCGTGATACGTCACGAGGAACCGAGCCATCAGGTCCTCCTTTCCGACCGGCATCCACGCGGGCCGGTGGTCGAACGTAGCACGGGGGCCCGGCACCGACGTCGGGTACCGTCTGCGCCGGGAATGGAGGACCGGTTCGAGTTCCACGAGGCGACGATCGCGGACCTGGCCCGGAGGCTCAGGAGCGGCGAGCTCTCCGTGCCGGCGCTGGCGGAGGCGTACCTGGGGCGGATCGAGTCGATCGACCGAGCGGGGCCCGTGCTGCGATCGGTGATCGAGATCGACCCGGACGTCGCCGCGAACGCGGACCGGCTCGAGCGCGAGCTCCGGGACGGCCGCGATCGCGGGCCGCTCCACGGGATGCCGATCCTCCTGAAGGACAACATCGCAACGGCGGACCGGATGCAGACGACGGCCGGCTCGCTGGCGCTCGTCGGCCGGCGCCCGCCGGCCGACGCCGCCCTCGTCGCGCGTCTGCGCCACGCGGGCGCGCTCCTGCTCGGGAAGGCGAACCTCTCGGAGTGGGCGAACTTCCGCTCCACCCGCTCCTCGAGCGGGTGGAGCGCCCGCGGCGGCCAGTGCCGGAATGCGTATGCGACCGACCGCAGTCCGGCCGGATCCAGCTCGGGGTCGGGCGTCGCCGTCGCGGCGAACCTGTGCGTCGCGGCGATCGGGACCGAGACCGACGGCTCGATCGTCAGTCCGTCCTCGGCGAACGGCGTCGTCGGGATCAAGCCGACCGTCGGGCTCGTGAGCACCGCGGGCGTGATCCCGATCTCGCACACGCAGGACGCGCCCGGGCCGATGGCAAGGACCGTCGCCGACGCGGCAACGGTCCTCACCGCGATGACCGGTACGACCTCGGCCGAGCCGGACGCCGCCGCGATCCGCGGCGCCCGGATCGGGGTCGCCCGCAACGTCGACCGTTTCCACCCCCGCGTCGACGCGCTCTTCGAGGAGGCCCTCAAGGCGCTCCGCAGCGCCGGTGCCGAGCTGGTCGACCCCGCCGACGTTCCCCACATCGACGAGTACGAGGACCCCGAATGGGAGGTCTTGAAGTACGAGTTCAAGGCCGACATCGAGACGTACCTCGCCTCGGTACCCGGGAACGGGCCGCGGACGCTCGCCGATCTGATCGCGTTCAACGAGGCGAACCGGGAGGACGAGATGCCCTTCTTCGGCCAGGACATCTTCGACGACGCGGTGGAGAAGGGACCGCTCACGGAGCCGGCGTACCTCGAGGCGCTGGCGACGTGCGGACGGCTCTCCCGCGACGAGGGATTCGATGCGGTGCTCGCCCAGCACCGACTGGACGCACTCGTCGCTCCCACGAGGGGACCTGCGGGGCTCATCGATCACGTCAACGGCGACCGGTCGGTCGGCGACAGCTCCTCCCCCGCGGCGGTGTCGGGGTACCCGAGCATCACGGTCCCGATGGGCACGATCTCCGGTCTTCCCGTCGGCCTCAGCTTCATCGGCGGTCCGCGGCGCGAGACGGTCTTGACCGGCTACGCCGCCGCGTTCGAGTCCGAGACCTCGCATCGGGTCGCGCCGCGCTTCCTCGCCTCCGTGGACTAGGCGGCTCCACGCACGGGAATACGACCGATCTCGGCCCGGTTGCGGGTCGCGTCGACGAGCAGGGAGGTCGCGATGAAGGCATTCGCGTTGTCGTCGTTCGATGAGCCCGTCGCGGTGATCGAGGTCGACGACCCGATCGTCCAAGCCGGCGAGGTGCTCGTCCGCGTCGCGGCGGCGTCGCTCAACCCCTACGACGCGTTCGTCGCGAGCGGCGCCGCGAAGTCCTTCATGGAGTACGCCTTCCCCGCGGTCCTCGGGGGCGACGTGGCGGGCACCGTTGAAGCGCTCGGCGACGGCGTCGACGGCTTCGCGGTCGGCGACCGCGTCTTCGGGATGATGGGGATGAAGGGCTCGGTGCACGACGGTTCGTTCGCCGAGCGCACGACGCCGCAGGCCGGTGCCGTCGCGAAGACGCCACAGGAGGTTCCCGACACCGACGCGGGCTCGCTCGGCGTCGCGGGGACGACCGCCGTCAGCGCCGTCGACGCCGTCGACGTCCGCGACGGCGCGCGGGTGCTGATCGTCGGCGCGACGGGAGGCGTTGGGAGCTTCGCGATACAGCTGGCTCGCCTGGGCGGGGCGCACGTGATCGCGTCCGTCCGCCCGGGGGACGAGGACTTCGTCACGGGACTCGGCGCCGCCGAGACCGTCGACTACACGGGCGACATCGTCGAGGCGATCCGCGACCGCTACCCCGACGGCGTCGATGCGGCGATCGACCTCGTGAACCGGGACGAGGACTTCCAGCGGATCGTCTCGCTCGTCCGCAAGGGCGGCCACGCGGCGTCTGCGCTCGGCGCGGCCGCGGGCGAGGAGATCGACGGCGTCCGGACCTCGAACGCGAACGGGAACCCCGCGAACCTGCTCCCGATCGCTGCGCTCGTGGCCGAGGGGAAGGTGCGGGTCGCCGTCACCCGTACGTACCGACTGGACGACGCCGCGCAGGCGCTCCGCGACCTCACGGACGAACACACCCTCGGCAAGCTCGTGATCGAGATGCGTTGATCCCGTCGCGGACCGCAACGCTTCCGGCAGCGTTCACCCGCCGGACAACGGGTGGACACCCTGATGGATTCTCATCCGCGCTATGAGGTACGCGGCGACCCGCGACGGCGAGGAGATCGGCTTCATCACCTACCTCGACGGGTGGTTCGAACCGCATGTCACCGGCTCGTGGCGGGGCGTCTTCGACGTCGACGACATCACGACGCCGGAGGATCGCGAAAGGCTTCAGGGGTTGATCGCAGAGTCCGAAGAGATCCGTCCGGTGCGACTGGTCACCTACGAGGACGACCTCGGCGAGGTCGTCCATCGCCGCGGCGAGCACGCCTACTGGTTCGAGGCGTTCCGGTGGAAGCTCAAGGCGGCCGGCTACACGCTCCGTCCCGCCGAGACCGGCGACGACATCGCCTGACGAGGCCCGACCCGGTCCGGCTCAACCCTTGCTCGGATCCTTCACCTCGGTCCTGAGCTCGCCTTGCGCAGCCGCCGAGCCGGATCGGCCGCCTCCGCGACCCCGAAGGAGGTAGGCGGCGCCGACGGCCAGGAGCATCCCGCACAACGGGCCCGCCACGTACACCCAGTAGTCGGTGAAGTTCGCCCCGACCAGATCGGGACCGAACGTTCGCGCGGGGTTCATCGACGTCCCCGAGATCGGACTCCCCCACAGGCCGGCGAGCGCGATGTAGGAGCCGACGCCGATCGCGCCGAAGAGTCCCACGTTCTGCGCGCCCGAGGCGGTCCCGAGGATGACGCTCAACAGCCCGAACGTGAGCACGGTCTCCATGAAGAACGCGTCCACGGAGGAGGAGCTCGCGGCCGGATAGTTGGATCCGTAGGTCGCCGAGACGTGGACGACCCCCTGCAAGAACCACGCTGCGAGCGCCGCCCCTATGAGCTGCACCACGATGTACCCCGGGACGCGTCGCCACGGGAAATCCCCTCGGAGCGAGAAGCCGATGCTCACGGCCGGGTTCAGATGGGCACCCGACACCTTGCCCATGAACAGGATGATCGCCAAGACCATCATGCCCGGTGCGGTGACCGCCGCCGCGCGGCCGATCGTGCCGGGGAAGGCCTGATCCATCATCCCTCCGCCGGCGGCGACGAGGACCAGGAAGAACGTGCCGAGCAACTCGGCGAACAGCCGTCGCCACTCTTGGCTCGGGTCTTGGAAGTCTTCGAGCGGTCCGATGACCTCCCGGTCCACCCATTCCTCGACGCGCCCGAGCGTTCCTGGTCCGCTCTCCCGAGCCACTGCTCGCCCCCCGTTCGTCGGTCCGGCTGTCGGCAGCTCCGCCGCCGAACACCGCCTGCACGCTGAACTGTGGTCGCCGGCGCATCTGCGCGCATCTCGGCAGGTCAGGACCCGTCGGCGTCCGATCTTCGACCGGGCCGAAGCCGTCCTCGCATCGAGCCCCTCCCTGCGTGGGCGGATCGGCTCCTTCGCCGAACGATCCGAAACGGTGCAGGATGTGGGGGTGCAACACATGACGCCGAAGGACCGAGCCGCGCGTGGGAAGGCGGCCCGGAGCGAGGTCCCGCGAGCGATCCACGGCGAGTGGGCGCCCGCCGCCGACCGGCGCGATCCCATCGAGATCCTCGAGGAGCAGGCGAAGACCCGCGTCCCCGACCTGGTTCCGATCCGCTACGGCCGCATGTTGGTCTCGCCCTTCACCTTCTACCGTGGCGCCGCCGCGGTCATGGCCGCCGACCTCGCGCGGACGCCGCGTTCGGGGATCACGACCCAGCTCTGTGGCGACGCGCACCTGTCGAACTTCGGCCTGTTCGCGTCGGCCGAACGGCAGTTGGTCTTCGACATCAACGACTTCGACGAGACCCTGCCCGGTCCGTGGGAGTGGGACGTGAAGCGGCTCGTCGCGAGCCTCGCGATCGCCGGCCGGAACAACGGGTTCACGGACGCCGAGCGCACCGATGTCGCGGTCCAAAGCGTCGGTGAGTACCGCACGGCGATGTGGGAGTTCGCCGGGATGGGCAACCTCGACGTGTGGTACTCGAAGATGCCGGTCCAAGAGGGTCTTCCCCAGGTCCGTGCCGCGATGGACCGCAAGACCTGGAAGACCGCCCAGCAGGCCGTCGACAAGGCTCGAACCCGCGACAACCTTCAGGCGTTCTCGAAGCTCACGCACGAGGTCGACGGGAAGCGCCGCATCATCAGCGACCCGCCGCTCGTCGTTCCGGTCGAGGAGCTCGTGCCGGAGGCGAGCGCGCAGCAGATCACCGAGGCCGTCCACGAGCTCGTCCGGCGGTACCGTCGGACGCTGCTCGGCGACCGCCGCAGGCTGCTCGAGGACTTCCGGTTCGAGCACATCGCCCGGAAGGTCGTCGGCGTGGGAAGCGTGGGGACGCGCGCGTGGATCATCCTGTTCACCGGCAGGGACGGCGGCGACCCGCTATTCCTCCAGGCGAAGGAGGCGCAGGCCTCGGTGATGGAGCCTTACGTGGGCAAGAGCAAGTACGCGAACGCCGGTCAGCGCGTCGTCGAGGGCCAGCGGCTGATGCAGGCCTCGAGCGACATCTTCCTGGGATGGGACCGCTCGCAAGGCATCGACGGCGTGGAGCGGGACTTCTACATCCGGCAGCTCCGCGACTGGAAGGGCTCTCTCCCACCCGAGGGCATGAGCCCGACCGCGATGGCTTTCTACGGACGTGTCTGCGCGCGGACGCTCGCGCGCGCGCACGCGCGGTCCGGCGATCGGATCGCGATCGCCTCCTACCTGGGGAAGAACGATGCGTTCGACCGCGCGATCGCGACGTTCTCGGAGCGATACGCGGACCAGAACGAGCTCGACCACGCCGCGCTGAAGAAGGCGGTCAAGGCCAAGCGCATCGTGGCGAAGACCGGCGTGTGAACGGATGGGCAGCGTCACGTTCCAGGTCGCGGTCTCGGTGGACGGCTACATGGCGGGCCCGGACCAGAGCCTCGAGGAGCCGCTCGGCGTCGGCGGCGAGCACCTCCACGATTGGATGGTCGAGCTCGAGGTGTGGCGACGGATGCAAGGCATGGACGGCGGGATCGTGAACGCGAGCACACCCGTCATCGAAGAGGCCATCGCGAACGTTGGCGCCTACATCATGGGCCGGAACATGTTCGGCGGCGGCCCGGGTCCGTGGAAGGACGACCCGCCGTGGCGAGGATGGTGGGGCGACGATCCGCCGTACCACACTCCGGTGTACGTCCTCACGCATCATCCTCGCGAGCCGCTCGAGATGGAAGGCGGCACGACCTTCTTCTTCCTGGCGGACGGGATCGAGGCGCTGGATCTGGCGAAGCGGGCCGCCGGCGATCGAGACGTCTCGATCGCCGGCGGCGCCGACGTGATCCGCCAGTACCTGCGTGCCGGCCTCGTCGACGCCTTCGAGCTCCACGTCGCGCCGATCGTGCTCGGCGCCGGCGAACGCCCGACCGACGACGTCGGCGAGCTGCGGCTCGAGCAGACACGGGCGATCGAGGCTCCCGGCGTCACGCACGTTCGGTACCGCGTCGTCCGGTAGCCGCTTCCTGGTCGAGTACGCACGGGTGACCTGAGCGGTCACGACGCGGACCCTCAGGAGGGAGGATCTCCGTCGGACTCCCACCGCGCCATCAGATCGACGTCGATCGGGCCGCGGCGCAGGTGGCCGAGCTTCTCCGGGTTGCTGATCGCGCGGATCGTCTGGACCTGATCGTCGCTGATCTCGAGCGCGACCACACCGACCGGCTCCCCGTCGCGGCGGACGAAGACCGCGCCCGGCTCCCCGTTGATCTCGACCCGGCGCATCCCTACGACGCCGAGATCCCGGCCGCGACGAGCACCGGCCATGAGCAGGTTCCCCACCTTCTTCCGCCCGTGGACGGGCTTCGGCGCCGCGAAGGCCACCCCTCCCCCGTCCGCGTACGCGACCGCGTCGGCGGCGAGCATCTCGAGGAGCCCCTCGAGGTTCCCCTCGACCGCCGCGTCGAAGAACCGCCGCGCGAGCTCTTCCTTCCGCGCACGCGAAGCTTCGAACCGCGGCTTCCCCTCGTGGACGCGCTGCCGGGCCCGCGACGCGATCTGGCGGCAGTTCGCCTCGCTCTTGCCGACGATCCGCGCGATCTCGTCGAAGCCGTAGTCGAAGACCTCACGCAGCAGGAAGACCGCTCGCTCGACCGGCGTGAGGCTCTCCAGGAGCACGAGGAACCCCATCGAGAGCGAATCGGCGGTCTCGGCATGGAGCGCGACGTCGTCTTCTTCTTCGGTGAGGATCGGCTCGGGGAGCCACGTGCCGACGTATCGCTCCCGCCGGACGCGCGCGGACCGCAGGTGGTCGATGCTGAGACGCGTCGTGACCGCCGACAGGTAGGCCTTCGCCGAGTCCACCTCCGTTCCGGCGGTCGTCTCCTTGTGGAAGCGCAGGAACGCCTCCTGCACGATGTCCTCCGCCTCGGTCGCCTCGCCGAGCATGCGGTAGGCGATCGAGAACATCAGCGGCCGGAGCGCTTCGTAGACCTCGTCCACGCCTGTCCTTCCGATCGAGCGGGCGGATGCGAGCGAGTTCCACCTCCTAGACGAACCAGCATGCCTGGTTGTGACGCCGAACGACCTGTCACGTCATCGAGGACTGCCCCGTCTCCTCTGCAGCGAGTCATGCACGAGGAGGTGCGGCGATGGCAACGAACGAGGTGATCGGAACCACGGACGACGCGAAGGAGTGGGTCGGTCCGGAACTGCCGAGCCTGGGCCGGATCGCGCTCGGGACGCTCCTGTTCGCGACCGGCGGGATGCTGCTGCTCACGATCATCGGGACCCCCCTCGGGATCGTGCTGCTGCCCGTCGGGGTCGGGATGCTCACGACGCCGAAGGAACGAGGTCGATGAGGACCGCGGTACGAGAACGCATCGCCACCGAAGCCCTGCTTCGCCGATGTCAGATGCCGCCGGTGGAGATCGGTTGGGTGCTGGACGCCCCCGACCCGGCGACCGTCCACATGATCCTGGAGCTGCACCGCGAGCGGCTCGAGGAGGAGCTGAACGAGCGCCGGCGTCAGCTCGCCCACGTCGAGAGCCGGTTGACCGGAACCGAAAGGACCGCGATCCGTCAGTAGCCGGCCGTGCTCCCGAAATCGATCGGGATGCACGCGCCCGTGATCGGCGCCGCCTCGGGGGACGCCAGGTAGACGATGAGCGCCGCGACCTCCTCGGGCCGGATGAAGCGCGACCGCTCCTTCTGGGGGTAGTTCGCCAGGAGCGCCGTGAGGTACCCGTCCGGATCGTCGCCGCCGTAGTCGCGCGCCTGGCCGGCGAGCATGGGCGTGTCCACGTCGTTCGGGCAGACGGCGTTCACGCGGACGCCCCTCGGCGCGAGCTCGAGCGCGAGGGACCGCGTCAGGAGCGAGACGCCGCCCTTCGATGCGTTGTAGATCGCGGTTTCGACGGTCCCGACGAGCCCTGCGTCGGACGACAGGTTCACGATGCATCCCTCGGTGCGCTCCAGATGCGGGATCGCGTACCGGCACGCGAAGAACGTCCCCTTGAGGTTGACGTCGATCGTCCGATCCCAGTGCTGCTCGGTCATCTCGGCGGTCGGCCCCTCGACCCAGACGCCGGCGCAGTTCACGAGCACGTCGAGCCGCCCGTGACGGTCGACGGTCTCGGCGATCATCCGCTCGCAGTCAGCGACGCTGGTGACGTCCGCCACGATCGTGTAGCCGGAAACCGCCGCAAGTGCCGCCTGCGACCGGTCGGCGGAGACCACGACGTCTCCCGCCGACGCGAACCGCTCCCCCGTCGCCCGTCCGATCCCGCCAGCCCCGCCGGAGATCAGCACCACCCTCGCCAAGTTCTCTCCTCGCAAAGAGGCATAACCTCGCCCATCCGGGGTACCGGAGCGTAGCCTGTTGGGATCCGCGGCCCCGATCCGCGGAAGAGGAAGAAGGGAGGGGCTATGCGATCGAGGATGATCGCCCTCAGCACCGTCGCCGTGACGGCGCTCGCCATGTTCCTGGTGACCGGTCCGCCATCCGCGGCTCACGGGAGCATCCCGGGCGAGCTGGCGGCCGGCCGGCTTCGGCCGGCGGTGCTCCACGTGAACGGCATCACGAAGGAGTTACCGTCGATCTCCGGCGGGATCGTCGCCACTGCACAGGAGAGCCTCTCCGCGTCGTCCGGCAGCGCTGCGTTCGCGGCTGCGGGCGTGAGGGGAGCCGAGGTCGACTCCCTCGGGTGCAGCGGCCGGGCCGGGGTTCGGAACGTCCGCGTCAACCAGGACTGTACGTACCGGCGTCAGGCCGAGGAGCACATCGCGTACAACCCGGCCGATCCCTCGAACCTCGTGGCCGGGATGAACGACAGCCTCACGGGCTGGAACCTGACGAGCCTGGACTTCTCGCTCGACGGCGGCCGGCACTGGGGCGCCATCAGCACCGCGCCGTTCGGATACCGACTGAACGCGCCCGACCAGTTGCTGCCGACGGCGGGTGACCCGAACCGACACACGATCGCGGGAGGGCCGGGAACGCTCCATCGGTACGACGCCTGCAGCGACCCGTACGTCACGTTCGACTCACAGGGCCGCGCCTTCTACACGTGCGTCGGCTTCGACATAGTCGACAACGCGTCGCTGATCTTCGCGGTCCCGTCGCCTTCGTGGGCGAAAGGCTCGTACTTCGATCAGGTCTACCCCCCCTTCGGGCTCATCTCAGGAACGACCGGACGCGAGCACATCATCGCCGAGGACAATAGCCCGAGGGCGTTCGCCGACGGCCCGAAGATCCGCGCCGACGCGTACGCGGGCAGCCCGAACCAGGACAACGTCTACGAGACGTGGACGAACTTCGACCAGAGCTGCCCCGCCGACACGTTCGGCTACTGTCAGTCACGGATCTACGCGTCGATGTCTACGGATCACGGGTTCACGTGGTCGACGCCGCAGCCGATCAGCGGATTCAACAACGCGGTCTGCGACTTCGGGAACACGTTCAACCCGGATCTCAACCCGCACAGCTGCAACTTCAACGGTCACTCGGACCTGCAGGTCCTTCCGGACGGCGACGTGGTCGTGACGTTCGAGAACGGCAACACGCCGACGGTCAACCAGCAGTTCCTGGCCGTCCACTGCAGCCCGAGCGGCAGCTCTCCGGGCGGCACGGCGGACATGCACTGTGGTCAGCCGCAGAAGGTCGCGGACCAGATCGTCGAAGGCGCACCGACGTGCGACTTCGGCCGCGGGCCGGAACAGTGCATCCCCGGCACGTTCATCCGGGCGCCGATCGAGACCGCGCAGCGGCTTGCGGTCAACCAGCACAACGGCTATCTGTTCGACACCTGGTACGACTACCGCTCCGGCGAGTTCGACGTCTGGATCTCGCGGTCGAAGGACGGCGGGTTGACGTGGAGCCACCCCCGACGTGTGAATCGCGACACCGGGATGGACCACTCCTTCTCGTCGATCGACGTCGGGGAGGCAGGAGCCGCGTCGCACATCGGCGTGGACTACTACCGGACGGAACGCGTCCCGAACGAGAACGACGTGCCGGACGGCGGCTTCACGCCGGACGATCCGGGCGTCATGGCTGAGCAGTCGGACTTCGTGGTCGCCGGTGGGTTCAACCTCGCGACGCCGTACGACTTCACGGTCCTCTCGCCGAGGTTCGCTCCGCCGGACGGGATCCAGGCCGGCTTCAACGGCGACTACACGGGCCTGGTCGTGATCGGAGGGACGAGCGCCCACCCGATCTGGTCGGACACGCGCGTCCATATCCCCGATCCCGCGTTCGACCACGGGACGGTCGACGAGGACGTGTACACGGACCGCGTGACGCTCCCGGGCTGAGCCGCGACGCCGGGCGGGGGCCGAGGGAGGCGGAACGCCTCCCTCGGCCCCCGCCCACGTTCCGCCCGGACGTGACATCCTCGCCTCCGCGCTTCGTGGAAGGAGAGGATGCGATGTCGAACAGGGGTACCGCGGGGGCGGGCGCGATCTACGGCCTCGGCGTCATCGGCGCGTGGTTCTATTTCTTCCAGCAGGCTGACAAGTTCTGGCAGTTCGTTTGGGCGTTCTTCGAGGGCATCTTCTGGCCGGCGTACATGGTCTACGACGTGTTCCGCTTCCTCCACCGGTAAGGTCGACGTCATGGCGTACGACGAGGATCTCGCGGACCGGATCCGAGAGCTCGTCGCCGGCGAGCCCCGCCTCACCGAGCAGAAGATGTTCGGCGGCCTCGCGTTCCTGATCGGCGGCAACATGGCCGTCGCGGCGAGCGGCCAGGGCGGCATCCTCGTCCGGGTGGACCCGGAGGCGTCCGGCACGCTCGTCTCGACGACGAAGGCCGAGCCCATGGTGATGCGAGGCAGATCGATGGACGGGTGGCTCCGCGTCGACGCGAAGGCCGTCCGCGAGAAGCGTCAGCTCGCGGCGTGGGTCAAGCGCGGCGTCACGTACGCTCGTTCGCTCCCGCCGAAGTCGAGGTAGAGCAGGTGGAGCGACTCCGGCGGATCCTCAAGGTCGTCGCGTTCGGCCTCCTCGTCGCCGCCGTCGCCGACCAGCTCCGGCGACCGCCCGAGGAGCGGACGTGGGAAGGCACGGTCGTGGGGTTCGTGCCGTACGACCTCCGGGTGCCGACGTTCGAACGAGCCAGATCGCGGTGGTGGAACCCGGACGATCCTCGGCTCTTCGTGCCCCAGGTCTTCGGGATCGGATGGACGGTGAACTTCGCTCGGCTCGCCCGCGTGATCGCTCCCGCCTGAGCGATCAGGACGGCCACTCAGGCTTCTTCGGCTGCTCCCGCAGGAGGTCGTCGAGCGATCGCTCCGGCGATTCGTGTGCCTCGGCGAGCCTCGAGTCGAGGCTGTCCGAGGGCGCGTCGTCCGCCGCGTGGAGCATCTCCTCGAGGGACGCCGTGGCGCTGCCCGTGAGCCGGATCCGGAGCGCCGCCAGCACCGCTTCGTGCCGTTCGGACAGGCCCTGGTTGACCTTGATCTCGGTCAGCGCTTCCTCGGCCCGCGCCAGCAGATCATGGTCGTCCATGTCGTGAGTCTGTCACCTGCAGGGCGGGGCCGCTCGTCAGCGCGTCACGAGCTGTGCCGCGATCCGGTCGGCGGCCGCTCGGCCGCTTCCGATCGCGCCCTCGATCCAGCCCGCGCCCTCGGAGGCGATGTCCGATCCGGCGAAGGCCAGACGGCCTTCCGGAGCCTCGAGCGCCTCGAACGTGCCGTCGCCGAACCAGCCCGGCGGCGTGGCGAGCCAGGTCCCCTTCGAGAAGGGATCGCGCACCCAGTCGTGGCCGCCCGTCGCCACGACGGTCGCCTCGGGGAGGTGCGCGTGCACGGCGGCCGCCATCGCGTCGGGATCCGCCAGGTCGACGCGCTCCTCGACGGAGAAGCCCATGAACAAGCGTCCGTCCGGAGCGGGCTTGGTGACGAAGCCGGCGTTGATCGGCGTCCCCCAGCCGATCCCGAGGAACGACTCGGGCACGCCGCGGACGATCGCGAGGACCTTCGAGACGGCGCCGGGATGGCGCTCGGTCGCGACGCGTTGCTTCGGCGCCGCCAGGGGCGGATCGAACGCGACGTCGGCCCAGACGTTCACCGGGAGCGCGAGGACCACCGCCGACGCGTCGATGCCGCCGCCACCCTCGAGCGTCACGTGAACGCGGTCGTCGTCGTGCTCGACGCGGCGCACGATCGAGCCGAACCGCACGTCGAGGCCGGACGCCATCGCGTCGATCAGGCTCTTCGTCCCCTCGGTGAACAGCTCGCCGACGTCCAGGAAGACGTCGACGATGCTCGAATAGTCGAGCTCGATCATGTCCCACAGCAAGGGCAGGACCGAGATGCGATCGAGCGGGGCTCCGCCCATCGACGCCATGAAGGCGCGGAGCAGATCTGCCGCCTCCGGGTCGGCGCCGAGACCCGAGATCCAGGCGCTCGCTGGCAGGTCGAGCGGGGCGAGCGAGGAGCGGTCCTCGCTCGCGAACGCCTTCTCACCGATCGCGAGCGCTTCGGCCAGCGGAGAGCGCTGGAGCTCGTGGAGGAGCCGCTCGACCGCGGGCCTGCCCTCGACGCGCTCGGAGCCGCGGATCCACGCGACGACATCGGGAGGATCCATCGGGGTCACTCCGACGTCGTAGCGATGGATCTCGGCGGCGAGGTTGGGCTGCGTCGCCGTCGAGAAGAACATGCCGCCGTACTCGACCGAGATCCCGGCGCCGGGAAGCTCCCGGTACCACGTCCGTCCGCCGATCCGGTCGCGCGCCTCGAGCACCACGACGCTGCGGCCGGCTTCGTGGAGATCCCGCGCGGCCGCGATCCCCGCGAAGCCCGCTCCGATCACGACGACGTCGGTGTCCATCGGCCGGAGCCTAGCGGCTCCGCCATGTCGCCCGGGCCGGCCGGGCCGGGCTCCGTTAGGGTGGGCCCCGACCGTTGATCCAGTCGAGGGAGGCGAGGACTCGGTGCCCGCGAGCGAGAAGACGTCCAAGAAGGCGAAGAAGGCCAGCACGAAGGGACCGGCGGCGAAGACGTCGGCCACGAAGAAGCCTGCAGCGACGTCCGTGTCGGCTGCTGCCGGCAAGGCCGGCGACCTCATCGTGATCGAGTCGGAGAAGGTCGGTTCGCCGCCTCGCGAGGGCGAGGTGCTCGAGGTCGTCCACGGCCAGGTGAGCGTGAGCTATCTCGTTCGGTGGACGGACGGCCACCAGAGCCTGATCGCGCCCGGCGCCGGCAACACGAGGATCGTGCCCTCGCGCACGAAGCGCTAGCTCGCGCGCGCGAGCGATGAGTTCCGGTACGTCCATCCGTCCTCTCTGGCAGGGGGGAGGTACCGCACCTTCGAGGAGGAGCCGCCATGGCGAAGATCGATCCGTTCCTGTGGTTCCAGAAGGACTGCGAGGAGGCGGTGAACTTCTACGTCTCCACGTTCGAGGACGCCGAGATCGTCCACACGACCCGCGCCCAGGAGGGCGTCCCGGGCATCCCGGCCGGCGACGTGATGACGATCGAGTTCTCGCTGTTCGGGCAGCACTTCGTCGCCCTGAACGGCGGCCCGCAGGAGGGCTTCGACTTCACGAGCGCGATCTCGTTCGTCGTGAACTGTGACTCCCAGGAGGAGGTCGACCGCTACTGGGACACCTTGTCGGAGGGTGGACATCAGGACGCGTGCGGCTGGCTGACCGACCGCTTCGGCGTGACGTGGCAAGTGGTGCCCCGCGTCCTGAACGAGATGCTCGCGGACGAGGATCCGGCGAAGGTCGATCGCGTCATGCGGGTGATGCTGAAGATGAGCAAGCTCGAGATCGAGCCGCTGGAAGACGCGTATCACGCGGCGTGATCGCCGAGAAGTTCGCAGGACCGTGAACACGGCGGCGCTGACCTCGTTCGGGAGGGCGTTCCAGGGCGAGATCGTGCTGCCGGGAAGCGCCGAGTACGACGCCGCCCGGGTCGTGTGGAACGGCATGATCGACCGCCGGCCCGCGGCGATCGCCCGCTGCACGAGCGTCGACGACGTACGGGCCGCGATCCTGTTCGCGCGCGACCACGAACTGCTCGTCGCGGTCCGCGGCGGCGGCCACAGCGTCGGCGGATTCTCGACATGCGACGCGGGCATCGTGATCGACCTGTCGCCGCTCCGCGGTGTCGAGGTCGATCACGATGCCCGCATCGCCCACGTGCGAGGCGGGAGCCTCCTCCGGCAGCTCGACGAGGCCGCGCAGGAGCACGGCCTCGTCTGTCCCGTCGGCGTCGTCGGCCACACCGGCGTGGGCGGGCTCACGCTCGGCGGCGGGATGGGCCGGCTCCAGCGCCACTTCGGCTATTCGATCGACAACATGCTCGCGGTCGAGCTCGTGACCGCCGACGGAGAGCTGATCCGCGCCAGCGAGGACGACCTCCCGGACCTGTTCTGGGGGATGCGGGGCGCGGGACCGAACTTCGGCGTCGTGACGTCGTTCGAGTTCCGGCTCCATGAGTTCGGCCAGATCGTGACGCAGGGACTGCTGGTCTTCCCGCCCGAACGTGCGCATCTGGCCGCGGCGCGGGTCCGTGAGTGGGCACCGACCGCGCCCGACGAGGTCATGACGTCCTTCAGCTTCGGCCAGGCCGCGGCCGCGCCGCCCGACCCGCCCGGATACGAAGGGCGGCCCATGGTGTACATGGGCGTCACGCACTCCGGCCCCCCCGACACGGCGGATGAGGATCTCCGTCCGCTCCGCGACCTCGGGCCGCTCGTGGACACGATCGAGCCGCGGCGTTACCTGGACGTCCAGACGATGGCGGACGAGGAGATGGCGTGGGGCAAGCGCTTCTACATGAAGGGCGCGTTCCTGTCGGAGCTGTCGGACGGCTACGTCCACGCGGGGCTGGATGCCGTCGCCGCCGCGCCGAGTATCGGCGGCACGATCACGCTGTGGCTCCAAGGCGGCGCGATCTCGCGCGTGGATCCCGACGCGATGGCCTTCAACGGCCGCGAGGCGCCGTGGTGGGTGGGCGTCGAAGCCGAGTGGGACGACGCCGAGCGGGACGAGGTGCATATCGCCTGGGGTCGATCGACGATGGCCGCGATCGAGCCGTTCACGGCCGCGGGGCACTACGTGAACGACATGGTCGAGACCAGCGAGGCGATCGTGCGATCCGTCTACGGCGACGCCAAGTACGAGCGTCTGGTCGGGCTGAAGCGCCGGTACGATCCCGACAACGTCTTCCGGCTCAACCAGAACATCCGGCCGTAGCTCCTACGACCGCTCGAACACCGCCTCGCCCCCGATCACGGTGCGGGCGACCGGCACGTCGGCGATCTCGTCCGGCGTGAGCCGGCGCAGATCTTCCGAGACGACCGTCAGGTCCGCGGCCTTGCCCGGCTCGAGCGAGCCCACGCGGTGCTCCATACCCACGGCGAACGCGGCGTCCGCCGTGTGTGCGAACAGCGCTTCTTCGAGCGAGAGGCGGTGTCGCTCACCCACGACGACGCCGGTCCGCGTCCGGCGCCGCATCGCGTTCGCGATCGTCGTGAGCGGGCGGTAGGTCGTGACGTCCGAATCACTGCTGATGACGACGCGAACGCCCGCCTCCAGCTCGTCGCGCCACGGCTGGAGCTCGTGCGCGAGCTCGCCGAGCGACTCGAGATACTCGTCCCCGTAGTCGAACAGATAGGTCGGCTGCTGCACGGCGATCACGCCGAGCGCCCGCATCCGATCGATCTCGCTCGTCCTCGGGAGGCCCGCGTGTTCGATCCTGGGACGGGCGTCGTCGCGGGGGGCGGCGCCGGCGCCGGCCTCGAAACCGTCGAGCACGAGGGAGATCGCCAGATCGCCCTGCGCATGCACGGCCACGCGCCAGCCGTCCCCCCACGCCCGGCGGATCAGCTCGACGAGCTCGAGGGGCTCATGGAAGAACGACGCGACCTGCGTCCGGATCCCGAGATCGTCGCGGAACGCCGCCGTGCCGCCGGTGAGGGTCCCGTCGGCGTACACCTTCAGATGTCCGAGCGACAGATGTTCGTCGCCGAACGGTCCCGCGACCCCGATGGCACGGAAGTCGTCGAGCTGGTGGGACAAGGGCATGCAGACGGCGCGGATCCGAAGCGCTCCGCTCGCGCGCGCCTCGCGGTAGGCGCGCAGCTCCCGTGCGGTCACCTGCGCGTCCGCGACGCATGTCAGCCCGGCCTCGACGTAGGCGGCGTCGGCGCGGGCGACCGCCGCGACGAGCGTCGCGAGCGGCGCACGGACGTGGAAGTTCGGACCGTGCGAGCCGATCTCGACGTCCGTCGGGAGGACGACGCCGCATGCGGTGTCGAGACACAGGCCGGTGAGGTGCCCGTCGCCGTCGCGATCGAAGCCGCCGCCCGGCGGATCGACGGTGTCGTCGTCGACGCCGGCCTCACGCAGTACCCGCGAGTTCACGAGGACGTGATGCCCGGACGTGTGGAAGAGGTGCAGCGGATGGTCCCCGCTCGCCTCGTCGAGGCCCTCGATGTCTGGCAGGCCGTACCTCCGGTGATCGAAGCCGAACCCCGAGATCGTCTCGCCGGTCGCGGCCGTCGCGGCGGCGCCGCGGACGGCCGCGAGCAGCGCCTCGCCCGAATCGACGGCCGGGTACCGGAGGTCGATCGACGCGAGCGACTCGCCGGTCGACAGGAAGTGGTTGTGTGCGTCGACGAACCCCGGCACGACGGTTCCCCCCGCGACGTCCACCTCGGCCGCGCCGGCGACGGCGCGACGCAGCTCGACGAGCGAGCCGATCCCGATCACGTCGGCGCCCCGGACCGCGACGGCTTCGACCCAGGGTCTGTCCCGCCGCCCGGTGAAGACCGCCCCGTTGGCGAAGATCCGAGCCTGCTCGTCGATCCGCTCGTCCATCCGGTCTCGGACCCTAGCCGACCGCCCCGGCGCGGCGGCGGCCGTCCGGTACCGTGACGCTCGTGGAGACGTGGGACGCGATCCGAGCGCGCCGGAACGTCCGGTCCTACGAGGACCGGACGATCGCCGCCGAGCACCTCGACCGGATCGTCGAGGCCGGCTGGCGGGCGCCGTCGTCGATGAACGAGCAGCCGTGGGACTTCGTCGTCTGCACGGAACGCGAGACGCTGCGGGAGCTGGCCGCGACGTGGCGCTACTCGGCGCACGTCGGCGACTCGGCCGCGACGATCGTCCTCGTGGCGCCCGACACGCAGGATCGGGACGAGCGCGACTGGATCTTCTACGACCTGGGCCAGGCGACGATGCAGATGATGCTGGCGGCCGCCGACCTCGGGATCGGCAGCTCGCACGCCGGGGTCGGCGACCAGGACCTGGCACGTGGCGTGCTCGGCGTCCCGGCTGACCGGCTCTGCGCGGGGATGGTGGCGTTCGGGTACCCCTCCGGCCGGCCGCTCCGCCCGATCGCTCGACCCAACCGGCGGGCTCCCGACGAGGTGATCCACCGGGAGCGGTGGTAGGCGGGCTGCGGGAACTCCCGGTCCGCTCTCAGGTCCTTCTCAGCATCCTTCGGGTACGTTCGTTGCATGGCGCAGCAGCAGGAACCGTGGGCCGGCTACCACGCCGGACTCCCCGCCCCCCCGCCGCCTCCCCGCACCGCGCGGCGAGGCGGCTGGGTGGCGCTCGCGATCTCGATCCTCGCGGCCGCGATCGTCGCTGGCGCGGCGCTCTCCCAGGTCGGCGGCGGCTCGGTCGCGACCGGGACGAGGAAGGGCAACGGCGGCGGGAGCGGCTCCCGCACCACCGGATCCGTCGCTGCCGGTTCCGTCGTGGACATCGACACGTCGGCCCAAACGCTCGCGGCCGACGGTCTGCGGCCCCTCGGCGCCGGGACCGGCATGATCCTGACGGCCGACGGCCAGATCCTCACGAACAACCACGTCGTCGAGGGCGCGTCGGAGATCCACGTCACGATCCAGGGGCAGGGGACGCACACGGCGACCGTCGTCGGGGTCGACCCGACCGACGACGTCGCGCTCCTGCAGCTCAACGGCGTGTCCGGGCTGCCGACGGTCGCGCTGGGCGACTCATCCACGGTCCAGGTCGGCGACACCGTGACCGCGATCGGGAACGCGTTCGGCGCGCCGGGCCCGCCGACGTCGACGACCGGCAAGGTCACCGCGATCAACCGGAGCATCATCGCCCGCGACCCTGCGGGTGATTCCGCGGAGCAGCTCCAGAACGTGATCCAGATCGACGCGGGCGTGCACCCGGGCGACTCCGGTGGCGCGCTCGTGAACGCGGACGGCCAGGTGATCGGGATCATCACCGCCGGGCCGAGCAACTCGACGACCGGCGTCGGGTTCGCGATCCCGATCGACGCGGCGCTCCAGATCGTCGATCAGATCCGTGCGGGCAACGGAAGCTCCGACATCCTCCTGGGCGACCGCGGGTTCATCGGCGTGGCCGTGCAGCCGCTCGACGCCGGGACGGCTGCCCAGCTCGGCCTCGGAGACACGAACGGCGCGCTCGTGACGGGCGTCGGGGAGGGCAGCCCCGCCGCGGCCGCCGGCATCACCGCCCCGTCCGTGATCCGTTCGGTCGACGGCCGGACGATCACCAACCTCGACGAGCTGGGGAACGCGATCCACTCGAAGACGCCGGGACAGCAGATCCAGGTCACGTGGGTCGACACGCAGGGCCAGCACACCGCGACCCTGACCCTGTCCTCCGGCCCGGCCGTCTGACCGGCCGACGCCTCCCTACATCGGCCGGGTGTCGCCCGACGGGAACGGCTCGGTCTCGTCGCTGTCCGGCAGGCGGACGGTCGTCGACGGACCAGGCGATGCGGCCGCAGCCTGCTTGATCTCCGATCCCTTCGTCTCGAGGTTCATGGACGCACGCTCCCAGTAGCGCTGCATCGTCCGGATCCCCCCGCCGCCGATCGCGACGATCGCCGAGCCGACGATGATCGCGAGCATCGCGTAGAAGAGCCCGTTCACGATCGCCGGTGCGATCTGGAGCTGGTCCAGCGCCATGAACACGCCGAGGACCAGGATCGCGAGGCCGGCGCCCCGAGCGATCCACTCGCCTCCCGAGACCGAGCCGAGCGTCGCCAGCAGCACGTCGGTCACCACCTTCGCCAGCGCCGCCGCGATGACGAGGATCACGACCGCGACGAAGACGTTCGGCAGGTACGAGATGATCCCGAACAGCAGATCCGAGATCGGGTTCGGCCCGAAGACGCCGAACGCGAGCTGGAGGACGAGCAGGAACACGGTCCAGAACGCGATGAGCCCGAGGATGTCCGAGGCGTCGAAACGGCTCCTGGCGAGCGCATCCCGGAGCGATCCGCGTTCGACCCACCGGTCGAAGCCGACCCGCTCGAGCAGCCCGTCGACCAGCCGTTGGATGAGCTTCGCGATGAAATAGCCGACGACCAGGATCACGAGGAACCCGAGGAACTTCGGGACGAACGACGCGATCCTGGTCCACGCGTCGGTCAGCCCCTCTTGGACGTTGATGCCCAGCATGGTGCCTCCCTCCGATGAAGCTCCGATGAAGTTCTCGGACCCGATACCCCGCGCGGCGGCGGCGCATTCATTAGGCTCCGCACCGATGAGTACCCGAGAGACCGCCGAGCGGCTGAGCACGGTGCCGCTGTTCGAGGGGTGCTCGGGCCGCCAGCTCCGCCACATCGCCGGCCGGGGCCACGAGGTCACCTACCCGGCAGGGAAGGCGATCACCGAGCAGGGCCGGTTCGGCGACCACTTCTTCGTGATCCTCGAGGGGTCCGCCCGCGTGGTCCGGAACGGCCGCACCGTCAACAAGCTCGGCCCGGGCGGGTACTTCGGCGAGATCGCCCTGCTGATCTCGCTGATGGAGCGGACCCCGCGGACCGCCACGGTGGTGGCGGAGACCGACGTCCGATGCTTCGTCCTCAGCAAGAGCGAGTTCCGCACCGTGATCTACGAGCAGAACATCGCGGTGAACCTCCTGCACACGATGGCCCGCCGGCTCGACTCCGCCTCGAAGCGATCCGAGCCCTGAGCTGCCCTTCTCCGACCTAGTTGTCTTTCGCGCCGGGCTGCGGCAGCATGTCGGGCACGAGAGGAAGGAGGTGGTCCGACTGCATAGTGAGCATGAGACCCTCGAGGTGACTGGCTGCTGAGCCGTCCCTCGCGGGCCGGGGTCCACCTCCCAGCCCGCACGCCGGGATGACCGGCAGAATCCAACCAGTGCACCGACCTCGCAGGCTCCGGTTGGTCGCCGGACGGAGCGATCGTTCGAACCCGACGGCCTGCTGAGTGCAACCGAGACGGGCCGGGCCGCCTTCGGCGGCCCGGCCCGTCCTCGTTCTCAGTGGCTACCCTCACCGTCATGGCGACCCGCAAGCCCGGCTACGTCGTCCTCGAGAAGGTGGGGGATGACCGCTGGCGTCTGATCGGAGACGTGGACCGGACGCCGGGCACGCCGGCCGCGAAGGCTCGGGCGCTCGCGATCCAGGAGGCGGCCGGCGGACGTGTGAAGCCGGGCCGGGAGTACCGGGCGATCCTGCGCAGCGAATGGAAGATCGCCGGGGAGTGACCCTCAGACCGCGTCGCGGAACGAGGGCACGGGCGGGAGGTTCAGCATGTCCTCGACGGCGCTCGCCACGGCGCGCGGGTCGAACGGCTTCGTCATCACCAGGTCGGCACCCTCTGCGAGGCAGAGATCCCGCTCGCGCGCCTGCGTGACTGCGGTGAGGACGAGGATCGGCACGTCCTCGGTCGCGTCGTCGTCCCGGAGCGCCAGGAGGACGTCGTGCCCGTTCACCTCGGGCATCATGAGATCCAGGACGATCACGTCGGGGTGCTGGCGGCGCGCCGCCTCGATCCCCGTCCGTCCCCCGTCGGCCGTGAGCGTCTCGTGGCCCTGCTCGAGGAAGGCGTAGCGGAGCACCGCCCCGATCACGTCTTCGTCATCGATCACGAGCACGCGTGCCACGCGGATCACCTCATCCCACCGGAGTCATCGGCACGCATCGGGCCCCGGTCGAGTCGGCCGGAGGGGGGTCCCCCGCACGCGGTCGGCGCCGCTCGCCGTAGGCTGGGGAACGGACCCTCCAGAGGAGGCGGATCATGGGACAGAGCTCGAAAGATGCGTGGAACGAGGTGGGCGAGCGGTTCTCGTCGTGGGGACGGCACCTCACCGACCACTACAAGCAGGCCGGCTCGGGCGAAAGCGCGAAGGAGGCACAGCGCAAGCTCGAGGAGGCGGCCCGGCACATCGGTAACCAGCTCGACCAGGCCTTCCGGGCGATCGATGGGACCCTGCGTGACGCCGAGGCGAAGAAGGATCTGAAGGACGCCGTCGGAGCCATCGGGACCGCCGTCAGCGCGACGATCGACGACGCCGGGAACGCCATCCGCCGACGCGGCGGATCCGGCGAGACGTGGCCGCCACCGGAGCGCCCGGACGACGAGCCGCCGGCGACCGACTAGCGACTCGGCTCCGGTCCGGCGACCGCGCTAGGCTGGGCGCGGCGTGGCGGAGACGGTGACGATCGAGGGGACGCCGTACCTGAAGCGGAACCCGTTGGGCGTGCTCGGCCTCTCCTTGATCACGCTCGGGATCTACTTCTTCTACTGGTACTGGAAGATCAACGACGAGCTGTCGACCTTCGGACACGACGACACGATCAGCCCCACGCGCTCGCTCATGGCGATCCTGTTCGGCTGGATCATCATCGTTCCGCCGTTCATCGCGCTCTACAACACCGCGAAGCACGTGCAGAACGATGAGCAGCGCCTGGGGATCCAGCCGCAGCTCGAGCCCGCGCTCACGATCGTGTTCCTCCTGTTGTTCTCGATCGTGAACGGGCTCTACATCCAGGAGCACCTGAACCGGCTCTGGGATCGCGCGGTCGGGATCGCGCCGACGAAGCCCGACGGCTCGGCCTGAGTGCGCACGATCTCCGTCGCCCAGCGTCGGGCGCGTCTCGGGCTTCGGCACGATCTGGCGTCCCGCACGTCGACCGTCGAGGCGGCGGCCTCGGACATGGTCGCGTTGCATTCGAGCGACCCGGTCACGGTGCATCTATCGGCCGCCGCGCGCGTCGCGGGGTTCGTCCCTTCGAACCTGGAGGCCGCGCTGTACGAGCGCAAGACCCTCGTGCGGATGCTCGGGATGCGGCGCACGCTCTTCGTCGTTCCGCTCGACGTGGCCGCGATCATGGACGAGGCATGCACGAAGGCGCTCGTCGAGACGCAGCGCCGGCGGCTCATCGGGCTGATCGAGGCGCAGGGGATCGCGAAGGACGGCGCGCGGTGGCTGGCGCGAGCCGAGGCCGCGACGCTCGAGGCGGTCCGCGCGCGCGGTGAGGCCGCGGCCGTCGAGCTGACGAAGGACGTGCCGCAGCTTCGGAAGAAGCTCCTCTTCGGCGAGGGAACCACCTGGGGCGGAGAGGTCGGGCTCTCGACCCGGGTGCTGTTCCTGCTCGCGACGGAAGGGCGGATCGTCCGGACCCGCCCGCGCGGGACGTGGGTCTCCGGACAGTACCGGTGGGCCGAGCTCGAGACGTGGCTCGGCGCTCGCCTCCCGGCGGTCTCCCGCCGGGAGGCGAGCGCCGACCTGCTCCGCCGGTGGCTGTGGACGTTCGGGCCGGGGACGCTCACGGACATCCGCTGGTGGACAGGATGGACGGCGGCGCAGACCAAGACGGCGCTCGCCGACGTCGACGCCGAGGGCGTCGACGTCGGCGGCGCCACCGGCTACGTCCTGCCGGGCGACGCGGATCCGGCCGAGCGACCGGACCCGTGGGTCCGTCTCCTGCCCGGCCTCGACCCGACGACGATGGGATGGAAGGAGCGCGACTGGTACCTCGGAGCGCTCGCCGACCAGCTCTTCGACCGCAACGGCAACGCCGGGCCGACCGTCTGGGCGAACGGCCGCGTGATCGGCGGCTGGACGCAGACTGCGGACGGCCGTGTCCTCGTACGCCTGCTCGGGGCCGCGGACCGAACGACGCGGACGCTCGTCGAGCGCGAGCGACGAGACCTCGAGGGATGGTTCGCGGGGACACGCGTCGTCCCGAGGTTCCGGACGCCGCTCGAGAAGACGCTCGCCGGCTGAGAGGACGACGACGTCGCACCTCGGTACCGTGGGTCGCGTGAAGCTCACGATGCTCGGCTCGGGCGTGCGCGCACCCTTCGTGCTCCGCGGGCTCGTCCGTCACCAGGACGAGCTCGGGCTCACCGAGGTCGTGCTCCACGATCCCGACGTCGCCCGGCTCGAGACGATGACCGCGCTCGGGCGGTTCCTGTGCGAGACGGGGGGCGGGACGTTCGAGCTCCGCGGCGACGCCGACCCGCGCCCCGCGCTCGCGGACGCGCGGTTCGTCTTCGCCGCGATCCGCCCCGGGCAGGATCGCGCCCGGACCTATGACGAGGAGCTCGCGCTGAAGCACGGCGTGCTCGGCCAGGAGACGACCGGCGCGGGTGGCTTCGCGATGGCGATGCGGACGATCCCCGCGATGCTCCGACACGCGCGCACGATCGATGACGTCGCACCCGGGGCACTCCTCGTGAACTTCACGAATCCGGTCGGGATCGTCACCCAGGCGCTCCATGATGGCTCGTCCGTGCGCGTCGTGGGCGTGTGCGACGGCCCGGTCTCGATGAAGCGGAGCATCGCCTCGTTCCTCGGCGTGCCCGGCGACCGCGTCCACGTGGACTACGCCGGGCTCAACCACTGCGGATGGATCCATCGCGTGCAGGTCGAGGGGGTCGACCGGCTCCCCGAGCTCATCGATCGGTTCGACGAGCTCCGGAAGCTCGACCACCAGTGGCAGCTCTTCGACGCCGAGCTCGTCCGGAGCATCGGGATGCTGCCGATGGAGTACCTCTACTTCTTCTACTACCGGAACCGAGCGCTCGAGAACATCATGGCGTCGGGGGGCACGCGCGCCGGGCAGATCGCCGCGATCAACGACGCGCTCTGGCCCGCGCTCCGCGCCCGCGTCGAGGCCGGCGATCTCCGGGGCGCGGCCGACGGATGGACCCGGGGCATGCAGTCTCGTCACGAGACCTACTTCGCGCGCGAACGGGGGGAGTCCGTCGTGGAGTCCGAGGCGGATGAGCAGCCCGAGCTCTTCGAGGGCCAGGGGTACGAAGGCGTTGCGACGGCGGTGATGCTGACCGCCGCGCAAAGCCTCCGCGTCCCCCTGATCCTGGACGTGCCGAACCGTGGCGCGATCAGGTTCCTCGGCGACGACGACGTCGTCGAGGTGACGACGATGATGGACGAGCATGGCGCGCACCCGCTCGCCCAGGGCGACCTCCCGGCGAGCGCCGAGACGCTGGTCCGCCAGGTGAAGCGCTACGAGCGGCTCACGGTGGAGGCCGCGACGACCGGGTCGTACGAGGCCGCCCTCGAGGCGCTGATCGTCCACCCGCTCGTCGGGTCATACCCGCTCGCGCGCACGATCCTCGAGGACTACCTCACCGCGCACGGCGAGCTCTTCCCCGAGCTCGCCTGACGCAGCGCGCATATCATCGCCACGCGATGAGCGGCGAACACGAACCACACGCTCCGGAGACGATGGGCGCGGGACGGCTGGAGGCGTTCAGTGATGCCGTGATGGCGGTGATCATCACGCTCCTCGCGTTCGAGCTGCAGCCGCC
>Ga0075433_10000518_pt1 | contig 25186 bp, 20 predicted proteins | sample RhiMethybrSRZTD2_FD_75299 | JGI IMG/M metagenome (GOLD analysis project Ga0075433, IMG submission 75299) | Populus rhizosphere microbial communities from Tennessee, USA - Rhizosphere MetaG P. TD hybrid SRZTD2 | ecosystem: Host-associated > Plants > Roots > Rhizosphere > Soil | place: USA... | reverse complement strand
TCCGCGAGGAGATCGTCGAGGAAATCGCAACGGGCGGCAACGAAGGCCCGGCCCTCGTCACGCGCAACAGCTATGGGAGCCTCGTGATCAATGCGCCGTCGGTGATGTTCATCGACGTCGACGTCCCGGAGCCGGGCGCGCTGGCGCGCCTCGGCCGGCTCTTCTCCAGCAAGCGCGGCGGAGATCAGCAGCTCGACGCGTTCAAGGAGGCGCTGACGGCGCCGTCGACCTCATCGTTCCGAATCTATCGGACGGCCGCGTGGCCGTCTGTCAGCTTGCCGCGCAAGTCGGCCTGGGTGTCGTGCCGCCGTCGGTGCTCCCAGTGCTCCGGTACCACGACGAGCACACGCGGGTGACCGAGCCGCTTCCGCTCGCGTGAGCAGGTCTCCGACGCAGTCGCGATCGATTTTGGGTTCTTACTTCGCTTCGAGCCCGCCGGTCAGTCCCTCGACCTGATGGCCCTTCGCGAACTGACGGGCACGCATGATCTCGGCCGGCGTTGCCACCTTCGGATCGACGTTGACCTGCGAGCAGGTGAAGCCGCGCAGCGTGCACTCCGACGTGGTGTGGACGATGCCGCGTTCCTTCATGTACTTGGCCATCAGGGCAACGGCGTCTTCGTGGATGATCACCGCATTGTTCGGCACGAACGTGCCGACGCCGATCGCGTAGTCGATCGGCATCAACGGCTCGTTGCTCGAGCCGAACTGTCCATCGTTCTTCTTGCCCAAATCGTGCGCGCTGAGGTCGGCGCCCTTGTCGATCAGATACTGAATCACCGCAACGTTGCCGTCGTTGCCCGCGGCCATCAGCGGCGTGATGCCGTAGTCGTCCTGCTGGTTGACGTCGTTGCCGAGCTCGACGAACAGCTTCACGACCTCGAGACGCTCCTGCGGCGACTTTCCCCGGTGATACCCATGAATGAACGCGAGCCCCGCCGCTGCCGACAGCATCGTCTCGCCGTCGCGCGAGATGATCTTCGGATCGGCACCGCGATCGAGGAGCAGCTTCACGAGCTCGAGGTCGGCGGCGAACGCGGCGCGCATCAGCGCCGTTGCGAACACGATGCGCGGCGAGCCTTCGCGCATGCGCGCGCGAGGCGTGTTGTTCACGATCGCGTTCGGGTTGGCGCCGGCGTCGAGCAGCTGGCGAATCAGCGGCATCGGATCGACCGTGACCATCCACGGGAAATTCGGCGCCGTTTCCATGTTGCGGCGATCGACAGCGTAGAACAGCGGAGTGAATCGCTGCGCATCGGCCTTGTTGACGTCGGCCTTGTGGTCGACGAGCATCGACGCGACGTCATAGTTGCCGTTGAAGATCGCGATCGCCAGCGCCGTCTTGCCATCGCCGGCCGCGGCGTTGATGTCGGCGCCGGCGTCGGCCAGCACGCGGGCGACGTCGAGGCGTCCTTCGCGTGCGGCGAGCATCAACGGCGTCAGCCATCCGCTGGCGAACTCTTCCGCCTTCCCGTCGGTCCTGTTGCCGACCGGCGTTCGGCCTTCGAACCCGCGGCCGTTCGCTGCTGCAACATAGTTGGATCGCATGTTGACGTCGGCGCCGGCGTCGACGAGCGCCTTCGCTGCATTGGCGTGGCCTTCAGAGACCGTCCACATCAACGCCGTCGTTCCGCCCCAACTCTCTTTCGCGTTGACGTTGGCGCCCGCTTCCAGCAGGACACGCAGCGCATCGGTCTTGCCGGTTCGCGCCGCCATCATCAATGCCGTGTCGCCGGACGATGAGAGTGGGGCATTCGGATCGGCGCCAGCCTTGAGCAATCGATCGAGCATCTGCGCGCTGCCGTTGATCGCGGCGAGTTGCAGAGGCATGACGCCTTCTCTCGTCTTCGCGTTGACGCGAGCGCCGGCCTTGATCAGCAGATCCGCCACCACCAGATCGTCGCGCTCGACCGCCCAGTGAAGGGCGGTGCTGCCGTCGGCCTGCGTCGCGTTCACGTCGGCCTTGCGCGCAATCGCAGCGCGCAGCGCCTGCTGGTCACCGCGCATCGCGGCATCGGCGACGTCCGTGCTGGCGGCCCCTCGATTCAGCTCGGGGCGACCCGGCGTCTGCTGAGGCGTCGCCTGTGCCGTGGCGGCCAAGGCGATCGCAGCGACGAGGAACAGCGGCAGATATGAGATGCGCATCATCGGGTGACCTTGAGGAGCACGGGTGATGGGGCCTGGCCGTCGAGCGCCAGCGTCTTCGCAGCAGCATCGACGACCACGTTTGCGTAGGCGGCCTTGGCGTCGCCGATGCCTTTTTGATCGAGTTGCATCTCGATGATGGTGAAATCGCCATCCGTATCGGGAGCCGGTGTTGACGGCGCAGGAGACGGCTGCGCACCCAATCGGCGGGCTGTGACGAGGACGATGCGATCGCCGCCAGTGGCGGAAGGCGATCGCCATGCGTATTTGATCGAGTAGCCAGTCACGCCGTCACCCCACACATACCCGCATGTGGGTGCGGCCTTGATCGCCGCGTCGAGGCGAGCCGCTGGACTGAGCGGAGGAGCCGCCGCTGCACCACGGCCGCCGCGTGCGCCCCGGCCCCCAGCGCGCCCCGCGCCTCGGCCCGCTGCAGCCGCTGCAGCGGGCGCGGCTGGCGCCGGCGGCGGTGTCGGCGCCGACAACGCAGCGATCAGCGGCGCGCGTTCGGCATCAGTCGACCAGCGAAACAACTCGATCGTCATCGGCCCGATCGGACCACCAGCTGCCGCCGTTCGCGCATGCAACTTCAGCGCGGGGCCCTCGGCAGACACAACGCCGCCGATAATGAGGGCCGGACCAAGAACCAAGGACCAAGCACGGACCAAGGACCAAGGACGGACCAAGGCCCAAGCGCCAAGGACCACGGACGCGCGTCTACTGCCTGTCACTATCGTTCGTACCCTTCGTGCGTCCGAGCCATTCAACGAGCCGCTCGAGTTCTTCGTCATCGATCTTGGCGCCGCGCTCGCGCATGTCGACGGTGACCACACGCCACTTGTCCGCGGTGAACCGCGCGCTGTTGACCTTATCGATGGCATGGCACGACGTGCACGTGCGTTTCAGCAGCGCCTCGCCGTCGGCGTCGGATAAGAACGTCGTGACCTCGCGCGCGACGTACGTGCGCGGGAACGGTTTCGTCGTCGGTCCGAAACGCATCGCCAGCCAGTCGAGCAGGAGCGCGCGATCGGCTGCCGGAATAGGGGCGTCCACCTTTTGATGCTTCGCCGTGATATGTGCGTCCCAGCCGGCGCGGTCGAGCGAGCTGTAGGCGTAGTCGTCGATGCCGTGGCAGTTCGTGCAGTACTTGAAGATCACCTGCCGCACCTGTCCCTGCGGCGGCACGACTTGCGGACGCGTCGCACGAGGCGACAACTGCGCGACGACCGGCGAGGCCATCGCGCACACGAACGCCGCAACCGCGGCGCAATACGCCAGCTCTCTCTTCATCTCACACCATCTCGAGCGGCTGCAGGCGGCCGGTGCTGGTGCCGAGCTTGTCGGTCATCGCCTTGCCATCCGGCGTCGACCACTGATCGATGCCGTACAGGTGAAGGAGGCTGACCAGCATGTTCGACGTGCGCTGCGTGTTGTCGGGGAACACGAGATGTCGATTCCCCTTGAACGTGCCGTCGATGGCGCCGACGAGAATCACCGGCACCTTCTCGTGCGCGTGGCGATGCGAGTTGCCCATGTTGCTGCCCTTGTAGATCAGCACGTGGTCGAGCACCGTGCCGTCGCCGTCGGGCATCTTGCTCAACTTCTCGACGAAGTAGGCCAGGTTCTGCACGTGATAGCGATTGACCTTGGCGTAGTTGGCGATGTTCTCCGGCTTGTCGCCATGATGCGACGTGCCGTGCCAGCCGCCGGTGAATCCCGACTCGGGGAAGCTGGCGCCGCTCAAGTCGCGCCCCAGCATGAACGTGATCGAGCGCGTCAGGTCGCCTTCGAACGCGAGCGCCATCAGGTCGTACATCAGCCGGAAGTGGAGATGCCTGTTCTGCGGAAGGCCGAACGGCACATCCTCTGACGCCGGTTCCTTGATCGAATGCTCCATCGCGATCTTGATGCGGCGCTCGAGCTCGCGGATGTTGTCCACGTAGGTATCGATGCGCGCCTTGTCGCCGGCGCCGAGGTTGTTTTTGAACGTCCCGAGCTGCCCGATGACAGCGTCGAGGACGCTCGCGTTGCGCTTGCGGTCGCGCAGCCGCTCTTCGGCACTCGTGCCGTCGCCGAACAACCGCTCGAACACGACGCGCGGGTTCACCTGCGTCGGGAGCGGCTCGGTCGCCGACGCCCACGAGATCGAGTTCGTGTAGGCGCAGCTGTATCCCCAGTTGCAATTCCCGAAGTTACCCATGTCCTCGACGCCGAGCTGCAGCGACGAGAGGATCGTGTCCTGTCCGTACTTGGCGGCGATCATCTGATCGATCGTCGTGCCGAGATATGGGCTCACGGCGTTGCGCCGCGGGCGCGCACCCGAGAGCAGGACAGCGCCGCGGGCGTGATCGCCGCCGGGCTCCTCGTTGGTCGCCATCGCCTCGGGCATGTCGAGACCGCTGATGAGGACGACGCGATTGCGGTACGCCTCGAGCGGCTTGGTGATGAACGAGAACTCGAAGTCCTTACCGGCCTGCAGCGGGCTCCAGTAACCAGGCGACGCCCCGTGCGGATGCCAGATGCCGACAAAGCGCTTCACCGGTGCCGCGGCGGTGAGGCGCGTCGGCGTGAACGCGGGAAGCATCGAGTCGAGCAGCGGGAGTGCCAGAGTGACGCCGGCCCCTCGCAAGAACGTCCGTCGGGGAATATGCCTCTTTGTCAAAAACATGATTTCCTCTGTCGTAGGGCGGGTCTTGCTTTGTAGACCCGCCGGTCAACGACGCCGGGTCCAAAAAGCAGGACCCGGCCTACGAACGTCAGTTCGTGCTGACGGTCGATTCCGTCCCCTTGGTTCTCATCTGAAACTGGCTGCTTTTCACGATACCCAACACGATCGCGGAGAAGCGATTATCGTCCTTCGCGCTGTCGTGCGCGATCGCGCGCACGGTCGGCATGTCGGTGTACTCGAGACCGCGACCGAGCGCGTAGGTCATCGTCTTCTCGACGAACATGCGGACGAACTGCGGCGAGTAGCGCAGCAGCGCGGTCCGCAGGCCGGCCGGACCATCGACCTCCTGGCCGTCGTATAACTTCACCTTGGTATCGATCGGGATGCCGCCGTTGCCGCCCTGCTTCGTGCGCCAGCTCGCGTCGGCGTCGAAGTTCTCGAGCGCGAACCCGATCGGATCCATGATCTTGTGGCAGCCCGCGCACGTCGGCGCGGCGCGATGCTTCGTCATCTGGTCGCGCAGCGTCAGCGCCTTGCCATCGTCGCTCTTCGTCTCTTCGAGTGCTGGAACGTTGGGCGGCGGCTCTGGCGGCGGCGTGCCGAGAATGTTCTCCAGCACCCATGCGCCGCGCTTGACGGGCGAGCTGCGGAAGTTCTGCGTCCACGTAACCGCCAGGACACTGCCTTTGCCAAGCAGGCCACGCCGATAATCCAACTCGGGCGGCAGCGTCACGCGGCGGAAGCGCGATCCGTAGACGTTCGGGATGCCGTAGTGATGCGCCAGCCGCTCGTTCACGAACGTGTAGTCGGCCGTCAGCAGATCGACGACGTTGCGATCCTCGCGGATGATGCTGTCGAAGAAGAGCTCGGCTTCACGTTTCAGACTCTGTCGCAGCTCGTTGTCCCAGTTTGGATAGAAGATCCCATCAGGTGAGGTCGCCGGCAGGTTGCGCAGATACAGCAGCTGCTGGCCGAAATTCGACACCAGCGCATCAGACCGCGGATCAGCGAGCATGCGCCGCACCTGCTGCTCGAGGACCTTCGGCTGATTGAGCCGGCCCTGGCTCGCCACCGTAATCAGCTCGTCGTCGGGAATACTGCTCCAGAGGAAGAACGAGAGGCGCGATGCAAGCTCGAGATCGCTGATGCGATACGCCTGTGCCGCGCGCACCGTGGCCGGTTCGTGCTCGCCGCGTACGAGGAACTGCGGGGTCGTGAGCAGGAACCGCAGCGCGTACTCGATGCCGTCTTCGAATGTTGCCCCCCGGCGACCTTCATCGAAGAACGTCATGAGCGCTGCGACGTCCTGTGCGGTCGCCGGACGACGATACGCGCGTCGCGCGAGAGTGGTGAGGATCTGTTTTGCGCAGGCGGCTTCTTGTGCTTGCTGCGACGGACGGCAGGTAAACACTTTTCGCCGGCTCGCCGAATCATCGGGCCGCTGCGCGTTGAACGGACCCTGGATCCGAACGAAGCCGATCGCCGGGTAGTACTGCAGCTGCGGGATCTGATTGTTCTCGAGCGACTGACGATCGTAGTGCCGGATGATGTCGAGACTCGGACGATAGTTCGTGGCCAGGAACGTTGCGCCCACCGTGCGCGAGCCGGCGCGGACGGGCACCGTGACTTCGAGGGTGCCGTCACCATCCGCGGTCATGCCTACCGACAGCCCGACACCTCGATACGGCCACACGTGTGCGCGTTCGCCATCGATGATGAGCGCCAGCTGCTCGTTGGGAATGAAGCTGCCGATGCCGAAGTTTTGAATAGAGAACTTGTATTCGCCGTCGGCCGGAAAATCGTGATGCGCGAGGATGCCCCCGCGCGTGCCGAAGGGCATTCCCTCGAGACGCTGGTTCTGCGACGCATCGCTCGACGCGAGATAGGTGGCTTCGGTCGGCGACTTCCAGTAACCGACTGCGGTTCGCGCGACGCGCGCGCCGGCCGTCGTATACGACTCGAGCAGCGTCGGCGAGATCGTCAGCGATCCGGCGATGTTGTCGAAGCCGTTGGCGGAATCATCGGGCGGCAGCAGCGACGCGACATCGATGCGCACGTCGAGCAGATCGCGGATCGCGTTCGCGTACTCGGTGCGGTTCAGCCGATGCAGCACGATCGAGCCTGGATTCGTCTTGGTCGCGGCCACGCGATCGATCTCGTTCTCGAGAAAATCGCGCAGGGCTTCGTACTCAGGGAGCGAAGGCCGCGGCACGTCGGGCGGCGGCATCACGCCGGCGCGGAGCTTGCGGATCACCTTCTCCCAGACGTCGGCGTGATCGGCGACCTTCGTCAGATCGAGCCCTTGCAATGAGAGGTTGGCAGTCTTCAGTCGATCGCTGTGGCAGGTAACGCAGTAGCGGTCCAGTAGTGCGCGTGACTTGTCAGCAGCAGGCCCGCCTTCGCCGATTGGCTTCGGCGCCCCCTCGCTGATTGCCTTCGGTGCGGCAAGCGGAGGTGATGACGGCGGTGCCGTTTGGCCGCTCAGCGAGGCGATCGAGGCGGCCAGAAACAGACTCGCGGCGACAGCAATTCCCCACACGGTTCGGCGCCCGCGACGCATCGAGCGAGATTCGCACGACAGGCCGGTCCGGTTCAAGCCGGCATATTGCTTATGCGGACGCCGCATAAGCGCCCGGAACAGAACACTTTGGGCGAAAAATCTCGGCTGTGTCATCGCCCGGCGCCGATTAGAACTGATATTTCGCACCGAGCTGAATCACCCGCGACGCCGTTCCGCCCGCTAACGACGTCACCCTGCCGACGTCCGTGCTGCCAAGCGTCGTCTGCGGGTTACCAGGAATGACGGTGTTGAGCAGGTTGAACGCCTCGGCGCGCAGTTGAATCTGTCGATCGCCGCCAGCGAACTTGAACGATCGCGACAGCGCGATATCGCTGTTCCAACGCGGCACCGCTTGAATGGCATCGAGCGGCATCGTGCCGAACGCTCCCGGCGCGGCACTGTGGAACGCCGAGGGGTTCAGCCACTGCGCGAACGATCGATTCGGCATGAACGGATCGTCGATCACTTGATTCGCCCGCGGGAACGGCGAGCCGATCAGGGAAGCCTCGGGAACATCTGGATCCTCGAAGGCGTGCGCCGCTAAGCGGGCCCATCTTGTTGCTCGTTCTCATGACATGCGCGTATACACCGCTCGATCAGCGAGGAACTCAGCTTCACCGGGTGCGCGGAGGTACAGCTCAATGACATGCCGATCGTGGCTCTCGATCCGGATAACGGTGCGCTGCTGGATCGCGCGGCCCGCGGTGCGCTCACTGATGAGGCCCTGGTCGGTGAAAACACCGGTCATCACGATTGGCAATCGCTCCCCGGTTCCCCGATCGCCGCGATAGATCATCATGTTCGCGTTCAGCGCATCGACCGTGACCCACTCGTAGCAACGGTCCATCGTGCTATAGCCCAAGAGACCAAGGCGCCAGTATTTGTTACCGCCAATCCGGCCCTCGGTTTCATCCCGCACAAAGCGGCCATCGGCGAGCCATTGGCGTCGGGAAATGATGTCCGCGGAAGACACGGGCTTTTCCGGCGCGGCTCCGGCGATGTACGAAGTCTTCTCCACTTTCCACGTGCCGACCAATGGCTCCAATAGCCGATGCCCTGCTCCCGGCAGACCGCGCTGAACAAAGGCCGGGCTCGACCAGGATTCGCGCCGGTCTTGGTTGTGTACGAGTGCCGCCATTGCGACGAATGCGATGACCAAGAAGCCGTATCGCTTGTGCTTATCTGGCATAGAGTGACCGTAACCGGAAGCAGCCGCTTTCGGTAGTTCCAGTTCGCCGCTCATTGACTAGACCAATTTCTCCCGCTGAAGTGGGACGCAGGAGCACGGCGCGCACCTCGTCCTCATATTCCGCACCGGAATAACGGTCATCACGTTTGACCGTCCGGACGCGCTTCGGCAGTATCGCGCTCGTCGAACGCCCGACCACTGACCAAGCGCACGCGCCGAGATCACCTCCCGTGCGTACGCGCATTCGCGAAGGAGCGCTCGCATGCATCGAACTCCATTGCTGTGGATCGTCACGTTCCTCGCTGCGATGATGCCGTCGTTTGCCGCCGCGCAAGGCGCCCTCGAACGCGGCACGCTCACCGGGACCGTGCGCGACGCATCTGGCGGGGTGCTGCCTGGTGTGACCGTCGAAGCCGCGAGTCCGACCCTCATCGAAAAGGTCCGCACCGCCGTCACCGACAGCGCCGGCGTGTATCGCATCGTGAATCTCGATCCAGGGCTCTACTCACTCACGTTCACCCTCGCCGGCTTCAGTCAAGTCAAGCGCGAGAACATCGAGGTGAGGGGCTCCGCCACGCTCACGATTCCGATCGACATGCGCGTCGGCAATCTCACGGAAACCATTGTCGTCACCGGCGAGAGCCCGGTGGTGGACGTCCAGTCCACACGGCGCCAGGCGGTGATCGACGGCGACGTGGTCTCGGTGCTGCCAGGGACACGCTCGACGGGTTCGCTCATCACGATGGTCCCCGGCCTGGAAACGTTTGGTGCGGCGCTGAACCCGTCGCCGCAGCTGGTCTTCTTCTTTTCACGTGGAGGGCCGAACAGCGAAGGCCGCTTCAACGTGAACGGCATGCCGGTCGCCAATGCATTCGCCGGCGGCGGCGGCTCGTCGTTGATCTACGACACCGTGAACGTCGACGAAATCGCGTTCACGGTGGCCGGCGGCATGGGCGAAACCGACGTGGGCGGACCGGTGCTCAACATCGTCCCGCGATCGGGCGGCAACGCGTTCCAGGGACAGGCCTTCACCAATTTCTCGAATGACGCACTGCGCGGTGACAACCTCACCGACGAGTTGCGCGCTCCGACGCCGGGACCGAACCTTCGCGAGACGCCGGGGATCATCAAAGCGTATGACTCCAACGTCTCCTTCGGCGGACCCATCGTTCACGATCGCCTGTGGTTCTTCGGCAGCTATCGCAAGCTGAACACCGAGACCGCCGTCGAGGGCGTCGTCGGAAACGCGAACGCGTTCGACCTCTCGCGATGGGATTGGGTGGAGGATCGCAGCGTGACCGCCCGCAGTTCAGCGGGACGATCGATCTATATCGGGCGCTTCACTGCGCAGGCCGCCGCCAAGCACCGCGTCACGGTGAACTGGGAGCACCAGCGGCGATGCGACGGGACCCCACTCAAGGTCGATACCGAGGGTTGTCACACCCGCGGCACGAACTGGGTTGCCGCGACTGCGACGTCGTCGCCCGAGGCCTCGCTCAACTACCTCGATGTGCCGTATACGGTCGTGCAGGGCCGCTGGACGAACCCAATGACGACCAAGCTGCTGCTGGAGGCGGGTGCCACCTATTACTCGTACCGTCACGCCGGCGGTTTCTTGTCGCTTCCGCCCGACGGTATCTTCGACATCGGCGTGACGGAGCTCTCGACGGCCACCAATCCAGCGACGGGCCGTCCATTCGCACCGCGCGCGAATTACACGTATCGCGCGCTGTCCGAGTATCGAGACGACACCGCCAGCCCGAATAACTGGAACGCGTCTCTGGCATATGTAACCGGTTCGCACAACATGAAGGTCGGATATCAAGGTGCGTATCAGGCTGCCAGTACAGTCCGTCACGCCAACCCGACGCTGCTGTCCTACAACTTCAATCAGGGCAATCCCACGTCGTTCAACGTGCGCATCCCCGAATGGGGAACGGCCGACCGCACCTGGACGCAGTCGTTCTTCGCTCAGGACACGTGGACCCGGGGCCGCCTGACGCTCCAGGGCGCGTTGCGATACGACCGCGCGTGGAGCTACAGCCCCGCCGGCCTCAGCGGCACCACCACGGCGACTCCGCAGCTCGGGCTCAACGCGACGTCGTTTCCGCGAACACCCAGCGTGGACGCCTTCAACGACATCACGCCACGGTTCGGCGCGGCCTACGATCTGTTCGGCACCGGGAAGACGGCGATCAAGTTCAGCGGCGGCCGCTACCTCGGTGCGGCGACCAACGGACTCGCCTACACGCGAAACAACCCGGCGAACCGGATCGTGAACAACGTCACCAGAGGCTGGACGGATGACGGAGACCGGATTGTCGAATGCAACCTCGCGATCTTCACGACCAACGGCGAGTGTGCGGCGCTGACCGACAACAACCTGAACTTCGGCGGCCAGTCGGGCAACCTCACGCAGGTGAATCAGGACACGCTCAGGGGATGGGGTGTGCGTGACTACGACTGGCAGTGGAGTATCGACGTGCAGCAGGAAGTGCTGCCACGCGTCTCGGTGGACGTTGCGTATTCGCGCCGCTCGTTCCACAGCTTCACTATCACCGACAATCAGAATCGCAACCCGTCGCAGTACGACGCATGGACCATCAACGCGCCGTCCGATCCGCGGCTCCCGGGCGGGGGTGGGTATCCCGTGACGCTCTACACGCCGACGGCGGCGGCGGCGGCAGTTCCGGCTCAGAACTACATCACGTGGGAGACCGACTTCGGCCCCGCCCGTTCGAGCTATTGGCAGGGCGTGGACTTCGCCGTCAACGCGCGGACGCGCAAGGGCGTGACGCTCCAGTTCGGCACGAACACCGGCCGCAAGATCGATGACACCTGCGCGACCGTTGTGAAGATCGACAGCCCCGATCCACGCGACTGCCGCTTGACGCCGCCGTACCAGACGACGGTGCGCGGTCTGGGCAGCTACACCATTCCGCGCGTCGACGTGCTGGTGAGTGCGACGATTCGCTCCCAGCCGCCGCTGGCGCTGGCGGCAACCTGGCCCGTACCGAACAGCGTCGTGTCGCAGATCCTGGGGCGCATTCCGCCCGGCGGAACGGCGGGAGGCAACACCAACGTCACCCTCCTCGACAACGACCACCGGCTCTACGCGGACAACCGCCGCACGCAGGTCGACCTGCGCGTGGCGAAGATCTTCCGCTTCGGCAAGCGGCGCCTCGATGTCGGCGTGGATGGCGAGAACCTGCTCAACACGAACTACGCGACCGCCTACAGCGGCACGTACCAGTACAGCGTTGGCAATACGACGATGGGCGGCACCTGGAACAATCCGACGGCGATCTACACGCCGCGCTTCGCACGGCTCAATTTCACATTGAGCTTCTGATATGAGGTCGCACAGACATCGGCGCCACCATCCGTCCGATCGACCGCACGCCTTCGAAGTCATCGCGGGCGCCGCGCGGCGCCCTCTCTGCGTGACAATTGCCACGTGCCACGCAAAAGCCCGGACCTGAATCTGCTGTATATCGCCGTCGCGCTCTACGACGAGCTCAGTGTCAGCCACGCGGCACGTCACCTCGGCATGAGCCAGCCGGCGGTGAGCAAGGCGCTGCGCCGCCTTCGCGAGACGTTCGACGATCCGCTGTTCGTGCGCAGCCCGCGCGGCATCGTGCCGACGCCGCGCGCGCACGCGATCGTCCGGGCCGCTCGCCCGCACCTGCTGCATCTGCACGAGGATCTGCTCAAAGGCGAGCGCTTCGACCCCGCCAGCAGCACTCGACCTTTTACGGTGGCGGTTTCGGATGTTGCGGAGATGGCGTTCTTTCCGTCGATCATCGAGCACTTTCGCACGCACGCGCCGAAGTGCCCAGTGAGCACCGTTTCAGTGACGGACGCACAGCTGGCGGCAGGCTTGGAGAAGGGCGACATCGATCTGGCGGCGGGCTACTTCCCCACGCTGGCGGCTCGGAACTTTCGTCAGCGGCGGCTTTCGCGGCACGGCTTCGCCTGTCTGATGCGCGCCGGTCATCCGCTGTGGAAGAGCCGTCTCACCGTAGCCGGTTTTCTCGCGGCCGAGCACATCGTGGTCCATTCCGAAGGCCGCAGTCTCGACGTGCTGGAACGGTTTCTCGATCGCCGCAAGATGCGCCGCAAAATCGCCGTGCAGACGTCGCACGTGCTGAGCGCGCCATTCATCGTGATGGAGTCCCCGCTCGTCGCGACGCTGCCGTACGCCGTGGTGACACGCTTTGCGTCGCTGACGTCACGCGTCGTCGCCGCACTGCCGCCTTTCGACGTGCAGTACGATCTGAAGCTGCACTGGCACAGCCGCTTCGACAACGATCCACGCAGCTTGTGGCTGCGGGAGCAACTGGCCGCGGTGTTCAAGGATCATCAATGGCTCGCACCGCCCAGTGGTCCGGCCCCATTTCTCGAGACCTAGAAGGCCGGCCGACATGCTTGCGTTGCATATCGAGTATTCGCGATTGACGTTTTGAATCGCAGCGGCGAATCTGAAGCACGCTTTTTTACAACAGGAGATATCGACATGCGAAGGCGCTCGAGATTTTTCTTGCCGTCGGTTCGCTGTGCCGCGGTGTTGGCGTGCGGTGTGCTGGTGTGGAACGGAACCGGCCTGGGCGCGCAGCAGCCCGCGCAAGAAACGCCGAGCGCGCAAACGCCACCGGCTCCGGGCCGCGGCCGCGGCCCGATTCCCGTCGATCCCCGGGTGCAGATTCGGATGCACCACTTCGCCGATACGAACGAAGACATCCCGTACGCACTCTTCGTGTCGTCGAAAGTCAAACGCGACAAGAAGGCTCCGTTGATCGTCACGCTGCACGGCCTCGGCGGCACGCACACGACGATGATGCGTCCGGTCGCGCTCGATCTGGCCGAAGCCGGCGGATACATTCTGCTCGCGCCGATGGGCTACAACCCGCGCGGGTGGTACGGCATACCTGCAGGCCAGCGTCGCGGCGGCCCGCCGCGGGGCGCGGTGCAAAATCCAAACGCATCTCCGTCACCTTCCGCCGACGCGCCCGCGCCGGCGCGGCAGGGTCCGCCGCGCGGCGCGCTCGCCAACGTCAACGATCCGCCCAACCTCCGCGAGTTGAGCGAGAAGGAGACGCTGGAAGTCGTCGAGCTGATTCACAAGGAATACAAGATCGACGACAAGCGCACGTACTTGATGGGGCACTCGATGGGCGGCGCCGGCACGTATTACCTGGCCGTGAAGTACCCCGACAAATGGGCGGCGATTGCCGTGCTCGCGCCGGCCGCCTTCAGCCTCGACCCCAACTCGCTGAGCAAGATTCCGAAGATGCCCGTCATGGTCGTTCATGGTGACATGGATACCGCCGTGCCCGTCTCGCTGTCGCGCACGTGGGCGGAGACCATGAAGACGCTGAAGATGCCTCACGAGTACATCGAGGTTCCCGGAGGCGATCACGGCAGCGTGATTACCTCACACCAGCGCGAGGTGTTTGCATTCTTCGCGAAGCACGCGCGATAGGTCGTCGTGTCCGGCTTGAGCCGGACCAAGGGGAAGACCATGACCTCCACACGTCGCACGCGTTTTATTGCGCTTTCAGTTGTCGCGGTGGTCGTGACGCTCGGTCATGCACAGGCACCGCAGGAGGGACGCGGCGGCCCGCCCGGACGCGGTCGCGGCGCCGCGCCTCCGCCGCCTCCGTTGATGCAGGCCGCCCCAAAGCCCGCCGTCGCCAACGCCAAGGCCGTGCGATCGTGCGAGAGCCTCGCGATGGTGTCGCTCCCGAACACGACGATCGAATCTGCGGCGGTCGATCCCAACGATCCCAACGTCTGTCGCGTCACCGCGGTGACCACGCATCCACCCGCGGGCGACAAGGTTCGGATCTGGGTCGCGATTCCGACGACGAACTGGAATGGTCGATTTGTTGGAACCGGCGGCGGCGGTTTTCTGGGTGGCAGCGCCGCCGGCGTGAATCAACCGGTGGCGCAGGGGTTCGCCGCCGGCGCGACTGACACCGGACACGAAGGCGGCAGCGGCAGCTTTGCAATCGACCCGAACGGCCGTCTCAACTGGCAGCGCATTCGCGATAACGCGCACGTCGGCATTCACGAGATGACCGTCACCGGCAAAGCGCTCACGCAAGCGATGTACGGGGCAGCGCCGCGCTACTCCTATTTCACCGGCTGCTCCACCGGCGGGCGTCAAGGACTGATGGAAGCGCAGCGATACCCACAGGATTACAACGGCATCGTCGCCGGCGCGCCCGCGATCAACTGGAATCGTCTGCATCCGCAGCAGCTCTGGGGTCCGGTGATCATGAACGCCGCCAACAACCCGGTCGCCAACTGCAAGCTCGCCGCGGCAACGGCCGCCGCGATCGCGGCGTGCGATTCGATCGATGGCGTGAAGGATGGCGTGATCGAAGATCCGAAACGCTGCACCTATGATCCGAAGGCACTCGTCGGCACGTCGGCCGGAGACTGCGGATCGTTCACCGACGCCGACGCCACTATCATTCGAAAGCTGTGGGAAGGCCCTCGCCGCGAAGACGGAAGCTTCTTGTGGTACGGGCTGCTGCGCGGCGCCGATCTCACGGCGTTGTGGAGCAGCAGGGGCACGCCGCTCAAAGCGCAGCCCTTCGCGATCACGATGGATTGGTTCCGCTATTTCCTCGCCCAGGATCCTCAGCTCGACGGCGGCAACGTCACACCCGCTGCCTACGAGCGGTTCTGGGATCAGTCGGTCGAGCAGTTCGGAGCCGTCATCGGTACTGACAATCCCGACCTCACCGCGTTCCGCGACCGAGGCGGCAAGGCGATCGTGTGGCATGGCCTCGCCGATCAACTGATCACCGCCGAGGGGACAATCGACTACTACGGTCGCGTCCAGCAACAGATGGGTGGACCGAAGAAGACTGCGGAGTTCATCCGGTTGTTCATGGCGCCTGGCGTCGGTCACTGCGCCGGGGGCGCAGGGCCTGCCCCGACCGGACAGATGGACGCGCTGCTGTCGTGGGTCGAGGACAACAAGGCACCCGACACATTGCTGGCGCAGCGTCGCGATCAGACAGGAGCAGTCACACGATCGCGTCCGTTGTGCGCCTATCCGCTCGTGGCGAAGTACAAGGGATCCGGCAGCACAGATGAGGCCGCGAACTTCGTGTGCAGCGCTGGTTTCTAATCGAGGATGTCCGTTCTCAGAACGCAAGTCGGCATCGTCGGCGCCGGACCTGCCGGTCTGCTGCTCGGACATCTTCTACATCTCAACGGCATCGACTCGGTCATCGTCGAGAACCGCAGTCGCGACTACGTGATCGATCGCGTACGCGCGGGCGTGCTCGAGCAGGGCACCGTCGATCTGCTGATTGCGATGGGTGTCGGCGAGCGTCTGCAGCGCGAGGGCTTGCGGCACGACGGCCTCTACATCAGTTTCAGCGGTCATCGCCATCACATCGACATGGCCGATCTCACCGGTGGCAAGGCGATCACCGTGTATGGCCAGAACGAGGTCGTCAAAGATCTGATTGACACGCGCCTCTCGACCGCGCGCCCGCTGTTCTTCGAAGCCGAGGACGTTTCCGTCGAGGCGCTCGAGTCATCGAGTCCGCTGGTTCGCTTCAGGCACGACGGAGCGGATCACGAGATTCGCTGCGACTTCATCGCCGGCTGCGACGGCTTTCACGGCGTCTGCCGTCCATCGATTCCTGAAGGCGTGCTCACCACCTACGAGCGCGTGTATCCCTTCGGCTGGCTCGGCATCCTCGCCGAGGCGGCGCCGTCATCCACCGAGCTCGTTTACACGCTCCACCAGCGCGGCTTCGCGTTGTTCAGCATGCGGTCGCCGACGATCACGCGCCTCTACCTGCAAGTGCCACCCGACGAACCGATCGACAACTGGCCGGACGAGGCGATCTGGGAGGAGATGCTCGCGCGCATGACGACGCGCGACGGTTGGATGCCGAGCGTCGGCCGGATCGTCCAGAAAGGCGTCACGCCGATGCGCAGCTTCGTCGCCACGCCGATGCGCTACGGTCGGCTTTTTCTCGCCGGCGATGCGGCGCATATCGTGCCGCCGACGGGAGCGAAGGGACTGAATCTGGCCGCGTCGGACGTGCTGGTTCTCGCCCGGGCGTTGAAGGCGTATTACGAACACCGCCGCACCGACTGGTTGGACGAATACTCGAACGTGTGCCTGCGTCGAGTCTGGAAGGCGCAGCGTTTCTCGTGGTGGATGACGACGACGCTGCACCGATCGCCGGATGAAACGGCCTTCGATCATCAGCGGCAGATCGCCGATCTCGACTACCTCACGAGCTCGCGCGCGGCGATGACGAGTCTCGCCGAACAGTACGTCGGCCTGCCGATGGAGGTCGGACTCGATTCAGTCGGACTGTCGTCAACGCCTCACCGAGTGTCGTAGAGCTCGAGGCCAGGTAGATCACGGAAATCGTCGGGGTTCAGCGTCCACAGCCGTGCGCCACGCTCGATGGCACATGCGGCGATCGCAATATCCATGTCGCGGCCGCGTGCACGCCGAAGCTCGCGATAGATCCGGGCAGCGGCGTCGGCCTCATGCGATCCGAACGGACACGCCTCGATGGCCGGCAGCAACGACTCCTGATCCGCGATCTCTTGTTCCGATCGCGGACCGCGGCGCCACTCGTAGAGGACCAACGTCGAGATGCCGATCACGTGCCCGGCGCGCACGACCCGCTCGAGTTGGGCCAGCGATCGGCGCGGCCCCGTAAGCGCATCGACCAGCACCGAGGTATCGACGTGAACCGTCATCGCGTCGGGCGGGTCCAGCCGGTGCGCCGCGTGCGGGTGATCTCGTCGAGCTCGCGTTGGACCTCGGCGCGGGATCGCGTCGGCGGACGCTGTTTGATGACGCGAAGAATGCCCAGGAGCCGCTCCCGTTCGCTCTCCGAGAGCTGCTCCTCACGGGCGGCGTACTGCGCGATCGCCTCGCGGACGATGAGACTCTGAGGCTTGTTGCTGCGCGCGGCGGTTTTTCGCAGGAGCCGCACCGCCTCCTCGTCCAGCGAGAAGGTGAGTTTGGGCATATGGCAATACTACCATACGACAATACCTCCTCCGAGACTTTCACCGGATCACCATCGTCTGTCCGGCCGTGACCGGTCGCAGTCGATCGGCCATGTTCACGACCGCGAACGTGTTCACGAGATCGTCCTGCGACTGGCTGAAGTGCTTCCAACCAGCGTGATGGATCGGGACCACCGCCGCGTCCGGAAACGCCGCTGCCGCTTCCACAACATCATTGGTGTCCATCGTCAGATGGAATGGCCCTCTCGTGCGCGCCGCTCCGGCGAAGGCGAGGACCACCGACGGAACGAAGCGCTTGGCCACTTCGGCAGTGCCGCCGAACCAGACCGTATCGCCGGTCACGTACACCAGATCCCGCGGCGGATCCGTCGACGAGATGACGAAGCCGATCACGTCGCCAGACAGCGGCTCGATGCCCGCGGGTCCGTGGCGTGCCGGCGTGGCGGTGAGCCGGATGTGCATGCCGTTCGGCGCGACCAGTTCGTGCGACTGCCACGGGTCGAGTCCGATGCTCTGATGAGTGAGCCGCTGCGATCCGACGCGCGTCGTCAGCGTCACCAGGCGTTCGGCGAGGGTGCGACCCGCGGGATCGAAGTTGTCCGCATGTTGGTCGTGGCTCAGGAGAACCGCGTCGATGCGGCCGATGTCGCCGACCGGGATGGCCGGCCCTTCGGTCTTTTCGAGCAGGAGAGATCCCGATCGATACCGGCCCGGCACGTCGAAAGTCGGATCGGTAAGGAACCGGAGGCCGGCGATGCTGATAATCGCCGTTGGTCCACCGATGTACGTGATCTCGACGGCAGGTGCCTTGTCGATGAGGTGCAATGAATCGTCCATCCGCCATCGTGGATCGAGTCACCGGCGGGCGCTAGGGGCACGCGCTCATGCCTCTCGCGCGATGTCGAACGTCACGGCGTCTTCTTCTCGATCCGTCCTGACATCTGTCCGCCGACACGACCGTGCTGCCACGTGCCGGCATACCGATCGCCGTAGAAGAACACACGCACCGTGAACGTACCGATCCCCGGCAGACTGGTATCGGTCATCATGATCATCGGTGTGTCGCCGACGAATCGCATCGGCACGGCAATTGGAATCGCGAGCGAACCGGCAAGGCCACAACAGTTCATCTTCGCGTTGAACCGCCACTGATCGCTCGCGATCTTCTCCACACTGACGATCTCATAGCGATCGGGAATGCGGTTGCGCCCCTCCCGGCCATCGATGCTGAACGTGCCGACCATCGCGACGTCCTTCATACGCTCGGTGAACTGGCGCTCCGCTTCCGTCAACGATGCCGGATCGACGACCCGCCCGATCCCGAGTCGGCCGGCGAGCCACCCTCCAGCAAACAGTACGAGCGCAACCACGCCGATCAGAATCAGACCCAACACGCGTCGAACGTTGGTCATAGGAGTCCTACTCGAACCCGACTGCTTTCAGAAGCTGAGTGAAGCGCGAGTCCCCACGCAAGCCGTCGAAGCGCGGATCGACCTTCAGGTCGGGCATACACGTGGACCGATCCTCGACGCCTTTCTGCAGCCACTTGAACGCTTCGTCGTGATCGCCGAGCGCTTCATGGGCAACGGCCAGTTCGTACGGACAGATGTATCGGTGGTTCGACAGCTCTTTCAATCGCGCGAGGATGGTTTCCGCTTCGGCGCGCTGGCCCGATGTCGCATAGATCCCGGCCAGCGTCGCCAGATTCAGCGGACTGGTGTCGTGCGGGTCGGCGTGGATCGCCGGAAGCGGAGCGCCCTTCGAGTTGCCTTGCACGTAGGCCTGCCAGATGGAGACATGGGCCACACCGAGATGGGGCTCGATTTCCAGCGCCTTCCGCCACTCGACGATCGCCTCGTCCGGGCGCCGCGCGAGATAGAGCGCCCACCCAGTACCGATGTGCACCGAGGTCGACAGTGGGTCGAGTGATTCCGCGCGCTGCATCTCCGACAGCGCTTCCTGCGACCGGCCCATCTGCGCGAGGAACGTCCCGTACCAGGCATGCGCATCGCTCGATGCGGGGTTCAGTGCGGTGGCCCGTTTCAGCTCGTCCTCGGCTCCGCTCCAGTTCCAGTCGTACAAGAAGCGCACGACGCCGAGCGCCGTGTGCGCGTCCGCCAGCGAGTCATCCAGTTTCAACGCGCGTTCCGCCGCCTGCCGCGCCCGCGGCAGCATCTCCGATGGACGCTCGTAGAAATCGCTCAGCGCGACGTAGGCGTTGGCGAGCCCGGCCTGACTGCGCGCGTCTTGCGGGTCGAGCGCGATGGCTTCGTTGAACGCGTCGATGCTCTTTCTAATCTCCGCTTCTTCGCCCTTGTTGAAGTGATACCGAGCCCGGAGGTACGCCTCCTGCGCGGCCGGCACCGCAGGATGCGTTCGCGTCAGCAGGTGTTGTTGATCGGGCGTCAGCTGCACCCGAATCTCGTTGGCGACCGATCGCGCGATCTCGTTCTCGATCGACAGGACGTCGCCGACATCGCGATCGTAGCTCTGCGCCCACAGATGCTGATCGGTTCGCGCATCCACGAGTTGGACGGTGATCCGCATGCGCGATCCCGAACGCTGCACCGATCCCTCGACGAACGCATCGACGTTCAGCTCGCGCCCGATCTCCGGCAGCCGCTTGCGCGTCTGCTTGTACTGCATCGCCGACGTCCGCGAGATCACTTCGACGCCCCGCAGCTGCGCGAGCGTGGTGATCAGCTGCTCGGTCATGCCGTCGACGATGTACTCCTGCGCGGGATCGCCGGAGAGATTCTGCAGCGGAAGTACGGCCAGCGCGCGGACGGCCGGGTTGGTGTAGCGGCGCAGTGACGCCGGTGCCCCGCCGACGTCCAGCCCAAGGACTACGGCAAGGACGATCGCGCCCGCAAGCAGGCCGGCGAGGATGCTCGCGGCCACTCGTCGTGGGCGTTCACTCGCGGCGATCGCCGGTGTCGACTCGATGTCCGTCTGCTCGGCCGGCGCGACGGCCAAGTTTTCATCAGGGACGTTCGGGACCGCTTCTACCGGGACGACGGGAACGGCGTCTTCAGGTGGGGCAACGATTGGCGCGATGAATCGATGACCGCGGCCGCCGACGGTTTCGACGAATCGCGGATTCTTGGCCGAGTCGCCGAGCGCCGCCCGAAGTTTCGCGACCGCCGTACCGAGGCTGTGATCGAAGTCGACGAACGTATCGGCCGGCCACAACGCCTCGCGCACCTCCTCGCGTGTGACCAGGTCGCCTTGACGATCGAGCAGGAGGAGCAGCAGCTGGAATGGCTTCTCTTGAAGCTTGATTCTGACGCCGTGCTTGCGGAGTTCTCCCGTGTGTCGGTCGACTTCGAAGACGCCGAAGCGCACGATGCGCCGTTCGGAGGGCGCCATAGTGCGGCCGACATTAGTGCGGCGCGGCGCTTACCGTCAAGCGATCGCGCCGGTGACGCCGCGTCACATCTCGTTGACATGCCGATGGTTGCGAGGACAACGACAGATGTACGTCAATTGATTCGCCGTGCATGGACTTCCTTCCGCCCGCGCCCTCACTGTGGCTGCGGAGGAAACGCCATGGTCCGCATTCCCTTGATCGTGTTCGCCGCGCTCGTCGCCATCGCTTGTAACCCCGAAAACCGTCAGAACATCAACGCTCCCGACGCCACCGCGGCCGCCGTCACTGCGGTCGTGACGGTTCGAAGCCTGTCCATCACTGGGGCGCCGCCCGTCTCCGGCGGTACGTCGCAGCTGACCGCCACGGCCAGCTTCTCGGACGGCTCGTCACGTAATGTAACGAATCAGGCAAAGTGGGAGACGTCGGATGAAACCATCCTCATGGTCTCGAGCACCGGCATGGCCACCGGAGTGAAGGGTGGACAGGCGATTGCTCGGGCATCGTATGAAGGGGCGAATGCGGTGTTGGATCTCAACATCGTCATCGCGCTGCCACCGCCCATCAACCCCGCCGAGATCTTCAACTGCGAGAAGCAGGGCGACGATGCCTCGGATCTGAAGCGGACGCTCTACATCGCGAGCTATCCGCGTGCGACGGTGAGCCAAGTCGACCTCGGCTTCACTGCGAGGAAGAGCAGCGGACTCTACTCAGTGAAGCTGACGGTCCTCGCGAATAAGGCGCAAGTTGGAGAGAAGACCCTCAACATCTCTGTGTTCCCAAGACCCGCCCGCGCGTCGGCGTCGTTCGTGTTCACTCCGGCGTTGAACATCCCGCCGGGCGCCTCCGTGCGATTCGTCGCAGCGATGGCTGCCGGCCCGATTGACGGCGAGTTGAGTTGGGAGGGGACCACGGATTCCAAGTGTCCAGTCATCGTCACTCCCGACGAGACCGCGACGGACCCCGCTGCCCTCGCTCCGAAAATCCCTGTGCGCGTCCTCGGTTTCTAGTGGAGGCGCGATGACGAGCCCTCGTCCGCGGCGCCTCGGGTCTGACACGATCGGAATGGTCATCACCGTTCTGCTGTGTGCCCTGATTGCGTTCGGGTTGTTCGTGGCAGGCGCGATCTGGAGAGGCTATATGACGGCGTGAACTCCGGCGAGGAAACGCGTAGAGTAGCCGCATCACCATCTTAGAGAAGGCACGCCGTGTGTGCGTCCGGGAGATGTCATGACCGCACGTGCTCGTTTCCTCGTATTTGCGCAGGTGCTGATCGCGGGATGGATCGCCACTCCTGCGTTCGCTCAGTGGCTGAACATCCCAACGCCTGGCATGCCGCGCACCGCGGACGGCAAGCCGAATCTCACCGCGCCCGCGCCTCGCACCGCAGACGGAAAACCCGATCTGTCGGGGATATGGGCGATCGATGGTCTCGGATTCGCCACCAACATCACCGATACGCCGATGCTGCCGTGGGCGGAGAAGGTATACAAGGCGCGCTCCGAGCGGTACGGCGCCGACGATCCAGGCGTGCGTTGCTTGCCCGATGGACCGCGAGCGTCGCTGTCTGGACTCGACCCGTTCCGTCTGATTCAGACGCCGACCATGACCGTCATCCTGCACGAGCCGGGAACCACGCGTCAGATCTTCACCGACGGCCGCGCGCTGCCGAAGGATCCTCAGCCGACGTGGATGGGCTATTCCATCGGCCGCTGGGAGGGCGACACCTTCGTCGTCGAGACGGCCGGCTTCAATGACAAGACCTGGCTGGATTTCATGGGGCGTCCGCACACCGAAGCGTTGCGAGTGACCGAGCGCTTTCGACGCACCGACTACGGGCACATGCAGCTGTCGATCACGTACGACGATCCGAAGACGTACACCAAGCCGTTCACGATCGAAGTACCGGTGAACTTCTTGCCCGACACCGATCTCATCGAGAGCGTGTGTCTGGAGAACGAGAAGGACGCGCAGCGCCTCGTCGGCCACGTCAACGACGAACGTAAGGGCAAGAAGGTCTCGCGCGATGTGCTGGCGCGCTACGTCGGTGTCTACGACGTGGCGATGCTGGGCATGTCGATGACCGTCTCGCTCAACGGCGACGAGCTCCAGATCGAATTGAGCAACGGCGGCGGTAAGCAGGCCATGTTCGCCCAGACCGACACGCGGTTTTCGTTTCCTTCGACCGGCGGCACGGTCACGTTCGTGACCGACGGCAAGGGGCCCGCGAAGGAGCTGCTGCTGACGATTGTCGAGGGCGATATCAAGGGAACGCGGAAGAAGTAACGCTGCCGTCCAGAGTTCGGCCTGAACTTTGAACTGCAGATCCTACGGATCTATCGTCCGATCGCTCCCAGCGCCCACGCGGCCTGTTTGCGAACGCGCGGGCTGGGGTCTTTGAGCAGCCCCGCGAGTGCGTCGGTTGCGCGGCGATCGCGGAGCGCCCCGAGTGCCCACGCGGCTTGCGACCGCACGCGTTCGGCGCTGTCTTTAAGCGCACCGATCAATCCATCGACCGCGCGGCGATCGCCGATCGCGCCGAGCGCCCAGGCGACTTGCGCGCGTACCTCGGCATCCTGATCTTTGAGTGCGTCGATCAGCGCGCCAACCGCCTCGTCCGCATCGAGCGCGCCCAGCGCCCACGCCGACACTCGGCGCACCGGCGGCTCGCGATCGCCGAGCGCCATCACCGCTGGTGCGATCGCGCGCCGATCGTGGAGCGCGCCCAACGCCCACACTGCGTTGCGCCTGGCGATCCACTGCGGTGCGCGCGCCGACATGATTAGTGGCGTCAACGCTTCGGTTCCGATCGCGACCAGGGCCGCTGCGGCCTCCTCCCCAGGCGTGGTCTGGTGGTCGATGTCCTTCGACCACCAAAACCGATCCTTTCCACACACCGTTGGATCCACTGGCGAACCGTCCGCGAGTCGATCGACGAGCGCCGGAATTGCGCGCTGCGCATCGGAGCCGAGCCGCTGTAGTTCGCAGGCCGCGATCACACGATCGGCCGGATCGGCGGCGGACAGCTTGGTGACGAGATCGTCGACCTTCGGTGCCTGGACCATCGACGCCAGCACAATCGCTGGCGCCGGCGCCGACGTCTCAGCGAATCCCGACGGCTGATGCAACAGCGACGACACCAGCGTGATCGCCACGCCCACGAGCGACCACAGCATGTCGATCGTGGCTTTGAAGAAATCCGCGCAAGGCATAACGACACTCCGATGCTAAAAAATCAGCACTCAGGCGAAGGGTCCGGCTAAAGCCGGACACGACGACTGAGTTGTTAGCGGATTTGTCCGAGCGCGAAGGCGGCCTGGGAGCGCACTTGCGCGTTCGAGTCTTTCAGTGCCGCGATCAGCGGATCGATCGCGCGGCGATCGCGGATCTGGCCGAGCGCATGCGCGGCTTGCGAGCGCACTTCTGGATCGGCGTCTTTGAGCGCCGTGGCGAGCGGATCCACGGCGCGTGGGTCGCGCATCTGGCTGAGCGCGAACGTCGCCTGCGCTCGCACTTCGCGATTGCTGTCCTTCAGTGCGGCGACGATGACGTCGAGGTTCTTCGGGTCGCGCTGCTGACCGAGGGCGTAAAGCGCCTGTGCCCGCGTATCGGGATCGCTGTCCTTCAACAGGCTGACGAACACATCGGTCGGAATCGGCGCGCGCATCGACACCAGCGCATGCAGCGCCTGTTGGCGCACTTCTTTGTTCTCGTCCTTCAGCGCAGCGCTCAATGCGGCTACGACCTTCGGGTCGGCCTCGCTGCGGCTGCCCCTCGCCGGCGCGCTCCCTGGCGGCGGTGTTTGTGAGAACGCATACGGGACATCGACGAGCGGGGCAGGAAAGGGCACCGCATTGTCGAACGGAGCCACGGCGACAAACGGCGCAGGCGTTGGAAGCGGTATGGCCGCAGCTCTCGGAGTTGGCGCGGGTGCCGGCGCGACGATGGTCGGCACCGCGATTGGCGCCGGCACCGGAGTTGGGGATGGCGCTGGCGTTGGTGCTGGAGCGGCCGGCTGCGACGGACGACTCTGTTCGACCGGATCATCGGCGGTGACCGCGACAGCCGCTGGCGCCGCTTCGGCGCGCGCGGCGGCTTCCGCTTTCGCGACCGGCTGCACGCCGGCAAGTGTGGTGACACACACGCATGCCGTCACGGCAACGACGGCGGCCGCGGCGCGCGTCGGCGAACGGCGGGGGAGAGCTGGATTGAGAATCGCCATGAGTCGTCC
>Ga0075433_10000517_pt1 | contig 25193 bp, 19 predicted proteins | sample RhiMethybrSRZTD2_FD_75299 | JGI IMG/M metagenome (GOLD analysis project Ga0075433, IMG submission 75299) | Populus rhizosphere microbial communities from Tennessee, USA - Rhizosphere MetaG P. TD hybrid SRZTD2 | ecosystem: Host-associated > Plants > Roots > Rhizosphere > Soil | place: USA... | reverse complement strand
GCCGATTGCCTGCGCGGCGTCGCCGATCACCACGCCCTGGCTGGCCGCCACCGTATTGTTGCCGATCGCGATGCTTTTGAACGCGTTGGAGACCGAATTCGCGCCGATGGCGATGCTGTTAAGACCTTTGGACCTGGCACCTGCACCGATCGCCACACTTAGCGTGCCTTGCGACTGGGCGCCGGTGCCCAGCGCGATGGCCTCGGCCGTAGTCGCCGACGTACTCAAGCCGATCGCGACCGCGCCACTACCCGTCGCATCGCTCGCGGCGCCGACCGCGACGGCGCCGATCTGACTGGCCGTCGAGGCCGCGCCGACGGCCACTGTGGCACTATTCGATGCGGTCGAGTTCGCGCCGATTGCGGTGCTCGTCCCACCGGTTGCGCTCGCTCCACTCCCAAACGCGGCGGCGCTGGCTTGGGCGGCCGTGCTCGACCACCCGACTGCAGTTGAGTTTGCGCCCGTCGCAGCAGCGCCCTCGCCGAACGCCATCGAGTTGCTGCCGCTGGCTACCGCGTCCGCCCCGATTGCAATCGAGGAGTCTCCGGTCGCCTGCGCGCCCAGGATGTCGCCATCATTGCTGTCGCCGCCGATGGCGATCGCACCGGCGAGGGTGGCATCGCTGGCGTGACCAATGGCGATTGCCTCAGTCCCCGATGAATCGGCATTCTCGCCGAGACCGATCGCGCCGGACGCCGTTGCATCAGAAAGGGCGCCGATGGCCGTTGCGCTGGCCTGCGTCGCCGTCGCTAACACGCCTACGGCGACCGAGTTCATGCCGCTCGAGGTTGAGCCGGAGCCAATAGCTGTGGCGTTGCCAATCCCCGTTGCTTCCGCGCCCACGCCGAGGGCAGTCGAGCTACTGCCGCTGGCTAAGGCATCGGCCCCTATTGCAGTCGTGTAAATCCCGGTCGCCTGGGCACCCAGGCCGTCGCCGTCAGTGCTGTCACCACCGATTGCGATCGAGGCGGGCTGACTGGCCGTGGAGACCGCGCCCACGGCGATGGCCCCGGTGCTCGATGCCTGGGAAGATTGGCCGAGCGCGGTCGAGTCGGTTCCGCTGGCGGTGGCGTTATTGCCGATAGCGGTAGCGCTGGAGCCGCTTGCTGCTGAGTTCGCTCCGACTGCTGTGCTTTGCAGACCAGTTGCCGTAGCACCCACGCCGCAGGCCAGTCGCGGATCGAGACCGCCGGAATCGGCGCCGCCGTCCGTGTCGGTGGTCGCAGTGGCGGTACCGTTGTCGTTGCTGTCGAGCAGGCAGTCATCGGCGTGAGCCGGCTGTGGCGTCATCAAGATGCCAGTCGCTGACGCCCCCAAAGCGAGGGTGATGATTGCAGCACTGCTGCCGAACGCTCCGAACTTGATCATGGTCAGTACTCCCCTGTGCAGCCGATCGCCTTGATCGGCCCAACGGGAGCCCGGACTCGCGCGTCGCAAACGGCTCGACGTGAGCCGAGCTTGCCGCGAGGCGCGGTTAAGTCATTACGGTAACAGGTGCAATGAACGCCCGAAAGCGCGCCGCACGCGCCACTTGGTTGGAGCAGAAGCGCGTCCGCTAACGTCCGCTTTCCACCGATTGCGGACATGCCAATTGCGTCTCGGTTTTTCGCTTAAGGCTCTGTCAGTGCGAATGCCGCCCGACGAAGTGGTGCCAAGTCGGGCCACTCTCCCCCCACTCTCGCGCTTTTGCGGTAAGCGCTGTGAGACCCGCCAGCCACTTTGAGCTGAGCGCGGCGGCGAGTCTCGGAGCGCTACTACGCCTAAGTGCCGGAGTTGCAATCTCCGGCGGACGGACGAATGACTGCTGGGCCCGTCGGCATCACGTACAAGTCGGCTTTTCGAGGGCCCAACCATTCGTCAGCCGCCGCTCGCGCACCGGGCCAGGTCCCATAATCGTCGAGCACGATTGTAGCCCCTGATGAGAGCAGTGGCGCCAGGAAGTCTAGCGCATCCCTGACGCTCTCATAGTAATCGCAATCGACCGACGCGAAGGCGATCTTGCCTCCGTCGTAGGCGGGGAAGGTCTCGGAAAACCAGCCCTGGTAATAGCGTGTCCGGTCAATAGGAAAGCCCAACACATCGTGAAGCAGTTGCTTCGTATCCGGAAGCGGGGGCCGATCTACCAAATCGGCCAGCTTTTCGGATATCCGGTCCTTCCGATACTCGTCGGCCCTGAAACCATCTTCTGCAGTCGGCTCCGGCAAGTCGCCCCAGCGGTCGAACAGATGCAGCGTCCTCGGCTCGCGCTTAAGCAGATGCGCAAGCACACCGGCGGTTCCACCTCGATGCACACCAATTTCCACGAAGTCGCCCGGCACGCCGCGTTTCAAGATGCGCCGAGCCTCGCGCCAAAGAGTCACACGGTTCCTCCGAGGTGCGAGCGTGAAGCCGTCCGTAGTTTGCAGGAGCCGATACAGTTCCGGCGCGACGAGGCTCGTTAGCCAGCTGAAGCCAAGGCGCTCGGGCAGGTATGGATGAAACGCGATACCGGGCGAATACACGACGCCTTCCTAAGCCTGGCTAATGGAGATGGCCAGCGCGGAGACCTGCTGCCTCATGTCTGTTTTCGACCCATTGCGGACGTCTGAGCGAAGCCTATTCTGAGGGAGAGAAAGGTCGCCCATCCCGCCGATGGAATCCGCTGACAAACCACGATCAGCCGCGTTCCGCGAGGAATGGTTGCTCTTTGGGGCAGCGGTTCTTCTTTTTCTTGCATTGATGTTCGGCGGCGGAGGAGCGGAGGCGCCGCTGCTCAACGGCCTGCTCGAGGCGGGCGGCGCCTTGCTTCTCTGCGTGATCATCGCCAGCCATTTCTCTGGACGGCCGCTCCCTTCAGCGGCCTGCGTTCCGATAGTCTTTCTGGTCGCAGTTCTTGGTTTGATCGCTGCACAGCTGCTGCCGCTACCGTCCGCCTGGTGGAACAGCCTTCCCGGGAGGGAGGTTGCGGTGGCTGCCTACCAGGCGACGGGAGAAACGGTCGGCGGGCACCCCTTGTCGCTCGATCCAGAAGCGACGCGCCGTTTCGCCACGGCGCTCCTTCTTCCCGCTGGGCTGTTGCTGGCGACGTTGCGCGCGCCGTCGGGCGGCCGCGTCGTCCTTTTGTGGATCATCATTGCCGGAGCACTGATTTCCGTAGCGCTGGCAGCTACGCAGGTCGCGTCTGGCCTGCCCGAGGGTCTCTTTCCGTACGGCTCTCCTGGAGCGGCAGTATCCACCGGCTTGTTCGCCAATCCCAACCACCAGGCGCAGCTAATGCTCGCTGCTTTGGTCACTTCAGGTCTCCTGATCCGCCTGCGTGGTACTCTGCGAGTTCGCCGGCGCGGCCTCGGTCTCGATCCGGCCTGGTTGTTGTTCCCGACCTTCATCGCCGGCGCGGTCATGACCCAATCGAGAGCGGGCATCATCCTGCTCGTGCCAGCCGGTTCAGCGGCCATCCTGATCGCGGTTGGCGGAAAGGGTATCGGACGAATATTCGGCGTGTCCGCTGTTGCGCTGGTTGCGCTCGCCCTGATGGCCTTTGCTATCCCGGGCGGACTGCGCCGTGCGATGGACATGCAGATGGAGCTCAGCGCCGGCGGACGGATCACCAACTTTCCCGACATCCTTTTCACGCTGCGACAATTCTGGCCGTGGGGCGCGGGGTTCGGGACCTTCGTTCCCGTCTTCAAGGCTAACGAAAACCTTGACCTGATGAGCCAGGCCTACCTCAACCACGCCCATAACGACCTGCTTGAGCTGCTCATCGAGGGCGGATTGCCCATCGCCGTGCTTCTGCTGACAGCTCTGGTCGTCGTCGGGGTGCGGCTCTGGCAATTGCTGAGGAGCGGGAGCTCGGTGGAACTCCCATTGGCGCTCGCAGGGTTCACGATTGTCGCGATCGCGATGGTGCAAAGCTTGGTCGACTATCCCCTACGGATGCGTGCCCTCGCCGCGGTCATCGCCGTCGCGCTCGGGGTTTTCCTTTCGCCAGCGCAGGGCCCTGAACAGGACAATCCACGGCAAGCGACGGGCCGAGGCCTGCTGCCGATGGTCGCGTGGATCGTCTTGCCCCTGTTCGGCCTCATTGTCGGCGCCCAAACGATTCGCATGGGTCTCGGCCAAGCCGCAGTCAGGGCGGAAAATGGTACGTTGGCGGCGTCCGTCCGCCCGCAAAATGGCTGGGGCCTCGCTCTGCTCGCGGAACGTCAGCTCGAACAAGGTCGCGCTGTCGAGGCCGCGACCACCAGCCAAGCGGCGATCGATCGAACCCCACTCGCGGTGGTTGCCCTTCGCACGCTGGCGCGTGCCGAGGACAAGCTTCACGGGCCGGGTGCCGGGGAGCGAGCTTGGCAAGCCGCCAGCCTGCTCGGATGGCGCGACAAGCAGGTCCAAGTGTGGGCGGCACTTCGCGCTTTGTCCAATGGACAGGCTGACATTTTCGCGATGCGCGCCGACGCGTTGCTGCGTACGGGCGACCCAGACGAGCTGATGACGCGCTTCATTCGACAAGCCGTCGTTCAGCCCCAGATTCGCAAAGCGTTCATCGACCGCCTTGTAAGCCGCCCTCCGTGGCGCAACCGCTTCTTCCAAGCGGAAAAGCCACCAACTGGGCAGGCGCTGGAAGGCGTAGTCGCGGTGCTCGAGGATCTCGGCCAGAGCAATTCCCCCCCGACGAGACAGGAATTGCGGGACGCCATCCTGGGCCTGATCGCCGCCGGTCGCGCCAGCGAGGCGGTTGCGCTGGATCGACGCTTCGTTCGGAGGCACCCAGATCCCGGGTCGCTGTTGGACGATGGGGGGTTTGAGCTCGAAGACAGTGATTATCAGTTCCGCGCAACCCCGTTCGACTGGGCGATCGATCCGCGATCGGCCGAGATCGAGCGATTCGGGGGGCAGCGGATGGTGGCGGTCTTTGCGACTGGCTCACCGGATCCTGCGCTGCGGCGCTTCATTGCCCTTCGAGCGGGCCATTATCGTATGCAATTTGCAGTCAGCGGATCGCCCGATGCCGACACCTCGTTGCAGTTCGCCGCCAGATGCGCGACCTCGGGCGCAATGCTTGGAAGCGGCCCGCAAATCCGTCTGCCGGGCGAGAGACGGCAAATGGGCGCGTTCGACTTTGACGTTCCGGCCGGCTGCGGCCTTATAGAGCTCACCTTGAGGCGCTTACGGCCGGGCTCCTCCGATGCTCTGATTGACGACATGCGCCTGGAACGGATCTAATGCGGGCGGCCGAGCGGGTTCTGGACATCCAACGGCACTGGAACCGATCGATTTTGCAAGAGTCATAGTTGCCTTGGCGTCACGATCCCGGATAGGCCGAGGCCGCGGGCGAAGCTGAGAGGGGCATGCGAGCGAATGAACGGCCTACTCCAAGTCATTCGACGGACTGCGGAGCTGCCTCGGGGTGTGCGTGCGGCGATAGTAGCCCTGATTGACATTCTGACGTGTATCGCGGTGGCGATTTTCGCCTTCTGGCTTCGTCTCGGCGAGTGGCACTCGTTCGACAGGCCGGTGCTCATTTTCCTTTCGGTCGCCATTCCCGTTTGGCTGACGATCGCGCTACTGACCCGGACCTATCGGTCGCTAGTCCGCTTTTCGGGCCGGGAAACCATCCGACAAATCGCGATCCGCTGCGGCCTCATGTCGATTGCGCTGGCGATTGTTCTAGTGCCGCTTCGAGTCCACGGAATCCCGCGCACGCTCGCCGTCCTTCACCCTCTGGTCTTCATGTTGGCGCTGGCCGGCAGTCGGCTCGGCCTCAGTTCACTGCTCCTCCGGGCCCTTTACAGCCGTCCGTTGCGTCAAAAGCGCAAACGAGTCCTGATCTACGGCGCCGGCTCCGCCGGACAGCAATTGTCCACGTCGATTCGCCAGGATCCCCAGATCCAGCTGTTAGGTTTCGTCGATGAGAATCCGGTCCTGTCGAACAGGTCGCTCGAGGGAAAGCCTATTTGGCATACGGACGGCCTAGAGCAAATCCTCGTCCTCGAGGACGTCGACGAGGTGTTCCTTGCGCTGTCGACCGCAAGCCGGTCGACCCGCCGGCAGATCGTCGAGCGGCTTCGGAGCCGGGCCCCCAAAGTCCGAGTGCGGATGCTGCCAAGCATATCGGAGATCGCTTTTGAGCAAGTGTCGATCAACGACTTGCGTGACGTGCAGATCGAAGAGCTATTAGGCCGCGACGAGGTCGCACCCGATCCGGAGTTGATGCGCCGCAACATTGCCGAGAAATGCGTGCTCGTCACCGGTGCTGGTGGGTCGATCGGCAGCGAGCTGTGCCGCCAGATCATGCTCCAGCGGCCGCGAATGCTCGTTCTGGTGGAGCAGTCGGAACATGCGCTCTATCTCATCGACGCGGAGCTCAAGGAGCTCAAGGAACGCGAGGGGTTGAGCGTCGAGACCGTAGCTGAGCTGGTTGACGTGGCACGGAGGGCTGAATGCAACCACGCCTTTCAAACCTGGCGTCCAGACACCGTGTTCCACGCAGCAGCTTACAAACATGTCCCCTTGGTTGAAGACAATCCCCTACAAGGGATCCGCAACAACGTCTTCGGCACGCTTAACGCCTGCCTTGCCGCCGAAGCGGTCGGGACAGATACGTTTATACTCGTCAGCACCGACAAGGCCGTTCGCCCCGCCAGCGTCATGGGCGCGTCCAAGCGCGTCTGCGAATTGATTATTCAGGCGCGCGCCAAAGCCCGGTTATCGATCACCTACAGCGGCGTCCGGTTCGGCAATGTTCTCGGTTCCAGCGGCTCGGTCGTCCCGCTGTTCCGCCGGCAAATCGAAAAGGGCGGACCGGTGACGGTCACCCATGCCGATGTCACTCGCTATTTCATGACCATTCCCGAAGCCTCGCAATTGGTCATTCAGGCCGGCTCCATGGCCGAAGACGGAGACATCTTTCTGCTCGATATGGGCGAGCCGGTGCGTGTTCGCGATCTGGCGAACGCGATGATTGAGCTAAGCGGTCTTTCCGTGCGCGACGAATCCAACCAAGATGGTGACGTCGAAATCATCGAAATCGGCCTTCGACCAGGTGAGAAGCTGCATGAGGAGCTGCTCATCGAGCAAGATGCCTTGCCAACGTCGCACCCCCGAATCGTCAGAGCGCATGCCCCGATGATCGACTGGCTCCATCTACAGAAGCGCTTGCACGAATTAAGCGAAGCCATCGAGGACTTCGACCTCGACAGAGTAATGGCGCTAGTTCGGTTGCTTGTCCCGAATTACCGAGCAGTTTCCGAACCAACTGAAGCAGCGTCCCAGCCGACGAGCTGCCCCGACCTGAATGTCTCTGTCCATTAGCTTGATCGCTGGCTGGACGTTTCCCGGAAATAGGTGACAGTCTTCTTGAGGCCTTCTTCAAGAGGAATGCGAGGCTCCCAACCGAGCAAATTTCGTGCCTTCGTGATGTCGGGTTTACGTTGGCGAGGATCATCCAAGGGCAAATCCATATGGATTATGGACGATCTCGATCCGGTGATCTGGATCACCTTCGCCGCGAGCTCGGCCATGGTGGAGTCGACTGGATTTCCAAGATTGATCGGGCCGGTGATTTCGCCGGGAGACTCCATCAATGTGACCAGCCCCTCAATCAGGTCGTCGACATAGCAAAAGGAACGAGTCTGCGCGCCATCGCCATAGATGGTGATTGGCTCCTCGCGGAGAGCCTGCACGATGAAGTTTGAGACGACGCGTCCGTCGGCCGGGTGCATTCGGGGGCCATATGTATTGAAGATCCGGGCTATCTTGATCGCAAGCTTGTGTTGGCGAAAATAGTCGAAAAACAATGTCTCGGCGCAACGCTTGCCCTCATCATAGCAGGAGCGCTGGCCGATTGGATTCACATGGCCCCAATAGTCCTCCGTCTGTGGGTGTACGGAGGGATCTCCGTAGACTTCGCTGGTCGACGCTTGGAGGATCTTGCAACCGAGACGCTTCGCCAGGCCAAGCATGTTTATGGAGCCATGGACGGACGTCTTCGTCGTTTGAACGGGATCATGCTGGTAATGAATGGGTGAGGCGGGGCAAGCCAGATTGTAAATCTCGTCAACCTCGACGAAGAGCGGGAAAGTGATATCGTGACGCAGGAATTCGAAATGCGGTTGGTCGCGCAGATGCCCGATGTTCTGCTTGGTTCCGGTGAATAGGTTGTCGACACAGAGGACCTCATGTCCATCGTCGAGCAGGCGATCGCATAAATGCGATCCAAGGAATCCAGCTCCCCCGGTGACCATCACGCGCTTGCGTAGATTATAGCCGACACGCGACATGGACGATCCAACTCCGAGGTCCTGTTCGAGGCGCTATGGAGGCCGATCAAGGGGGTGGCAAGTCTGGCCGCGCGCTTGACAAGCCGGGGGTGCCAGCCAAGAGCCGCGCCCGTCGAATGCGTACTTTCCTTGCCCGCTATTTCTCTGCTCTCGGCCAAAAGCTCACGGGACTTCATGGGCTCATCCCGGAACTCGCTCGGGAAGACAGGGAGTTGCTCGATGCAGTGAGAGGCTTGTCAATGACCTCTCCCATTGCGCAATGGGAGTTCATTCGGGCAATCCGCCACATCGAGGAAAATCGCATCGAAGGCGACATCGTCGAATGCGGCGTCTGGCGGGGCGGCAACCTCGTGATCGCCGGACTATTGAGGGGGCGCTTGGGCTTCAACCGTCAGATCTGGGCATTCGATACCTTTGCCGGAATGACCAAACCTTCGACCTCGGACTTCAAGCCGGCGGAGCATCTCGACGCCGGGAAGAAGTTCGCGAGCCTTAAGAGGGACGGCTATAACGAGTGGTGCCTTGCCTCCGAAGACGAGGTCTTGCGTAACTTTGGAGACCTGGTCGGAGACCGGGACCTGCGAACGGTTAAGGGGCCCGTCGAGGAAACCTTGGCTAATCCCAACAACCTGCCTGATCGGATCGCGATCCTTCGGCTCGACACCGATTTTTTTGAAAGCACCAAGGTCGAGCTAGAGGTTCTGTATCCGCGTTTGTCGAAGGGCGGCGTACTGATCATCGACGACTATGGCGAATGGGCAGGGGCTCGCAAGGCTGTCGATGAGTATTTTGCCGGGCAGCCCGTCTGGTTGCACTATGTGACCCACACCGTCAGGTTGATGATCAAGCCATGACTGGAGCGCAAGCGCACTTCGAGGCCCAGCCAATCCCCTCCCGACATCGGGCCATTGCTCCCTCAGTCCCTCGCGTCTTCCAGTTCGTTCTAATAGCCTACGTCCTACTGACCGGTGAGCTGGTCAGAGGCGTCCAAGCCGCACTCTTCGGCCTACAAGGCGGCGGCGGCGCCGCGTTTCTGGGCGCCGTGCTGCTTGCGATTTCGATCGATGTCGCGCGTATCGCCCCTTTGTTCGTCTATTCTCGACATCCGCTTGGAATCCTTCATCCTCTGATTCTGACGACGGTCCTTTGGCCGGTGCTGGTGGCCATGCCGGGAACGATCGATGAGCTTGGTGGGATTGGTGGGCTCCTGCTCGGCGAGCCGGTGAATCCGCCCTTCTATTCGGGGCTCGGGTGGTCGGCGGGGCCGGACATCTGGGCTGCGGTCGCCTGGACGAATCTTTGCGAACTGGTCGCGTTGCTGTCGATCTACACCGGTTACGCCTTGACTCACGATCATTACGCGGCCCGCGCAATCGCTGCGACATCTCGCCGACGCAGGGAGTTTGACGGGAAACGCCTGCGCGTGCTGACAGTTCTGCTGATCGGGATCAGTATCGGCGTTCTTCTGGTCCTGATTCAGCTGCGCGGCGGACTTGCACTACATCTCGCTGACATGGCTCGCGGCCGCTTTCGCTCACTCGCCGGGCTCGGCCCGCTCGTTGCTGCCGTCGATCTCGGACAGGTTGCGCTGATCGTGTGGGCGGCGGCGAGGCCGAACGATGTGAAGCAGCCGCTGTTCATGGCATTGATGCTCATCGTCGCTGTAGCGGAATTTACGAGCAATGGTGCGCGGAGCGCAGCATTCGCCGTTTTCATGATGGTCGGTCTTGCCTGGGCTTTGCGGACTCGGCGCATTCCGTGGCGGCTCGCACTGTTCCTTGTGCCCGTTTTCTTCTTTGCCTTGGGCGCGCTCAACATCATTCGGACTTCAGGCCTTACAAGCGAAACGGCGAGCGAGGCGATCCAGAGCGCCGATACCAGCCAAGTCTTGAGCCGAGTTCAAGACGAGATAGACGTTCGCCAGTCGCTCGAATCCACCGTGCCTGTGATCTCAGAAGGCCATCGGTTGATGAACGGCCCGCTTTGGGGGAGCTCATACGCCGCTGCTGTCTTTGCATTCGTTCCGCGCTGGATCTGGCAGGAGAAGCCCCGCGGTCCTGGTTCGCTTTATGCCCAGAATTTCCTCGGCGAAGTTCGTGAGGGCTTGGCCGTTCCGGTCAATCCGACGGCCGAAGAATATTGGAACTTCGGAATCATCGGGGTGATTCTGCTTTCGGCATTATACGGCGCACTAATTCGTCGGGCACATAACTTCTACATCAACCGGCATGACAATCCGTTCGTCGTCTGTGCATTCGTGCTGTTCGTGACGACGTTTCATCCATCGACGGACGACCTTGTCCTTTTTCAGCAGCAAGCGGGCCTGCTGCTGATCATCATCGTACTGGCGCTTCTGTTCGCGACCAGGGAGCGCCAAATTCCGCACGATTCTGGGCTATCCCTGGATCGCCCTGCGTTGATCCCACCGCATGCGGTTGGCTAGGACCGAAGCGGAACGGCCGGGCCCTTTTGGCATGAACTCCTCCCCCAAGCCCCGGGTACTGCACGTTCTGAAAAGTCTGCCCTTGGGCGGAATCGAAACCTGGCTGATGCATGTCCTGCGCAACGACCGCGGTTCACCCGTCCAGCACGAGCTTTTGCTGATGGTCGAGGAACCTGGCGCCTATGAGGCCGAGGCGAGAGAGCTTGGCGTTCCGATCCACAAGTTGCCGCAAACAGGACGCTGGATGTCTTGGTTCTTCGAGCTGTTTCGGTTTCTGAAGGAGCACGGGCCGTTCGATATCATCCATTCGCACCCTTCCAAGGTCGGAGGACCTATCGTCGCGGTTGCGGCCCTGGCCGGCGTGCCGGGCCGAATTGCCCACCAGCATGACGCCCGCAGCACGGGAGTGGATATCCGGACTGTTCGTGAAAGCTTGCTGCGTCGCGCAACAATGGTTCTCACCAAGCTGGCCGCAACACGGCGGATCGGAATCACCGAGGCTGCAATCGAGGACATTGCGGGCAAGAAGTGGCGGAAAACGAAAGACTGCACGGTCGTGCTTTATGGGTTCGATTACTCGAACTTTGCCCGTGCGGCCGACCGCGCGAGGGACTTGCGGCCTGGCTTGGCGCTTGCTCCGACTGATCACGTCATTGGTCACGTTGGTCGCTTTGACCCCGTCAAGAACCATGAATTTCTGTTGAGGACATTCGCGACGGTTGCGCAGACCGATCCCAATGCGAGACTGGTCATGGTCGGCAGGGGACGCCTTGAGCCCGAGCTACGAACGTTGGCGGAGGAGTTGGGAATCGGAGACCGTGTGCGCTTCGCCGGGTCGACACAGGATATCGCCGCCTTCATGGCGCTGTTTGACCTATTTCTGTTTCCGTCCTTCAGCGAGGGGCTCGGGATCGTTTGCGTCGAAGCCCAAGCGGCGGGGACACGCGTCCTCGCGTCGGATACGGTTCCACGTGAGGCGGCTGTGGTTCCCGGCGGTGTCGACTTCCTGCCGCTTGAAGCGGGCGAGAAGGCATGGGCCCACCGGGTTGCCGAGCTGATGGCGATGCCTAAGCCCGACCCCCAAGAGTGGCGGCGCGCCGTCGAGCAAGGCCCGTTCGGCATCGATCGATGTCTGCGAGACCTTCATGAGATTTATCGCGAACAACTCCGGTCTCGCGCATGAAGCATCCGATCGTGTTCGTGATCATGCAAACCGGCGCGTCCGCGAATGGTGGTGTGCAAAGCATCACGGAAATAATGCGCCGTCTCAAGGTTCATCGGCCTATCGTGCTGACGAACCTCGACACTGATGCGACTCGGTCATGGCGAAGTTTCGGGATCGAAGTACACATCGTCCCCGAGAAAGCTTCGGCCGGACTGATTCGCAGTCCCGCCGGCACGATCCGGACCTATCTACGCTATCGTCGCGCGCTCGCCGGGATTCTCGGGACAACCGGAGTCAGCGTCATCCACGCCAACGACCCCCTCGCTTTCCAGCTGTCATTTGCTGCTGCGAAACTGTCGCGGACGCCCATCACCCTGAACCTTCGCGACACGCTCGATCCCAATCGAAGGCCACCAGGATTCAAGTTTCACACGATCTTCGCCGCCGCTGATCATGTCTTCTATCTCTCCGCTGACATGGCAGAGCATTGGCGGAAGGTTGCGGCGAATGCGATGCGATCGTCTAGCGTCACCTATTCGATTGTCGATCCCGAGCGCTTTGCCGCTTCACCAATCACCGCCGACGGGGAGCCGGTCGTGCTGGTGCCCGGGGTCTTCTGGCCCAAGAAAGGACAATTGCAATTCATCCGCAACGTCGTCCCGGCCCTCGCCGAGCATGGGATAGAGACTTGGTTTGCCGGCGATTTCGAGCCTGACACGAACCCTTATGCCGCCGCCTGCGCTGAGGCGGCGCAAGCCTACGCCGGTCGAGTGCGTTTTCTTGGCTATAGAAAGGACCTTCCCGACCTATATCGCGAGGCGAGCGTGGTAGCGGTTCCGTCGCGCCACGAGGGACTGGTGCGCGGAATGATCGAAGCCATGAGTTGCGGTCGGCCAGTGGTCAGCTTCGACGTGTGCTCCGCGCGCGAAATCCTTGAGCAGAAATCAGGGGGAGCCGGCATCGTGGTGCCAATGGGCGATTATGCGCGGATGGCGGACGCGCTGATTCATTATTCAATCGACCGGTCTGATCAAGCCGCCGCCGGCCGGGCGGCGAGTGCATCGGCGCGCATCCTGTTCGAGCCCGACGAGGTGGTCGAGCGATACGAGCGCGTCTATTGCGCGCTTGTCAAAGACTGATGGCCAGGAAGACCAGTTGCGAGAGTAAGGCAGGCGAGAGCGTCATTTTCCGCCGCTTGGCGCGCAACTCTGCGTATCTCGCCGGCGGAGCAGTCGCTTCGGCGCTGTTCCTGATGCTAGCCGCAGTGCTGAACGCACGATCCCTTCCGGCACACGATTTCGGTTTGCTAGTGCTCTTTCAGTCGGCGACGATGATGCTCGCCACCCTGATGTCGTTTGCAACCCAGCAGCCAGTCATCAAGCTCGGCGCATCGGCATTGGCCGACGGTGACCTCGTCCGCCTTGGTCGTATCATCGGCATGGGTCTGTTGTTCGATGTTGTTGCCGCAATTGCCGCTACCGCCGCGGGATTTGCCATACTGGCGGTAGCCCACGGCTGGATCGGGCTTCGGAATAATCAACTCGAATTGGCGGCTCTGTTCGCGGGCTCGCTGCTTTTCACGGGTTATCTAACATCGAACGGCATTTTCCGGCTGCTCGACCGCTTCGGCCTGCTCAGCCTGATCCAGGCCCTATGCGCGGCTGCGGTCCTCGCCGCCACCGCCTTTCTCTACATCACACACGCCCCGTTCGAGGCCTATTGTTGGGCGTGGGCGGCCTTCTACGCGCTGAATGGACAAGTGCCGCTTGTCGCCGGTCTCTACCTCGCCCGGCAGGCCCGTATCGCGATCAGCGTGCCGACCGGCAGAATGGGGCGGGGGGACTTCAAAACGTTTCTCGCTTATTGCTGGGCCACCTGGGGAACGGCCACTGCGGAGACTCTTCGGTCGAACGGCGACTCCCTTCTCGTGGGCGCCATGGTTTCCGTTGAGGCCGCCGGAATCTACAACGTTGCCAAGCAGCTCGCGGGAGTGCTCCGCAAAGCGAACGGCATCTATGCTTCGGCCATGTTTCCCGAGGTTTCCGCCTTGTCCTCGCGTGGCGAAGCCGAAAGCGCGGAAAGCGTGCGGACGCGTATCTTACTGCTCAGCGCAGTGGTCGGAATCATCGCAATCGTCGCAGCGGTCCTCTTGGGACGATTCGTCCTGGTTCAGCTGTTTGGAAGCCGATTCGAACCGGCCTACCTGCCGTTGATAATCTTGACCGCGGCCGCCGCGTCTCAGCTGATCAGCCATACCTTGTCCATGTATGTGCAGGTCTATGTCGGACCCGAGCGACTGTTTCGAACCTATGCCTTGGCCATCGCTATCTTTTTGATCGCCGTAATTCCGCTAACCTCGCTGTTCTCTATCAATGGAACTGCCCTGGCGCAGGTGTTGTTCTCGATAGCCTTGATCTATTCCTGTCATTCAACGCTGCGGAGGATCGGTGCGGCCTGAAGAAGCGGACGTGCTGACGCGCTGGGTGCGCGAGCTTAGGCTCGCGCCTGGTACAGTATGTCTCAACATTGGTTCGTCCACGAAGGCTTTTCGCGAACGAGAGCAGCCGCATATCACAGATCGGTTCATCGGGCCGCTCGAGCGCGACGGTCTTCGTTTCATTCATTGCGACATGAAGCAGTCCGACGGCGTCGACGAAGTTGGCGATGTTTTCGATCTGGAGTTCCGCGAGAGACTCAAGCGCTACGGGGCCAACCTTCTCGTGTGCAGCAACCTGCTCGAACATCTCACCGAACCGCAGCAATTTGCGAATGCCTGCGGCGAGCTCATCAAGCCCGGCGGCTATGGGCTATTTACTGTCCCGCTGAGCTATCCCTACCATCCGGATCCGGTGGACACGATGCTGCGCCTGACCCCCCGTGAACTCACAGCGATGTTGTCCGGCTGGCAAGTCGTGAAGTCCGAACAGATTGCCGCCGGCACCTATCTCAAGGATCTACAGGCCAGCGGTGAACCATTCGTCCGGCTGCTCAAGCAGATCGCTCGCGTGATGTTGCCCGTTTATCGCCCGCGCCAGTGGCGGCCCAATGCGCACCGGCTCCTGTGGCTGTTTCGCCCGTACCGACTGTCGATAGTATTGGCGCGGAAGCTCCAGTGCCCCTGATCCAGCTCGAAGAATTGCGCGCAGATCTTGTGTGTCCCCGCTGCAGAGGACCCCTGACAGCTGGGCTCGGCGGCTATCGCTGCGCCCGATCGGAATGCGGCCAAAGCTATGCCGTAATCTCCGATCAACCAGTGCTCGTCGATTTCGACGAGAGCATCCTCGTCGAAGATGGGCTGACGGTCAGTGCGGCAGGTAGTGCGATCCAACGGGGGAGGGAAGGCCGGTTCAAGCGCCGCGTCACGCACGCCTTGTTATTCGACAATCGCGTGGCCGCGTTGAATGCGGGAAGGTTCATCGACCTCGCTCGCGCTGTCGCAGATCGACCAAAAGTCCTGATCATTGGCGGTGGCTCGAAAGGGGAGGGGACCGAGGCGCTGTACTCAGACCCCGCGCTGCGGCTGGTCTCCTTCGACATCTACGGATCCGAGCTGAACCAGTTCATCGCCGACGCGCACCGGATTCCGCTCGCCGACTCGAGTGTCGATGCCGTCTGGATCCAGGCCGTGCTCGAGCATGTGCTAGATCCTTGGCGCGTCGTCGCCGAGATTCATCGCGTGCTGCGACCCGGGGGGATCGTCTACGCGGAAACTCCCTTCCTGCAGCAGGTGCACGAAGGCGCCTACGACTTCATCCGCTTCACCGAGAGCGGTCACCGCTGGCTCTTTCGCAAGTTTGAGGAAATCGACTCCGGTGTGGTGCTGGGCCCGGCGAGCCAGCTGTTGTGGTCGATCGAACATTTCGTGCGGGGGACATTCCGTTCGGTACGAGCTGGAATCGCCGTGAAGATGGCGTTCTTTTGGCTGCGCTATTTCGATCGGCTCATCCCACGAGCCTACGCCAGCGACGCCGCGTCGGCTGTTTACTTCCTGGGTCGCAGATCGGAGATCGCGATGGCCCCAAAAGACATCGTCGCTTTCTACAAAGGCGCTCACGCCCGTCGGCCCTGAGGCTACCGCGTCAGCACGAGGAGCGAATAGCCGCCGAACAGCCGCGCCGAGAGATCTTCGCTGACGGTCTGCATGAGTTTTCTCGGCAGGTTGGCGATCTTGGTCCTAAGGCCCTTGCCGGGAAGCTCCTGCGAGCTTCGCGTATAATTCCAATCGACGATCTCGTATCCGCAATCGCGCAAGGTCGCGAGCGCAGTATATTTGAAGAAATAATGGAGGTGCCCGGTCCGCTCGCGCAGGATGGGATAGGTGGTGCCGCGCAGCAGCGCCTGGACGGACAGGTCGAGTGGGATGTGGAAGATGACGTGCCTGGCCTTGGTCTTTAACGCTTTCAGGAATCCCACGTAGTTCGGCACATGCTCGAACACGTCGATTGCTAGCAGCAGATCGAATGGTTCGGATTCGATTTGCAGCAAATCGGTCAGCCGGAATTCCAATCCCTCGGAGCTCTTTGGTGAGCAGATGGCGTAAGCATCGGGTGAAATCTCAAACCCGGTAAAGGCCGCCCCCGACCTCCGTTTCCTCAACTCGACGAGGATTTCGCCCGATCCGCATCCTACCTCAGCGATGGTGCGCGGCTCGAGCTTGTTACGTCGCAGGATCTCGTCGATCCAGCGCGCCTTGGTCGGACTATGCTCCGCGTGCCAGGTCGGATTATGGGCCAGATAGGCGCCGTCGAAATAGCGCTCGCCGGCATTGGACTCCATTGGCGTTGGACCTTCCCTAACGGGGGTTGCCTAGAGCACGACCGCCGAACCGGGGCAACACGGGGGAGTCGATGGAAACGTCGCCGAGCCGCACCCGGGAATCGCTCCAGATCCCGCCGCCACCGACTGAGGCGGGGGGGTTCAGTCCGACGCGGGAGAGATGCGCGCGCCTGAGCGTCACCGCATCGTCCAAACCCGGCCCAATGTAGACGCCACCGGCACGCGAACCGCGGCCAACGATATCGAGGCTGATCGCCCGCATATCGCCCCGTCCGGGGTCGGTCTTTTCGATGCGGGCGAATTGGTCGACCGGGTATCCGGGCGTTTCTGCCCCGTGCTCGGCACCATCGTAGGGATCGACGAAGTGCATCTGCATGTCGATGTTCTCGAAAATAGCGTCCGCGCCTTCGAGCATCGACAGGTCGATAGCCGCTGTTGGCTGGACTCCCTGATTCTTCGCCCGGGCGCGAATTTCGAGCCCGCGTCCAACCACATTCCGGATGACCGCCCCCCGTGCCGCGATCATCCGCACCCCCGAGGTGAAGTGCTCGCCGCGCTCGTCGGTAAGCCGCAGCTTCTCGAGTCGAACATCCTCGACTAGCCCATTGCGCCAGTCATAGATCAACGCTCCAGGCTTGAAGAAGGCGAGCGAGCCGCAGCGGTCGGCAAGGACGTCGCTGACCATAATGTTACGGACAAACGCCTGATGGTTTGACGACGATCCCTGAGTTCCGATCTCGGAGCCGAAGGAGACGATCGAAGCAAAGCCGCGCGTAATGCCGTCGCGAATCGTGATGTTGGTGGTCGGTTCGGCGGGTGCCTTGATGGCGAAGGCATCGTCCCCGCCGACGCGATTCGACATGGTCGATTCCAATTCGAACCGCTCGAACAGATGGTCGCGGCCTGCGACCATAATGCCATTGGACCCCTTTAGCCGCAGCCCTGTGAAGCGACAACCGGACGACGGTTGGCGAAGGTACATTTGGTAGCCGCCAGCAATCGGGTCCTTGACCAGCGTGACATTGTCGAACGTGCAATTACGTCCGGCGATGTCGAGCGCGAAGCTCCTAGGGTCTGCGCGCCGGTTGACGATCCCCAAATTCTGGATTCGGCACTCCTGACGCCCTTCGAGAATCGCGATCCGGCCGTCCACCAGCCAGCCGCCCGAACCGCGCAGAGTCACGCCGTCGTTGCGGACGGCGATCGTGTCGCACTCATAGACGCCCGGAATCTCGACAATTCCGCCGCCGCGGGCCTGCACCTCGTCGATCGCCCGTTGGATGGCGCGGGTGTTATCCTGGCCCGGCGTCGCGAGCGCGCCGAATTCGCGCACCGAAACCACAAGTCCGCTTTGCGCCGCTGTGTCCGAGCCATAGGCGGGTCCTGCCGCCGCCAAGCCAATCTGCAGCATTTCGCGGCGGCTGAGCGGGAACGGACATTGCGAAGTCAATCAAAGCGTCCCCTAGAATGAGGTTCCTGTGAACGCGAAGGTCACTCTAACGTGCCTTGTCGGCTGCCGCGCGCAGCTCGCCAAGGAATTCTGAGCGTATCGCGGCTAGTCGCTCGGGGCGGAAATACTGCGCAGTCTCAAGGTCGCGCGCGCTGGTTTCGGCAAGCGCCCTCGGATCCGTCGCGAGTCGACGAATCCGGTCGGCCAGGCAGCCAACGTCGCCCGGCTCGTGGAGCCGCTCGGGCGGAAGCAATTCTGGAATACCGCCGCAGGTAGAGCCGACGCAGGCAGCGCCTCTGCTCATCGCTTCGACGGTTGCACGCGGCAAACCTTCCTGAAAGCTCGGCTGCAGATGTATGTCGATGGTGTCGAGCCATTGCCGGACGCCTTCGCCCGCCGGTCGGACGCCATCGAATGCGACAAGATCCGCGACCCCATGTTTCTCACAGAGGGCGATCCACGGCGATGCGTCGCCGCCGCCGAGCACACGGTAGCGGAATTCGAACCCCTCGTTGCGCAGCACCTCAAGGGCAGCAATTGCCGTCTGGATGCCCTTGGAACGAATACGCAAGCTGGCCACCGTCCCCAGCTCGGGCGCCTGGCCGGCGGCAATTTCTCGGATGCGCGACTTCCTCGACAGCAGCTGCTCTGGGCTGAGCGGAGCGATTTCGACATCGGATGCGGCATAAGCCTTTCCTCGCGTCGCATAGCGCCGCTGCAGCCACCGCGACGTGACATACAGCGTGAGCGGGGACCGCCTCAGAGCGTGTCGGGTGCGAAAATACATCAAAGGTGCGTAGAACCAGGCCTTCCACGATCCTTGGTTCCGCATCGCGTCCCACGCGCAGCCGACCAATTCGACTGCATAGACCTTGCCGGCCTTGTGGCATGCCGCCGCAGCCATGAACCCCATTTCACTGGGCAGCCGCACAACCACTGCGTCGTGGCGCGCGACCGCCGAGAGGATCCGTTGGCGAAGAATATTTGAGCCAAAGACCATCTGGGCGTAGCTGACATTCGGGACGAGTTCGAACGTCACCCCGGTGCGGCTCGAGAGCGCATAATTAGCTCGGGCGGGCAGCGGACTGCCGCGACCCACAACGTGGACGGTATCGAATTTGGCGAGATAGCGATCCCACACTTTCGCTGGCAACGAACCGGCGGTGTAAACCGCTCCTGATTTGTCCTGGTAGAACCGATGATCGTGGACGAATAGCAGACGCATCAGGGCAACAGGAGATCGGGATTCGATTCTGGCATGGCGAGAGCTCTCTAGCTATCGCAGGGAACGGAGGCGAGAGGAGCGAAGATGCTGAACACCTCGGTTGCGCCGTGGCCCAGCTACAGCGTGGAGGAACAGCAAGCCGTCGCGCGAGTGCTCGGATCGGGGCGGGTCAACTATTGGACCGGCGAAGAGACACGTGAATTCGAGCGCGAATTTGCAGAATGGGTGGGATCGGCCCGTGCCGTCGCCGTTTTCAACGGCACGGTTGCGCTGGATCTCGCATTGGGCGCGCTCGGAATCGGAAAGGGCGACGAGGTTATTGTCACTCCGCGAACCTTCATCGCTTCGGTCTCCTGCGTGGTGAATGCGGGAGCAACCCCGGTGTTCGCCGACGTGGATTGGGACAGCGGCAACATTCATCCGGAAAGCGTCAAGAAGGCCCTTACCAGCCGCACGCGTGCCATTCTTCCGGTCCACCTCGGCGGCTGGCCCTGCGAGATGCCGGCTCTGCGAGCACTCGCCGACCAGCATGGTCTGCTGCTCATCGAGGATTGCGCGCAGGCCCACGGCGCGAAGGTCGAAGGACGGATGGTCGGAACGTTCGGCGAAATCGGCACCTGGTCCTTCTGCCAGGACAAAATCGTCACCACCGGCGGCGAGGGCGGCATGGTCACGACCGACGATGAGGAGTTGTGGTCGCGGATGTGGTCGTACAAGGACCACGGCAAGAGCTGGGATGCGGTCTACGAGCGTGACCTTTCGCCGGGGTACCGATGGCTGCACGAAAGCTTTGGCACGAATTTCCGGATGATCGAAACGCAGGCGGTGCTTGGCCGAATCCAGCTGCGGCGGATGGCCGAAACGACCGCCAAGCGAACGGCGAATGCTCGAGCTTACATGGACGCATTGAGGCGGTTCGAGGGCGCCGTGCGCGTTGCCGAACCGCGAGCAGGACTGACCCACGCGTACTACCGGTTTTACGCTTACGTCCGCCCCGAGGGTCTTCGGGCTGGGTGGAGCCGCGATCGCATCGTCGCCGAGCTCAATGCGCTCAACATTCCTGCATCCCAAGGTAGTTGCTCGGAAGTCTATTTGGAGAAGGCGTTTAGTGGCACGGGATTGCGCCCGGCCGAACGGCTGCCGATTGCACGCGAGCTCGGCGAGACGAGCCTCGCGTTCCTGACCCATCCGACGCTGGCCGCCGCCGATGTCGAGCGGACTTGCGTGGCGATCGAGCGCGTCTTTTCAGACGCGGCCTCCTAGCGCGTCAGCGGCCGCGCCGGATTTCCGACTACCGTCGCTCCCGCGGGGACGTCGCCGGTGACGACGGCGCCCATGCCTACGACAGCGCCCATGCCGATCCGCAGTGGCTCGCCTGGATTGCCCTGGCGAATGACCGCGCCGGCGCCGATGTAGGCATGGTCTCCAATGTGCACGTTGCCGTTGCATCGCACTCCCGGCGCGAAGGTCACAAAGTCCCCGATGACGCAGTCATGCTCGACGTAGGAGTAAAGATTGGCGTGGAAGTGGTCGCCGATCCGGATGTTGCTGGTGAAGGTAACAAACGGCGAAATAAGCGCCCCTACGCCAATTCGAACATCATCCATTTGGATTGCGTTGGCAGCCCGCACCTCGAAGAATCCGGCCCCTGCCGCGTAGCAGCGCTCGGCCACCGCCTGCCTTTCCCGTGATGAGCCGATGGCGACGGCAATCTTTCGCTCATCGGCAGGCGTTTCCATGAATGCGCCAAATGTTAGGACATCATGACCGTTGACCAACCTGCCGCTCACGGCGTCGTCGACGAAGACAAGCCGCGCATTGCTCCGAGCGCGTAGCTGCTCACGCGCGATCGGTAGGATACCCCGGCCGCAGCCGCCAACTCCGTAGATGCCGTAGAGATTTGTCATCGCTCGATTCGGTTGCCTTCAAACTTGGGCGGCGTCGGATGGTCTTCATGCCCGATGCCCTGTCGGGTCAGCACCTTCCACATGGTCGCGGCCAGGATCTTCCAATCGAGCGTCATCGACCAATGATCAACGTAGCGGATGTCGAGCGCAAACTTTTGTTCCCAGCCAAGCGCATTGCGCCCGCCGACCTGCGCCAGCCCGGTTAGACCTGGTCGCACGTCGTGGCGACGCAACTGTTCCATTGAATAGAGTGGAAGATAGTCCATCAACAGCGGACGGGGACCGACCAAACTCATGTCGCCGCGGAGCACGTTGATAAGCTCGGGCAGCTCGTCGATGCTGGTCGAGCGAAGCCATTGCCCGACCTTTCCTAGCCTCTCGGCATCGGGCAACGGCTTACCCGCCGCGTCCAATTGATCCGACATGGATCGAAATTTGATCAATCGGAAAGGCCGGCTCCGCAGTCCCGGCCGGTCTTGGGAGAAGAAGACGGGCCGGCCCATGGTTGCGTACACCAACAGCGCTGCCAGCAGGAATAATGGCGACAGGATCCCAAGTAGGATGAGGCCGACGATCACATCGGTCGCGCGCTTTGCGCCTCCGAGGGCTGGATGGGCGTGAGTGGCTGTTGGCAACAACGGGACTGTTCGTTTGACGAGCGTTTCGGATCAAATTGGCGGGTAGCATGCCCTGCTGGTCAAGAAAATCGGCGCTTTGCAATCCGACCGCGATCGCTGTTGGGAACTTGATGTAACCCAAGGAAGGGCACTAAAGGCGCGCTCGTGAATTTGATCTGCTATCTGGCCGCCACTGGCCGGCGGCTGATGAGCAGGGGAGCCCATTGTGCGTAATCTGGCTCTTGCCCTTGTAGCGATGCTCGCTGTGATCGTTGGCGGCTGCGCGTCAAACCCGACTTTAGGGCAAGGGAGCGGTGCGGTCCGCGTCGCCAAGTCGCTTCCCCCGCCGGACCAGACGGGCATGGCGCTCGACCTGAGCAATTATCGGATCGGTCCGCTCGATGTGATCAGGGTCGAGGTGTTCGGGGCACCCGAGCTGACTCGCGAGGCCGAAGTCGATGCGGCTGGGAATTTCTCGCTGCCGTTGGCCGGCGCGGTCCAGGCGGCGGGCCGGACGCCGGCCGAGTTCAGCAATGCGATCGCGGAGCAGCTGAAACAGCGCTACCTCAAGAATCCGCAGGTTTCCGTCAATATCGTAAAGGCGAGACCGAAGACCTTCACAGTAGACGGCGCGGTCCGCCAGCCCGGCAATTATCCGATTGTCGGGAAGATGACGCTTCAGCAGGCGATCGCGACCGCGCAGGGAGCCGACCAAGTTGCGAATCTGAACAATGTCGTCATCTTCCGCACGGTCAACAGCCAGAAGACCGCGGCACTTTTCAGCCTAAAGGAAATTCGCGCCGGCCGGCTTGAAGACCCCCAGATTTACGGAAACGACATCGTCATTGTCGGCGAAAGCGCCGCGCGTCGCTTCTTCAGGGATTTTGGCAACATGTTCCCAATCGTCGGCCAATTCGTTCCTGTGCTATAAGGCTCAACGATCTTGAACGATTACCTCCCACCGCAGCCCATGCCGGCCCTTCCCCATGGTGGGGGTGAGCTCAGCATTCCATCTTACGAGAGCAGACCCTACGCGCTCGTCGACGAGGAAGAATCCGTACTGCGCCGATATTGGCGGATGCTCTACAGGCGCCGCTACGTCATCCTCGTGATCGCCTCTCTTGGGATCATTGCGGGAATCCTCGTTTCGATGCTTACCAGGCCCGAATATGCGGGAACGGTGATGGTCCAGGTAGCGAGAGAGGAAGCCAAGGTCCTCAACATCGAAGGCGTCGAACAGGGCGGCGGCGAAGCTCGCTACGAAGCTGAGTTTTACCAGACGCAATATGCGCTGCTCAAAAGTCGATCCCTATCGGAGCGAGTGGTGCGGGATCTCGCACTTTCCGACAATTATCTGTTTCTGGCGAAGTTCGACCAGCGAGACGCCAACCGAATGCGCGCGCTTCCGCCCGAGCGACGCTTCGCAATCGCGACGAAGGTCGTGAATGAAAACACCGTTGTCACCCCCATCCGGTTGTCCAGCATCATCAACGTAACTTACAACTCGCCCGATCCTCAGCTCGCTGCGACGATTGCCAATGCAATCGCCGAGAATTTCGTGCAATCGAACCTTATGCGGCGGTACGAGGCTGCCGCCTATGCCAGGGAATTCCTCGAGAGCCGGCTCAATAGTGTGCGGACAAGGCTCGAGGAATCTGAGCGCAAGGCTGTTCAATACGCCCAGCAACAGGGCCTGATAAAAGTTCGGACGGGTCAGGGACAGGCGGCTACCGAACAGTCGATTTTAGCGAACGATCTCGCCAGTCTTAGCGAGCAACTGACTCTTGCTCGAGCGCAGCGGGCGCAAGCCGAGGCGCAGTTCCGCGCCGGAACCGGTGGCAACATCGCCGCCCAATCACTCAGCAATCAGGCGCTCAATGACCTGCGCCGGCAGCGAGCCGAACTGCTTGGCCAGCTTAGCAAGCTGGAGAGCGACTTCGGACCTGAATATCCGACAGTAGTCGCCTTGCGTTCGCAGATTGCCGAGCTCGATCGCCAAATCGACCGGGAGCAGGGCCGGGTGAGCTCCTCGGTAGTGCAGGATCTCGGCGGGCGTTACCGGCAGGCTCTCACCGCCGAACGCGCCATCCAAGCGCGCGTCGATTCGCTGAAATCACAGTTGCTCGGCGAAGAGGGTCGATCGATCCAGTACAACATCATCCAGCGCGATGTTGATACGAACCGTGCGCTTTATGACGCGCTCCTTCAGCGTTTCAAGGAAGTCGGCATCGCCGGCGGAGTCGGCACCAACAACATATCGATCGTCGATCGGGCGCTTCCCCCGAGCCATGCCTTCAAGCCCAATCTGCCGCTCAACCTCATCCTCGGGTTGATCCTCGGGCTGCTGTGCGGCTGCGTAACGTCGGTCGTGCTGGAGCATCTAGAAGATTCGGAGATTCTGCCGCGCGACTTCCAGCGGAAGGTCGGAGTCCCATTGCTTGGGGTCACTCCCAAGCTGGCTGCTCCGACCGACGTGCGGAGCGCGTTGCTGGAGCCACGGTCCCCCCTTTCCGAAGCCTATTTCTCGATTCTGACGGCGCTCCAGTTTTCGACGCCCCATGGCACGCCACGCACGCTGATGCTCACCAGTGTTCAGGCGAAGGAGGGCAAGTCGACGACATCTCTGGCGCTTGCGTTGGGGCTTCTCAGGATCGGTTCTCGAGTGCTGTTAATCGATGCCGACATGCGCAATCCGTCACTTCACAAGACGTTCGGTTGTCCGCTCGCGCTAGGCCTTAGCAACATCTTGTCGGGTAATAGCCGCCTCGGAGACGCCATCCAAGATTCCGGCAGGCCGAATCTCTCGTTGCTTATGGCTGGCAAGGTTCCGCCCAATCCGGCCGAACTCTTGTCCGGAGATGCAATGGAGCGATTGATCGGTGAGGCGGCCAAACAGTTCGATCATGTCATCGTGGACGGACCGCCGGTCCTTGGGCTCGCCGACGCGCCGCTGTTGTCGAGAGCGGTTGAATCAACTGTCCTGGTTATCGAGGCCGGGCGCACCTCGGCGGCTCAGGCGAGGCACGCCATTGAGCGGATCTATTCAGTGCGGGCGCAAGTCATCGGTGCGATATTAAGCAAGTTCGATGTGCGCAGCGCGGGCTACGGCTATGGCTACGGCTATGAGTATCAGTATGGCCAACGTGCCGAGCGGCCAGCGCTCGCAAAATCGCTGCGCAATCTTCTTCCTGGCTAGTTCCGCCTAGGCCGCAGGCCCGAGAGCGCTGGGTGCCGGGCGTTTGACACCGTGGCGGTGATGGCGTGCAGGCCCCCGACTGGCGCCGCCGAGATGAGGGCAGCCGGGCTGGTCAAATAGGTCCCGCCGCTGCGGGCGGCGGCGGATTGTCATCCC
>Ga0075433_10000516_pt1 | contig 25196 bp, 26 predicted proteins | sample RhiMethybrSRZTD2_FD_75299 | JGI IMG/M metagenome (GOLD analysis project Ga0075433, IMG submission 75299) | Populus rhizosphere microbial communities from Tennessee, USA - Rhizosphere MetaG P. TD hybrid SRZTD2 | ecosystem: Host-associated > Plants > Roots > Rhizosphere > Soil | place: USA... | reverse complement strand
GCCAGCAGCATCAGGCCGGCGCCGAGCAGGTAGCCGGCGAACACGCTTGGGCGGGAGCCCGTCTCAATCAGGAAGCCCATCAGCCAGGGACCGATGACACCGCCGATGCCGGTGCCGATCGCATAGAAAATGGCAATCGCCAAGGCGCGGATCTCCAAGGGAAAGGTTTCGCTGACCGTGAGATAGGCCGAGCTCGCCGCGGCCGAGGCAAAAAAGAAAATCACCGACCAGCACAACGTCAGCCCGCGCGCGGAGACCAGGTCGGCGACAAACAGGTAGCCGGTGAGCGCCAACAGCAGACCCGAGGCGGCGTAGGTGAGCGTGATCATCGGACGTCGCCCGAGCGTGTCGAACAGCCGCCCGAGTAAGGCTGGGCCTAAAAAGTTGCCGGCCGCAAACGGCAAAATGTACCAACCCACCTGGTCGGCCGGTACGCCATAGAAGTCGGTCAGCACCAGCGCGTAGGTAAAAAAGATGGCGTTGTAGAAGAAGGCTTGCGCCGCCATCAGCGTCAACCCGACGGCCGTGCGCCGTCGCTGCGAGCCAACCAGGGTCGATATCACCTCGCGAATCGGGGTGTGGGTACGGGCCTTGAGGCGGATTTTCGCAAACGGCCCCTCGGTCACGGCGTGGCCCTGGTTGCGAAAATCCGCTTCGATGCCGGCCACGATCGCCTCGGCCTCGGGCAGCCGGCCGTGCGTGGCGAGCCAGCGCGGGCTTTCCGGGAGCCACAGGCGCATAAAGAGAATGACGAGGCTCAAGGTGGCGCCGATGGCAAAAGCCAGGCGCCAGCCGAGATCGGCCGGCAACAGCGCGGGGTCGAGGAGGACGATGGAGCCGGCGGCGCCCATGGCGGCGCCGAGCCAAAAGCTGCCGTTGATGGCGAGATCGGTCCAGCCTCGCACACGTGCCGGCACGAGCTCCTGAATGGTGGAATTAATGGCGGTGTATTCCCCGCCGATCCCGGCCCCGGTCAGGAAGCGAAAAAGCGCAAAGCTCCAGAAACTCCAGGACAGGGCGGTGGCGGCCGTCGCCACGAGATAGACGGCAAGCGTAATAAAGAAGAGCTTCTTGCGCCCAAGGCGGTCGGTCAGCCAGCCGAAGAACAGGGCGCCGAGCACCGCACCGGCAAGATAAGCGCTGCTTGCCAAGCCGACCTCGGTGTTGCTGAGCTGGAGCACAGGGCTCTGCTTCAGGGCCCCGGCCACCGCCCCGACCAGGGTGACCTCAAGGCCATCGAGGATCCAGGTGATGCCTAGGGCGAGAACGACCAGGGTCTGAAAGCGTCCCCAGGGCAAGCGGTCAAGACGCGCCGGGATATCCGTCACCACGACGCCGCTCGCCGGCCCGGCCGGCGTAGGCGTGCCCGTCCCGACCTCGGTTTCTGCGTCAACTTTCCCCTGCATCGCCGCCGTGCAATCGCTGCGCGCTCAGTCGCTGGTTGGTGGTGTCGGTAGCAAAGTAATCCGTCAAGGCAAAGGCGCTCCACAATAGTGCTGCCGCATGATGGCGCCAGGACAGCTCCCCCCAGGCGCCCATCCCCACCCAAAAGGCTTCCAGCGCGGCGGCCAGCAACAGCGGGCTCAAGGCGACGGCCTTGTCGATTGAGGCGGCGATATCATCACCACGTCCCGTTTGGTTGGCGAGCGTCCATTGCTGCAGCACGGCATAGGCGCCGAAGCCGGCGACAATGCGGACCCAAAACATTTCGGCATCGCCGAAGGGAGGATTGAACTTGGCGCGCACGTAGAGCAGCCACACCAATCCGGCGTCGACGGCGAGCGCGGCAAAGATGCTCAAGGCCCGGGCGGTCGCCTGGTTGGTGCGGGGGCGGTAGGCATCAGGAGTGTGCGTGATATCCACCATCAAACCCTCCCCCATGCGCCGAAGCGGGAGCCCTGCCCTTGACCTAAACGCAGAGCCGCGCGGGAGGTTGCGGATAAGGCGCAGTGGCTGCCCGGGGGCGGGAACAAAGCAGGGCCCGGCGTCGTTGTCGGGTGGGGGCGCGCGCGCCGGCCGCAGGAGATTTCAGATGTCTCGAACCCCGCCCCGCATCACCATCGATAAGCAGATCGCAGACGCGCAGCGGCGCATCCGCGAGCAAAAGCTCCGCCTGCAGCGCATGATCACCCAGGGTACCATCGCCCAATCTGATGATGATCTCCTGCGTGAGATGTACGTCACGTTGCGCGAGCTGCAGGCGGCCCGCGTGCGTGGTTAATACGAAGACCGATCGGCAGCCGTTGTCTTGGCGGTCCGGAAAGCAACGCGCCGGCAACGCCGGGGCCGCGCGAGGGATAGGAACCGTGGCGGGCGCGCCGCGTTTTTAAGGCGACGATCAAGTTTGCGGCTCTAAGCTGCAGCCTCAACTGGAGATTTGAGCATGGGCAATCTACTTCACTACGCGCTGGTATTCTTAGTGGTGGCGCTCATCGCTGCCGCCGTGGGCTTCGGTGGTGTCGCGGGCTTTGCGATGGAGGCCGCCCGGCTGCTGTTCTGGGTGTTCATCGTGCTGTTCGTGATCTCCCTGATTGCCGGGCTGGTACGGCGCGCCTGAGGCGTGCCGCGCGAAGCCTGAAAAGCAGCGAGAATGATGCGACCATAAGGGGCGGCGTTGTCAAAGGACGCCGCCCTTGCTTTGCTGCCCGTTGCTGGTCGAGCCTGGCCCGGCCGGCCAACCGTCATCGATGCTTGGCCAGGGTTGCGCACCGCCATGACCACCTCCGCCGATCCCCAGCAGCCAATCGCAGAGCGGGCGCGGAGCTTCGCCCCCGTGGTCTGGTTGCTTGGCAAGGTGCAGAGCGGCAAAACCTCCATCATCCGCGAGCTGACCCAAGCCAGCGATGCAGAGATCGGCAGCGGCTTTCGTGCCTGTACCAAGACGGCGCGCGTGTTCGATTTTCCCGCGCAAGCCCCCATCCTTCGTTTTCTCGATACGCGCGGCCTGGGCGAAGTGAACTACGACCCCGCGGCTGATATCAGCTTTTGCGAGGGCCGCGCCCACCTCATTCTTGCCGTCATGAAGGCGCTCGATCTGGAACAGAGCGCCGTCCTCGACATTGTGCGCGCGGTGCGGCGACGGCATCCGGAATGGCCGGTCGTGGTGGCGCAAACCACCGTGCACGAGGCCTATGCGCTAGGGGCCGGTCACGTCCTGCCCTATCCGTTCGCGGCGCCCGGGACGCCGGGTGTGCCGGAGAACCTCTTGCGCGCCTTGGCCTATCAGCGCTCCTTGTTCGAGGGTCTGATGGGTCGCGCCGAGCCGCACTTTGTGCCGATCGATTTTACCCACGTCGAGGACGGGCTCACGCCCCACGCCTACGGGCGCGAGGCTCTGATCGATACCCTGATCGCCGCGGCGCCCGCGTCCGTCGCGCTGGCTTTGTCGGAACTGCCCGGATCAAGCGCGGGCCGCGCCGCCGACCAGTACAATGCCCACATCCTTGGCTTTGCGCTGGCGGCGGGCGCTAGCGATGCGGTGCCGGTCGCCGGCGTCGTCGCCGTGCCGATGGTGCAGGCCGCGATGCTGCGGCAACTCTCCAAGCTGCACGGCGCCCGCTGGGACCGGCGGGCCTATGCGGAATTCGCCGCCGCGCTTGGCGCCGGAACGCTGGTGCGCACGGCCTCGACCTTCGGCGTGCGCCAGTTGGTCAAGCTCATTCCGGTATATGGCCAGACAGCCGGTGCAGCGGCGGCGGCGGCGGCGAGCTTCGCGGCCACTTACGCGATGGGCAAGGCTGCCAACTACTTCCTGGTCCGACGGCAGCAGGGTCTGCGCGCCGATGAAGTGAGCGCCGTCTATCGGCGCGCGCTGAGTGAAGCGTTCGAGCTGGCCAAGGCGAGGGCCATTGGTCCGGGTGCGAGGGAAGCCAAACCATGACGCCGCGCGAGCCGCGCTCACCCTATCCGCGCTGGGCCATGCTGATCGTCGCCTTGCTGCTGCCCGCGGCGAGCTTGATGCCCTTTGGCAGCCTCTGGCTCTGGCAGCACGGCTACATCGTCTATTGGGCGATCGTAATCTGCGTGCTCGTTCTCGCCGTCTACTACCTGGAGCAACGCTTGATTGTTCCCAGCGCCGCGCCGGCGGGGCTCGACGCGGAGGCGCCCGATCCGGGCGACGCCAATTGGACACCGCTGCAGGCGCAGGCGTGGGACGATGTGCTGCGGCTCGCCGCCGAGGTGAACCCCGCACGCATGACGAGCCGCGATGCGCTGTGGGCGCTCGGCCTCGAAACCATCGAGGTGGTGGCGAAGCGCCTGCATCCGGAGCGTGCGGATCCGCTGTTGCAGTTCACGCTGCCGGAGGCGCTGACGGTGCTCGAACGTGCCAGCGTCAACCTGCGCCGGTTTGTGGTGACGTCCTTTCCCCTCGGAGACCGCATCACCGTTGCGCAATTCATGTGGCTCTATCGGTGGCGAGGCGCCCTGGATCTCGTCGAGAAAGGCTATGATCTGTGGCGCGTCGTGCGGCTTCTCAATCCCGTGGCCGCGGTAACCCAAGAATTGCGCGAGCGCTTCACGCGACAGATTTACGAAATGGGGCGCGAGCACCTGGCGCGGCGGATCGCGCGCGCTTTTGTCAAGGAAGTAGGACGCGCTGCCATCGACCTCTACGGAGGCAACCTGCGCGTTGCCCCCGAGCGCGTAACAACGCATGTCACGACCGCCTCAAGGGCGGACTTGCAGACCGCGGAGGCGCGCGCGCTGGAACCGGTGCGCATCCTGGTGGCGGGCCAGGTCGGCGTCGGCAAATCGAGCCTAGTCAATGCGCTCGCCAATGCCGTGGAGGCCGCGGTCGACACGCTGCCCTCCACGGCGCAGTTCACCGCCTATCGGCTTAGCCGCGAGGGACTGCCTGCTGCCCTCCTTATCGACAGTCCGGGGCTTGCCGAGGCGAACGGGCTCCCCGGCCTGATCGAGGCGGCGCACGGCTGCGACATGATCTTGTGGGTGACGTCGGCCACCCGTGCGGCGCGTCAGGTCGATGCGGCGGCGGTGCGCGCCATTCGCGACCACTTCAGCGCCGAGCCCAACCGCCGCCGACCACCCCTGCTGCTGGTTCTCACGCACATCGACAGGCTGCGCCCGTTCAACGAGTGGGAGCCGCCCTATGATCTGGCCACGCCGACGCGTGCCAAAGCCCGATCGATCCGGGCGGCGCTGGAGGCTGCCGGCACGGAGCTCGGCTTTGCCGCCAACGAGATCGTGCCCGTGCGCATCGACATCGCCGTGGCGCCCTACAACGTCGATGCGCTGTGGGTGAAGATCATCGAGCTCATGTCCGAGGCCCAGCGCGCGCGCCTGCTGCGCACCTTGCGCGACATCGAGAGCGCGTCGAATTGGCGTGCGCTGTGGTCGCAGGCGGTCAACGCGGGGCGCGTCATAGGGGAGACCTTTTTCACGCGGAGTACAGATGATGTCGCAGACGATGAAGCCGGCCGTCGGCAAGGAGGCCGCGCAGCCGGCAAAACCCAAGAGGGTTGAGGGCGAAGCCGGCGCGCGTAACGAGCCACTCGCGCCTGCGGCGGCCGAAGTCGATACCTGGGCGCGGGCGAGTCAGATTGCAGCGGTTGGCCTCTTCATCATTGCCGTGCTGTGGTGCGCCTACGTGGCCCAGCCGGTGCTCGTGCCGGTGTTGCTCGCCTGGGCCATCGCCACGATCGTGTTGCCGATCGTGAAATGGCTGGGCGAGCGCGGCATCCCGCGGGTGCTGGCCGCCGTCCTCGTCACGCTCTTCTTGTTCCTGTTGATCACCAGCCTGTTGACGTTGCTCTCCACGCCGGTCGCCTACTGGCTGGGCCGGGCCACGGAGATTGGCGCGCTAATCAAGCAGAAGTTGCAAACCATGGGGCAGCCGCTGGTGCTTCTCGACGAGCTGCAGAAGGCGCTCAACGCCATCGGTTCGGGGGAGAGTACGCTGCGGGTCGAGGCGCAGCAATCGACGCTGGTCGGTACGATCTTTTCCATCCTGACACCGGCGGTCAGTCAATTCGTACTGTTCCTGGGTGCGCTCGTTTTCTACCTCATCTACCAGAAGCGGCTGCGTAGCACGGTCGTCTATCTGCTGAGAGATCGGCAGGCCCGGTTGGCGACGCTGCGGACGCTGAATGACATCGATGAGAATATGACGACCTACTTTGGCACTTTCACCATCGTCAATATTTGCCTCGGCCTCGTCACGGTGGCCCTCACCTGGTTCGTTGGTTTGCCCAATCCACTGCTGTGGGGGGTCTTGGCCGGCCTTCTTAACTATATTCCCTACATCGGGCCGGCGATTGTGGTGGCCACCCTGGCGGTGGTCGGCCTGGTCACCTACCCGACCCTGGGCGAGGTTGCGGTGGCGCCGCTCATCTATATCGCGATTGTCACCATCGAGGGCCAGTTCATTACCCCGGCGTTTATGGGGCGCCGGCTCGAGCTCAATCCTTTTGCCGTCTTTCTTGCCATTGCCTTTTGCACCTGGTTTTGGGGCCCAATTGGGGCGTTTCTGGCGGTCCCGCTATTGATGGCCCTCACCGTCACGCTGGCCAATATCGTCGCCGACGAGCCACCCGATCTGCCCGATTGAACCAAACTTTGGCGATTGCGTTTATTCCAAATAAGGCTTCAGCTAAGCAAGGAGAGTGGAGATGGCGCAGAGCACTGGATATTCGGGTTCGACGACCCACGACATCAAAGAAAAGGCCACCGGCCAATTCGAGAAGATGGCGGACAAGGCGACCGACAATTTCAAGAACATGGCCAACCAGGCCGAGGATGTTGCCAATCGCATGGTCGAACAGGGCCGTGAGGTCGGCGAGCGGATGCAGGAAGTGGCCGGCAACTTCAAAGGCGCGGTCGACCGTTCGGTGAAGGAGCAGCCGATGGCGACGTTGGCCATGGCCGCGGTAGTCGGCTTTGTGCTGGGAGCCCTGTGGAAGTCATAGGCGCCGACTGAGCGCCCCGGCGGCAAAGGCAGTCGCGATGTTTCGAGGTCTGATCAATGACGCCAAGTCGGCAGCGGCGTCGGTCATTGTCAAGTACCTGGCGCGGGCCTCGGTGGCCGTGCCCTTTGTCATTGCCGTCGGTTTCGCCATAGCTGCGATCACACACATGCTGATCGCACACTTCGGCGCGGTGACGGGCTGCTGGATCTTGGCGGCGGCGTTCACGCTTATTGGCGTGCTGGCGACCCTGTTCGTCAAACATAAGGAGCATGAGGACAAGGTTGCCGAGCAAGCGGCCGAGGCCGGCGACACCGCCGACGTCGCCAACGCCGCCGCCGCGCAGGCGCTCGTGCAAATGCCGGTGGCATTGGCAGGCGCGCTGCTGTCGACCCCGCTCGGGCCCAAGGCCTTCGCTAACAGCGCCAAGGTTTTGCTGCGCAACCTTCCGCTTGTCGTCCTGTTGGCGCTGCTGGCACTCCTGTTCTGGCCGACGGAAGCCGAGACGCGCAAAGACGCTGAGGAGGGCGAGAAGCGCCCCCTGCCGCCCTTCCCCGAAGCCAATGGCGCCTATCGTCCGCGTGGCAACGGGCTGCACGAGGATCACGCGACCTAATCGGTCTGCCCGGGCGCAAGCGAGGCGCCGCTGCCGCGCCAATGCTGTCCTAAGCGCGCTGCGCCTTAAGGGCCGGCCGCGCGCGCGGCAAAAGGCAGAGTGCCGCGCCATGGCTGATATGTATACAGATAATCTGGGCAAAGATGCTGGTTGCCGCACCGGCGCTGTAGGGCGGCATCCGCAAAAGAATAGGGGGAACCAGGGCCCGCGGCCGTCGTTGTGGAAACTGAGGTTGTCAAACAAGGAGATGCGTGCATGGGCCGTGGACTGATCCTTTGGCTGGTGGGAATTCCCCTTCCCGTCATCCTGCTGCTCTACGCGCTCGGCTATATCCACTAGAGGCACGGCGACGGCTGTCGCGAGCACCGCGGACGCATTCCTTCGCCAGGCAGTGCCACTGGCAAGACCCAACGCCTCACTCGCAGGCAACCCTCAAAAAACCATCGCAGTCGACGAGTTCAACAGGAGAACAGGAGGTTTGACATGAATTGGGATCGCATCGAAGGCAGCTGGAAGCAGTTCAGCGGCAAGGTGAAGGAGCAGTGGGGCAAACTCACCGACGACGACATCACCCAGATCAATGGCAATCGTGAGCAGCTCGAGGGTAAAATTCAGGCGCGCTATGGTTATGCCAAGGATCAGGTGCGCAAGGATGTCGACGACTGGATGAGCCGCCAGTAGCGACAAGTCTCATTGTAACGGCCGGGCTGCACCCAAGTTGGGTGCGGCCCGCTGCTTTTGGCGCGGCACCGCGCCGCCAAGTGGGCACGACAACTCGCCAGGCGCCTGGTTGGTGCAGCCCGGGTCGACGCCACGGTGTGGATCAGGCCAGCGGCGGCGCTTTATCTACTCTTCCCGGCCACCAGAAACGGCGATACTCCACCCGCAGCACCGATTCGGGGCTGTCGCTGCGCGAGAACCTAAGCGAGGGCAAAAAATGAAGCTCATTATCGGCAAGCCAGACGAGACTGAGGTGGTGCTGGCAGAGCAGGTGAACGGGGCTTGGAAGCCCAATCCCAATATCGCTTCCGAAATGACTACGTTCCTGCAGGGCGCCGACCCGGAGCAATTCGAAATGTGGGTTGAGGAGCCCGAGTAATCACAAGACTCTTCCGCGCTTACTGAAGGCCGCTGCCCCCACATGGCTTAACGTGTGGAGGCGGCGGCCGTTCGTAGGGTGTCTCCGCGAGCCGCCAAACGGCGGTGCGCTTGATCTCGGCATCTTCCAGGTCACGCGTCACGGGCACGGCGTATTCGGCAAGCCGTTCGAACCGATCGCCTGGAAAATAGCTGCGGCGTGGGTCACCAACGAGGACCAGCGCCGGGCGGGTGCGTGCCGCCTCGAGGTAGGCGAGGACGCGCGCGGCGAGGCCTCTTTCATAGAAAAGATCTCCGACCAGCACCACGTCCGCGTCCGGGGCAGCATCACCCAAGAGATCGCGCGCGCAAGCGGTGAGGGTGACCGCGTTGGCCTCGGCATTGAGCTCGATGGCTCGGATGGCAAAGGCGTCGATGTCGGCGGCAAGCACACTCTTGGCGCCTGCCTTGGCCGCGGCGATGCCGGCGAGGCCCGAGCCGGCGCCGAGGTCGAGGACCCGGCGCCCGGTGATCAGGTGTTGATGATCGAGGATATAGCGCGCCAGCGCCTGCCCTCCCGCCCAGGCGAAGGCCCAATAGGGCGGCGGGATATTGTTGGCCGCCAGCTCCTCCTCGCTCTTTTGCCAGATCGGCAGGGAGCCCTCGGCAAGGTGGAGCGTGATTTCCGGGACCAGCGGCACGGGCAGCAGCTTGGTGTTGGCAACAATGAACGCGCGGCTCGGCATAGCCGAGAGCAGCACGGGACGGCAGGCTTGGGCAAGGTCAGGGTCGGGGCCAGCCCTAAAATTAGGTTCGGCGTCGTTGTGCGGATCGGCCCGGCTCATTATCCTTTTGCCTTCGCCTGTCGAGCTCAAGGAGCGCATCCATGATCATCGGGCTGTCGCCATCCGCGTTCACGACGCTACATGTGATCGTGAGCCTGATCGCAATCGCGGCAGGCTTTATCGTTCTCCTCGGTATGTTAGGCGCGCGCCGGCTTCCCGGCACGACCGCCATTTTTCTCGCCACGACGGTTTTGACCAGCGTGACCGGCTTGCTATTTCCGTATTCGAGGCTGCTGCCGTCGCACGTCTTTGCGATCCTCTCGCTCGTCGTGCTCGCCCTTGCAGTATTGGCTCTCTACGTTTTTCGCCTCGAGGGCTCGTGGCGGTGGGTCTACATCGTCTCTGCGCTGATTGCGCTTTATCTTAATGTGTTCGTCGCGGTGGTACAGGCCTTTCAGAAGGTATCTTTCCTGCAGCCACTGTCGCCGACGCAGTCCGAGCCGCCATTCCTCATCGCGGAACTGGCGATCCTTGTCCTGTTGGTCCTGCTCGGCGCCGTGGCATTGAGAAAGTTTTATCCCGACGCAGCCGCTGGCACACCCACGGTAGCCACGGGCGCATCGGCCTCGGGCCCATCGTGATTGGCTGCTGATGGTCAAGGTCAGACTTGAGTCCGTCGAGGGCTTCGAACGCGACGTCAAGCTGCGGCTGCCGTTCCGTTTCGGTGTCATCACCGTGACGGAGGTGACCCAGGCGGTCATCCGCGCCACCGTCGCCCTTGAGGATGGACGGCAAAGTATGGGCATTGCGGCCGAGAGCTTGGCGGCCAAATGGTTCGACAAAAATCCAGCTTTTAGCGATCAGCAAAATTTGGCGCAGTTGCGCCAATCGCTCGCCCTCGCCATCCACCACTACCGCGGCCAAGGCTGGAGCACGCCCTTCGGGCTCTATAGCGGCTGCTACACTGAGCAGCTCGCGCGCGGCGCCGAGCTCGGCCTGGTGCCGCTGGCGGCCTGCTATGGGCCCGCCCTCCTCGATCGCGCTATCCTCGATGCGCTGGGCCGCCTCAGCGGCCTGTCCTTCGCCGCCATGCTCCGGCGCAATCTGCCGGGAATTGCCGCAACCGAGCTCACGCCCGAGCTCGCCGGCTTCGATCTGGCGGCCTTTTTGGCGGGGCTCGAGCCGCGGCCGAGTATCGCGATCCGCCACACCGTGGGCCTGCTCGATCCCATTGTCGCTGGCGATCAAACTGCGAGCGAGCGCGTCGGCGATGGCCTGCCGGAGACCCTGCAGGATGTGGCGCGGCGTTACCGCGGCGCCTACTACAAGCTCAAGGTGGAGGGCGACCTTGCCGCCGATCTGGAGCGGTTGCGGCGGATTGCCGAGGTGCTCGATCGGGAGATCGGTCGGTACCAGGCAACGCTCGACGGCAATGAACAGTACGACGATATCGACGGTATCGCCGAGCTTTGGCGGCGCATGTGTGCCACCCCGGCGCTCGAGCGCCTGGTCGCCTCGACCTTGTTTATCGAGCAGCCCATCAAACGCGCAGCCGCGCTGGCCCGGCCGGTTGTCGCGTTGGCGCACCACAAAGCCCTCATCATCGATGAGTCCGACGGCGAGTTGTCGTCCTTTCCCACGGCCCGGCGCCTCGGCTATTCCGGGGTCTCCAGCAAGAGCTGCAAGGGTCTCTACAAATCGGTCCTTAACGCTGCGCGCATCGCCAAATGGAATGCCGAAGCCGGTGCGGCTCGTTACTTCATGACGGCGGAAGACCTCACTACGCTTGCCGGTGTCAGCGTCCAACAGGATCTGGCCCTCGTCTCCCTGTTGGGGCTCGAGCACGTCGAGCGCAACGGTCATCACTTCGTCGATGGTATGTCGTTTGCGCCGCCTCGCGAGCAGGACGATTTTGCCCGCGCACACCCCGATCTTTACGAGCAACGCGATGGCGTGACGCGGCTTGCCATTGAGGCCGGACGATTGCGCCTGGCATCGCTCGATTGCGCGGGCTTCGCGGTCGCGGCACCGATGGATTTCTCTTGCCTGCGGGCGATGCCGGCTGAGACCCTCTCGCCGCTCGTGCCCGCCCATCCCGAGAGAGCATGATGGTCTTTTCTGCCGCGCAGCCCCTGCCCGCAGGGTTCCAATCCGTGGTCGAGCTCGAGAACTTCCTGAGCGAGCCGCCACCGGAAGTGATCGGCGATCTCGCGCGCGTGCGAGGCGACATTCTCGTGCTCGGCGTTGCTGGGAAGATGGGTCCGACGCTGGCGCGCATGGCAAAACGCGCGGCCCCGGGCAAGCGGGTGGTCGGGGTCGCCCGCTTCTCCGACCCCGCCGTGCGAGCCGGACTTGCAGCGGCCGGCATCGAGACCATTGCCTGTGATCTCATGGACCGTGGCGCGCTGAGCCAGCTGCCACGGCTCCCCAATGTCGTCTACATGGCCGCCATGAAGTTTGGCGCGAGCGGCAATCCAGCCTTGACCTGGGCGATGAACGTGCACGTTCCCGCGCTGGTGGCCGAAACGTTCCAATCCTCCCGCATCGTCGCCTTCTCCACCGGCTGTGTCTATCCATTCGTGCCCGTCGACGGCGGTGGCGCGACGGAGGCGACGCCGGCCGTGCCTCCCCCGGGGGACTACGCCAATTCCTGCGTCGGCCGCGAGCGCATGTTCGAATTTTTTTCTGCAGGGCTTGGCACCCCGGGACGCTTGATCCGGCTCAACTATGCCATCGACATGCGCTACGGCGTGTTGCACGACATCGCGGTCAAGGTGCGCGACGGTGTGCCCATCGATCTCAGCATGGGCCATGTCAACGTTATCTGGCAGGGGGACGCCAACGCGGTGGCGCTGCGCTGTCTGGCGCGCGTCACCAATCCCACCAGTCCCATCAATGTGACGGGGCCTGAGACCTTGCGGGTGCGTCAGCTGGCCGAGGCCCTCGGCCGGCGCTTGCAGCGCGAGCCGCGTTTCAGCGGCACGGAAGCGCGCACGGGATGGCTCAACAACGCCGGACGCATGCTGGCCGAGTTTGGACCGCCGCGCGTGCCCATCGAGGCCATGCTGGAGTGGATAGCCGACTGGCTCGCGCGCGGCATGGTCAGTCACGGCAAGCCAACGCACTATGAGGTGCGCGATGGCCACTTTTGAAAAGGCTGGGCTGCCAAGCATCGTCGCGCTGCAGGCGGCCGACGCCGCGGCCCTTTGCCCGCTTTCCCTTGAGGCCGGCTGGAACCAGGTCGCGGAGGACTGGCGGCTGATGCTGACGTTGGGTGAGGGCTTTGGTGCGCGAGCGCGGGATGGGCGCTGGATCGGCAGCGCGCTGACCCTGCCACTGGGGCCAAGGCTCGCCTGGATCAGCATGGTGTTGGTAACGAAACCGGCGCGCGGTCAAGGTCTTGGCAGCGCCCTGTTGTCGGCTTCGCTTGCCGCCGCCGAAGCCAGCGGCCGCGCGGCGGGGCTCGATGCCACCGAGTTCGGGCGCCCGATCTATCTGCCCCTGGGCTTCCGCGACGTCTTTGGCCTGGCACGCTGGCAGCTGGACGCCCCGCCGCCAAACGCCATCGCCCCGCCGCCTGGTATCCGCGTGCGTGCCGCCAACGGCGACGACCTTGCCGCCATCCTCGTATACGACCCGCCGCGCAGCGGTTTTTGCCGCCCGGCGATTCTTGCCGACCTGTTGTCCCGCTCGGCTCACTTTGCGCACGTCGCCCACGCGGCCGACGGGGCCTTGGCGGGCTTTCTACTTGGCCGTGATGGCCATCGTCACTGGCACATCGGCCCCATTGTTGCAGACGCTGAAGCCACGGCGCTCGCCTTGCTGAGCGGCGCCGCCGCCCAACTGGGGCGACCCTTGATTGTCGATGTTCCCGAGCAGCATGGCCGCATGCGAGACTGGCTGTTGGCGCAGGGCGCAACCGCCCCCCGCCGTTTCAGCCGCATGCTGCGCGGCATGACGGGCGCGAGCAACGCGCCGGACGCTGTGTTCGCGCTGGTGGGGCCCGAGCTCGGCTAGCCGAGCCGAACAAGGATCCTTTGCCATGGCGTCCTGGACAGAGCTGCCCGCCGATGTTCTCGCCCTTCTGCGGCGCGGCACCGTGCTGCCCGCGCATCCGTTGGCGCTCGATGCGGATCGACAGCTCGATAGCGTGTCGCAGCGGGCGCTAGCGCGCTACTACATCGATGCGGGTGCCGGCGGGCTCGCGGTGGGTGTGCATGCCACCCAATTCACCATCCGGGAGGCGGGCCTCTATCGTCCGGTCCTCGAGCTGGCCGCCGAGACGGCGCAAAGCTGGACGCGCCGGCCACTGCTGTTGATCGCCGGGGTGATCGGCAGCACGGCGCAGGCGCTCGCCGAGGCGCGGCTTGCCCGCGCGCTCGGTTATCACGCGGTTCTGTTGGGTCTGTCTCAGCTGCGCGGCGCCAGCGAGGACGAGCTGATCGAGCATTGCCGTCGCATTGCCGGCGAAGTGCCCGTGATCGGCTTTTATTTACAAACCGCCGTCGGCGGCATTGCCCTGTCGCGCACCTTTTGGGCGCGCTTTGCCTCGATCGACAACGTGATTGCCATCAAGGTGGCGCCGTTCGACCGCTACAAGACGCTTGATGTCGCCTTTGGCGTGGTGGCCGCGGGGGCTCAGGATCGCATTACGCTTTATACCGGCAATGATGACCATATCGTTGCCGATCTCGTCACGCCCATGCGCATCCGCAGCCCGACGCGCGAGGTGCTGTTGCGCTTCAAAGGCGGGCTGCTCGGGCACTGGAGCGTCTGGACCAAGCCTGCCGTCGCGCTCTTGGAACGCGCGCATGCCGCGGCCGGCTCCGGCGCGGTGCCGGACGACCTGCTCGCCCTCGATGCCATGGTCACCGATTGCAACAGCGTGATTTTCGACGTGGCCAACGGCTTTGCCGGTTGTATCGCCGGCTGCCACGAGGTGCTGCGACGTCAGGGCTTGATGCGAACCCATCATTGCCTCGACCCGAATGAGGGCCTCAGTCCGGGACAGGCCGCAGGCATCGATCGGATTACCGCGGCCTATCCGGAGCTTAATGACAACGCCTTCGTCAGCGCCAATCTCGCACGCTGGCGCCGCTGAGGCGCTACTCGCGCCGCTCGGTGCGGAAGGTTTTGGACACCACGCGCCAGCCCTGCGCCAACTTCAGCAGCGTCAGGTAATCCGTGAAGTAGCGCGGATGGATCGAGCACTCGAGCTTGACGAAGGCGGTCTCGGGTCCGGAAAAGTCGATGGAAACGATGCGGTCGGCGCGCTTGAGGCCGCGGGCCTTGGCAGAGGCACGGCTCTCCACCAGCTTGAACCAATCGGCGCGCGGCAGGTCGCTGACCCCGCCCTCCTCGAGACTGTAGAGGTGGCTCACCTCGTGGAAGGCCTTGGCCAACTTGGCCGTATCGCCCTCATAAAGCCCGTCGAGATAGGTCCACACCACACGCTCAACCGCTTCGACGTCACCGCCCATGGCCACTCCTCCACGCGTTCTAATGGCCCGGAGGATAACCGCTTTCGCCGCGCTTGGGGACAGTCGTTAACCATTTGTTTACGATCGGCGGTCCAACGTTCCAGCTCGGGCGCCTGGGGGGCAAACCAGGGGTCTTAAACCATGCTTGAAAAAATCGCCTGGGGGGTTTCCAAGGTCGCGTTCGCTGCCGCGCAAGACCGGTGTCTTCCCCACTGGCTGGGTGGGGCCTTGCGGCGGTGGGGGACACTGTGGTTCTGGCTGGCGCGCTTTTTCGAGGGCCGCGCGCTCGCCGCCGTCTGTGAGGGTCGGCCCAAGCGTGCCAGGCTCAATGGAGTAATGGCGCGGCTAGCAAGCCTCGCTCGGCGCGGGCTTGGCCAGATCGGGTGGCCCGCCCCGCACGGGGCGCCGGACGTATTGCCGCTCGTGCAGGCCTGGTCGCTACCGAACCTGCCGGCCTTGCAAAAGTTGGGGCTGGGTCCAGTCTGGGCCGTGCGCTGCCCCTTCTGCCGCGACTTCCACACGCATCTCCCCGGTGAAGGCAAGCGCCAGGCGGCCTGCTCGCTGGACGCGATCCCGGCGGCCTACGCGCTTGGGTACGCGGGAGATTTGCCCCGCGTGCTGCACGACGCCTTTCGCCTGAGCGTCGGCCAGGCCTGGCCGAAAGTGCTGCTGGAGTGGCACGATGGCGCGGCCTCGCTGCAGGCGGCTTGAGGCTTTGTCAGCCGCGCCCGCCGGCGTTAGGGTCGGCGGGCGTGCCACACGCGGGGGTCGCCATGCTTGCAGCCGTGCCGTACTGGTGGGGGGCCGCCGTGCCCCCACGCCTGCCGAAGCGCACGCCGCAGCGCCGCTGCGATGTCCTGATTGTAGGCGCCGGCTATACCGGGCTCAGCGCCGGTCTCACCTTGGCGCGGGCTGGCCGCTCGGTGCAAATCTTCGATCGTCAGCGCCCCGGCGAAGGTGCCTCGACCCGTAACGGCGGCATTGCTAGCGGCAACCTGCGGCCGAGCTATCGGCAAATGCGGCGCAAATTCGGAAAAGCTCGCGCGCTTGCGCTCGCGGCCGAGGCCAAGGCGGCGCGCGAAGATCTGGCTGCCTTCATCGCCCGCGAGAAGATTGCCTGCGACTTTGAGCTGACAGGCCGCTTTACCGGCGCGGCCACCGCCGCCGACTATGAAAGCCTGGCGCGTGAGGCCGAGCACCTGCGCAACGACCTGCGCATCGAAGCCTACGCGGTGCCCAGGGACGAGCAAATGCGCGTGCTGGGCACGGAATTTTATCACGGCGGCCTGTTGCGCAACGACATCGGCGGGCTGCATCCCGCCAAGTTCTTTGTCGGCCTGCTGGCGGCCGCTCAGGCTGCTGGGGCAACAGTGCATGGGGAAACCGCTGTGCTCGGCTTGCTGCCCAAGGCGGGCGGGTTTGCGGTCAAGACGGCAGCGGGGCCGGTCGAGGCCGACCACGTCATCGTTGCCACCAATGGTTATACGGACAGCGTCGACCCCTGGCTCAGGCGTCGGCTGGTGCCCGTGCGCAGCCGCATCATTGCCACGGCGCCGCTCTCCAACAACCTGATGGCGGACTTGATGCCGAAGCGGGTCATGTGTGCCGAGACGCGCAAACTTCACTACTACTATCGGCCTGCGCCAGACGGAACGCGCATTCTGTTCGGCGGCCGCGACGGCAGCATCGTCGGCGACCCCGCCTGGCCGACGCAGCATTTGCAGCGTGCGCTGACCGACATCTTTCCCGTGCTCGACGGCGTACCCATCACGCACGGCTGGTGGGGGAATGTCGCCATGAACCGCGACATGATCCCGCGCATTTTTTCTCGCGACGGCCTACGCTATGCGGTCGGCTACTGCGGCTCGGGGGTGGTGTGGGCGCGTTGGGCGGGGCAAAAGGCGGCCTGGCAGATCCTCGGGGATGAGCGCGCCCAATCGGCCTTGGATTTCCGGCCGCCGCCGGCAATTCCGCTCTTTAACGGCACGGCCTGGTTCCTGCCCGCGGTCTATGCCTGGCTCGGCCTGCAAGACAAGTGGCGCCGTCCCACGGCTCGCGCCGAAGCCGAGACGCACCACGGCCCCTGAGCGCGCAAGGGCACGAGGCACCATGCTGCCAATGGGCGCGACCTAAGGCGGGCTCAGCCTCGCGCGGCCCTGCGCGACAGGCTTCGCCCGCGAGACGGCTGCAGGCCGGCCGTGGCGGTCGCGGCCAGGCCTAACGCCCTGCGCCGAGCGCAGCGCTCAGCCAGCCGGGGCGCGAGCTTGCGGGGCGCTTGCGCGGGCGGTGAAGTTCGCATCGTCGAGGACGAGCTCCTGGCGCCTGCTCGGCGGGCCTTGCTCGAGGTAGCGAGAGAATGCGCCGCAAGCGTGGAGGGTGTGACTGCCGCCTCAGGAGTTTGGGCCTCGATCCATCGATACCGGTTGCCAGCGTTTGAGGCTCGTGGCCGGCAGGACGCTGGGATTGACGCAGGACATGGGCCAGCGACCCGACAGCACCAGCGCGAGCTCTTGGCCGACACGGCGCTTGCGCGCCGGATCGAAGCGGGCGGAGGCCGAAGCGTTGTGCGGGGCCAAAATGATGTGCGGCATTTTCAAAAGGGGATTGTCTGGCTTCGGCGGTTCCACCGCCAGCACGTCGAGACCAGCGCCGGCAATCCATTTCTCCTGCAGGGCCTTGATCAGGGCCGGCTCATCCACCGTGCCACCGCGCCCGGTGTTGATAAAAATGGCCGTGGGTTTCATTTGCCGGAAGTGCTTTTCCTTGAGAAAGCCCACGGCTTCGGGCGTCGCCGGCAAATGCATGGAGATAAAGTCGGATTGCTTGAGCAAGTCCGCGAGGCCGGTGGGCTCGACGCCCGAGGCAGCGATCTTCAACTCGTCGAGGAAAGGATCAAAGGCCAGGAGCCGCAAACCGAACGGCTTGGCACGCTCGGCTACGGCGCGGGCGACGCGGCCGAAGGCGATGAAGCCCAGCGTCTGCCCTAACAGCCGCGGGACTTGCAGGAGCTGCGGGCGACCCTCGCTCCAGCGCCCCTCGCGCACCATGCGATCCTGCTCGATTGCCCGGCGGTGTGTGGCGAGGAGCAGCATCATGGCATGGTCGGCCACTTCCTCGATGAAAGTGTCCGGGCAGTTGGTGACGGGAATACCCCTATCGGTGGCCGCGGCCACATCGACGTAGTCAACCCCGACCGTTCCCAGCGCGATCACCCGCGCCTTGTCGAGCGCCTCGATCATGCGCCGGTTGAACTTCATGCCCTTGGCATAAATGGCATCCGCACCCCTTGCCGCGGCAATAAACCCGTCTTCTGTGGTGGGACACTCGACGATCTCGGCGTCGAGGTTCTCGAGGGCCTCCAACTCGAAGCTATAGCCACCGCCGCTATTGCTGAAGGAGGCGCCGGCGGGTGTGACGATGCGGAACTTGGGCATGGGAAGCCTTTCCTTCGGTGCGGTGGCAAGACGAGCGGGCGTTGCGAGGCTCAAGGGTTGCACGCGGGTTCGCGCCAGGTTTTTAGATCACGAATTGAGGCAGAAAAACAGAGACCCTCGACGCGGGGGCCTTCCTGGCCCTACGCTAGGTCGCCGCACACCCCAAGTTCGGACGCGCGAGCCCTGTTGGAGGAACCATGAAGACCCCGGATGCCATTGCCGAGATCCTGAAGCGCGAACAGGTCGAATGGGTGATCGGCTATCCGGTCAACCACATTTTGGAGCGCGCCGCCGCCGCCGGCATCCGCCCCATCATCGTGCGCCAAGAACGGACGGGCCTGCACATGGCCGATGCCATCTCGCGCGTTACCAGTGGCCGCAAGCTCGGCGTGTTCTGCATGCAGCACGGACCGGGGAGCGAGAACGCCTACGGCGGCGTGGCCCAGGCCTATAGCGAATCGATCCCCATTCTCGTCATGCCCATGGGCTATGCTCGACACTTGGCGCATGTCAGCCGGAACTACAATTCCAGCATCAGCATGCGCAATATCACCAAATCCGCCGAACCGGTCACCGCGGCCAAGGATCTGCCGGGCATTTTCCGCCGTGCATTCACCCAGCTCAAGGCGGGGCGCGGCGGTCCCGTGCTGGTCGAGGTGCCGGTCGACGTGTTCGCCGAAGAGATCGACAGCATCGATCACGTGCCGGGTCCCCGGCTTCGCTCGGGTCCGGATCTTGAGGCCGTGCGTCAGGCCGCGGCCATGCTCCTCAAGGCCAAACGACCGGTGCTCTACGCAGGGCAGGGCGTGCACTGGGCCGAGGCCTGGGATGAACTGAAGACGCTGGCCGAGCTCTTGGCCATTCCCGTCTGCACCAGCCTCGAGGGCAAGAGCGCCTTTCCCGAGACGCACCCGCTCGCGCTCGGCTCGGGTGGGCTCGCCATACCGGGCTCGGTGCATCACTTCCTCAAGGAAGCGGACGTCATTTTCGGCATCGGTTGCAGCTTCGGGCAAACCAACTTCGGCGTGGCCATGCCCAAGGGCAAGACCATCATTCACGCCACGCTCGATGCCGCGGACATCAACCTCAACGTGCCCTGTGCCTTGGGCATCCTGGGCGATGCCAAACTGGTGTTGGCCGCCATCCTTGATGAGGTGCGCCGCAGCCAGAAGAGCCCACGCGAGTCCGGCAAGGTGGCCGCGGAAATCCGCGAGGTGCACGATGCCTGGCTCGCCAAATGGCTGCCAAAGCTCACCGAGGACGGCACCCCGCTCAATCCCTATCGCGTCTTGTGGGACCTGCAGAAGACCGTCGATGTCGCCAATACCATCATCACGCATGATGCGGGCAGCCCGCGTGACCAGCTCTCGCCCTTCTGGCGACCCACCACGCCGCTCTCCTATCTGGGCTGGGGTAAGACCACGCAGCTCGGCTACGGTCTCGGCCTCGCCATGGGTGCCAAGCTCGCCAAACCGGACAAGCTTTGCGTCAACGTCTGGGGCGATGCGGCGATCGGTTTTACCGGCATGGATTTCGAGACGGCGGTGCGCGAGCGCATTCCAATCCTCTCTATCCTGCTCAATAATTTCTCCATGGCGATCGAGCTCAAGGTGATGCCGATCTCGACGGAGAAGTATCGTGCAACCGACATTTCCGGCGACTACGCGGCGATGGCACGGGCCTTCGGCGGCTACGGCGAGCGGGTGGAGAAACCCGCCGACATCGTACCGGCGATCAAGCGCGGCATCGCCGCGACCGAGCGGGGTCAGCCGGCGCTGCTGGAGTTCATCACCAGCAAGGAAGTCAACGTTTCCAGGTTCTGAGCCTCGCCCATGCTGCAGCGGCCGACCTTTCGCCACGGTTGCCTTTGTCCTTAGGCGGCCCGGCCATGGCAATGCCTGACAGCACGCCCGTGCGTCGTCGCGGCAGCCTTGAGCGGCCGCAGGGGCGCATCGCTTACGAAGTGACCGGCGCGGGTCGGCCCATCGTGTTTGCGCATGGCCTCGGCGGCAATCATGCCTCCTGGTGGCAACAGGTCGCCTACTTCGCCCCGAGCTATACCTGTGTGACCTTTGCCCACCGCGGTTTTTACCCCTCCTCTGCGATCGCCGGGGGGCCCGATCCCAACGCCTATGCCGAGGACCTCGCCGCCCTCATCGATCATCTCGGCCTGGGCGAGGTGTGCCTCGTTGCCCAATCGATGGGGGGCTGGACGGCCATCGAATATGCTTTGCGGCCAGAGGCCAGGCTCGCCGCCCTTGTGCTCGCCGCCAGCACGGGAACGATCGACCCGGCCCGCTTGTGGCGACAGCCGCACGAGCGCGATCGCCTCGCGCGTTGGCAGGCGGACAGCAACGCAACCGGTCGCGAGCTTTGGCGGCGCGGCATCCATATTGCCTGCGGCGCGCGCATGGCGCGCGAGCAGCCAGCGCTGCATCTTATCTATCGCCACATCGATGAGATAAATGCGCCGATCGACAAAGAAGCCTTGCGCGCCCGGCTGCTGGCGGCGCGCACCCGCGCCCCTGCCGACCTCGCGGCCATCGCCTGCCCAACGCTATTGATTTCAGGCGCTGAGGATATCGTCATGCCGCCCTTTGCCGCCGATGCCATGGCGGCCGCGCTGCCGCGCGCCGAGGTGGCCCATATTGCCGAGGCCGGGCATTCCGCTTATTTCGAGCGGGCGCAGGTTTTCAACGCAACGGTTGCGGATTTCCTCGCACGCTGCGGCTGGCCATCCCTTGAGCGTGAACCTTGCTTGGAGAGTAACGCATGAAAGCTGCCGTGCTGGGCGAAAGCGGGCTCGAAATCCGCGAGGTGGCAAAGCCGGTTCCGGGTCCCTCCCAGGTACTGGTGAAGGTGCGTGCGGCCGGCCTCAATCGGGCCGACCTGATCATGGCTTCCGGACAACGCCACGGCAGCGCCGGGGGCGTGGGCAGCGTGCTCGGGCTCGAGTTTGCCGGCGAGGTCGAGGCCGTCGGCAGCGAGGTCAACACCGTGCGACCGGGTGAGCGCGTGATGTGCTCCGGCAATGGCGGCTATGCCGAATACGCCGTTGCGGACTGGGGCCGCGTCTCGACCATTCCCGCCAACAACATGGGCTACGAGGCAGCCGCGACGCTGCCGGTGGCGCTACAGACCATGCACGATGCCGTCGTGACGAACGGCCGCCTCAAAGCCGGTGAAACCGTGCTGATCCAGGGCGCCAGCTCGGGTGTGGGCCTGATGGGCCTGCAGATCGCCAAGCTCAAGGGAGCCCGCCTTGTCATCGGCACCTCCACCAACGCGGCGCGACGCGCGCGGCTGCACGAGTTCGGCGCCGATCTGGCGGTCGATACCACCGAAGCCGATTGGTCGGCCCGCGTGCTAGAGGCCACTGGCGGCAAGGGCGTCGATCTGATCGTCGATCAAGTCTCCGCCAGCGTCGCCAACGAGAACCTGAAGGCCACCGCCATCCTCGGGCGCATCGTCAATGTCGGCCGGCTCGGTGGCTTCAAGGGTGAATTTGACTTCGATCTGCACGCCCTGCGTCGGATTGACTACATCGGCGTCACCTTTCGTACGCGCACGCCGGAGGAGGTGCGCGAGATCGTGCGGCGCATGCGCGCCGATTTGTGGGGTGAGATCGAGGCCGGCCGGTTGCGGCTGCCGATCGATCGCACCTTCTCGCTCGATGAGGCTAAGGCGGCGCTGGCGCACATGCGGGCCAACGCCCACTTCGGCAAGATCGTGCTGACGGTGTGACCGCACCGGCGTATGCTGATCCCTCGACGCATCCAGAAAAAAGGCGCATTTGCTAATGGTCCAAGAGCGCACAGGCCCGCTGTCCCGCTTCAAGGTAATCGATCTGACGCGGGCCCGCGCCGGGCCGACCGCGGCGCGGCACTTCGCGGATTGGGGTGCTGACGTCATTAAGGTCGAGATGCCGCTCGAGTCGGATGAAGATGGCCTCGGCGGCTCGCGGCATGGTCCGGATTTTTTTAATCTGCATCGCAACAAGCGCAGCCTCGCGCTCAATCTCAAGACGCCTGAGGGCGTCGCAATCCTCAAAAAGCTGGCGGCTGACGCTGACGTGCTGATCGAGAACTATCGACCGGACGTCAAGAAGCGGCTGGGTATCGACTATGAGACCTTGCGCGCGCTGAACCCGCGGCTCGTCTACGTCAGTCTGTCCGGCTTCGGCCAGACCGGCCCCTACGCCAATCGGCCCGGCTTCGATCAAGTCGCCCAGGGCATGGGCGGCCTGATGTCCATCACCGGACTGCCGGGTCAGGGTCCGGTGCGGGTCGGCATTCCGATCGCCGATCTTTCCAGCGGCAACTATGCGGCGATGGGCGCCCTCGTTGCCTTGCTGGAGCGGGAGGTCTCTGGCGAGGGGCAGTGGGTCAAGACCTCGCTGCTGCAAGCGCAGATCTCCATGCTGGATTTTCAGGCGGCGCGCTGGACCGTGGCGCGCGACGTGCCCAAGCAAGCGGGCAACGATCATCCCACCTCGATCCCGACCGGCGTGTTTCCGACCAGCGACGGACACATCAATATTGCCGCCTCGGGTCAGCATATTTTTGCCCGCATGTGCAAGGCCATGGCTGCCGAGCGGCTGCTCGAGGATCCCGACTTCGCCACCGGCGAGAAGCGCTCGCAACATCGTGCGCGCCTCAATGCCGAAATCGGTAGCTTCACGAAGAAATACACGAGCTTGGACCTGGTGGAGCGCTTGAACGCGGCGGGCGTCCCGTCCGGGCCCATCTACGACATCGGCCAGATGTTCGCCGATCCCCAGGTTAAGCACGTCGGTATGGCCGTGCCGATGCCACATCCCACGCGCAAGGACGCCGCCGTCGTCAATCAAGCCGTGGAGCTGTCGCGCACGCCCGCGGCCATCAATCGGCCCACCCCGGGGCTCGGTGAGCACAGCGAGGAGATTTTGGCGGGGCTGGGCTACAGCAGCAACGACATTGCAGCGCTGCGCAGCAAAAAGGTCATTTAGGACGAAGGTGGCGCATTAATCCGGAGGCAACACTCGTGGATACCGGCACAGCGAAGATGATCGGCCGCGTCGAAGACGGCATCGGCTGGATGATTTTCAACCAACCCGAAAAGCACAATGCCGTGTCCTACGAGATGTGGCTGGCGGTGCCCAAGATCATCGCCGCCTATGAAGCGGACCCCGCGGTGCGCGTCATCGTGCTGGCGGGCGCCGGCGAGCGCGCCTTTGTGTCCGGAGCAGACATTTCCGAGTTCGAGAACAAGCGCGGCAGTGCCGATGCGGTCAAAGTCTATGACGAAGCGGGCGAGGCGGCGCACACGGCCATCGTGCGGGCGAGCAAACCGACGCTCACCATGATCCGCGGCATTTGCATCGGCGGCGGCCTCGGCATCGCGCTGACCACGGACATCCGCATCTGCTCCGCCGATTCGGTGTTTGCGGTGCCGGCCGCGCGGCTGGGGCTCGGCTACCGCTATGCGGGCATCAAGCGGCTCGTCGATGTGGTGGGGCCCGCCTTTGCCAAGGAGATCTTTTACTCGGCGGGCAAGTTCAGCGCCGAGGATGCGCGCATCATGGGGCTGGTGAACCGGGTGGTGCCGCCCGCCGAGCTTGAGAGCTATGTGGCGAAGTTTGCCTCCACCATCGGCGCCAACGCGCCGCTCACCATCAAGGCGGCCAAGATGGCGATCAACGCGGCTGTCGAGGACGCGGAGCGGCGGCGCATGAGCGAAATCGACGCCGCCATCAAAGCCTGCTTTGCCAGCGAGGACTATATCGAGGGCCGCCGCGCCTTCATGGAAAAGCGCAAACCCGCCTTCAAGGGGCGCTGACGCCGCGCCCGCCGCTGCGACCGCGTGGAGCTTTGGCTCTCGAACGTGCGGCTCAAGCGCTGCCGATCAGGATGCCGGCGGCGAACACGATCAGGCCTCCGACTACGACCTCGAAGGCGGCCCGCAGGAATTTCGTGTCCATGTAGTGCGACCGCACCCAGGCGATCACCCAGAGTTCGACCAGCACCACGCAAATGGCGATGCTGGTGGCCAGGGCAAAATCCGCGATGAGATAGGGCAAGGTGTGGCCGATGCCGCCCAGCGCCGTCATCGCCCCGGTAATGGCACCCCTAAGCAGCGGTGGACCGCGGCCGGTCAGCTCGCCATCATCGGAGAGGGCTTCGGCAAAGCCCATGGAAATGCCCGCCCCGACCGAAGCGGCAAGGCCGACCAGGAAGGTTTCCCAGGTATTGTGGGTGGCGAAGGCGGCGGCAAACAGCGGCGCCAGCGTCGAGACCGACCCATCCATCAAACCGGCGAGCCCGGGCTGCACCACCTGCAGGACAAAGGCGCGCTGGCGCGCGGCCTCCTCGGTGGCTTTGGCCCCGCCCGTCAACAGCTCCTGGGAGAGTTTCTGGGCGCGGTCGATGTGTTCGCGCTCGGCGGCGGCCAGATCGCCCAACAGCTTGCGGATGCCCGCGTCGGTGCTGCGCGCCAGCGCGCGCTCATAGAAGCGGCGGGTCTCCAATTCGATCACCTCCGCCTGCTTGCGCACCTTGTCGGGGCCAAGCGGCCGCACGATCCAAAGCGGCTCATGCCTGAGGAAGCCCTTAACGTCGTGCCGGCGCACGAGCGGGATGTGTTCGCCGAATTTCTCCCGGTAGAGCTCGATCAGCTGGCGCCGGTGCTCATTCTCCTCTTCCGCCATCTCCTGAAACAGCTGGGCGGACGCGGGATAGTCTTGGCGTAGCCCCTCGGCATAGTCGGCATAGATGCGCGCGTGTTCTTCCTCGAGCGAAATGGCGAGCGCGAGCAGCTCCTGCTCCGTCAGGCTGTCCATGTGCCGCATGCCAATACCCATCCTTCGAGCCTTTTGATTTTAGAATAATTCTAAATAAGGGCGC
>Ga0075433_10000515_pt1 | contig 25221 bp, 13 predicted proteins | sample RhiMethybrSRZTD2_FD_75299 | JGI IMG/M metagenome (GOLD analysis project Ga0075433, IMG submission 75299) | Populus rhizosphere microbial communities from Tennessee, USA - Rhizosphere MetaG P. TD hybrid SRZTD2 | ecosystem: Host-associated > Plants > Roots > Rhizosphere > Soil | place: USA... | reverse complement strand
CAATGGCATTCCGCTGAAGGGCTTGACCCTCGGTCAAGGGATGTTCATCGGGCCCGACGGCTCGGCGACGGGCCAGTTCCAGGCCGTGCTCCTGGGTACGTCACCCCTCGGGACAGCACAGAACATCACCGTCGAAGGCGAAGTCAGCAGCGGGTCCGTCGCAGCGGACGGGAGCGCCACCTTCAGCGGCACCGCCTCGGTGGACATGGGCGATGGCACGCCAGCTCTGCCGGGGGTGCCCTTCACCGTCACGGTCTCGGCGGGAAGTCTCGGGTTGATCCTCAACGCCGTGGCGTTGCCCACTGCGACGGTCAGTTCGGGGAGCATTACCGTCAAGTAGTTCGGTCCCGTTCAGCGTGGGCACCGTGGCGCCGCAGCTCTCCGTCGCCGGCGCGTCCGCGAGAACATCGAAGCCGGCGCGGACCACTTAGGCCAGATCGCGCCGGGGAATCGTGGCCGATATCGTGGCGCTGGATGCGGATCCGCGTGACGACGCCACGGCATATCAGAACGTCAGGTTCGTCATCTCCCGCCGTGAAGTCGTGGTAACGCGTCCCTAGTCCTCACCCCTACTTTCCACTGCTGCGTCCGCTGCGTCTGGGCGTCTACTTGGCGTCAGACGCCTAGGTTTCTATCTTCCCTCTCCCGTTGGGCCAGGTAGCTCAGTTGGTAGAGCAGCGGACTGAAAAGACGAGGGAGCCTGTGCGGCTCCCTCGTTTTGTTCTACACCATCGGCATGAGGCCACGTAATATGACCACATTGGCAGGCACTGACCGGCAAACATTGTGGCAAAGCAGAATCGAGGGACACAGGGATTTTCAGTTCGTCCCGCGGTGTTCTTCGTTCCGGGACCATCGGCCAACATTAGACATTAGACGTTACTGCATCAGCACTTCGGCCGCCGCGCTCGGCGGCCGTTGTGTTGGTAGTCGGCGCACTTGTCTGATGGTGCGGGGGACAACCGGGGGACAGTGATCGCGCGCATCGCTACTTCGAGCGGGCTCGCGCGAGCCGTTGCCAACACAACCCCCCCTCCACGAAGACCGCGCGGCAGTCGACTCTTTCCCTGCCCGAAATTTCTCGCCCGTTTGTAGACCGTTGCCGGCGCTCGAGGCACGGCTGATTGCGTAGGCGTAGGCGTCGGCTCTGCGGCGCGTGCGAGAACGAGCTCCGCGGCGACCAGCGGATCTGGTGCAGCCGCGCGTGCAGCCGATGGGTCTCGAGCGCCGGTGGGCCGGCGGCTGCCGCCGCGATTTTTCGGAACTGGGCCGACGGCTGGTTCGCCGACTACGAGCTGGACCGGAAGCCCGCGTATCGTCGGACGGCGAAGGATCTGTTAGCGCGAGTTCGGCGGCTTCGCCGAGTACGCTTCAAGGTGGGTGAGCTCGAACTGCGAAAGCGCAGGCAGCTCCTTTAGCGCGTTGAGCGCGTCAGCCGACGGACTCGAGAGCACGATACTGTGCCCTTCCTGGCGAAACATCACTCTAACGTCGTCGAGTTCGCCCTGGCTGTATTTGTAGGCTGATCCGAATACATGGGTGTGCTTTCGAAGCGTCGTTTTCAACTCCAGCCGCGCGACGTTGGCGGTGCGATACCCAAAACCCACAAAACACACTCGCTCGCAGCCCATGAGCGCGCTCTGAGCGGCGTCGATGCCCGCTCGAGTGGCCACCTCACCCATGACGTGGATTGAGTCGGCGGCCTTCCGAAGGACCAGCCCCGAGACGTTTGGTTCGACGCCGTATGACAGGTCACCGCCAAGGGTGGGTAGCGCGCCGAACGAGCCGTACACGTGCACGATCTGAAGCCGCGACTGCTTGAAGGCCTGCGCGATCTCCGATGCCGTAACAGCGTATGTCCGCTGAAGCGCGACGACGAGGAACTGCTCGAGCGAGCGGTCGTAGTTGAACGTCACAAAACGGATTCCGTTCTGCAGAAAAGCGTCGAGCGAGCCCGCCCCCTCTCTCATGCGTCTGAACAGGTTCTCGTACCAGTCGTCGTTGTCCTGCGCATCGGGCAGCAGCTTGTGTGGCAACTCGTGAGGGAGGAGCGAGGCCGCGATCGCGGCCTTCCCAACGGGCACGAGGCGTGAGTGGGCGTCTATCTCGAGGAACTCGTCTACCGACCCGACGGGCGAGCCCGCGAGCGCCTCACGCAGGTCTCGGATCTCGTCCTCGCGGTAGTCGGCTCCCAACAGCCGCAGGCGAAAGTTCTGGTCGTTGAGGCCCTTCCTAACGTCCCGCAGCAGATCGCGCGCAGTCGGGAATCCATACGGGACGCTGGCGCCAGCCCCGAGTACAAGGGCGATAGGTCGCTTGATCACTCGCGGCTATCGCGCATGGGCGGCGGCTGCGAGCACATGCTCCGAAAGCTGTAGTCCCTTCCGTCCGAGTACTTCCAGCGCAGCTCGGGCGGAATCTGGTGGTTCGCTAGATCCAGGTCGCCGCCGATGATACCGCGGATCGACTGGACCGAGGTGTAGTCGGCCTGGTTGTCAACCGAGACGTCGCCATCCCGCCTGGCCTGCTGACGGAATGGCCTGTTGTACCGTTCCACCGCCAGGAAGTACTCATCGAGCCGCATCCCCGCCTGGTTTACTGCCATCACAAACGCGTTGCCGAGCGGGGCGAATACCGCGCTGGCCTGCCGTAGGACCTGCCGCGGATGGGTGTCGTAGTTCGCCGGAATTGAATCGAAGATGCCGACGTTCGCCTTTCGAAACTCCTCCGCGAGGTCGAAGGCCATGCGGTATAACGTCCCGAGCGCCTCGTCGCGTCGCCAAGCGGCCTGCTGCTCCTCGAGGGCCGTCTGCTTCGCGAGCAACGTCGTCTGCTTGTCCATGGCCTCGGTCTGCCGCTTCATAATCCAGAGCTGCGCCAGCAGCAGGAGCGCGCCGGCGAAGCCGAGGACTATGGTCGGCGTGTCGCTCGGCGCCTCCACGGTGACGCTGGGCGGCGGCGACTGAACGGCGACGTAGATCGTGTCGTGCTTCACCGGGGCCGGAGCTCGCGCCCCTCGCTGACCTGGCGCCTGGGCGGGCGCAGCGCCGAGGAGCGCGGCGCAAACGAGTAGCGCATCGCCTGGCAACAGCTTCGTGTAGTCCACAGCGGTCCAAGCTAGCGCTAGCGGCGCGAGGGCGGAGTCGTGAGGCGCGCAAAGCGACTGCAGCGCACCAGACTGCTGCAGCAAGCGGGGCTGAGCGTATGAGCCCGCGAGAGAAACCAATCGGCGGCTCGAAGCCCTGGAGTCCCCGCCGGGTTGGACACTCCACGTCCCGGAGACCGAGACGCCAGCGCCGTTCGCGGGCACCACGATCTGCTGGCGCTGGCTAGACACCTTGGAGAAATGCCTAGCCCGGCACGTGGATTCCTGATTCTCTGGCCCTCGGGAAGTGGCGACGTAGCGTGGGCTTTATCTCCGATGTCACCCGGTCGTCCCCCGAGGGGCTCGAAGCCGCAATGGGTGCTGCGATTCGCGGCCGCGCCGCTAGCCGTGGAAGGGATCATCCGAAGGACTGCAAGCGACGCATAATCCCGATCCCAGCCCGATGCTCTTGGGTAGAGAGAGCCGCAGGGAAGTCGGCCCGACGAGACATCTCGTAGGGTATCGCTCACGCGCTTTCGTTGCATGGTGCTCCGGATATCCGCATTCTTGAAGCATGAAGCCTGAAGATCGGGCTCGTGTCGATATCGACCGACAACTGACGGAAGCGGGCTGGATCGTGCAGGATGCCGACAAGACCGACCTGCACGCTGGCCGCGGTATCGCCATTCGCGAATTCCCGCTCGCCCGCGGCCACGGTAAGGCCGATTACTTGCTGTACGTCGACCGCAAGGCGGTCGGCGCGGTCGAAGCCAAGAAGCAAGGGACGACCTTGACCGCCGTCGAGGTTCAGAGCGCAAAGTACAGCCAGGGCCTGCCAACCAATCTTCCCGCTGTGCTGCGGCCGCTGCCTTTCTTGTATGAGGGCACCGGCGTCGAGACGCGGTTCACGAATCTGCTCGATCCCGATCCTCGCAGTAGACCGGTTTTTCATTACCATCGGCCTGCTACGATCGCCGAGTGGCTCGCCGCTGAGCCGCTGTGGCTTCCCGCTCCACAAGGTCGTGACGGCAAGCCCGCGAGCCTTCGCCTACGGTTGCGCAATCTCCCCACGATCAACGAAAGCGGGCTGTGGCCGGCGCAGCTCACCGCGGTGCGCAATCTCGAGAAATCGCTTGCCGAGAATCGTCCACGTGCGCTGATCCAGATGGCCACGGGGAGCGGGAAGACATTCACCGCGGTGACGTCGATCTATCGGTTGATCAAGCACGGCGGCGCGCAAAGAGTCCTCTTCCTCGTGGACCGCGCGAACCTCGGCCGCCAGGCGTTGAAGGAATTCCAGACATACATCACGCCGGACGACGGTCGCAAGTTCACGGAGCTATACAATGTCCAGCGGCTCACGTCGAGTCGTATTGATCCGGTCGCGCGCGTGTGCATTAGCACGATCCAGCGCTTGTATGTGATGCTCCAGGGGAAAGAACTGGCCGAGGAGGACGAAGAGCCGTCGCTTGCATCACTGGATGCGTTGAACCAGGCGCCGATGCCGATCTCATACAACCCCGCCATCCCGATCGAGTCGTTCGACATCGTGTTCGTGGACGAGTGCCACCGGTCCATTTACACGCTGTGGCGCCAGGTGCTCGAGTACTTCGACGCGTTCCAGATCGGTCTGACGGCAACCCCTTCGATGCAAACGTTCGGCTACTTCAACCGCAACCTGGTGATGGAGTACGGTCATGAGCAGGCGGTGGCCGACGGCGTCAACGTGGACTTCGACGTTTATCGAATTCGCACGCGTATCACCGAAGCCGGCTCGAAGGTCGATGCCGGTTTCTATGTCGACCGCCGGGACCGAGAGACGCGCCAGAAACGCTGGGAGCAGCTCGACGAGGACCTGTTGTACGGGCCGAGCGAGTTGGACCGTGACGTCGTCGCCCCCGATCAGATCCGCACGGTGATTCGTACGTTCCGCGACAAGTTGCCCGAGATCTTTCCCCGGCGCTCGGACGTCCCGAAAACGCTGATTTATGCCAAGGAAGACGCGCACGCCGAGGACATCGTGCAGATCGTGCGCGAGGAGTTCGGCAAGGGAAACGACTTCGCGCAAAAGATCACGTATCGGACGGGTACGGCGCAGATCGCCGAGCGCGTGATCGGACCAGACGGCAAGGACGTTGAGGTGAAGAAGTGGAAGTCGACCGGTGTGAGGCCCGAGGATCTGCTGTCGTCATTCCGGAACTCGTACAACCCGCGGATCGCCGTCACCGTGGATATGATTGCGACCGGCACCGATATCAAGCCGCTCGAGGTCGTGATGTTTCTGCGGCAAGTGCGCAGCCGCAATCTCTTCGAGCAGATGAAGGGCCGGGGTGTGCGCGTGATTGGTGATACCGACTTTCAAACCGTGACTCCCGACGGAGGCTCAAAGACCCGTTTTGTCATCGTGGACGCAGTTGGCGTGACGGAACAGGAGTTATCCGACACCCGTCCGCTGGAGCGTCGGCCGACCGTGTCGCTCGAGAAGCTGTTTCAGGCCATCTCGTTCGGCACGACGGACCCGGACGTGATCTCAACCGTGGCAGGTCGGTTGGCACGTTTGGATCGGCAGCTCACCGACGCCGAGCGGGCAACCGTAGCCAAGACAGCGGGGCGCCCGCTGGCAGCCATCGTTTCCGATCTTGTGGCGGCGGCCGATCCCGATGCACGCGCTGGCGCTAAGAACCTGGACGATTTCGTGGCTGCTGCGGTGCGGCCGCTCACGCCGGCAGTACGTCAGCAACTTCTCGATCTCAAGAAATTGAAAGAGCAGATCATCGACACCGTTAGTGCTGACGAGGTGCTGGACGCCGGCTTCTCGGCGGCCGCCAAGCAGCGCGCCGAGTCGATCGTGAAGTCGTTCGAGCAGTTCATCAAGGATCACAAGGACGAGATCACGGCGCTTCAAGTCCTGTACTCCCAACCGCACAGCCGGCGCTTGACGTACGAGGACATCAAGGCACTCGCCGAGGCGATCGAGGCGCCGCCGCGCCAGTGGACGCCCGAGCGGCTCTGGCAGGCCTACGAGACTCTGTTCGCAAGCCGTGTGCGCGGTGCGCCGGCGCGCGTGCTCACGAATCTCGTGTCGCTGGTGCGGTTCGCGACGACTCACGATGAGCTGGTGCCCTTCCCTGATATCGTCGACCAGCGGTTCGAGGATTGGTTAGGGCAGCAGGAGCAACGAGGCCGGCGCTTCACGGCCGAGCAGCGGCAGTGGCTCGAGGCCATTCGGGATCACGTGGCGGCGAATCTCGAGATGCGGGCCGAGGACTTCGAGTATGCGCCATTCGCGCAGCGGGGTGGATTGGGGGCCGCACACCGAGTGTTTGGGAAGGACCTGAATCCGCTGCTTGAGGAGTTGACTGGGGTGTTGGCGGCGTGAGCTTCACAGAATCCCTCACGGAACTGGTCGCGAAGAACTCCAACGGGCTTCTTGGGAAGGCCGCGCACTGGGAGCGCGTAAGGCTGGGTGATGTTGCCGCAGTCCTCAATGGCTTTCCCTTCCCTTCCGACCGTTTCTCTCAAGGCGATGGCATTCCACTTCTTCGTATTCGAGACATTCTCCGAGGCCGGACAGAAACGTCCTACGACGGGGACGTGGACGCCGAGTTCATCGTCGCGCCTGGCGACTTGGTCGTGGGCATGGATGGCGACTTCAACACGGCTCTGTGGCGTGGGCCGCGCGCTGCGTTGAACCAGCGCGTCTGCAAACTGAGTCCCAATCCGCACTTCTACGACAAGCGCCTCCTTCATTGGGTGCTGCAGGGTTACTTGTCAGCAATCAACGCGGCAACGTCGTCCATCACCGTCAAGCATCTGTCTTCGCGCACCATCACCGAGATACTCCTCCCGCTGCCTCCCCTCGCTGAGCAGCAACGATTGGTCGCCGTCATCGAAGAGCACCTCTCGCGGCTCGACGCCGCGGTAGCCGCGCTCGAGCGCGTGCGCGTCGCCCTGCCCCGCTACCGGGCGGCGGTGCTGAAGGCGGCGTGTGAGGGGAGGCTAGTCGAGACGGATGCGGCTTCAACAGCTTGGACGTCGGTGGCCGTCGAGCAAGTCGCGACAGAAGTGCGGTACGGAACTTCGGCGAAGACTTCAGAGACGAAAACTGGAATACCGGTCCTACGAATGGGCAACATTGTGGATGGAAGGCTCGACCTTGAGTCATTGAAGTTCCTTCCGGAGAACCATGAGGAATTCCCTACTTTACTGCTCGCGCCAGGCGATGTGCTCTTCAATCGGACCAATTCTCCCGAACTAGTGGGCAAGACGGCCGTCTATCGGGGAATACCGGCGCCTTGTTCGTTCGCATCCTATCTGATTCGCATTCGTCTGGCCCCTACCTGCGTGCCAGACTTCCTTTCATATACTCTCAACTCCGCTGTGGGGCGTCGATGGATTGGTAGCGTGGTGAGTCAGCAGGTCGGACAGGCCAACGTGAGCGGTGGGAAGTTGAAGGAGTTCACGTTCGCGCTACCACCGGTCCCTCATCAACATCTTATCGTCGCCGAGGTTGACCGCCGCCTCTCCCTCGCTGACGCCGCTCATCGGGCAGTCGCGGCCGGGCTAGCCAAGGCCAAGCGCCTGCGGCAGGCGATCCTGAAGCGCGCGTTCGAAGGCAAGCTCGTGCCGCAGGACCCGAACGACGAGCCCGCGAGCGCGCTGCTGGAGCGAATCAGGCAGGCTTGAGCGGATGGCACTCGCAAGCATCGAACTGAGCAGGAGGAGCAATGAAGAAGACGATAACGCGGCTGACCCCGGCTGAATGTACTGCGACGGTACGACGGATCATGCGTGTCTAGCGGCGGTACGCTCGCGTTCTAAAGACAGGTCCAACCCTATCTCCCGGCCGACCCGCTCGGCTCCCGCGCCCGAATAGAGTAGTTTAGGCTCGAGCCCCAAGAGCCAAGGATGCGTTCTTGGGGTACGTGTCGCATCCGTTTGATCCTGACACAGGAGGCCTCATGCCCAACTACTACGTGCGCCTGATCGGGCCCGGCAGTCGTGGCACGCGTGTGTCCGGGCCTCTTCTTCGGGACGTGCTCGATGTACTGGTGCGAGGCACTCGGGGAGCTCTGCGCCTGCACTTCGAAGGCAGAAGCGGTGGACCTGGGCGAGCGCCAGGCTGGGTCGGCAAAGCGGCCCAGTTCGATCTTGTTCGGCTCAGCGAGGGCTCGACGGTGCTCGAGCTCAGCGCCTCCGAGCTGGGGGACGTGATCGCGGATCGCCTCGCGCAAGAGGAGATGTTCGAGGAAGTCGCACGCGATGGGTCGGGCTTGAGCCTCTTCCGGGACAGTCTCGAAGACGCTTTTGCCGGAAACCCCAATAGTGATCGCTTCGATCCCGAGCTGCTGGAGACCATTCAGGGGTGGACCGATGTATTGTCCGCTGGCATCAAAGAAGTGGAGTTCGGCAACGGACGAGGCTCTGTGACTCGGATCGCGCAGGCCCCCCTCGAAACGGCGCGAAAACTTCGGCGCGAGACGCCGTCACCCCAGCGTGTCCGCGTGACCGGCTGGCTCGACGCAATTCGTCACCACGACCGGATGTTCACGATGAAGCTCGAAGACGGTGTCACACTGCGCGGCATTGGAGAAAGCGTCGAGCCGCATGTCCTGGCCTCGCTTTTCGGCAAGAAAGCTACCGTGTCAGCAATCGCGGTATTCCGGCCTTCCGGACGAGTGCTGCGCCTCGAAGCCGACCACATCGAGCCGGCGGGTGAGGACTTCTCCTTGTGGTCCACGGAGCCGGCGGCGCTCGATCAACCCGTCGACGAAAGAACTCTGCGCAAACCTCAGGGCCCTCGCTCGGGGCTCAACGCAATCATGGGTCGTTGGCCAGGTAACGAAACCGACGACGAAATCTTCCGCGCGCTCGAGGAACTGTCCTGATCCCGAGCGACCGGCTAATCGTGCTGGATACGAACGTGCTGGTCCACCTGGTTCGCCGAAAGGCCGCTGGCAAGCACATTGATCAGACCTACGCCCTGTCTCAGCGACCCGACCGTCCGCTGTGCTCGGTGATTTCGGTCGGCGAGGCCTTACACCTTGCGGCGCGCAACAATTGGGGAGACGACAAGCGTGACGCGCTGAAAGAACTCTTCAGCGACCTTGTTGTTGTGCAGCTCGGTGCCCGTGGCGTCGCCGAGAAGTACGCCGCGCTCGGTGTGTACGCGGAACGGCGAGGGCAGCGACTGGAACAAAACGACCTCTGGATCGCAGCGACGGCCGCAGCGACCAATGCCGTCCTACTCACCGCCGATACCGGCTTTGACGTACTGCACCCGGAACAGTTGGAGCGCATCTACATCGATCCAGCTACGCTGCCTCGCGAACGATGACCGCCCCATCCGCTGCCATCGTGCAAAAGCTCTGGAGCTACTGCAACGTCCTGCTCGACGCCGGTCTGACCTATCTCGACTACACCGAGCAGCTCACGTACCTGCTGTTCCTGAAGATGACACACGAGCGCACCCAAGAGCCGTGGAATCAGACCTCCGCGATTCCGGCGGAGTTTTCCTGGCCCGCACTCGAGAGCAAAGACGGTGACGATCTCGAAATCCACTACCGTCACACGCTCGACGAGCTTGGCAAGAAGCCCGGCATGCTCGGCATCATCTTCCGAAAAGCGCAGAACAAGGTTCAGGACCCGGCGATCCTGCGGCGCCTCGTCGTGGAACTCATCGGCAAGGAGACATGGAGTGCGCTCGACGCCGACGTCAAAGGCGACGCTTACGAGGGACTGCTAGAGCGTACCGCCCAGGAAGGCGCCCGCGGCGCAGGCCAGTACTTCACGCCTCGGCCTCTAATCCGCGCGATCGTCGATGTCATGCGGCCGGCTCCCGGCCAATCGATCGGCGATCCGGCGTGCGGCACAGGCGGCTTTCTCCTGATTGCTCACGACTTCGTGGCGAACAACTACCCAAATAAGTCACGCGACGAATTGAAGCACCTCAAGCTCGAGGCCCTGCGCGGCGTCGAAATCACCGAAAGCGTTGCTCGGCTCTGTGCAATGAACCTGATGCTGCACGGTATCGGCCCTACGGACGGCGAGGTCGAGCCATCCGTGAAGATCGAAGACAGCCTGCGGTCCGATCCCGGCACACGGTTCGACGTGGTCCTGACAAATCCGCCGTTCGGCAAAAAGTCCAGCATTCGCGTGATCAATGCGGCGGGCGAGGAAGAACGCGAAGCGCTGGACGTCGTCCGCGACGATTTCTGGGCGTCCACCTCGAACAAACAGCTCAACTTCGTCCAGCATGTACGCACTCTGCTCAGGATCAACGGGCGCGCGGCGGTCGTGGTCCCGGATAACGTGTTGTTCGAGGGTGGGGCGGGAGAAACAGTGCGCCGCAAGCTGCTGGCGGAATGCGATGTTCACACCTTGCTGCGGCTTCCTACCGGCGTGTTCTATGCGCAGGGGGTCAAGGCGAACGTCCTATTCTTCGACAAGAAACCAGGCGCCGAGACGCCCTGGACCAAGCAGGTTTGGATCTACGATCTCCGCACTAACAAGCACTTTACGCTGAAGACGAACCCGCTCAGCCGCGCCGACCTCGATGATTTCGTGGCCTGCTTCAAGCCCGAGAACCGCAACGGCCGCATCGCATCCGAACGTTGGCGGACCTTCACCTACGACGAGATCATCGCGCGGGACAAGGCGAGCCTCGACATCTTCTGGCTCAAGGACCAGGATCTTGAGGACCTCGAGTCGCTCCCCGAACCTGACGTGCTCGCGGAGGAAATCGCGGAGGATTTGGGCGCCGCCCTGGAGCAATTCAGCGCGTTAGCGGAGGGCTTGGAACCGAAGACGCAGGACTAGTCGGTTCGAGATCGGCTTTCCTATTGGCCCCCCTAGACATCCTGCCGCGCGTCGGGGTGGGCGGCAACGTTCCGGGGAGCGCACCGAGGATTTCTCATTCTCCAGTCCCCAGAGACCCTAGGGAATCCGCGCCCTTTCCGAGCGGCGTCCCCCGAATGTCCCCCGCCTTGGTGGCGAAGCGGCTGCGGAACGTGTTGCCGGCAGCGCGATCGCTACGTCGACATACTGCCCAGCGGCGGGGCCGTTCTTCGTGGTTGCCGCGCTTGCGTTGGCCCGCTGAATTCGTCACGTTCGACACGATGTGACCAAGCGAGTATTGGTGCCGGCTCCTCGCGAGCGGTTCGCCGCGCGAGGTTCCCGCCAGCGCCAGGCTGACCTTCATGTTGTCGGCGGAGGTGGCGTGAGGTGACGCAGTACGCGGATGCTGCAGCGTGTCTCCAGCATGCTTCGCCATGGTCATGCTGGTGGTCCGGGTATCAAATGGGACCTGATCTTTATCTCCTTTGGTGGTCCGTTACAGCTTGGGCGCGTTTTGGAAAGTTGCTACAGTTTGTGTCCGGTTCATTCATTCTCCTCGAGATCGCTGGGAACGAGAGACTAGCGGCCGCGTCGATCGTGATTGCGAGGTGGCCAAGACCATTTCGAAGTGCACGCCTTTCGCTAGGACCCTTATTTGGGGGATTCTGGACCTTCGTGAAGGCCCTCCCAAAGGTCTTCATGTTGATCAGTATACTCCTCATTCCGATAGCCCTTGTTTGGACGCTGTTGTTTGATCGTGCGACTTTGCGGCATGTTACCACCCTCGCTACTAGACCGGACGAGTGGGCGGGGAGAGCTCTCATGGTGATTGCACTCGTGGGGTGCGGGGTCTTCCTCCTCCTCGTAGCGTACTCTGTTGCGATGGGTCTTCTTACCAAGGTCGTTTCTCTGTTTTCACGCTTCCTATCGTGGCTCACGGGCTATCCGAGTTTGCTCTCACGCGCAAAGATCGCCAGCTGGCTGTTCTTTGTGCTTGGCTTCTGGCTGGACTTTCTCGCATCGTGACCCACGTGTTATTTCCGATAAAACAGGATGGACCGTCGTTTCGGCGCGCCGCTGGGTTGCCGGTGCAGTTGGTTAGACATTTTCCTGCGATATGAACACTTCAGGTATTGGGTAACAGTTGTTATCAGCTGATGGGTAACACCATCCCTTTGTGATTCGCCGCCTGCACGGGGGGCGGCGCGGCCGTCGCCAGTTCCTCTTGGTAGTGTGACCGAATAAGCCGAGGGACAGTCGAGCGCCCCGACTCTTCAGGGGCGGAGCTCACGGACCGCGGATTCTCGATACGCAGCGCGCTAGAAACCAGAGATAGATCCTAGGCTTTTCGACTGCTTTTCCCGCATTGTTTGCCTTCATGTACGCCACTTCGGGGAGGACGTCGTCGACAACCTGGTGTGCGGCACCGATAACACCCCTACACGCGGAGTAGGACCACTGAAACCGATTCAGAGTCGCCTCACCCTCGCCGCCGTTCTCGTCCTCGCCGCGTGCGTCAGTACGAAGGCCCTGCGCATAGACGAGTCGCTGGCCCTCGCGCCTATCTGCCCTGCCGGGGTCCGGCTGTTCACGGACTCGACCAAGGTCGGGCAACCCTACCAACTGGTGGCGTTGCCCCCCGCGTCGCGGCGTTCGTTGGCTTCGTACGAATGCCTAGGCGCTTGGAGCTGGTGGGTCGTTACAGCTGTCTGAAAGTGCATGCCTTGCTTGCCCTGCGCGCGCCGCAACAGACTACGCTCATCATCGAGATCTACTTGCAGATGGGGAATGCTGTCGTCGCGCGCGCGCGGATATGTTGCTGGCTGCGTGAGGATCGAGGGGCTGGTTGGATTGCTGTGACCGGTGTCTCGATCCGATGCTCCAGCCTTGATTCCTCGAAATAGTGCCACCTCAGCAAGTCCTCGATACGAAGCTGCCGCCGCCATTGCTCTCGTTATTTCCAAACCACCGAAACTTCGTGAATTGAGGATTGTGTGTGTTCGGGCACGCGCGCGAGATCTCGGTACGTCTGATGTCAGTACGAGACCGCAACAAACCTAGAGCCAGTCGATATGCCGGCATCTCAGTGCTGCTCAATAGGTCAAAGAAGCGCGGCTTCACAAGTTGCCCAGCTGCCCGACGGTTTCCGGTCATCGCTCACGTTACAGCGACGGTGCTCACTCACGATGCGACTGCACCGCGACCTTTCGAGCACCCTCGCGTGTATTAATGCGAGCCATCGAGGGACCCCGAAGAATCAACGCATTCGCGTGAGACGTTTAGAGCGCTGACACTAGCGCAGGGCCTACGCTGTTGGTGATTGTTGAGGCCATAGCGCTGACGTCTTGGTCACGTGACCACACCTCAGGTCGTGCCGGATCGCCGTTCGCCGCCGTCGTCGAACGAGCCGGTTGCCCTGGCTCCCTCGATGATCGCAGCGGTGTCCCGAGCGCACGCATTTGCGCCCGCGGCGACGCCCATCATTCTGCACGGTGAGAGCGGCACCGGCAAAACCTTCTTCGCCGCATACATCCATCAAGTGAGCGGACGATCGGGCGGATTCCATGCGTTCAGCGTGGGGACCGTCGCGCCGCAGCTCGCGCTCGACGAGTTGTTCGGGCACGTCAAGGGTGCGTACACGGACGCGCACGCCGTGCGCCCCGGGCGCTTCGCGACGGCGGGTGAGGGGACGTTGCTACTGGATGATCTGCACACCTTGGACCCTGGCTATCAGAAGCAACTGCTCCAGGTCCTCGATCGTGGCACATACAGCCCGGTGGGATCTGATCGCGTCCAGACGGTGGCGTGTCGCGTGATTCTCGCGATGACTGAGGCTCCCGACGTTCTCATGACCAAGGGGCTGTTGTTGAAGGATCTGCGCTATCGGTTGGGTGCCTGCGCGATCGAGATTCCGTCGCTACCGGAACGCCGGGCCGAGATTCCCCTGTTGGCGCAGCGGGCGTTGCAGAAGTGCGCGGAAAAGACGAGGCTGGATGGCCCAACGCGGTTTACCGACAGAGCACTCGCCGTGCTGTGCGAAGCGCAGTACGACGGGAATGTGCGACAGCTGGAGGGCAGCGTGCTGTCTGCCTATCTCATGGCGCGATACGATGAGCGTGCGGAGATCGATGTAGAGCATCTCCCTGCTGAGTTAGTGCCGGCTGGACAATACCGGCGTCACGGCGATCGGGAAGCAAACCGTGTTGTTGTCGAACGTGTGTTGCAGATGACGGGTGGCAATGTGAGCAAGGCAGCGCAATTGCTGGGTGTGAGCAGAACCACGGTGAGTGGGACGCGCCAGCGGCCATTGCAAAGGTCTTGATCAACTAGGGTGGTACGCACTCCGCCACTAGGCTCTTGGCAGGCAACCACCATAGCCCAGAGAATGAGCAACATCCCTGGAGTGACGTGCCCTACGACACGGTTCACATGATATCGTATAGTCACTGCATTTCGGGGCTGCTGTGACACGGCCGCAGGACAGCATCCCAAGAGCGCGCTAGCATGAGGACATGATCGATGCTCACGGGCGGAATCGAGGAGAGGTCATTAGTCGCTAACGCGAAGCGGAAGCGATCCGTCTAGCGCGTTGGCCCCACACTACGCATTACGACGACCCCAATGACGCGAAATCGAAGCCGAAGTGCCGCGTCGCTCTTATCGGAGCGGCCAAGCCTTATCGCGACAGCGGCGGAAGCTTTCCGTACCTAAGGCAACTGCTCATGGACAGTCGTACGGACGTGCGACTACAGGTGTTGATTGAGGTTTCGCCCCGAGCGCATCGCTGAACGTATCGGCGACACCTTCCAGGCTGCTGGGCTCCTTCTCCGGCTGCAGTTTGAAATGAACGTGTACACCGTGGAAGCCGGAACTCCAGGTTATCCATAGCTCGGTCCCATCAGTCGTGACGCGCCAATTGACTTGCTCAAATATCGACGCGCGTGTGCCCGGAGCTGGGCGTACAACAAAGTACGGCGGAATAGAGTCCTGCCGCCTGACCTGCACCGTGGTCAACCATATCCGAGACTCGATGTCCCGAAAAGCAGCCGGCCGATTACTCTGACGCCACTCCAGTTGGTAACACCCAGCTAAATCGAGCGGATCAAGACTCTGTTGCCGAACGCTAGTCTCTCGTTGCGCATTGAAGGAACTGCTCATCGCAAGCAATGGCATCACTAAAGTTCGTAGCGCTGGCTTGGTCGTCTTCATGCGCCCCTCGTGGCGTTGATTGATGCAAAATCCCTCGCGGTGGCGTCCCTTCGAGAGCAGAATGTCTGGACGGACATTGCAGCGACTTGGTGCAGCTCCGTACGCAACTGACGCGGGAGTATCCGACCACGAGCTACGTGAAGATCGCCGACCAGGTGAAGCTGTTCGCCGTGCCGGCCACGGCGAACCAGGTCCGCGGCGCGTGGCTGCGGAGCTGGTCAAGGCCTACGACCGGCTGCTGTGGCTGGAGCGAGAAGCCGCGGCGAGCCGGGGGTTTAGTCCCCGATAAAGCACAGATAAAGGTGCGGTTCCTCTCGACATCTCAACGCAAGTGATTCGACCCCATTAATGAGCTGAATCTCCTGTTCGGTACGGGGGCCTGAGTGCGTACGTGCCCATTCACTCAGAAAAGGTGTCATCTGAAGGCGATTGAAGATTGTCTCTCCGTACCAATCGATGTACCGTAGACAACAAGACTGACCGTTTGTTGAAGAGCGCAGAACCTGATGTAAGAGGTTCTCTGAATCGATGACCTCTCCGACGACGTCGCCGGACTCTCCTTGTAGTTGCACGGTCAATCCCATATGAACTCCTGCTCGATTAGGGTAGTCCGGGAAACATGGTAACAAGTCTATTAGTAGGTGTTGTAATAATTGTATACAGGTTAGTGGTGGCGTGCGTTGCCCTCTCCACGCCTATGATCCTTCCCGCATTTACAATGCGTTCGAAGTTGCCGCCCGCCTGACGAACGGGAGCCACTGATTCCCCTGCACGAACAAGCTGGACCACGTCCTCACCTGCGTTAAAGACGCTCTTTCCGGCAGTACCCGTGCCTTCGACGGTGTGCAAGTCCTTGATGTGTGCCAATGCTCGCTCGGTGACTTGGATCTCTCGGACTTCATTGCCCCCTCCACCCGTTACAACCGCGAGGCCAAGTTGAATCGCCGCCTCTTTTAGGACGGCTTTACCGCCGTTGACCGTCATCCGGAGAAGATCGTCGAGCCTATCACCTAACCATTTCTTGGCTGCTGCGGCCCAATCAATCTGAGCCTTGCATTCCCCCTGGGCTCCCTTCTCGCAATCCTGTAGACCAAAGGGATCAGCAGAATTGACAGGGTCCCCGCTCGCAAACCCATACAGGTTGAGCCCGCCGCCGATCCCGATCGGGTCCTCCTGCGTAAACCGCCCACTCGCTGGATCGAAGAACCGGTTGCGTCGGTAGACGAGCCCCGCGTCGCCCTGGCCGTTCGCTGGCAGACTACCAATCCACGTGACTTCTTGCCCGACGTTCGGATTGTTGCCCTTCCTCAGATACACGCCTTGCCCCGCGGGCCAGGCGACCTTGACCCCCGCACCCAGCTCCAGATCGGCCGGATTGCCGTTGCTCCAACTCGACGCCTCGGCAAGCCCGCGCCAGTTGTAGTGGATCACCCGCGCATCGGTGAACCGATTGTCGAGAATGGCCACGGGCGCATCGAGGCCGAGCAGGTGCACATAGCGTACGGTGCCGAAATTCGGTGCGCCACCCGTGACACTGTCCAACCCGCTGCTGCGCTGCTCGGCGATGATCTGGTCGCCATCCCACACGGTGCGATCGACGAAGCCGGGGCAGACGATAGGATAGCCGCACGTGGGCAAGTCGTGGCGCGTGCGCGTGAAGACACGGCGGCCTAACGCGTCGTACCAGTACTCTTCCCACGTGTGCGCGGCGGGGTCCGTCCATTTCTGGATAACGGCGAGCCTATTGTTCGCCGTGTAGTAGGAGTTCGAGGCTGTCTGATGATCGGTCGCGTGGTTATTGCACGCGCTCGAGCGCAGCTCGCCGGCGCGAATGACGTTCCCCGCGGCGTCGGCGATCTGGTACAGCGTGTCGAGATGCGAGACGCCGGGCGCACAGCCAGGCGGGAATGCGCCAAGCCGCGCCCAGAGTAAGCCGTTGGTGGTATAGAAACTGTTGGCGGACTCACTGTCGGACGCGGCCGCCTTGCGCGTCCGAGAATACCAGACGTTGCCAATCTGGTCGGCACGGAATTCTTCGAGGTTCCAGTAGGGGCTGCTGTTGCTCTGCGTCTGCGAGGCCACCACGGCGCCGAGGCCGTTGTAGGCGTTAGTGATCGTGAGCCAGCCCTGCGCAGTGGCAGCAGAACTTGCGCTGGTTTTCGTGACCCTGCCCTGCGGCGTATACCAGAGGCTGTCGAGTTGGAGCCCGGAGCTTCCCGTCCGCCGCTCGCGCCGCGTCAAACGGCCGTCGGCATCATAGATTCGGGATTCCTTGATCCCCGGAGTGTTCGATCCTGCCGGCAAGACCTTGAGACTGTCCACTCGACCGGCAGGCGTGTAGGTCACCGCGTATTTGCGACCAGCGAGATCCGTCACCTGCGTCAGTGCGCCGTTTGCAGGACTGTAGGCGTATGTGAAGCTGTCCGAGGGTGAAGAAACCCCACCGACGGTCATCCAGCCCCGTCGCCCGTCGCGATCATAGCCGTATCGCAGCTGGTAGGAGTGACCGAAGCCGGTGCCGACATAGTTGCGCACGCGGAGTGTATCGGTCGCGAGGAGGCCATTGAGGTAGTATGTGCGCCGCACCTGTGCATAGCGATTGTCGGCGCGGACCATGTTGCCGGCGGTGTCGTAGGCGAACACCAGCGTGTCGGCCGGAATCTCGAGCGAATCGCCCAGGATGTTCGGGAACCACGGAGTGTGGTAAAGGCACGACGACGGATCGCCGATGACCGGCCCCGCCATATGACCGGCGCAAGCCGTGCGCGGATACGCCGTCCGCGGGATTGCTCGCAGGACGACGCGGTTCAAGGGATCGAATTGCGACGTGACGCTGGCCCCTCCACGGTACGTCTCCGTCGTGACGTTGCCGGCAGGATCATAGCTGAAGCCGGTCGGACCGGATCCAACATGTTTCGTAAGAACGCGTCCTGCGCGATCGTATGCAAAATTCTCCACGGTTGGACCGCTCACCTCGATCGGGCGGCCTTCCCGATCGTATAGCGTTTGTACGACAACACTGTCCGCGGAGACAGGCGTGGGGTCGGGGGAAATGCCGTTGAGAGTGTAGGGCAAAGCAGGCGCCCTTGTGACCGTCTTAAACACTCGACTAGCGATATCGTAGACGGTCCGCGAACTGTCGACCTTGGTTGGTTGAGCCTGATCGAGAGGGGATGAGACCGTCAAAGTATCTCGGCCGATATTGTCAGCGTAAATGAAGGTGTGAAAACCAAGCGGCGAGATCGTCTCTTTCAGGTTGCCGCGCGCGTCATAGTTGAAGTTCGTGAGAAGCGTCCCCCCCGCCTCCCTGGCGGTCGCGATCAAGCCGTTCGGGTAGTACGTGAACGTGTCTCGACTCACGCTGCCGCTGGCATCCTGCTGCCAGATCAGATGTCCCGTCGACGCCTCGATGCCCAGGACGGTGCTGTCGTTTTCGGGCGGAACGATTTTCGTGACGGCGTCCCAAGTCGCATCCCACGCATAGCGAGTGCGCGCCGGTTGTCCATTCACGATCGTTGCAGAATCAGTCAGCGTGTCTGCATGGCCTCGCGCGTCGTAGTGTGCTCTCATGACCTGGCCAGTCGGACCCTGGGTCCGGGTCACGAGGGCAGGGAAGTTAGGATCCTCCCGCCTGACACTGGTCTCGTAACCCAAAGCGTTCCTGACCCGTCGCGGTGCGCCGAACCGGTCGGCCCAGAGCAGCGTCGAGTCCCCAACGTTGGTGCGCGGACCGTCGATCGCGGCCGTCGCGACCGCAGTGTCTAACGCCGCTGAGCCGATGAACCCGGCACTCTCGTGGGGACGCAGCCTCGTCACGATGACCGCTTGACCAAACGCAGGATCGAGACTATCGCGCGCGAGCTTGTTGGCCGCACCGTAAACGTAGGTCGCGACGGCGCCCGTTCGGTCTGTACGCGTGATGACTCGGTTGGCAAAGCCAGCGTCGTATCCGAAACTCACGGTGCTCGTGTCGGGATCTCTGATGGCGGTTACCAATCCACCGCTCTTGGTCAACTTCACAGCGCGCGGCGTCGTACCCGCGGGCGGTGCGATGACGGAGTCCAACAGACCTGATGACGCGTTATACACGAACTTGTAGCGGAGTCCTTGACCTTTCGGCGCGACTCTGATGCTGTCGAGCCGATGGGTCACGTCCGTCGAGCGGTCGAAGAACGTGGTGTCGTGCCGCAGCCGACTGATCGTGCGGACATGCCGCCCGGTCGTGTCGAACCAGACTTCGGCCTTTCCCGGTAACAGGCGGACGTATTCGAGGCCCACCTTCTTGAGCGTGTCGGGGCGATCCACCGCGGCTGCCGCCCAAACATTCGTAATACCAGTGGAACGGTAGACCCGCGCACTCCCGTCACCGCCAACCCATAACATCGAGTCCGGCGCGACATAGAGGTGCTCGAGCCCCGCCAGCCACCAACCTGCGCCAAACTCGCTTTGCGACCGGTTGACGACAATGATCTTGCTCGATGGTGCAGTGTCACTATAGACCTCGGGGTAGAGACTATTGATCTCGAGTGTGTACGAGTACACTCCCGTTGGCAGACCGAGAGTGTCCAATCCGATCGTGATACGATTCGCGCGGCCAGGGCTGAACGCGGGACCTGCCCAGCGCGCGCGCTTTGTCTCAATCCCGTTGAACCGGAGTACCGCCTCAACCGAATCGGGGTTCGCGGCGCCTGCCGGCAGGGTTACCTCGGCGGCGACCAGCGGGTAGGGATGTGCCTGCGCACTCGAGTAGACGAGGGTCGGCGCGCGCGCCCGTCCCATGGTGCGCACGGCCGGCAACGCGTGCGCCAGCCGCAAATCACCACACTCCGCTGCCGCCCCCGCGAGCGCCACCGTGATACACAAATCCCGCTCGACCGAAACCCCCGGATTCACGGTCGAGACGGACACGACCGGCGCTTGCTTGGTGCCGGTCGCGAGGCTTATCCAGGCCGTATCTTTGACGCCTGCGTCGGTTGTCTGGGTCGCCGTCAGCTTGATGGTTCCCGTCGTGGAAGCTCCACCGGATGTGTAGGACACCGTGACGAGGCTGTCTCCGAGCGGCACCACAGTCACCGAGGTGCGTGAGGGCGTGCATCCGCTGGCGATCGCGGCGCCGGTGCAGGTCGCCATGATCGTGTACGCGTTTTGCACCGAGCCGGGATTTCTGACTCTGAAGGGATAGGACGCATTAACGTTTGCCAGTACACCGATCGGTTTTGCGTCTGGCGTCACGGCAACTGCGTATCCTGAAGACGGGACGATCGTAAAGTTGATCTGGCCCGTATTGTTGGCGTTAGCGTTTGACGCCTGAAGACGAACGTATGCAGAACCGGACGCACCAGCATTGTACGTGACGTTCACCACGACCGTGTCTAATGACGCAAGCTGCTGGCTCGCCGGACTGACGTTCGTACACGTCACGTTGGCTGCTGGCTGGCACGTGAATGTATAGGTGTCCGTGGACGTGCCTACGTTCCGCACGGTAAAGCTCGACGTAAAACTGTTGGCGAAACTGCCTCGATCGGGCCCGGTGCCGCTCGCCGGCGTCACCGACACCGCGTGTGCCACGTTCGGCCAGACTGTAAAGTTGAGTTTCCCGGGCCCGTGATACAGATCGACCGCGTTGACGGTCAGCCAGATATAGCCGGTACCCGCAGGCGTCGCAGACCCGACTGTGTAGTTCGCCTGAATGTTCTGCGACTGTCCGCCCGAATAAACAACCGTCCCCGCCGGGACTGTTGTGCACGTGATGTTGGGATCGCTGGTGTTACAGCCGAGCGTGTAGGAGTGTGTCGCGGTGTCTGGATTATTCAGGACAAAGAAGCTGATATAGCTCGTACTGGTGAAAGCTCCCTTTGTAGAGCTCGTGGCAGGCGTAACACCGAACGTCGCGTTGTCGACTGGAACAACTTTCCATCCTTGATCACTCGAGTGATGTCCAGCAGCGCCGAGATAAAGGCGGCCCGTGCCGGACTCGGCCGTATTGAAGCCGACAGCGACGTTCGTTTGAGCTCCGCCCGCCAGGACCGCCGATAACGGCGTGATGTTGGGAGCGCCGAACCCGTCCTTGTCGCAGGTGATGTTGCCGCTGGCCGCGCATGAGAAAGAGAAGGTGTCCGGCTGGGTGCCTGTGTTCTTAACGGTGAACGTGGTACCGCCGTAGCGATGCGGTTGATTAAGTAAGGATTCGCCGCTGTCGGGCGTCACGGCTGCGCCGTACGAGATGACGGGAACGGAGTAGGATCCCCCGTCGCTCGCGTTCGTCCCGGACGCATTGACACTGAGGGTGCCGGTTCCTGTCGCGCCGACGCTGTAGGACGCGGTGGCGGGGGCGGACGCGTTTGCGGCCAGCGTGACGCTGGTCGGGCTGAGGTTGGTGCATGTAACGTTGGACGATCCGCCGCAGACGAGGGAATAGGTATTCTGGGCGGTGCCCGTGTTCTGCACCGTGAAGCTCTGGCTGTAACCACCCGTGTTCGTAAGGCGGCTCGGCGCGGTCGCACCGTCCGGCGTCACCGCTACCGCGTAGGATACGATCGGCACCGAGTAGCTCCCGGGATTGCTCGCATTGGTTCCGCTCGCGGTGACGGTAAGCGTGCCCGTCCCTGGCGCCCCGACGCTGTAGGGCATGGTGACCGTCGTCTGGAGCCCGGCTCCCAGTGTCACGGCCGCTGGTGCCGTCCCGCAAGTAACGCCACCCACGCCACTGCAGGTAAAGCTGAACGTGTTCGAAGCCGAGCCGGTGTTGAGTACGGTGAACGTCTCGCTGTAGCCTCCTGTGTTCGCCGTGCGGGTTGGCGCGGTGCCGCCGTCGGGTGTCAGACTTACGCCGTAAGACACGATCGGGACGGAGTAGCTCCCCGGGTCGCTGGCATTGGTTCCGCTCGCCGTGACGGTAAGCGTGCCCGTCCCTGGCGCCCCGACGCTGTAGGGCATGGTGACCGTCGTCTGGAGCCCGGCTCCCAGCGTGACAGCTGCGGGCGCAGTCCCGCAGGTCACCCCGCCCCCCCCGCTGCAGCTGAAGCTGAACGTGTTCGAGGCAGAGCCGGCGTTGGTCACGGTGAAGGTCTCGCTATAGCCGCTGGTGTTCGCCGCGCGGGTTGGGGCAGTTCCTCCGTCCGGGGTCATCGTGACACCGTAGCTCACAACGGGGATCGTGAAGGAGCCCTGATCGCTTCCGACGCCGCCAGTGGCCGTCAGTGTGAGCGAACCTGTGGCAACGGCACCCACGCTGTAGCTGGCCGCGACTGTCGTTTGGGCGCCGCCACCGACGCTCACGCTGCTCGGGCTTGTGCCCGTACACGTGACGTTCACGGACCCGGCACAACTAAGTGTGAAGGTGACCGCGGCCGCCTCCCGATTCGTGACCGTGAAGCTCTCGCCATAGCCACCCGTATTCGCCTGGCGATCCGGGGTCGTCCCGCCGTCCGGCGTGACCTGCGCGGAGGGCCCTACGGGCACGGTCCATGTCCCCGCATCAATCCCCGCCATGCCCTCCGCCCACAGCTTCACGTACCCTGATCCAGCAATGCCAACGTTGTAGTAGACATCGACGTTGATGCTCGCATTTGGAGCCAGGGTTACAGTGGTATACGACTGCCCGGTGACGGTGATGTTGGAGGAGCTTTCAGGCGTCAACGTGAATGTCGACGCCGATGTCGCATTGTTCTTGACGTTGAATGTGGCCGTATAGTTGACGGTGTTCGGTGCCCGAGTTGGCGTCGAGCTGGCATCGGGTGTCACGGCAACGGCACCAGGCGGCATCGGGGGCGCATAGCGATTCCACCCGACGAGCGTCAAGGGGCCAATAACGCCCAATGCGAAAGCGAACCGGGAGGCGCGATTAGAGCGTGACATCGTCGACTCCCGTGCTCCGCGCCGGCCGAGACTGCCACGACGTCCACTCGAGTGGTTGCGCTCCGGGCCTCGTCTCTCGACGCCAGCACACCACTTCATTCGCCACAACTGCCCAAACCTGTCCCTGCCGCAGTGTCCGAACAGCGAGAGTCGGATAGGCATCGCACTCCGATGACGGCCCGAGTCGGATCTCCACCTGAACACTGGGCCAGCTTTCGTTGTGAAGCGCCAAGATCCCCGATTGGGCTCTCGATGCAGGTCCAGCGACGTTGGGTAGAAGAGGAAGTGACGCGACGGTGAAGACCAAGGGCATGAAGCCGGCGAGGCGAGCCACCATGAAGCCACCCCACGGAATGAGTCGTGGCGATCCGGATGCCCGGAGCGCATCCCGCTTAGGCACTCCCCGTGCCAGAGTGAAATGACTAGGACGTGGGGGTTTGCCGACGTCTCCCGTGACCAGTTCTCGACGCTGAACTTGTCACGCTGATCAGTACCTGCGGTTTCTCACCACGACGGCTCCCGAATCGGGTGCACAGTTTGCGCCGCCGAACTTGGCACAGTGACCACGGGGGTTACTGTGAGCGCGCGGCCTCAAGCACAATTGGCCGCTATTCGCGCGGCACGTTCCCTGCCGACGTCCACAGGACATGATGCTTCACTCGCAACTGTCATTGCCCGATTCCTTCGAGGCCTGTTACCTCGAGTACAACCGCGTTTTCCCGCTCGAGACCACCGAGACCCACGTCCGCGTCGCGATCGCGGGCGATCCCGATCCCGATGTCATCGATGAGTTGCAACGCGCGTTCGGGCGAGCGGTCGAGCTAGTGCCGGTCAGCGACGAAGACCTGGCGGATGGCATACGCCGGGCGTACTCAGCGGCCGAATCGATGGTAGAAGTGGTCAACGATCTGCGGGGTGGCGAAGCCTTCTCCGGCAACGACGATCGCGAGCTCGCAGACGCGCGCAATCTCGCCAGCCAGCCTCCCGTGATTAAATACGTCAATCTCCTTATTAAAGAAGCGCACGACGCCCGCGCATCCGACATCCACCTCGAATCGACGCCTCAAGGCCTGCGCGCGCGTTTCCGCGTCGACGGCGTCCTGGCCGAAGCCCCCGCGCCTCCACAACAGGCGCAAGCTGCAATCGTCAGCCGGGTGAAACTGCTGGCGGAGCTGGATATCGCGGAACGCCGCGCACCGCAGGATGGCAGCTTCCGCATTCGGCTCGAATCGCGCGAGCTCGACATCCGCGTGTCCACGGTTCCCACACTGTACGGCGAGTCGGTCGTGCTGCGGCTTCTCGACCGCGGCGGCGAGCCCGTCGGTCTCGATGAGCTCGGCATGGCCCCCAAGACACTGGAGCGGTTCCGCAATATCATCGCCCGGCCTACCGGTATCGTGATTGCCGCGGGTCCCACGGGCAGCGGGAAAACGACGACGCTCTATAGCGCGCTTGCGTTGCGTGACACGACCGCGGAGAAGGTGATCACGGTCGAAGACCCGATCGAATACCATCTCGCCGGCGTCACCCAAATCCCAGTGAATCGCAAAGCCGGTATGACGTTCGCCTCGGCGCTGCGCAGCGTGCTCCGGCAAGACCCCGACGTCATGATGGTCGGCGAAATGCGCGACCCCGAGACTGCCGAAGTCGCGGTACAGGCCGCAATGACCGGACATCTCGTCTTCTCGACGCTGCATACCAACGACGCGCCGAGCGCCGTCACACGACTGCTCGATCTCGAGGTCGCCCCTTATCAGATCGCCGCCACGATCAACGGCGTCCTCGCTCAACGCCTGGTGCGACGCATCTGTCCACACTGCCGCGAACGCTATCGCCCCGATCCGCAAGTCGTGTCGTTCATCTCCGGCGAGCCCAAGGGGAGCCCGCACCTCGTCCGCGGGCGCGGCTGCGACACCTGCCGCGGCACGGGATTCCTTGGCCGAATCGGGATCTTCGAGCTGGTCATCGTCTCCGAAAACCTGAATCGCGCCATCTCGGCGCGCGAGCCGCTGTCTCGCCTGCGACAGCTGGCAGAGCAGGAGGGAATGCAGCTGATGAAGCACGATGGCTGGGTCAAAGTGCAGGCAGAGATCACCACGGTCGAAGAGGTGCTTCGTGTCACCGCACACTAACGACGCACGACGCACGACGCACGGTTTTACGCTGATCGAGCTCCTCGTCGTGATCACGGTGATCGCGATCCTGGCGGGCCTCGTCGGACCGATGGTGTTTCG
>Ga0075433_10000513_pt1 | contig 25290 bp, 24 predicted proteins | sample RhiMethybrSRZTD2_FD_75299 | JGI IMG/M metagenome (GOLD analysis project Ga0075433, IMG submission 75299) | Populus rhizosphere microbial communities from Tennessee, USA - Rhizosphere MetaG P. TD hybrid SRZTD2 | ecosystem: Host-associated > Plants > Roots > Rhizosphere > Soil | place: USA... | reverse complement strand
CGCTGAAGAGGTAGCGGCTCGCCGCGTTGCCAGCGCTGATCAGGCAGGCAAACAGCACCAGCCAATTGGCAACGACGCCGAATTGCGCGTTGATCCAGTCAATGCCCCGGCTGAAGCGCAAAAGAAGGGACATCATTCCTCTCAGCAGGCGGCGTGAAGCCGAAGGGCGGCCGCGGCGGATCGCACGCGAAAGCGAGCAATGCCTAAGGTCCGTGGCAAGAGTTTCCCCCGGCGGGTGCGGCGCGAGCGGCCGTGGCCCGGCCCTAGAGTTAGCCGAAACCGGCCGCGGACGGAAGTGCTTGGGCCGTCGAACCGTTCCCCGGCAGGAGGGCGGCCAGCCGTCCGCCCTGGCCTGTGCGAGCGGCAGGCGTCGCTCAAGGGGAGGGCTGGCGCTGGCGCAGCGCCGGCCGGCGGGCGAAACCGCCGATCAGGGCAAGGCCGCCCAGCAGCAGCGCATTGCTCAGCACCACGGCATGCAAGGCCAGCGCGCTCAAGACCGCGTCGGGCTGAGGCACCCCGGCCCAGGTGGTCGCCACCACCCAGGCGGCCTGCGCCGGGCCGAGACCGGCAATGCCGTTGATGGGCAGGGCGAAGGCGAGGTTGCCTGCCGCGGCCCCCAACAGCGCCGCCGTGGGTCCCACGCTGTCCACCACGGCGCTCGCCACCAAAATGGCGGCACCTGCGAAGGCCAGCCAAATGGCAAAGCCCAACAGCACCACCAGGCGCAAGGGGCCATGGCCGACGGCGGCAAGATGGGCAACGTGGCGTGCGGCGGGCTCGAAGCCGCGGAGACCTCCGGCCAGGTCGGCGCCGAGTTTTGCGGTCCGTCCCGCGCCGGGGCTCGAGAGGCGGCGCTCGAGGCGGGCAAGCGGCGGGCCCAGGCGGATCAGGAGCGCGGCGCCCAGACCCGCGAGCGCGAAGGGGGAGAGGCCAAACACCAGGGCGCCGGCGCTCAAGGCCAGCTGGCCGGCCGGCGTGCTGATCGCGAGCGCTGCGGCACTTAACAGAATGGCCAACACCGTGGTCAGATCAAACAGGCGCGCGGTGAGGAGGACGCCGGCCGAACGCAAGAGAGAGTGACCATACTGCTGGCGCATCAGGGCCGGGTAGCCAAGCTCGCCCAGGCGAAAGGGCAAGACGAAATTGAGAAAGTTCAATTTGCAGGCGATTGCGAGCATGGGTGCATCGGGAAGCGCCGACCGGCCGGTGGTCAGCACCGCAAAGCGCCAGGCGCGCAGCCACTGCACCAGCGCCGACAGGGCGAAGGCGGCCAGCAGGGGAGCCAATTTTGCCTGGGCGCTCAGCCGGCCCAGCGCGAGGAGCACCTGCGGCGTCAGCAGGAACCAGAGACAGAGAGCGGTGATGGCCACCGCAGCGAGCGCCGTCAGAACGCGCCTCATGCCCGCTTTTGTCCCCGCTGCTCGGCCACCAGGTGGCGCATTTCCACGGGACGTTGGGTGCGGTGGATGATGAGCTCCGCCAGCATGCCGAACAAAATCAGCTGCACGCCGACGATAACAGCCATCACGCCCAACAGCAGGAGCGGCCGGTTGCCGATGCTGGCGCCGGTCAGCACTTTGAGCGCGATCAGATAGCCGAGCGCGACGCTGCCGCCGGCCGCCAGCAGGCTGCCGATGCTGCCGAACAGGTGCCCGGGCCGGTAGGCGAAGCGGGTGATCAAGACAACCGTCAGGAGATCGAGGAAGCCGCGCAGGTAGCGGGCCACGCCGTACTTCGAGGTGCCGAAGCGACGGGCGTGATGGCGCACCGGGATCTCCGCAATGCGATAGCCCAGGGCGTTGGCGAGCACGGGGACGTAGCGGTGCAGTTCGCCGTAGAGCTGAATGGCATCAAAGATCTCGCGGCGGTAGGCTTTGAAGCCGCAATTGAAATCGTTGAGCTTCACGCCGCTGATCGCGGCCGTCACCTTGTTGAAAAGGCGCGACGGCACGGTCTTGTTGAGCGGATCGTGGCGTTCCCTCTTCCAGCCCGACACCAAGTCGTAGCCGCGATCGAGCGTCTCCACGAAGCGAGAAATCTCGTCGGGATCATCCTGCAGATCGGCATCCATAGTGATGATGACGTCGCCACGGCAGGCGCCGATGCCCACCATCAGCGCCGTCGCCTTACCGAAATTGCGCCGCAGTCGAATGGCCTGGATCACCTCGTTATCGGCGGCGAGCTCGGCCATCACACCCCAGGTGTTGTCGCTGCTGCCGTCATCGACGAGCACGATGTCGCGCACAATTTGGCCGCTGGCCGCGCCGGCCGCCATGATGCGAGCCACCACCAGCGGCAGCGACTCCTCCTCGTCCTTGGCGGGGATGACGATGCTGAGCGCATGCGCCTCACGCGCGCGACCTGTGCTGGCCACCATTCCCGTCAGTGTGTCGCTCATCGGCAATCACCCTGGCTTGGCTCATAAAGTCGATAAAGCAGGCGATAGCTGCGCGTCTTGGCGCCGCCGAGCAGGCTCGGGAGCCGCACGTTCACCTCGCCCTCGCGCCGCGGTGCGTCGACCGGCACGCCCAGCTCCCGGCTTAGATATCGATCGAAAGTGCCCTCCATGCTGGCCTTGAGGGGCCACAGCACCAGGCATTGCCCCTGCCCGGAGGGCGCGGGCCAGACGCGTGGCGGGTAGCCGATATCGATCAGCCGGGCGCGCGGGAAGTGCAGGCGCAGATTGCCGCCAAGATGAAAATCGGAGGCGACGATGGTGCCCGTGCCGGCAAAGCCGGCGGCGCGGAGCTCCTCGGCCACCGCCTGAAAGGGAACGAGCGTCCGGCACGCGCCCGGACAAGCCGCCTGCACCAGAATGCGCGCGGCGAGGGCGATGACAACGGTGGTTGCCAGAAGCACCCCGTAGATGGAGAGCGCGCGGTCGGCGGCCTGCCCACGCTCCACCAGCATGAACAAATAGATGGGCAAGATCTGCAACGCCGGCTGCAGCAGGCGTTCGGAGAAGTTGGTGGCCCCGGCGAGCGGCACCAGCAGCCAGTGCAACAGCACCGAAATGGCCATGACGCGGCCCAGGAACCGCGCGCTGACGACCGGCTCCGGCAGCATTTCGGGCGCATTGAAGCCGCGCCAAGCCGCCGATCCGAGGAGGGCCAGAAAGATCGCCAGAAACGGCATCGGATAGACGAGGACGGCGAGCGCCAGGTCAACGGAGCCCAGCAGCAGCCCAGCCAGCCAGCTGCGGGCGGGCTCGCCCAAAAGCGCACCCAAGCCGTCGCCGACCGCCGGCCCCACGTGCAGCGCCCACAGTGCCGAGGGCAGCGCGATCGCCGCCGTCAAGAGGGCGGCGGGGAGGATGCGCCAATTGAACAGGAGCGCCCGCTCGCGTGGCTCCGTCAGCGCGGCGAGCGGCAGGGCTGCGGCGAACATGAAAAAATTCCACTTGCCCAATAGGCCGAACCCCATGGCGGCGCCGAGCGCGAGGTAGCGCGCCAGCGAGGGCTTTTCGCACAGGCGCACGAAGGCGTACCAGCTGGCCGCGAGAAAGGCCGAGAGCACGGTGGTGTGGGTCAGATCATGGTGGCTGTAGTAGCCGAACACATAGATCGCCGCGAAACTGAAGGTGGCGAGCGCGGCAAGGCGCGCATCGCGAATGAGCGCGCGGGCGGTCAAGTAGGTAAAGCCCGCGATCATGGCGAACAGCAGATAGCGCAGAAGACTAATCGTCAGGACATTGATATCGCTCAGATGACTGGTCCCGAGCAGGGCCCAGGTGAAGAGCGGAGGTGCCCGGAAGCGGTAATTGAGCAGCCATTGCTGGGCGAACAGCGCCTGCTCGGCATCATCGAGCCCGAGCGTCGGCCCAATCCACAGGCGCACGCCGAAATGGATGGCTAGATAGGCGAGAACGATGAGGGCGACCTGCGGTGGTCTCGCCCAGGTGGGTTGCGATGCCATGCAGGACCGAGGTTGACGGTTGGCGACCCGTTATAGGGTATCCCGCCGCCGACCGCCACCCAACGGCCAGGGACCGTGGGTCGTGGGACACGGCGGACTGTGGCACGCGTGCCAGCTGGCAGCGCCCCGCTCATTCCCAGCGCCTGCGGCCGGCGCAAAAGGCTTGGGAGGCCATCGAGGCGGCGGCGGCGGCTGGGAAGGCGACTAGACGCGGCCGTGTTTGATGCGCACGCCGGGGGCCAGGCGCTCGAGCACGACGTCGGGACGGAAGCGATAGAGCCGTGCCGGCCGACCGCCGGTGCGAAAGCGATACTGGTCGGTCGGCTCCACCAGGCCGCCGCCCTCGACCAGGCGACGAAAATTCTGCTTGTGCAGGTGCGGGCCGAGAATGGCTTCCACGGTTTTCTGCAGCTCGAAGAGGGTGAACACCTCCGGCATCAGCTCGAACACGACGGGGCGATACTTAATCATGCGGCGCAGTTCGGCGATGGCGCTGGCCAGCGCGCGGCCATGGTCGCCCAGCTCGGCATGGCGCAAGGCGGCCAATTGAGCGCCGGAGGGCCGTTGCTTGCCGTCGCGCGCATCCTCGCCGATCACACCCGCCTCGCACAACAGGTCGTAGCGCTCGACCACCTTTTCCTCGTCCCAGGCACCGCCGTCTGTGCCAAAGCACAGGCGCACGCGTTGCCGGCGGCCTAGGTTTTCGCTGGCGCAGTCGGGTTCGGCGGCCGCCCACGCGTTCAGCGCCGGTTCGATCTCCTGCTTGAGACAAGCGGGCCGACCGTGCCGCCAGTCCTCCCAGGGGAAGTAGTGATACCAGCTGGTCCAGGCGAGGCTGGCACGCTGGTTGGCCGCTTGCGGCCCGACCAGCGCCAGATAGCTGATGCACAAGACCACGGAGGTGATCGGCCCGTCGGCGCCGGCGGCGCGCGTGCTTGCCGCCGCAATTTGCCGGGTTTGCCCCAGCTCGAGGCCGGTTTCGCGCGCGACCGCCGCGCGCAGTGAAGCGTCGAGACTGTCGTGTTCGCCGGCGCAAAAAAGGCCGCCCGGCAACGTTGCGCGTGGACCCGTCGTGGCGCCGTCGGCACCCACCACGGCCACCACCGGCTCATCCTCGCGCACGGCCAGAACAACGGCGGTCAGACCGACCGCGACCGTCCCCGCAGCGGGTGCGAGGCTGGCGTAGCTCATGCGTCTTACGACGCCTTCGGAATGGCGCTGGGGCCAAGTCATGCAGGGTGCCTCGCGGCCGGTGAGCGACTTGGCTCTAGATTGCGATGCCAATCGTGGCAATTTTCCGCACTAGCTGAAGGCGGTAGCAAAAATCAGCTGGCGCGCGACAAATCCGCGGCAATGGCAAAGGGCACCGCCTCGGCCGCGATCACCCCACGCCCGATCGCCTCGACGGCGCGCACCATGCGCCCGTTGCGGCCAAGCGCTTGATCGGCGAGACGGATCATCAGACGATTGGGATAGGCTGTGGGTGAGGCGCGGCGCAGGTGCAGGGCGATCAGATCCTCCGGCACGTCTGGATTGATCGAGCACAAGGCCGTGAAAGCGGCCGCGGTTGAGCGAGAGATGCCCGCCCAGCAGTGCACGACCATGGGACCCTGTCCGGCCCAGGTGTGGGCAAAAGCGATAATCTCCTCGATGTGCGTGGGATCGGGGTGAACACAACCTGCCAGCGGCTCGCTGATATCGTGCACACGCAGACGCAGGTGTCGTTCCGGGAGAATGCCGCTCGGCCGCTCCACCAGGATCTCTTCCTGCAGCAGGGTGATGACATGGGAGGCCTTGGCTCGCGCAACGAGGCTCGGCAGGGCACTGAAGGGACATACGTGCAGCACGCCGGGTTGGTCTGCCGCCTTGGCCTCGCGCTCGCTCATCGTCGTTCCTGCCCCTTCGCCCGATCGCTGCTGGAGGCTATGCCTCCCCCTGTGACAAATCCTGAAAGCGCACGAGAAACTCCTGTTGCGCCGCGGCGATGGGCTTCGCCGCAAGCGCCGCCAGGCGTTGGCGCAGGTTATCGGGCACGCCGCATGGCACCCCGAAATAGCGGTTGGCTTCGGCCAGCGTAAAGCCCGCGAGCGCCGTCGCCTCATAGTAGGCGGCGATGCGGTCGGCCGCTTTGATGGCATTGGCGACCCGTTCGGGCAGCGCGGGTGGCAGGCCAAAGCGGCGATGAATGGCTTCCAACAGCTGGTGCTCGAAGGCCCTGTAATCGAGACCGACGGCGGCCTTGAAGGGGCTGATCAAGTCGCCGATCACGTATTCGGGGGCATCATGCAGGAGCGCGGCCAGCCGCCAGCGGCGCGTCAGGTCCGGGTGCATGCTGGCGGCGATGTCCTCGACCAATAGGGCATGCTGGGCCACGGAGAAGGCGTGCTCGCCGAGGGTCTGCCCGTTCCAGCGCGCCACGCGCGCCAGCCCGTGCGCGATATCTTCGATCTCGATATCGTCGGCCTTGGGATTGAGAAGATCAAGCCGGCGACCCGACAGCATACGCTGCCACGCCCGCGCCACGCGCGTGTCGTCGCCCACGACTGGGTCCTTCTCGCTCATGCGGCTGGCCGCGCGCCGGGCGGCTTGAAGCGACGTTGCAAGGCGGCGCAGGCCGCATGCCGGTGGCAGCTGACGAGATGGTCGTTGACCATGCCGACGGCCTGCATGAAGGCATAGACCGTGGTCGGACCAACGAAGCGAAAGCCATGCGCCTTGAGCGCTTTGGAGATGGCGATCGACGTCGCTGTCTGGGCCGGAACGGTCTTGAAGGAGCGATGCGTGTTGACCTGCGGGCGCCCGTCCACCAAGCCCCACAGGAACGCGGCGAGACCCCCTCGCTCGTCGAGCTTCAACAGGGCGCGCGCGTTGTCGATGGTGGCCTCGATCTTGAGGCGATTGCGCACGATGCCGGCATCGCGCATCAGGCGCGCCACATCTTTGGCGCCGTAGCGGGCGATGCGCTCCGCATCGAAAGCATGGAAAGCGGTGCGAAAATTCTCGCGCTTCTTGAGGATGGTCAGCCACGACAGGCCGGACTGGAAGCCCTCGAGCACCAGCTTTTCGAAGAGTGCGCGATCCTCGCTCTTGGGCACACCCCATTCCTCGTCATGGTAGCGCGCGTATTCGGGATCGGCGATGCCGACCCAGGGACAGCGCCGCAGCTCGGCCGCCGTCATGGCACCTCCGTGCGCGCCGGCGGCGTCATCTCGAACTGCGCCCAGGCCGGCTTGCTGAGGCGGACGGGGACCGCCTCGGCGCTGAGGACGACACCCTTGGCGAGGGCCTCCGCGGCACGATCGAGCCGCACCAGCGCCAGCCCACGGCGGCCGTCCACCGAACCGATCGATCCCAAGCTGACCGGCCCGGCCATAATCGGCGCGCCGGGCGCCAGCGCCGCAGCGCCCTCGACCTCAACCACGCGCTTGCGTCCGCCGCCGCGATGTTGCATGCGGCTCGCCACCTCCTGGCCGATGAAGCAGCCCTTACTGAACGAGACGCCGTTGAGCTGATCGTAATTGGCCTCGTGCAGAAACGTGTCGCCCAGCCGATAGTCCCGGCCCGCCTCGGGGACGCCGAGCGCGATGCGATGGCGATGCCAGTCGTCTTGCCTCGCCGGGCGCGCCCCCGTCGCGGCCGCCACCGCCGCTTCTGCCGCAGGCAGCGCAATGATGCGCACGCCCAAGTGTGGCAGGCGTGGATCGACAAAGACCGTGGCGCCCGGCAAGGCGATAGGGCCGGTCACCCCCTCTCCCCACAGCGCAAAGACGGCCGACGGTGCCGGGGTTTCGCCGATCTCGACGTTGGCGCGCAGCTTGTAGAGCGAAAGCCGCTTCGACAAATTCGCCGCCTCGGCCGCGGCCGTTTCGAGCAAGAACGCAGCCTCCGCCTCGACCACAAAGAACTCAAACAGGATCTTGCCCTGGGGGCTCAACAGGGCGGCATGCACCGCCGCGCCTGGACCGATCTCATCCATGTCGTTGGTGATGAGACCTTGCAGCAGCTTTTTGGCGTCGGCACCGGCGACGCGCACGATGCCGCGGTCGGCGAGCAGCGCGAGATTACGAGATCGCATGGAAAACGTGCTGTTTATGGTGGCCAAAGGGGCCATCGCTGCCTGATCCTCAGGCAACAGGTAAGCGCGTCGGCTGCAACAGGCAAGCCTCCGAGCGCGGCCGGCACGGCCCCGGCGCCGCCGCGGCCGTTGCGGGCGCGGAGAAAAAAGCCGGAGCGCCGCGACGTTCCCGCCGCGGGCCTCGGTTTGCTCTCAAGCCCAGCTTACTCTTGCGAAAGACGCCTTCGCTCGACTTAGAAGCGTTCGATCGAGCGGCTGGCGCGCGGGCGGTAGGGATCCCTGACTTGTTGCGCCACCACCCGGTCGAGCTCGGGCGGCAAGCGGTGCACGACGGTGACGGGTGTTCCCACCTCCACACGACCGGCCAGATCGACGATGTGCGCATTGAGCATGCGGAAACACCCCGAGGAGGCGGCCTGCCCGATCGATTTGGCGTCGTTGGTGCCGTGGATACGGTAGAGCGAATTGCCGAGATAAAGCGCCATGGCGCCGAGCGGGTTCTTGATCCCGCCCGTCATCTTTTCCGGCAGGCGCTCATCGCGCTCGCGCATTTCCTCCGGCGGATACCAGTCGGGCCACTCCGCCTTGCGGCTGATCTTCTCCGTTCCGGTCCAGGTGAACCCCTCGCGACCCACGGAGATCTGATAGACGAGGGCCGTGGTCGGCGATTGCACCAGGAACAGGCGGCGGCTGCGGGTGTCGATCACAACACTGCCGACCGGATAGCTGCTGGGAAAATTGAGGCTGGGCGGCGCCTGCGGGCTGATCGCGGGACGCGCGCCGCCCGACTGCTGGGCCGGCCCGCGCTGTCGCGGCCGATAAAAGCCGTCATCGTCGTCGTCCCACCAGTTGAACAAGCCCTGCTGCGGTTGCGGACGGTAATAGGAATAGCCGCGATCGGAGCCCCAGCTCCAACTCTGCGCCTGCGCCTCCGGCGCAAGCACCAGGAGTCCCAAACCCAACAGTCCCAAGCGCCACATGATCTTGTCCTCGTTTGGCCGATGACGGTTGCGGGGGGAAAAACGTCACGGCGACCCCCGCCCCCACGGGCATTTCTGCCGGCAACGTTATCGTTGCTTTGAACGGTGCACCAGCGCCTTAGTTCCCGGCGCCAAGGCCTTATGGCATTTTGCGAAAAGAATGCCAGACGCCATCGGCACCGATGGCGATCCGCCACCAGGAATAGCGCCCCGTCGCCCTCAAATTAAGCGCGGTCGCCGCGCCAAGCAGTCGCATCAGTTCCACGTCTTGGGCGGGGGTGAGGCCGGCGAGTGGCACCTCGGCAAAATAGGGCCACACGTAGATCCTGTTGTTTTCCAGATCGCGCCCGGTTGGCAGCACGACGTAGCCCGCCTCCAGGATCTGTCCGAGCGCCGCCAATACCTCAAAGCCGCGTCCGTCGCCCGAGATTCGCTGCCAATAGGCGACCGGATCGGCCACCGGCTCGGCGGCGAGATCGGGCTTCAGCTCGTTCAGCTCGTAGGCGTGACGCAGATCCTCGATGCGCCCGGTGCTGACCGCGCTCAGGATCGCCTCGCGCATCTCTTGCACGGGAGCGGGCAAATCGGCCGTTGCGTACTTGACCGCCTGCGGCCCGCGCGTCGTGCGCTCAGGTGCGCGCTGCACTTGCGTCAGCCCGACGCCCGTCAAGCCAACGCAATGGACAAGGGCCAAGGCCATCAGTAGGAATAGCCCCGGCGCACCGGTGTGCGGTCTAATTCGCGGCTTCTGCCCCATGGGAGGTCCTTGTTTTGCCATGTTGTTCGCTTGCGGGCGCGCGAACACTCACGTGAGCATTGGGACCGTGGCGACGGTGTAGGGCCGCCCGTGAGTTATATCCCCAATCCGTTTATCATACCCGTGGGCATTGCGATGGGCATCCTCTTGGCCATGCCCTTCGGCCCGGTCAATCTGTTGGGTATCCAGCGCGCCGTCGAGCGCGGCTTCTTCGGCGGCATGGCGGCGGGCCTCGGCATCATGGCCGGCGACGGGCTGATCGCGCTCGGCACTGCGCTCGGGGTCAACGCCATTTCCGGCGCGATCAGAGACTATCGCACCGCCATCCAAATCGTCGGCGGCCTGGCCCTGATGGGCATGGGTCTCACGCTCTTTCTGACGCGTCCCACCATCGCCACCGAGCCGCACGCGGACAAGGCTTCGCTTTGGGACTACGTCTGGGAAATCCCACAAACATTTTTCCTGACGCTCACCAATCCGGGCGCCGTCATTGGGCTCGTTGCCATTTTCGGCGGCGTCAGCTCATTCGTCGAAGTGGAATCCCATATCGACGCGCTGACCATGGTGGCCTCCATCATGGGAGGCAGCTTCGCCTACTGGTTCGTGGTTTCCCAGTTCATCAGCACGATCCGGCACCGGTTCGACGTGGCCCGGCTTGGCCAAATCAATCGCATCGCCGGCCTCCTCATGATCGGCTTCGGTTGCGTGCTGATCGGCGAGATGGTGGTGAAGCGGCTACGCTTTTGGTGAGGCGCGCCGCCCCCGAGGCTTTAGTGGCGCGCCCGATAGATCGTGAACTCGCCCTTTTGCACGCGCGGGCCGAGGCTGGCGACCAGGCTCACCACCGACTCCTCGCCGAACGAGGCAACGAGGTCGGTCAACGCGGTATAAAGGGCGGCATAGGCCATGAGTTCGGGGGCGATCCCGCTTTCGGTGCCTTCCTCCCATGCCTCCAGGATGTAGTTGAGTGCCTTCACGCTTGCGTCGTCGGTCTTCACCGGCCCAAGTTCCATTCCAGTCTCTCCCCATTTCCCCCATGATCGGCTGTGCAGCGCGCGTGGCCCGCCTCACGCACGCCCCCCAGCAGCCGATCGTCGACGCCGCTTGCGCGGCACCCCCCGTGCCTATCACGGCCCCGGGGGTCGGGTATCTGCTACAACAGTTAACGATTAATTATCGTCGTCCTTGCCCGCTGACGCTCAAGGCACAGTCTTGACCAGGGTGTCCGCGATTTCGGCGCCTTCGGTCAGAAAGCGGGCGATGGCCGTCTGCGCCGAGGCCGTACAGCTATAATAGGTGCGACTATAGCTGCGGTAGCCGTCGTTGAAGCTGCGCGTCAGCTTGGCGCGGCGCAGCGCGGAGGAGCCTTCTGCGTTGATCAGATCTTTCATGCGATCACGCCAGAGCTGGCCATCATTGTTGCCGCACAACTCGCGCAAGTAGTGAACCGCGCCCAGGATTTCCGACAGCCGCAATAGCTTGTCGTCGTAGGGACGGTTTTCCGGCGAGCCGACCTGGGGCTGGGCAAGCGCGGCAGTGCTGAGCCAGGCCGCGAGGGTAAGCGTCACGGCGGCGCGGGGCAGAAGCAGCATGGGACCTAATGTCGGGGCAACGGCAAGCCAAGAAAAGCGGCCGGTTCGCAACGGACGCGCATTGGGACAGGCGGTGAGCTCCCCGGCGCGCCTGCGCATCAGGCTGCCTCCCCGAGGCGCTTCCAGGCGCGCAAAATCAAGGCTGCCGCCCCCTCGGTCAAGGGATATTGCGCCAGCTCGTCGAGCGCGAGAAAGCGCGCCGCGGCGGCATCGCCGCCCGCCACCGGCTCGCCTGCGACCCAGCGCCCGAAGAAGACGGTGATGAGATAGTGGGCCAACAGCTGGCTGCCGGGGTCCCGCAACACCACTTCATGGATGTCGAGCAGACCGGCAAGCTCCGCCTCGACGCGGGCCTCCTCGTAAAGCTCGCGGCTGGCCGCCGCCGCCGCCCGCTCGCCGGGCTCGATATGCCCGCCAGGTAAACTCCACAGCCCCTTGAGCGCGCCGCTGCCACGCTCGACCAGCAAGACTGTCTCGGCGCGGAAAATGGCGGCACTCGCCGCGCAGCGCGGCCACGGCGCGCCGTTCGCCGGCGCCGGTCGATGTGTCTTCGCATCGCTCGTCATGGCACTTGAGCTTAGCCCGCCGGCCGCCCCGGCGTCGATCGCCTGGCCCAGAACTGGCCCAGAACTGGCCCAGAACTTGCCTCGTAAGCCGTGGGCGTCGAGGGTGGGTCGCAAGACGGGACGACAGGATGCTGAGCGGGTATGGGAGATCTGGGCCGCGGATCGCGGTGCTGATCGCGGGCGGCCGGCTGGCGCACATGCTGGTTGACCGGCTCGAGGCGCGTTTCGGAGCGCTGTTGGTCCTCAAGGAAGCGCCCGAATTCTAGCTCGCGATCGTGCGGCGACGGGCCCGTTTGATCGGCTGGCGCCAAGCCCTCGGTCAATTGGCCTTCGGGCTGCTGCGGCGGCTGGTGCAGCTGCGCAGCGCCCAGTGACTGGGCGCGATCTGGCACGCGCATGCTCTCAATCCCGAGCCGCCGCGCTCGGGTTGGCAGGAGATCGGCTCGGTCAATGCGCCCGTCTGCCGTCAGGCCTTGCGGCAGTTCCGGCCCGACGTGGTGGTCGTTTACGGCACGCGCATCATCAGGTGGCGCACGTTGGGCGCGCTGGCGGCACCCTTTATCAACTGCCATGCCGGCATCAACCCCAAGTACCGCGGCCAGAACGGGGCCTATTGGGCGCGCAGCCGGGCCGATGATGCCCATGCCGGGGTCACCGTCCATCTCGTCGATGAAGGCGTCGACACCGGCGCCGTTCTCTACCAGGCGAAAGTGTTCGCGCGCGACGACAACAATCGCTACTTACCAGCACCGGCAGCTGGCCGTGGCCTTGCCGCTGTTGATCAGGGCCGTGGAGGATGCGCTGGCCGGGCAACTGCGGCCTCGGCGCGTAAACCTGCCCTCGCAGCAGTGGTTTCACCCGACGCTGTGGGGCTATCTGAGGACCGGGCTTCTCACCCACGTTTGGTGAGCCCGCTCGCAGCCCTCAGTGGGCTGAGGGAAGTGCCTTGCGGCGCACCATGAGCTTGGAGAGAAAAGGCGTACTGGTAAGATCGGGTTCGAGGCCGTGCGCCTCGAACACGCCCTCGAGCCCATCGCTCAGATAGCCTTGATAGTAGGGCTCATGGAAGCGGTAGGGAAAGCTTTGCAATAAGCCATCCCAGGCCGGCTTGTCGCCGAGCTGCAGGCTGTCGAGAAAAATGAAGACCCCGCCCGGCCGCAACACGCGTGCGATCTGCGCCGTCGCTGCGCGGCGCACCTCCGGCGGCAATTCGTGGAAGAGGAAGATGCAGGTGACCACGTCCACGCTGGCATCTCCCAACGGCATACGCTCGGCCGCCGCCTCGATCCACTCGATCGGACGCAGCCGACCCAAATGGCGGCGCGCTTCCTCCAGATAGGCGCGGGATAAATCGAGGCCTTTGAGGCGCAGGGCCGGATAGGCGAGCCGCACCTGACGCAAAAAGCGACCGGTGCCGCAGGCAACGTCGAGGAGCGTGAGGCGGCGCTGATCGCGTCCAGCCAGAGCCTCGGCGAGCGGCGCCAAAGCCGCCCGCCGCATCGGGCCGGCGGCCCCCATGAACAGCGTCTCCACTTGCACGTCGTAAAGCCTGGCTGAGCCTTCGCTGAGATAGCCGCCGGTTTGGAAGTGGAAGTCTTGCGCGTAGTAGGCCGGCAGCTCGGCGGCACCCGGCTCGGCCTGCACGCTCGTTGCATCGTTCGCGGCCCGGCGGCTCAGCGCCTCGGGCAGGTCGGCGAACATGCGACCGATCCGGGTCAAGTGCCGCAGCGGCGGGGTAGCGTCGTCCTCCATGCTGGGATAGAGCCCGTCACGCACGGCAAGCGCGTCGCTCAGCAAGAGTTCGGCTTGACTGGCAAGCAACTCGCTCAGCGACGGCACGGGGCCACCCGGCCGCTGGCGCGCTCCCTTACCCAGCTGCGCGCTGCGCCAATCGAGCAGGCGATTGAGCGTAAAGTACCAGCCAAAGCGCAGCGATTGACCTGCAAGCTGCGTCGCCATGCCGATCCGGTTGGTCATGCGCGTTCCACCCTTGCGCCGCACGCCTGAAACCCGCTCAGGCTTGGGGCAACAAAAACTCAAGATACAAGGTGCCAGGTCACGGGTTACTTTGCCCCTCGGCAACGAGAATCGCAAACCATGCAGCAGCCCCCAGCAAGTGACGTCGCTTTCAGCCCCGCCGTCAAAGCAGTCCAGGCGCGGCGCGGTTCCCGCGAGGGCTACGCCCAGCGGGAGCAGAAGGGTGGTTTTTACACCCGCATAACGCCCGAGCTGGCGGAGTTTCTCGCCAGCGCACGCTCGTTCTACTTCGCCACGGCGAGCGCCGAGGGGCAGCCCTACATGCAGCACCGCGGCGGACCGCAAGGGTTCTTGCGCGTGCTCGATGCCAGCACGCTTGGCTTTGCCGACTATGCCGGCAACCGCCAATACATCACGACCGGCAATCTCAGCGAAAATGCACGCGCCATGCTCTTTGTCATGGACTACCGGGCACGCCGGCGCGTGAAACTGTGGGGCACGGCGCGCATCCTTGCCGAGCCCGCCCAAACGGCGCCTCAGCTATGGGCCGAGCTCTGTCCGCAGGGTTATGCGGCGCGCCTGGAGCAGGCGATCCTGTTCGATGTCGTGGCCTGGGACATGAACTGCGCCCAGCACATTCCCCGCCTGCTTGCGGCCGAAGACGTGGGCGAGACCATCCGCCAGTTTCAGGCACGCATTCGCGAGCTTGAGGCAGAAGTGGAGCGCCTCAAGAGGGCGACGCCGCCGTGAGAGGCGCGCTTCTCACCGGGGCTGTGGCAGTCCGCCCGCGCCAATCGTAGCCCGGCGGCGCCGGCAGCAATGGGCCTACTCCTCGCGCGGGTGACCGGAGCTACCCGCGCTCAGCCGCGGATCCAACCGTTACCGGTCAGTTGCTCCTGCGGTTGGAAGCGGCGCTTGTAGCTCATTTTCGGCGAGCCGTTGATCCAATACCCCAAATACAGGTAGGGCGCGCCCAGCTCTTTGGCATAGGCGATGTGATCGAGGATCATGTACGTGCCGAGGCCGCGCCGACCGGCCTCGGGATCATAGAAGCTGTAGACCATGGAAATGCCGTCGGAGAGGCGATCGCACAGCGCGGCGGCGACAAGGGGCGCCTTGTCGCGTCGGCCAGTGCTCGGGCCGGCAAACGGCAGGCGATACTCCGTGAGGAATGTGTCGATGATGCTGTCCTCGACCATCATGGCATAGTCGAGCACCGTCATGTCGGCCATACCGCCCTCGGCATGTCGGGCATCGATGTAGGAGCGAAAGAGCGCGTATTGCTCCGAAGTCGGGGTGGCCTGCAGCCGCCGCGCCGCCAGATCGCGGTTCATGTCGATCACACGCCGCATGGAGCGGCTGGGCGTGAACTCGTCGACCAGCACGCGCACGGAGATGCAGGCCTGGCAGCCCTCGCAGTAGGGCATGTAGGCGATGTTCTGACTACGGCGAAAACCGCCCTTCAGCAGGTTGTCGATCAGCGCCGGCGGCTTGTCGTGCGTAAGATGGGTGAAGAGCTTGCGCTCGAGGCGGCCGGCGAGATAGGGGCAAGGCTGCGGCGCCGTGACGTAGAACTCGGGGAAATGCTTCTGCTGCTCGGTCATGCGTACGCGTCACTCGGCGCTACCCGAAGCGGGACCGGCGTTGCGCGAAACCCTCTGGCTTCCGGTGCTCGGCAGGCTTGCTTCGAACGTTACAGGTAGAGCATTCGCCGTCAAAACGGTGGTGAAGCACACGTCAACGCGCACGGCGATCCTGCCCTAGGCTCTTGCCGATGATAGGTGAGGGGCGCGCCTTCAAGCAAGAGCGACGCGACGCGCCGGTCGTCGCCTATGCAACGTTTCTTCGGCTGGCCGCTGTTGGCTGCCTTAAGCCAGCAGCTTGGCGGCACGTGGCGCAAAATAGGTGAGCACGCCATCGGCGCCGGCGCGCTTGAAGGCCAAGAGGCTCTCCAGCATCACCTTGTCGCCCTCGAGCCAGCCGTTTTGGGCCGCCGCGGTCAGCATCGCGTATTCGCCGGACACCTGATAGGCAAAGGTCGGCACGCCGAACGTCTCCTTTACGCGGCGCACGATGTCGAGGTAGGGCATGCCGGGCTTGACCATCACCATGTCGGCGCCTTCGGCAATGTCGAGGGCGACCTCCCGCATCGCCTCATCGCTGTTGGCGGGATCCATCTGGTAGGTCCGCTTGTCCCCTTTGAGCGTCGCCGAGGAGCCCACCGCGTCGCGAAACGGCCCATAGAAGGCGGAGGCATACTTGGCCGCGTAGGCCATGATCTGCACGTTTGCATGGCCGTGCGCCTCCAGCGCCTTGCGGATGGCGCCGACACGTCCATCCATCATGTCGGAGGGCGCAATGATGTCACAGCCGGCCTCGACCTGGACCAAGCTCTGGCGCACGAGCGCCTGCAAGGTCAGATCGTTGACGATTTCGCCCTCCAGCATCAGCCCATCGTGGCCGTGGCTGGTGTAAGGGTCGAGGGCGACGTCGAGCAGGATGCCGACGTCAACCTTGGCCTTGCGAATGGCCCGCGTTGCCCGACACACGAGGTTGTCCTCGTTGAACGCCTCGCGACCATCCTCGCTGCGCAACTTGGGATCGGTGTAGGGAAAGAGCGCGATCGCCGGAATGCCCAGGCCCGCCGCTTCGCGCGCCGCGGCCACGGCAAGATCGAGGCTGATGCGCTCGACCCCCGGCATGGAGGCGACGGGGGCGCGGGTGCTGTTGCCTTCGCTCACGAACAGCGGCCAGATCAGGTCGGCGCTGGTCAGGACATTCTCCGCCACGAGCCGGCGCGACCAGCCGTGCATGCGATTGCGGCGCAGGCGCACCGCCGGAAAGCTGCCGGCCTCGCCAGGGGGCTCTTTGAGAGAGCGCGCGGCTTGAGGGGACCGCCGCGCCAGCGGCTTCATTTCGGTCATGATGGCTCCTTGCCCCGCTCCTTGGGCGCGTCGCCTCGCCGCAGGCGCGCCGCGCGCACGAGGCGCCAAGTTTAGCGCTGAGCGCGCAGCTCGACTACTCGCAAATCACCCCGCGCGGGCGCTCGGCCATGTCGACGTGAAAGTGGTTCTTGTGCCAATTGTTGGCCTCAGGACCGAGCACGGTGCCAAACTGGCGGCAGGCCGCGGCGTGTACGGCACGCAAAAAGTCCAGGTGCGCATCGGGGTTGGGGATGGCAGCGGCGCCGGCGGTCTTGGCTTTTGGACCGCCCAGGCGTTGCGCCGGCGCAAAGGCCGAATCGGCGGATTTGTCGGAGCCACCGCCGATCTGCACCATGACCCCTGGAATGCTGAGGCTAAAGCCGGTAATCGCCGCCGCTGCGGCCCGTCCCGCAGGCTCGGCGGTGGGCGCCACGCTCGCCACCGGCTGCGCGGGCGGAGCAGGCTCGCCTTTGGCTTGGCGCTGCGCCGGCGCGCTCGCCTGGGCCGCTGCTCTCACCTCGGCGGCAGCGGCGGCGGCAATCTCGCGCGCGGTGGGGCCCCAGTCGGAGATCACCAGCGCCGCCTGACCCTGCGCGGTCACGAAGGAGCCGATATCCACGGCGTTGGCGCGCCCGTGCTCGCTCAAGCGTCCGTGCGCGCGACCATAGGCATTGCGACAGGAATAGGAGCTCATGGTCTCGATGCGCACGATCGGGGCGGCCAGGAACTTCTTCGCCAAGGGCTGCACGTCCCGCTCCACCCACTTGCTGAGTTGGGCGATCATGTCGCAGGTCAGCGTGGGCGGCGGCGAGAAGGCCACTTGCGGGTCTTTGCCGACGCTGATGAGGCGCATGGGCGCGGGCGCGCCGCATTCGTTGCCCTCGCGCAAGGGCCCTTCCGGCACCGCCACGACGGGGAGACCCTTGAGCAGGACGGCGCAGCGCGCCTGGGCAAGCTCAATCTCCTGGGCCGACCAGCCTGGTTCCGCCGCCGCGGGCGCAGGGCTCGCCGCCGCTGGCGCGAGCGTGCCGGCAGGCTTATGGCTCGCGCCCGGCCGGGTCGCCGTATCCGGCTCCGTCGCCGGCGGCACACCTTGGGCTGAGGCCGCTTGCGCGGCCAGCAGGAGCCAGCCTGCAGCCGCCACCGAGCTCATGCCACGCATTGAGACAGCCCCCATTTCGGTACCAGGCCCCGAAGCAACGCCCCCACGAATCGGAACCAGGAGTATGCTGACATCAATCGGTCATACATAGCCCCGAATTGTGGCCGGCACGACTTTCGCGCTCGACCTTGCACAAGGGCGGAACAAGTTGTGGACCAGAGTGGGTCCCTTACGACCGACGCAGCAGCGCAACATGCACAGTTTATTGCAAGAAGCTAACGAACTCCTAATCGCCCAAGAGGGCGCCGCGGGACGCATCACTCTCAACCGACCCGCGCGCCGCAATGCCTTGAGCACCGCCATGCGCGCCGAAATCGCCGCCGCGCTGCCAGGCTGGGTGCGCGACCCCAACATCTACGGCGTCGTCGTCGCCTCGGCCGCGCCCGGGGTGTTTTGCGCCGGCGGCGACCTGCGGGAGCTCGCCGACTGGGGCCGCAACGCCAAGGCTGAGGCGCGCAGCTCGCTGGCCGCCGAATACGCGCTCAATTGGCGTCTTGAGTGCTTTACCAAGCCGACCATCTCGCTGATCGACGGCCTCGTGGTCGGCTCCGGGGTCGGCCTCAGCCTCTATGGCACGCATCGCGTTGCCGGCGAGAATTACCGTTTCGCCATGCCCGAAACGCACATCGGCCTCTTTCCCGATGACGGGGTGTGTCACGCCTTTGCGCGTATGCCCGACCATCTCGGGACCTTTCTGGCCTTGACGGGTCACAGCATCGGGCCGGCCGATGCCTTTCTGTTGGGGCTTGCCACCCACTGCATCCCGGCCGCTGACTTCGCCGCCATCGCCGCCGCGATCGCCGAGGCCGAACCCGTCGATCAGGTGCTCGATAGCCGGCACCAGCCGCCCCGCCCCGGCGAGCTGACGGAGGGCGTGCGCGAGGTTGTGGCACGTTGCTTTGCCGCCGACACGGTCGAGGAGATCATCGCCCGCCTGCAAAGCCTTGGCGGGCCCCGGCAGGACTGGGCGCAAGCGGTTGCCGGCGAGCTGGCGCGCCGCTCCCCAACCTCGCTCAAGCTGACGCACCGCCACCTCATGCAGGCGCGCGGCCTGGATCTGCGCGCCACGCTGGTGCAGGACTACAGAATCGCCCACCAGTGCTTGGAAAGCCATGATTTCTACGAAGGCGTACGTGCCGTGGTGATCGATAAGGACGGGGCGCCGCGCTGGTACCCGGGGCGGCTCGCGGACGTCACGGAGGCGCTCCTCGCCCCCTACTTCGCGGCCCCCGTGGGGGGCGATCTGGCCCTTGCCAGCCGGGCGGAAATGCAGGCGCTGCAGAGTTAGGCGGCGGCGCTTTCGTTAACCCATTGCTTTAAGGTCGAATTAGAGCCTTTCGGCTACCGTCGGCGGCAACCGGGAGCAACACCGGCAGCGTCAGAACGGATCGAGGGCTGGGACCATGAACCTTGTTTTGGAGGCCGCGCGCCCGCGCGCGCCGGCGGGCGACGACACGTTCCGCAGCGAATATTTGCGCGCCTTGCGGCTAATCGAGCGTCTGCATCGGCTGCTGCTCGACGTCATCAAGGACGAATTCGATCGCCGCGGCGGGGCGGAAATCAACAGTGTTCAAGCTCTTTTGCTCTACAACATGGGCGAGAGCGAGCTGACCGCCGGCGAACTCAAAAGCCGCGGCCACTACCTCGGCTCCAACGTCTCCTACAATTTGAAGAAACTGGTCGACATGGGCTACCTGCACTACAAGCGCTCCGACAAGGACCGCCGCTCGGTGCGGGTTAGCTTGACCGGCAAGGGCCAAGAAGCCCGCGACGTGATCCACAAGCTCTATCACCGGCAACTGGGCTCGGTGGAAGCCGTGGGCCAGGTGACGGCGGAGGATTTCCGGGAGCTCAACCAGGCCCTGCTGCGCCTGGAACGCTTCTGGACCGACCAGATCCGCTATCGCCTCTAGGGGCCGCGCGGCCTGACGGCGCGCCGCGCTTGCCGCCCGGCAACGTCGTTGCTCGAGAGCCTTCGCCAGCGCGGGTGCTCCCGGCGCCCCCCTGCAGGGCGCGCTGCAGCTGCCAGATCTGCCTTCAGAGCGGGGCCGCAGGGAAGGCGGGGCCGCAGGGAAGGCGCCGCCGCCGGGCCGGTCCGAACCCCTGCAGCCCACGCCAGATGTCGCAGGCTCGGCCGAGACGGAAACGCTGCCGCTCGCCCGTTTGGTCTTTACGATGATCGGTGGTGAGAAGGACCTCGCGCTCGGGGCGCGCAGGTCCTAGAATTGCATGGGTAAGGGGCGGATATCCGGGCTGGCTGGGGCCGGCCGGGCTGGGGACGCGAGTGCATGAAGGCCAGGCGAACAGGCGTGATCATGGTTGGCGCGGCGGCCGCCGCGGCGGCCGCCTATTTTTTTTGGCCGCAGCTCAGCGTCAGCATCGGCGCGGTCGAGACCAAGGGGGCCGGCAAGCGCGATGACGGCAAGGCTCGCGCCGGCCCCGCTCCGGTGATGGCGGCCGAGGTCGTCGAAGGCACGATGCCCGTTATCCTCAAGGCGCCCGGTACCGTTGAGCCCCTCGCCAACGTTGCCGTCAAGCCGCGCGTGGACGGACAGATCGTGGAGGTGGCTTTCCGCGAGGGCGACCTCGTGCGGGAAAATGATGTCCTGTTCCGCCTGGATGACCGCTTCGTCAAGGCCCAAATCGCCCAAGCGGAGGCGGCCATTGCCAGAGACCAGGCCAGCCTGCGCGACGCGGAGGCTACCCTGACGCGGCGGGAGGCGTTGATCGACCGCAAGATCGTGAGCGAGGCGGCACTCGATCAGGCGCGCTATGCCGTAGAGGGCCTCAAGGCCAGCATCAACGCCGGCAAGGCCATGCTTGAGACGCAAAGAACCCAATTGGACTACCTGACGATCCGCGCCCCCATCACGGGGCGCACGGGCAGCCTGGCGGCCAAGCTCGGAGCGACCGTGCGCAGCGCCGACGCGCAAGCCCTGGTCACGATCAATCAAACGCAACCGATCAATGTCGGCTTCGCCGTGCCGCAAAGCGAGCTCGGCGCCTTGCGCCGCGCGCTCGCAAGCAAGGCGCCCGCCGACGTGACCGTCGCCGAGGGGGGCGAGTCCAGCGTGGTGCGCGCCACGATCGGCTTCGTCGACAACCAGGTCGACCGCAGCACCGGAACCGTGACCGCCAAGGTCGTGGCCGAAAATGCCGACGAGACGCTGTGGCCCGGCCAGTCCGCCGAAGTGGCTTTAACCGTGGAAGTGCGTCCGCGCATGCTCTCGGTACCGGCGGCGGCCGTGTTGCCGGCGCAGCAGGGCATGATCGCCTGGGTGATCGGGCCGGACAGCAAGGTGACGCCGCGTGTCGTCACCGTTGCGCGTATCGTCGGCCAGGTGGCCTACCTGAGCAATGGCCTCAACGTGGGCGAGCGCGTCGTCACCGACGGGCAAATCCGCCTGGCGCCGGGTGCGCGGGTGACGATCGAGGAGCCACGGCGCGCGCCTGCCCCTACCCCGCAAGGGTCAGAGCGGCGGGCCGACGGCCGAGGTTGAGAAGCGAGGTTAGGCCAAGTCAAGGCCGGGATCGAACCCATGCGTCTATCGGAGCTGTGTATCCGCCGCCCGGTCATGACCACACTCGTCATGGCCTCATTGTTGCTGGCGGGCTTTTTCGGCTACCGCCAGCTGCCGATCGCGGCGATCCCGCGCATCGACGTGCCGACCATTACCGTTTCCGTGCAGTACCCAGGCGCCAGCCCCGACACCATGGCGGTCTCGGTCGCCGCCCCGCTCGAGCGTCAATTTTCCACCATTGCCGGCGTCACCGCCATCACCTCGCTCAACACCGAGGGACGCACGCAGATCACGCTCGAGTTCGACCTCAACCGCAACATCGATGCCGCCGCGCTCGATACGCAATCCGCCATTTCTGTGGCTGCAGCGCGCCTGCCCGAGGACCTGCCGACACCACCCGCCTATCGCAAGGTCAACCCGGCGGACTCGCCGGTGATTTTCCTGGCACTGACCTCCGAGACCGCGCTGTCGCAGGAAATGAACGAGTTTGCCGACAAGGTGATGAGCCCGCGCTTGTCGATGCTGCCCGGCGTCGCCCAGGTCAACATTCAGGGCGCGCAGAAGCAGGCCGTGCGCATCAAGTACGATCTCGATGCGCTGGCCACGCGCGGTATTTCGGTAGAGGACATTCGCCAGGCCGTTGCCGCCCAGGCAAACATCTCCCCAATCGGCAGCATCCGCACCCAGAACCAGATCTATATCCTCGACGTAAAGGGGGCGGAGCCGACGGCGGCCTATTTCAAGCCGCTGATCGTCACCTGGCGCAACGGCGCACCCGTGCGTCTGCAGGACATCGCCAAGGTCGAGGACTCCGTCGAGATCGAAGAATCGCGCGCCGAGTTCAACAACATGCGCTCGATCATCGTCTCGATCCAGCGCCAACCCGATGCCAACACGGTCGCCGTGACCGATGCGGTGCACGGGATCCTGCCCGATTTCGAACGCGAGATGCCGCCAACCATCAAACTGTCGGTGCTCAGCGATCGCTCCGAGTCGATCCGAGACTCGGTGCATGACGTGCAGATCACGCTGATGCTGACCGCGGTGCTGGTCATTCTCGTCATCCTGGCGTTTCTGCGCGCTTGGCGCGCCACCTTCATCCCAGCCTTGGCGTTGCCGCTATCGATCATCGGCACCTTCGCCGGTATGGCCATGTTCGGCTTTTCCCTCGACAACGTAAGCCTGCTCGCGCTCACCCTGGCGCTCGGGTTTGTGGTCGACGATGCCATCGTCGTGCTGGAGAACATCGTGCGCTACGTCGAGCAGGGCATGAAGCCCTTCGAAGCGGCCATCAAAGGCGCCAATGAGATCGGTTTTACGGTAATGTCGATCACCATCTCGCTGGTGGCGGTGTTCATCCCAATTCTGTTCATGGGCGGGATCGTCGGCCGCTTCTTTTTCGAATTCGCCATGACGATCAGCCTCGCCATTCTGTTGTCCGGGTTCATCTCGCTGACGCTGACGCCGATGCTCTGCTCGCGCCTCTTAAAGGCGCACCACGACGGCGAGGCAAAGCCCAACCTGCTCTCGCGCGCCTTCGAGGCCGGCTACAACGCCATGGCCACGGGTTACCGCGTCACGCTCGATGCCTCGCTGAAAGTGCCGAGCCTAATGATCCTGTTGACGCTCGGCACCATCGTCGCCACCGTCTATGCCTTCGGTATCGTCAAAAAGGGCTTTTTGCCGACCGAGGATACCAACATCATCATCGTGCGTACGGAAGCTGCGCCCGACATTGCCTTCCAGGCCATGCTCGATCGCCAACGCCTGGTGTCTGAGCGCATCCGCGCCGATGCCGACGTGCTTTACGTCAATTCCAACGTGCAACAGACGAGTTTCAACCCGACCTTGAATCGCGGTTCCATCTTCGTCCAGCTGAAGGCCCGCCCGGATCGGCTGAACCGGGGCAGCATCAGCGATGTGCAAAACCGCTTGCGCCGCAGCCTGGCCGGTATTCCCGGCATCCGTGCCTTTCCCGTGCCGCTGCAGAACCTGCGCATCGGTAGCCGCAGCGGCGCTGCGCTTTATCAGTACACTTTGACGAGCGTCAATCAGACCGAGCTCTATGACAACGCTCAGCGACTGATCGAGCGCGTCAAACAGGCCCCCGGGTTTACCGATGTCACCAGCGATTTGACGCTGGGCGCCCGGCAGCTGACGCTCAATGTCGATCGCGATGCGCTGGCGCGCTACGGCGTCACCATGGATACCTTGCGCTCAACGCTCTATTCCGCCTTCGGCACGCGCCAGATCGCCACCGTCTACACCGCCTCCAACGACTACCAGGTGATCATGGAGACGGACAAGGCACGCACGCTTGATCCCGGCGTGCTGTCGAAAATCTACGTGCGCTCGAGCAGCGGCCAGCAGGTGCGGCTCGACTCCATGGCAACCGTAACGCTGGGACCGGGCCCGGTGTCGGTGGCGCGGCAAAGCCAGCTACCGGCCGTGACCATCACCTTCAATCTGGCGTCGGGCTACACGCTGGGCGAGGCCGTGCTCGCCATGCGCGAGCTGGAACGCGAAGTGAAAATGCCGGCGACGATCACCGGCCAGTTTGCCGGCACCGCGCAGGTCTTCGAAAGCTCGTTCCGCGATCAGCCGCTGCTGATTGCCGCCGCCATCCTCACCATCTACATCGTGCTTGGCATTCTCTACGAAAGCTTCATCCACCCCATCACCATCCTGTCCGGGCTGCCCTCGGCAAGCCTCGGCGCGCTGCTGATCCTTTGGCTGTTCGATATTGAGCTCACCATCATCGCCGTGATCGGCATCATTTTGCTGGTCGGGATCGTCAAGAAGAACGCGATCATGATGGTGGACTTCGCCATCGAGGCGCGCGCACGCGGCGCCTCGCCGCTCGACGCCATCCGCGAGGCGTGCCTGTTGCGCTTCCGTCCCATCATGATGACCACCATGGCGGCGCTTTTCGGTACGCTGCCCATCGCCGTCGGCTGGGGAGCGGGTGCGGAGTTGCGCCAGCCCTTGGGCCTGGCGGTGGTCGGCGGTCTCGCGGTTTCGCAGCTGCTGACGCTCTACATCACGCCCGCCATCTATTTGATGATGGAAAAGCTGGGCACGCGGCTCGGCGCGGGACGGCGTGAGCACATCCCGGCGAGCCCGGGGACGGCCGAACAAGAAAGGCCGCTCGCCGCGGAGTAACGCCGCAGCCCCCTCGCGCCACCCTGCGCGGTGGTCAAGCACTTGTTTGCGCGCGCAAAACGCCGACCACCCGGCGACGCCGGGACGCCCGGCCGGAGCTTGCCCTAGCCTTGCCAAGCCTTTCGTGGCTATTCTTCTCTCGACGCGAGAAGGCCGCGGCGGTGGGGGGTCCTGGATGCGCAAGCTCGTTTTTCTGATCATGGGTGCCGCACTCGTGCTCAGCGCCCTTCCGTCCGCAAGCCAAGCCGCGCCCGAAAAGCGCGTCGCGCTCGTGATCGGCAACGCCGCCTACGCCGGCATCAGCCCGCTGCAGAAGCCCATCAACGACGCGCAGAAAATGGCCGAAGTGCTCCGTGGCCTGAACTACGAGGTGATTATTGGCATCAATGCCAGCAAGCGCGAGCTCGATGCCCTCGCGCAGAGGTTCCGCGCCGCGCTCAAGGGAGCCGACGTCGGCTTCTTCTTTTACTCCGGCCACGGCTTTCAGACCAACCGGATCGAGCAGCAGCATCCTATCAATCACATCGTGCCGGTCGACTTCAATGTGCAGGACGTCAACACGGCGCTGGGATCGCTTGCCCTCGACGTCATCATCGAAGCGATTCGCAGTCAGGCGCGCGTCGGGTTCATCTTTATGGATGCCTGCCGCAACGATCCGC
>Ga0075433_10000509_pt1 | contig 25381 bp, 23 predicted proteins | sample RhiMethybrSRZTD2_FD_75299 | JGI IMG/M metagenome (GOLD analysis project Ga0075433, IMG submission 75299) | Populus rhizosphere microbial communities from Tennessee, USA - Rhizosphere MetaG P. TD hybrid SRZTD2 | ecosystem: Host-associated > Plants > Roots > Rhizosphere > Soil | place: USA... | reverse complement strand
CGCCCCAGAAAGTTATGGGAACGCCGGTCGCGGTCGATGGCCGCTCGAGTCACGGCTTGAAAATAGACACAGAAGGAGGAGTGGAGCCCGACTCCAATAAAGGAATTGTAGCGCCTCTTGCCATGGGCTTGTTGGCGGCGTCGGCCTTGCACGACGACGAAGCCAGTCTGGGACACGCCACGAGCGCCAGTAATGGGTTTGGTCTGATCTTCCGCCTGGTGGCGGTCGCATCCGGTTCCAAGACCTTCGGGGGAGTGATGGGGGGGATTGCAGCGGTACGAACCGTCTATTCGCGCTTCCTTGCTCACGGAAACGACGTCTCTTTCCCGCGCAATTCGGAAATCGAAATTGAGCTGGACCGTCGGGGCGCCCCACGCCTCACGCGCCCCTGCCCGCCAGCACCGGACGTACTACAGCGGGATTGAATGAGGCATTCGGAACGCCTCACGAGCCGCCCATTCTTGCAAAGCTAGACCGCCATTCAGGACCGCGGTTTTAGATTGCGTCTGATGAGAAAAACATAGACCAAAACGGCAGCCGCGAGCATGAGAATCATGCCGAGCGTACTGGCTGTGATTACATGTCTGTGAACCAGGAAAGCCAGTGCAAGAATTGCAACCACGGAGAGGAGGGCGGCGCGCTTCATAAGTAAGACCTCGTGAGCCCGCCCCTGACGGTTTCAAAATTGTGATCTCAGGAGAGCAGAACGTCAAGCCTCATTGTTCATGCAGAACGCTGCGTAGTTAATCCCTTTCCGAAATCGTTTTGCGCGATTGGACGTGCGCTTGCCTGAGATGGAATGCCAGACAAACTACGCAGAAAACCTGTCGGCCGAACTCGCACGGATGGCGATGAGAATCACACAAGCTGCTGCCGCAATCATTGCAGCAGGCTTGCCGCACAGGGTTCCAACCCTGTCTTCCAAACTCAACTTGCGATGTACAAACCACCTGACGTTGCAGCCCTCTCAATCGTCGTCAGGATCTAATGGTGGTCTCTGATCATTAAGAAAGTGGCTTGCTTCGAATTGTGCTGCGATTGAGTGAAAGGCAGAGGGCGCTTGAGCGAAGTCGAAACAATCCGAGAGGTCGTCCGCGCGGGCATCCGCAAAACCCAACGACGGAAGGCTAAAGATCTCTTCTACAAACCTCAATATGCTGCCGAAATCGTGCGTCACGTGAGAAACGTAGCCGCGCTTGGCATAAGGAGACACGACGATTAACGGTACCCGGAACCCGTATTCATATGAGTTGACCGTCGGAGGCGGTACATGGTCGTACCAGCCTCCCCAGTCGTCCCAGGTGATGAAAATGGCGGTATTGGCCCAATACGGGCTCTTACCGATAGCGTTGACGATCGCAGCCACCCAGGACGGTCCCGAACCGTCGTTGGATTTCGGATGGTCCGATGCCTGCCCAGTAGGAATCACCCAGCTCACGGCGGCGAGTTGACCCTGGTCGATGTCAGGGAATATTTGTGTATTTTGTAAGATAACGTCATTCCAATCTGGCCCCATGCGCAAATGTCGAATTGCGTTGGGTCCCGTCCACATGGAACCTGCCGATGGCGCGTAATACCGCCAAGTGATGTTCTTCGAGTCCAGCAAGTCCACCAGTGTGGCGTGTTCGAAGCACGGGTACAGCGTCGAGGACTCGCTGCCTGAGGGATCAATCAAGGCAACGAACTCGCCCGGGGGGGCAGTACAGCCGGTATTCCGCTCGGCATTGGGAACCCCACTCGGATTCTCCGCTACGAACAAATTGCTGGTTGCCGTCGGCGCCGAAGTTCCCGAAATGATGAATTGATGTGCCGGAAAACTCGGTCCTTGATTCGTCTGAAACATCCGATCTCCGAAGGTGTACTGTTGGGCAAGTTGCAAATAAGGCGCAACCTCCGAAGGGTTTACGTACCTGAACTGAGGATTGGGAGGTGCACAATTGCTGCTTCCCTGAGGGCAGGATACCCGGATCTGGTCGGCACCATCCATTTTCCCACTGTCAAACATGCTCACGAACGCAGAGTGTGAGTGATCCAGTTCGTAGCCGTTTGCCAACGAGATAGGCGTCAGTGGAATCGTCTCGCCCAGTGAATTCACTCCGCTGTTGGCGATGTCTGCATTCGGCAAAGCGTGAAAAAGGTTATCGGGGGTGCGGTTCTCCTGGAAGATCACAACCACATGCTGAATTTTTTGCGACGATAATCCTCCCATCTTTATACAGCCACCTAGACTGGCGAGGAAGCCAGCCGTGCACACAAGCAAGGCCCAGTAGAGCAAAATAGTAGGCCGCCTCATCTTAACCTCCCTAATGAACCGAAACTTCTTTGAACGTTGGAGTTGCCGCGCGCAATCCGCGAGGCTAGGAACTGCTGACGGGATACAAGGGAGGAGCACGACAGGCGCGCGCGCCGGTTCGGGCCTGTTCATGCAGGAAAACCGACAGAGGCTCGACTGGTCCGAGGTGGCAGTGAGCACAAAACGAGCAAACAAAAATGAGCTGGGCTGGTGAAGCGCCGGCACCTCTCAATGGAGCATGAGATTTGTGCCCGGCCGAGGGCTTAGCGATGCCATTAAACTGGCCCGATTCCTTTACCTCCGCCTGCATCGCATAAAGGTCGTCCGTTGCCGAAACAACTGGAAACAGCAAGACCCAGATGCAGCCCAACAGCAGTATGGGGCGCAGGCGATCGAGATACTTGGAGTTCTGGGCATAGACGCGTTTGCACTGCCACCACCAGATGGCGGCCGCAAACAGCATCAGCCAGAAAAGGTTGAGTAACAACTCCATTTGATCAACTTGATCAACCAACCACAATACTTGCCTCGATCGAGTTTGGGGGCTTAAGCGCGCTCATCGCTCGTCGAACAGCCGGTTTAATGGATAAGAATGTAGATGGCGCGTCTCCTCAATAGAGTTGCTATTGCATCCCCCTGGTAGATGCCACCATAGATGCCACCTAGGATCCAAACACCCATATAACCCCGTCCCACCTCGCAGGTTGGTAAAACTTGAGACCCTCTTGTCCGCTTCTCATCCTTTCGGCTTCACACCACAATGCCTGTATAATCAACCACTTCTGCGAAATGTAAAGAAACGGTCAATTTTAGCAGTGAGACATCTGCGCCTGCAGTCCTGCCTGAATCCAACCGATGGAACGACAAATTTTTAGATAAGCAGGAGGACACGTTTATGCTGAGATACGTCCTCAGATTGACTCTCGCCATCACCCTGACGTTCGCGGGTTCGACACTGGCTGTTGCGCAGTATGGAGGCGGCGGCGGGATGGGTGGCGGAAGTATGCCCGGGGCGCCCACATACAACCCCCACCGCAGCTATAGCTCAACAGGAAAGATCGCCGGTGGAATGGCAGCTGGCGCAGCCGCTGTCGGCGGTTTCCTGTACTGGCGGCACCACAACCACGCCAAGCTCCAGGGCTGTGTTGCCCCCGGTGGCGACAAACTCATTAATGAAAGGGACAGTCAAACCTACAGTCTCACCAATCAGCAAGACGGGTCGTTAAAGCCGGGAGAACGTGTAGAGTTGCTCGGTAAGAAGGCCAAAAATGACTCGGGCGAGCCCATCTTTGAGGTTCACAAGATGAGCAAGGATCTTGGTTCCTGCACAAAAACAACAGCGGAGATGAGATAAGAAACACCGCTGGGCATGTGGAGGGCAGGTCCCGCCCTGCCCTCCGTCTTGCCGATGTCGATTCAACCGAATCAGCAACGGGAACCGACGTAGGCTGAACGGTGCAGCGATCGAGGGATCGACGCGAACCAATGTCCGGAACCCCAGCTCAGAAACGGCGAAGCCAAAGTTACAGGGAAGAGAATCCCACGGATGAAACAGAACGCATCATGTGGCTGCCTCCGCCACCGGAATCGCTAATGTACGCTGTAGCGCCTGATCATTCAATGAGTGCGACGCTCAACACGCGGTCGCGAACCGCAGCCTTCCGAACGCGCTGGGGACGTGGAAATTGGGCTTTGAGGTGTAGGTGGGACGCCACGCCATATACGCACGCGGTTCTTTTCGGCCTTCCACGCGGAAAAAATTGGCTCGCCAGACTTTGTTGGGATCGAAGTCCGGCGTTATCGCTTTCATGGGAATGGCCACTTCCGCCATCCACACGTATTCCTGATAGTTGATTATGACTGAGCGCCGCAGACCGCTTTTCAAGTTGCCCAGGCCGCCGGGAAAAATGTCCAGATCAATCCACATTCCGTTCGGGCTCACCTCGAACTCCTTGTAGTAGCGGTCGCGTGCCGGCTGCGGTTGTAGGAATGCCTCTGCCACATCACGGTTCCATAGACGGTCGCGGCGACCATTGGGCTCCGATTGCAGAAAGGCGTAGAGTTCGCGGTAGCAGCACTCGAATCGGAGAAAGAGCATGCGCGGAGACCACAACACCCGTACCTGGGTTTCGCGCTTGGGATCGGGATTTTTTCCCTGCCAGTCGGAAGAAAAAACAATGGGTGTAGCAAGCTGCCACTCCGCCCCGGGATGCGCCGCGTCTAGCCTGATCTCCCGCGGCACATAGGCTGCCACTACTTCAGCGTTGGCGTTGCCTCTACGCGCGGTCATTCTGCGCACACTCATCGAACGGAGCTGCAAGCGCGCCTATCCTAGTCTGATTTGCGGGGAATTGGTCCCTTTTCGGCACATTTTTGCCTTTAGGATTACCAAAATAGTACTTACCCGCGAGATTCCGCCCATGCGCGCAAACTTAGTTTGGCAGCAATGGTCGGATAGTCCGTCCCAAGGGTATCCCCTTAAGCTTCGAATCATGACAACCAGTACAATCATCAATCTCCAGGAAGGTAGCGCCGTGCCGCATAGCAATCAGGAGCGCTGGCAAGCTGTACTGGCCCGCGACCGAAGCCAGGACGGTGCGTTTGTCTTCGCCGTCTCGTCAACCGGCGTGTATTGCCGCCCATCCTGTCCGTCAAAACGTCCTCGTCGCGAGAACGTGACTTTTTACCGCAGCTCGAGGGAAGCCGAAAAGGCCGGTTTTAGAGCATGCCTTCGGTGCCGGCCACGGGCAACAAGCGGGAATCCGCGTTCCGAACTGGTCAAGGCGTTGTGCCGCTACATTGAACAGCATTTGGATGAAACCATAACTTTGGAGCATCTTGGAACAAGATTTCAGCAAAGCCCGTTTCATCTGCAGCGCTCGTTCAAAGCCGTTCTGGGGATAAGTCCACGAGCCTACGCCGATTCGTGCCGCATGAACCAGCTGAAACGCAACCTGCAGGCTGGGCACTCTGTGACCCGCGCCATGTATGACGCCGGCTACGGCTCCAGCAGCCGGCTTTACGAGCGCACGGCCTCTCAATTAGGCATGACGCCAGATAAATATCGCCGAGGCGCGATCGCAGCGCCGATTCGGTACACCTGTGCCGATTCTCCTCTCGGCCGCATGCTTATAGCAACTACCGACAAGGGCATTTGCGCCATCCAGTTCGCCGACTCCGACGACGAACTGGAGCACGGACTCAAACACGAGTTTCCCTTTGCGAACCGGCGTCGCGATGACGAAGCGATGGAGTCGTTGAAACACGATCTGTTGCGCCACATGCGCGGGGAAAAGTTGAATCCTTCGCTGCCGCTCGACATACAGGCGACGGCATTCCAGCGTCGCGTGTGGTCGTGTCTGCAGGCCATCCCGTTTGGTGAAACCTGTTCGTACAGCCAGATTGCGAAGACCATCGGCCAGCCTAAGGCAAGGCGGGCAGTGGCCAGAGCTTGTGCTACGAATCCCGTTGCGGTTGCTATCCCCTGCCATCGTGTGGTTCGTGAGGACGGAGACCAAGGTGGGTATCGTTGGGGCGTGGAGCGGAAACAGGCATTGTTGGAGATGGAACAAAAAGGAAGCTTGAAGCGCATTGGTGATCTGAGGATGTGATTTCCATCCCAGCTGGCAGCAAGTGAGTTGGCTGGACTCAGAAACGGGAGAGATTGGGAAGAAGAAGCTGGTGCACGGTTCGGGAGAAGCGGAGCAGTGGTATCGGCAACTGCCGCGGCCGACGCTGATCGGCGTGGAAGCCACGGGCACAGTCAGTGGTTTATCGAGCTGGTGGAAGATCTCGGGCACATGATGTGGATCGGAGATGCGGCGCAGATCCGGGCCAGTTACGTGCGCAAGAGAAGAACGACGGGCGCTACGCCGATCATATTCTGAAGCTGCTGGTGGAAGGGCGCTTTCCGCGCTTCTGGGCGCCGGACCGCGAGCAGCGGGATCTGCGGCAACTGGTGCGCATCGCCACAAGCTGGTGCTGATTCGCAGCCCGGTGAAAAACGAACTGCAACACCTTTCCTTGAACAAGAGAATCGAGCGCAAGCGGCAGTTGTGAAGCCAGGAAGGACTGCATCTGCTGCGGGCGTTGCCGCTAAAGCCGTGGGCTGCGTGCGGCGGCAAGATTTGCTGGCGCTGCTGGCGGGCCTGGACCAGCAGATCGGCAAGCTGGACCAAGCGGTGCTGGAGGCGGCGCAGAACGACCCGCAGGCCCGACTGCTGATGACGCAACCGGGAGTGGGTCCGAACACGGCGCTAGCCTTCGTGCTGACCATCGGCGATGTGAGCCGCTTGCGTCGCGGCAAGCAGGTGGGCAGTTACCTGGGCCTGATTCCGCAGGAAGAAAGTTTCGGGGGACGGCAGAAGCTGGGTGCGATCACCAAGCAGGGCAATCGCCTGCTGCGCGCGCTGTTGGTGGAAGCGGCCCAGATCGCGGTGCGATACGATCCCCAGTTTCGCAAGCAGTACTGGCACCCAAGCTCAGGAACCCGTCATTTTTTCATGCCGGCAAACATGGTGTAGGAAACACCGTTGCTGGGAACTCCCCCAACAGTGACCACGACCTTTCCGTTAGTTGCACCGCTTGGGACGGCAACCTTGATCGAGGTGGCACTCCAACTCGAGATGGTTGTCGCGACCGTGCCATTAAATGTCACAATGCTCGAACCCTGGGTGGAACCGAAGTTCGAACCTGTAATGGTCACGACCGTACCACCGGCATGTAAGCCTGAGTTCGGAGACAGGCTCGCAACGGTAGGGGATGCCGCAAACAGCGTCCCAGTAAAACTGGCACCTACAACAATCCGAATTAACAGCTGCCGTATTGTTCGTGCTTGCATCTCGACCTCCATCAAGGATGAATCTCTGCTACGAACTCGCTTGACTTCTTCTGTTGCTTCGACTGCTTCTGCTTAAAATCCTTACTTACGACGAAAGAGCTGCGGCGGACAATCTAATACGATTTGCTTCCAAAGTCTCTGCCAAAGCATCTTCAACCCCGATTTCGTGTCACAGACCCCACAGCGTGTTTCCCCGGCTACGGTCAGGCACCCTCAAGTACTGCTAACCTTCGCGAAATCAATGTCCCGCGTACGGGCAGGGGCGTGCCCTCACCTCCGATTGCAAGCTGTAGGAGGATATATGGCACAACCCAATCAGTCCAACACGCAAACGAAATTACCGAATGACACAAACCAAAGTACAGGATTCAGCAGCAGGCATTTGCCACTCATTTTTGCAGGGATATTGACCGTTGCACTTTTCCTGGGTGTGAGCAGTTGCTCCAAGAAAAGCAGTGCGCCAGTCGCGAGCGCGTCCAGTCAGCCCGCGACTCAGGCTTCCACGCCGCAGGAGGTCACACCACCCACGCCCCCAACTTCGGCCAAGAAGAAGGCACGCAAAGCTCGGCGGACCACAGCCACGTACGTCAACAAGACCTATGGAGTTTCGCTCAGCTATCCGACCAAGTACAGCCTAAGCGTCGGTGACAAGGCGCAGCTCAGTTGGCCCGAGCTGGGGCCGGTGGAAATGGACTTCGTCAAGCCCGGCGGAAGAACACTGGCCGCGCTTCAATTACCGGAGAATTCCTATCCGGAAACGGACTTTGCGTCCGGGTTTATGACGGTCAGCGTGAACAATAATGTCAGTGCTGCGGAGTGCTCGCAGTTCGCCTTCCCGCAGGCCAACTCGAAGGAAACTGTCATTCCCTCAAAAGTGCGAATCGGCAGTGTTGCTTTCGAGCAGGTTGAGAGTCTGACGGGCGATGCCAGGCAAGCCGATGCCAAGTATTACCACGCCTTCCAGAACGACATCTGTTATGAGTTCACGCTTGGCTTGGGCACAAGCACGTCCGGAGTCGAGGACGGAGTGACACCAGTGGACCGCGGGCAGGTCTTTGGCAAGTTGGAGAAGATCCTCGGAAGGGTGAAGATCGAGACGACAGCGCCGGCGGTCGAAGCCTCTCCTTCCTCCCCCAGCGAAACTCCTGTGGCTCCAGTTTCATGGAATTCGCGATCGGTGGTGTTCCCGCTAGACCCGCTTGGTTAAAGCATCGGAAAACCACAGAGGACAGAGGAACACAGAGATTTAAGAGAGGAGCACCTGGGGCGGTTCGTATGGCTTGAATCCGGCACGGGTCATGCCGCGAACCGCTTCTGGGTTTTTCATGAACATGTCCCAGACAAAGCCGGTTCGGGCGTTCTCGGCCATGAGCATAGTAATCCCGGTATCGATGCCAATGACGTCGGTGTCAAACCAGTTCTTGGCCGGATTGAATGCGTTCACAAATCCGTAAGGAGTCCAGGCGCGTTCTCCGTACCGATTCTTGATCGTACGGAGGACGCGCATGGTGGCCTGCGTCAAAAACGGGATGGAACCTCCCGCCGCACTCGGAACCACGGTGCCGTCGATCGGTCCGATGGCGGGAGGTCCTCCCCAAACGACATAGCCCCTATCCGAGTCCGACGCGGTAATTCCCCAAAGATCGTCGCTGTAGTCGGGATATTGAGTTGCCAGCTCAAGGCAGAACCGGCGATGCACATCTGTGGCAATTACAGAGTTCCGAAAGTAGTCGGCGTGCAGATCACGCTTGCCGCGGAAATCAAACCAGGCCTGCGAGTATTGATGCACAAACAGCGGCGCAAACGAACCAATGTAGCGCAGGCCCGCGTACTCGAATGTAGTCCGCTTCCACGCGCTCCAGGTTTCTAGACGCAGGGGATGCGCGGAGGAGCCGAGTCCCAACAGATACATCATCATCAATTCGCTGTAGCCGTCCCAGCGATAGGGCAGAAAACCGATTTCCGGTGTCCACCCGTGCGGGAGTAAAGGCGTATCTTCGGAAAGCCAGGTCCAATCCGCCCGGTTGAAGATAGCGGTCGCCAGCTGACTGATCTCGGAATTCTGAAAGTACTGCCGGCAGGTAAGCACTCCGCAAAGCAAAATCGCGGTGTCAACCGAAGAAATTTCTGAGTCCCAGATCCTTTCGCCCGTATGTATATTGGCGAAGTGATAAAAGAATCCCCGATGATTGGGCAACTTTTTCCAGAGAAAGCGCAGAGAGTTAAGGACGCGCTTTCGGGCCTCGGGCATAGAGATGTAACCACGTTTTTGCCCGATACAGATTGCCGTCAAGCCAAATCCCGTTGCGGCAATGCTGGCGACGATGCCATTGTCGACCGTGCGGATATTGCTCCGATCCTTCACCAGACCGGTGTCGGGATCAACCTGCTCCCAGAAGTAGCAGAAATTGAGGTGCTCGATCTCCTCGAGAAACTGCTCGTCCTCAGGCGACAGAGTGGATTTAGGTGCGAGTGCGGCGAGCGTAGTGGGCTCGGCCATAGCTGCTGTTACAAAAGACAAAAATGTTCCTCCGGCCGCCAGGCCCGCCAAAGCCCGTATTATCTCGCGCCGCGAGCACTTAGGTTCTTGAGATTTGTTACGCACTCGTTGGAAAAATCTTAAATTATCTTTTTGTGAGAAGGGAACTGTGGAAACCCGAAGAGTAACCCGGCTGAAAGCGAAGGGCACGCTAAAATTTCATAGTAGTCCTGTGCATCCAACCAGAAACCGAACAAGCTTGTAGGAAGGCCTTGGGGAATTTGTGAACCGCGGAGGAAAGTTTGCTACGGCAATCGTGCTGTTTCTGACGATCGCAGTAGCGGGAGCCTGGTATGGCGTACTTCTGAAGAGAAGGCAACCGGTGGTAATCAGGGGCAGCGTAATCGTCCAAGATCCTGATCCACGAAAAGAGTTGCCGATCAGCAACGTCGAAATCGACGCCAGCAACAGCCTGGGCACGGCACATGCCAGGTCTGATTCTGCAGGATACTTCGCCGTGACTCTTTCCAGGGGCATCCGCAGGCGCCAGCCGATTGCGTTGCAGTTTCGGCACCCTGATTATGTGCCGCTGGATATCAAGGAATATGTCAGCGACAAGCTTTACGTCACTCGCATGATTCCAATCCGTCGTGAAATCCGGCCAGAACCTAGCCAACCACAGATAATAATCACAAATGTTCTTGCTCGCTATTCAGTCAAGTCCGGCACCACGGTGAATGTAGGTAGCGCCGTCAAGACATTCCAGGTTGTGAATACGGGAAATGTCCCCTGTAAAGGACAGCAGCCCTGTTCCCCGGATGGCAAATGGAAGGCCAATATCGGCGGTCTGACATTGGATGCAGGTGACAATAATGAATTTCGAAACGTACGTGCCTCCTGCATCGCCGGACCATGTCCCTTTACCAGATTCGAGAACGACACGTTTCTACGCGGCGGGCGAAGCATAACCGTATCTGCCCGCAACTGGTCCGATACCGCTACTTTCCTGGTTGAAGCGGAAGTGTTCCATCCCATGGTGGGCGATATCATCCGGCGGTCACATCCCGTCATCTTCGGCCAGGCATTGAATTTCACTTTGCCTGCGACTGCGGAGGGGGTCAGCATTGAAGCTGACTTGAATGGTTCGACTATCGTTTTTCCCTTGGGACCCCATCTGCTCCTCAGTTGGGCGGATTGCAACGCCCGGCTTACGCGCGATCAGGCCAAGGTCTATCGGTGCGAGCTGAAACCGGGATATCGATTTCCTTAATCTTTAATCTTTAATCTTTCTGCTATTTCCGGGACCTGGCGATTGCTTCGCGGGCTTCGCGATCAGCGGTGCGCCGGCGTTCCGTCTCGCGTTTGTCCCACAACTGTTTGCCCTTGGCCAGCGCGAGTTCAACTTTAACTCTGCCGTTTTTGAAATACATGCGCGTCGGAATGAGGGTGAGTCCCTTGTGCTGCGTCTTGCCGATCAATTTCGTGATTTCTTCCCGATGCATGAGCAACTTACGCGTCCGCAACGCCTCATGATTGGAATAGCTGCCGTGCTGGTAGGGGCTAATGTGCGCGTTCAGAAGCCAGATTTCCCCATCTTTCACGAGCCCGTACGCATCCTTGAGATTGGCCCTGGCACCACGGATCGATTTGACTTCGGTGCCAGTCAGGGCGATGCCGGCCTCAAATTTTTCCAGCAAGAAATAGTTGTGCGAAGCGATCCGGTTTACAGCGGCATCTCGCTGACCGGCGGCCGTGGGATCACGGCGCGGGTTCTTTTCCGGATTTGGCTTGGTCTGCTGGCTGGCTTGCCGCGCCATGGTTCATTTATCTCACAAGACCATTTTGAGTGTCAGGTACGGCGGCTACGGGGACTAGAACCAACGAGTAACTGCTACCAAGCCAGTAACTTCGGATGGCTCAGGAGCGATGCTATAATCACGCAGCTTACGTCTCCATCGGAGAAAATTCAAAGCCTGGGCCAAGGGCCGTGTGGCCGATCCCGAGGGAAGACTGTCTGCGAGGGATCTGTAATGACACGCCTGATTCGCCCGGCGGCTCTCCTATTTATCGCCATTTCCATACTGCCCGCAGCAGCTGACAGCGCCAAGTCCTTATACAACCGCGGGAAAGAGGCGGAGCAGCGACAGGATTACGAGAAGGCCTACGATTTTTACAAGCAGGCCTACGACCAAAAGCCCAAAGATTTGCAATTCCGCGCCGCGTTCGAGCGCCTGCGCTTCCTTGCCGGAGCCTCGCATGTCCACCGTGGTCAGCTTCTGAGAGAAGCCGGCAAACTGCAGGAGGCAATGGCGGAGTTCCAGAAGGCAGCGGAAATCGATCCCTCTAGCTCCATCGCCCAGCAGGAACTGCGTCGAACTCAGAAGTTAATGGAAGCTGCCGGAGGCGTGCCGCCCCGAGCGCAAGCGCCGCCGACGCCTCTGCAGAAACGCATTCAGGAGGCGCAAGGGCCTGTGGAGCTGGCCCCGATTGCGAATGTCCCCATCACTTTGAAGATGACTGAGGACAGCAAGGTCATTTATGAGACGACCGGCAAGCTGGCCGGAATCAATGTTTTGTTCGATCCCGATTACACTTCGCGTCGCATCAAGGTCGAACTGAATGGCGTCACATTGGAAGACGCGCTGCAGATTATCGCCCTGGAATCGAAGACCTTCTGGCGTCCGGTGACGCCGAACACCATCTTTGTCGCACAGGATAATCCTGCCAAGCGCAAGGATCTGGAACAGAGCGTAATCAAGACGTTCTACCTGGGGAACCTCTCGCAACCTACAGAATTGCAGGATGTGGTGAATGCGCTGCGCCAGATTCTTGAAATCTCACGCATCCAGCCCTTGCCATCACAGGGCGCATTGGTCGTGCGTGGCACCCCGGATCAGATCGCCCTGGCTGAAAAACTGGTTGGTGATCTCGACCGAGCACGCTCTGAAGTTCTTGTGGAAGTCGCAGTAATGCAGGTGAGCCGGGACAAGACCAGAACGCTCGGCATCAGCCCACCCACGAGCGCCACGGTAGCGCTGCAGAGCAACATCAACACGAACGTCAACAATACAAACAACAACAATAACAATAACAACACCAACAACTTCAATAACACACTGAACAACACCACCAGTGGTTCCAATCAGCTTAACTTGAATCGCTTGGGCAATTTGAACGCCACCGATTTCACGGTGACTATCAACCCTGCCACTGCTACGGCCTTATTTTCGGACAGCAACACGAAGCTTATCCAAAACCCGCAAATTCGAGCGGTTGACGGCCAGAAAGCCTCGCTCAAGATTGGTGACCGGGTACCTGTGGCCACAGGATCATTCCAGCCCGGAATCGGTGGCGTGGGTATCAACCCGCTGGTGAATACTCAGTTTCAATACCTCGATGTCGGCGTGAACATTGACATCACCCCACGGGTGCACGCCGGCCGCGAAGTCACGTTGAAAGTCGTGATGGACATCTCATCTGTGACCGGTCAATCGAATATCGGCGGAATCAGCCAGCCCATCATTGGACAGCGCAAGATCGAACACGAGATTCGCCTCAAAGAAGGTGAAGTCAATCTGTTGGGCGGAATGCTCGAAGATCAGCAGACTAAATCATTGAGCGGCATTCCCGGCTTGTCGCAGATTCCAATTTTGAGATATCTGTTCGGCCAAACCAACACCGAGCACCGCGAGAATGAAATTGTATTTGCGCTGGTGCCTCATATCATCCGAGGACAGGAACTGAGCGAGTTGAACGAACGAGCTTTGCAAGTGGGAACGGCAAGCGCGATCGAGCTGCACCGGGTAAGCCGTCCAGCAGCTGCGTCGGGTGGAGAAGCTGCACCAGCTCCTGCACCTGCCCAGGCGCCGGCTCCGGCTCCGGCACAACCAGTTCAGCCTCCTCCGCAGGTAAATTCCACTCCCCCGCAGCCCCAGTCAGGTTCAGCAGGTTCCCCGAGTTTCATGTTTGATCCTGGCAATATGACGCAAGCTCCGGGAGCAACATTCGCCATGAACGTGCTGCTTTCCGGGGCGCAGAATGTGTACTCGGTGCCGCTGAAGATCAGCTATGACCCCAAGATCCTGCAGGTCGTAAACGTCTCGAATGGAGGACTGCTCTCACAGGACGGACAGATAGTTTCCGTGGTGAATCGCAACGATGACTCGACCGGCACATTACAGATCACGGCGACGCGGCCTCCGGGCGCGACTGGAGTTTCCGGACAGGGCACAGTGGTGACGCTCACATTCATGGCCAAGGCGGCGGGCCAGTCGACCCTGACGATTTCCAAAGGTGGGGCCCGGGATCCGGGCATGCAGCCCATAGCGGTAGCAGGAGCGGTAGCAACAGTCACAGTGCAGTAAAATGAGAGTTACCTCGGCCAGGGCACGACTGAACGACTGACCAGATTGCCCGCGATCTCTTCCGCGGCTGAATGCCGCCGTAATCCGACAATGTCCTGAGCTCCAAAGCCGATCCTCAAGAGGGAAGAGCCGAGACCGAAAATTTAATGCAAGTGCATTCAAAACACGGCGACCTACAGTCAAGGCGGACTTTGTCTAAAGGCTTCACACTCATCGAACTCATCGTGGCGACGGCGATCCTGGTGATCCTGACCGGCCTTGCGGTTCCCATGGCGAGAGTGGCCATCAAACGGGAGAAAGAGCGCGAACTGCGACGCGACCTTTGGGACATGCGGGACGCCATCGATCGCTACAAAGATGCGGGGGAACGGGGCGCATTTCAGATCAAGGTGGGCACGGAAGGTTATCCTCCCGATCTAGAGACTTTGGTCAACGGCGTGGACGTTGGCGGCAAGAAAGTCCGTTTCCTGCGCAGGATTCCCATTGATCCCATGACCGGTAAGACAGAATGGGGAATGCGTTCCTTACAGGATGACCCCACGTCGGATTCCTGGGGCGGCCAGAACGTTTTCGACGTTTTCACCAAATCGCAAGCCATCGGCTTGGACGGGACGGAGTACAAGACGTGGTAACTAAACCATACAAGAGCCGAAGCCAGGGCTTCACGATGATCGAGTTGATGATCGTGATCAGCCTTATTCTGATTTTGGTATCTATCTCAATTCCTTCCTACGTTAAGTCGGTTACCAGAGCTAAAGAGGCTGTACTGAAGGAAAATCTATTTCAATTGCGATCCCTGATTTCACAGTACACGCTCGACAAACAGAAGGCGCCACAATCACTGGATGACCTGGTCTCGGCGGGCTACATCAAGCAGATACCCCCTGATCCAATGACGGGCAGCAACAGCACCTGGACTGTGGACCAGGAGGACACGCTTATGTCTGTAGATCAGCAAGAGCCTGGAATCAGCGACGTGCACAGCGGTTCGAGTCTCACCGCCGCAGACGGGTCGGCGTACAGCAGTTGGTGAGTCTCTTCCCGTTCCTAGAACGACAGCCTCGCACTTAGCTGGATCTCTCTCCCTGGCGTCGTGCTCTCCGTGATGGTTCCAAACTGCGGCGTGTTCACGAAACGATCTGGTGTCCCCAAATTGGTGTGGTTCAGAGCATTGAAGAACTCGCCGCGGAATTGGATTTTCATCCTTTCGCCGATCCCGAAGTCGCGGACTACAGCGCAATCGAGCGTCTGCAGGCCTGGGCCGTAGACCGAGTTGCGACCAACATTGCCAAAGGTGAATGCGGGAGGGGCGGCGAAGGCCGCTGTGTTGAACCAGGCGGAAGCCGAATGTGTGCCGTGGGTGAAGATGGGTTGGCCGGTAACGTTGGCGCGAATCGGATTTTCTCCCAGCACCGTACCGGAATTGGCGGTGTCCCCAAAGACCGAAACCGTGAACGGAAAACCAGCCTGGACTTGATAAACGGTCGACAGTTGCCAATGCTTTGTAACGGCACTCAGCAGGCCAGATCGCGTCAGCCCCGGAATGTCATAGACCGCACTGAGCGCAAAGCGATGGCGCACATCGCAGCCCGGCCCTTTTTCCGCTTCCAGATCGTTGTTGTTCTGCGGAATCGTGGACTCGAACATGGGCGAGCGGAAATCGGGAGCATCGCTCAGGTTCTTGGACCAGGTGTAATTCGCGAGAAAAGTGAGCCCACGCAAGTAGCGGCGGCGAACATTGACGTAGCCGGCGTCGTACCAGCTCTGCGCCGTGTTCTCCAGAAGATTGATCGTGCTCACCGGGAAACAGATCGAACCGTTGGGACAGCCCAATGCGGGCCGAACCACAACCACATTGGCGGGCAGCACTGTGTCAGGCACAAAGGTAAGCGTCTTGAACGGCCTTCGCGGACCGATAGCTCCCGGTCCAGGGGGTGCGTTATTGATGAGATGCGCGCGCTGCCAGTGCACGCCATGAGACCCGAGGTATCCCAGTTCCAGTGTGGTTTGTGCTCCAAGGCTCTTTTCCACGGAAAGGCTCCATTGTTCGATGTACTGCGAAGGCGCACGCGGGTCCATGGCGGTGAAGCTGACGGTTGTCTGGCCCAGCACCGGATCTGCGAAGTTCAAATGGGAGCTGACCAGTCCTGCCGCCGGCGTGAAGTTATCGCTTTGCTGGGTTTCCGGGAAAACGAATGGAACGTTGTGACGCTGATTGCACCAGGTATTCATATCAACCGGCGTATAGAACATGCCGAATGCCGAATGGAGCACGATCCCGTAGTTGGGTATTGCCTGGGAAATACCCAAGCGGGGCGCGAAATTGCGCGCATTCGCATACTTCAAGCCTCTCGGATACCCGTTCTGCCCTCCTACGAAAACTGAGGGGACCCCGTTCTGGAAAGTGAGATTGGTGTTCGTGTAGCTGATATCGACTAGCGGGTCCATGTATTCATAACGAAGTCCGGCTTCGATAGTTGTGTTCTGGGTAATCCTCCAGCTGTCTTGCGCAAAGCCATCCACATACCATTGCCGAAGCTGCATCTGCGGTATCCCTGCCTGTCGTTGCTTTACTGCCGGCAACCCAAGCAGGAAGCTGGCAAGAGCCGACCCAGTGGGATCATTCGTCGCCGTTCGCGTCGTGAAACCTTTGGTGAACTGGTAATAGCCACGGTTCTGAAAGAAACCCCACATGGGCCAGATGAAGCGCCGGTAACTTCCTCCGAACTTCCAGCTGTGGCGGCTCCGCTGCCAACTGAGCGCGTCGCGTCCTTCGATAAGCGTATCCCAAGCTTTCATCGGTGTGGCGGCATAGTTATCTCCCATTGGCGAATAGCCCTGGACGTTGAAGAAAGGTGCTCCGAATGCTCCCGCTCCGCCAAAGCCGACGCCTTGGATGCCGAGTTCGGAAACAATGTCATTGCTGTCGCTGTTCTCCGAGGACCGGTGCATTGCGAGGCGGGAAATGGTAAGCGCCGCGCTGTTGAGCACACCTGGATTCACTACTCGGTTCCACGTAATGCTGCCCTGCTGTGAGAAGTTGTCATGGAAGGAGCCGAAACCAGGCAGCAATGAGCCCAGACCGGATACCATCTCCCCCGGAGTAAAGCCACGTTCCGCGCTGGCCGAATAGCGCCCTGACAGGCTGTCACCCCTTTCGAACATGTGATCAACTCGTAGCGTGCCCTGGTCGGCGGCGTGAAGCTCGTTCCGAACATCGATGTAGTTGTTGCAGTCTGTCCCCGCGCCTACTACGGTTGGCGCGCCCATCATGGCCGAGCCGCACGGCATCGCCAGCATGTCGTTCATCATGTCCATGTTCGGACCCGGCACATGATTCATAAGGAATGCCTGCGCGGCAGGATCAATCATGCCCTGCGGGATCACATCTCCGGGAAACTGATCGCGGATGACTTGAGGGTTGCTGGGAGTCACTGGCTTGGTCGGGTCGAAATTTGGATTTGCATGCGAACTGAACGGGTTGTAGATGTCCACACCGCTCATGCTGAAGTCGCCCATGGTCTCCATGGCGGTTGGTACCGTATCGACCATGGTTTCAGCCATGGCATGGCGGAAGCCTTCATAATTGACAAAAAAGAAGCTCTTGTTCCGCATGATCGGTCCGCCAAAAGACGCTCCAAAATTGTTTTGCACCAGATGGTTGGTGCCCATTGCATCGAAACTATGGGCATCCAGCGCGCCGTTGCGCAGGAACTCGTACACTGTGCCATGAAATTGATTTGATCCGGAGCGAGTGACTATGTTGATCTGTCCGCCTCCGGCTCCCCCCATCTCAGCCGAATAACTTCCAATCTGCACTTTGAATTCCTGCACCGCGTCCGGAGAAGGGCTGAGATTCAGAGTGTTGAACGTGGGATCAGTATTCGTAGTGCCATCGAGCAGGTAATAGTTCGCATTAGGGCGGTTGCCGCCGATGCTTACCGCCGATCTCTGTCCGGGACGCCAATAAAGAGGATTCATATTCCCGGTCTGCGCGCCATGTCCGACGTGGGCACCGGGAACCGTGAGCACCAGATCGACCAGCTTGCGGCCATTCAGCGGAAGATCCTCAATGGCCACCGGCTCCACCACCTCCCCCACTGACGAATCGGTTGAGTGAAGCGCCGGAGCAAGGTCCTGGACCTCCACCACATGCTGAACAGAAGCGACTTTGAGAGCCAGATTCAGCGTCAATTGCTGGTTCACTTCGAGGCGCAGATTCTGAGTGAGCGTGGAGAAATTCGGAGCTTGCACCGTCATTTCATATTCGCCGGGCAGAAGCCCGGTCATCTGGAAAAGGCCTTGCTCATTGCTCGTTGCATGGCGTTCCGCTCGAGTGCCGACAGACGTGAGCTGCACGGTCGCTCCCCCAAAGGCACGACCTTGAGGGTCAGTGATGGTTCCGCCAACTACGGCGTAGTTGCTCTGGGGAAGAGCGGAAACAGATGTGAGAAAGGTGAAACAAAACAAAAAGATTGCCCTGCGCAAGCCTCACCCCCCCGCAAAGATTTGTGGTAGTGCTGACCCCAGTGGGTTGCAGGGATTGAAGCGTAAGCTGCTGGAAAGGGCAATCATTGAAAAATACTAGCTGCCTGAATGCAGCTGGAACTGAGAACCGGCAACCGGGAACTAGTCTTGTATAACCCCGTCTCCACAGAATCGCCCGCCTCTGGATTGAACGTGTACTCCCAAAAGCACTAACATCCTATTCATGTCCGTCGAGACTGAAATTACTCCTTCCACCTACACGCCGATTCGTGCGCCGCGCGGCACAGCTCTTTCATGTAAGGGCTGGCAGCAGGAAGCGGCCATGCGCATGTTGATGAACAATCTGGATGAAGAGGTCGGGGAACGGCCTCGGGATTTGGTTGTCTATGGCGGAACGGGAAGAGCCGCGCGCAGCTGGGAGGCTTACCACGCGATTGTCCGCTCATTGAAAGAATTGGAGAATGACGAAACCCTTCTCGTGCAGTCGGGCAAGCCAGTCGGTCTCTTCAAGACGCACGATTACGCCCCCCGTGTGCTGATCGCGAATTCCAACCTGGTTGGACATTGGTCGAGTTGGGAACAGTTCAATCAAATGGAACGCGCCGGACTGATGATGTACGGCCAGATGACGGCAGGCTCCTGGATCTACATCGGTTCGCAGGGAATCGTCCAGGGAACGTTTGAAACTTTCTCCGCAGCCGGCGCGAAGCATTTCGGTGGCGAACTTGCAGGCAAGCTGATCGTTTCCGGCGGGATGGGCGGCATGGGCGGAGCCCAGCCCTTGGCCGCCACGATGACTGGCGCTGCGTTTCTCGGCATTGACGTCGATCCCGAGCACATCAAGAAGCGTTTGAAAACCGGCTACTGCGACTTCCTCGTCAACGCGCTCGATGAGGCGCTGCGCATCCTCAAGAATGCCGTCCGCAAAAAGGAAAACGTTTCTGTCGGCCTCGTTGGAAACTGCGCTGACATCATTCCTGAACTCGCTGAACGTGGCGTTGTGCCGGACATGTTGACGGATCAGACTTCTGCGCATGATCCGCTGAATGGATATGTGCCCAACGGCATGTCGCTCGAGCAAGCTCTCGAGTTGCGCAAGCGCGATCCGCAGCAGTATCAAGAAAAATCGCTGGATGCCATCGCGCGACATGTTGAAGGCATGCTGCGCCTGCAGAAGATGGGCGCGATCACCTTTGATTACGGCAATAACATTCGGACGTTTGCCTTTCAGCGCGGAGTGAAGAACGCCTACGCGTTTCCTGGTTTCGTGCCGGCTTACATACGCCCGCTTTTCTGCGAGGGACGTGGGCCGTTCAGGTGGGTGGCGCTGTCAGGAGAACCCTCAGATATCGCTGTCACTGACAACCTGGTATTGGAATTGTTCCCCGACAACCACATTCTCCGACGCTGGATTGATCTCGCACAAAAGCGCATCAAATTTCAGGGCCTCCCGGCGCGAATCTGCTGGCTTGGCTACGGCGAGCGCGCCCAGTTCGGGCTGGCAATGAACGAACTGGTCAAGAAAGGCAAGCTGAAAGCGCCGATCGTGATGGGACGCGATCACCTGGATTGCGGCTCCGTAGCTTCTCCGTACCGCGAGACCGAGAGCATGAAAGATGGTAGCGATGCCGTCGCCGACTGGCCTCTGCTCAATGCCCTGCTGAACACCGCCGCGGGCGCTTCCTGGGTGTCGATCCACAACGGCGGCGGGGTGGGCATTGGCTACTCACTGCATGCGGGGCAGGTGACCGTCGCCGACGGAACTGAAGCGATGGCGAAGCGCATTGAGCGCGTGCTGACAACCGATCCTGGCATGGGGATCATTCGCCATGTGGATGCAGGATATGAGGAGGCAAGGGAATTTGCGCGAAAAGCAAGAGTCCAAGTTCCCATGAAGACTCTTTAGCTGCCTGTCTTACTTTTGCAACTTTTGGGTGAGTGCAAATCTGCACCAAACTGGTGTAAAATGGTGTTGTGAAAGCCAGGAAGCAGATCCGGCGAAGCCTAACTCTGCCTGAGCCGACCGCTCGGAAAGTGGCGAGCATCGCGCGCCGGCGAAGGCTCAGCGATAATCGGGTGCTGGTTGAGTTGATTGAAGACGGGATCGAGGCGCGCCGGCAGAAAGAGAAGGCTTTCTTTGACTTGGCACAGCGCTTCCGCTCGTCGCAGGATGAGGAAGAGGTACAACGTCTGGGCGAGCAATTAGGACGCTTTGTGTTTGGTGAGTAGTCCCTCAAATCCAGAGTTGGGCGCGACTGCCGCGGGCGGTCCGCGACCACTTAATCGAGCGATGCGCGACCGCAGGTTCAGCCTCGATGATTTGAATCAACTATGCCTCTGGATTGAACCCAAACCCAATGTTCCAGATGGGCTCTGGTAAAAAGGATTTCAGGTCGTTCAAACTCTGCGGCGAAGGAGGTTACCCTAAAACATTCCTCCTGCCAGGCCAAGTCGCACCGGGCCGGTAGCTCTAGCGGTCTTGTTGGGCTCCAACACCAAGGCCGCTGAACTTCAGAGAAGGTTTCACTCCTGCTGGTAGACTCTTGACAGCGTGAGCTCTATCCGAAAACGCCAGCATCTACAGCATCCTCTTCTTCTCGTCAACATCCGCCAATTACTCACGCTGCGTTCTCCCTCTGGCAAACCTGGCCCGCGGCGCGGTTCCGATCTCAACGAACTTGGCATTATTGAAGATGGCGCAGTGCTCTGTTCCGGCGGCAAAATTGTTTCCTATGGTAAGACCAAAGACCTACTGCGCGACCCGTGGATTCGAAACAACCGTAAGAAGATCATCGAGATCGACTGCAGAAAGGTTGTGCTTCCCGGCTTTGTGGATTCTCACACTCATCCCGCATTCATAACGCCTCGCCTCGTGGATTTTGAGAAGCGCATTGCAGGCGCAACCTACGAGCAGATCGCTGAGGCCGGTGGCGGAATTCGGTCGAGTGTCGATCCCGTCCGTAAGGCGAGCCGGACACAGCTTTCTCAAAGAATTCTGCACGCTCTCCGGGAAATGGCGCAGCAAGGCACGACGACCGTGGAAGCCAAATCCGGGTATGGACTCACAGTTGATTCGGAAATCAAGTCACTCGAAGCAGTCCGGCAAGCAGCTCGTCACTGGCCGGGCACCGTGATTCCGACCTTATTGGGAGCCCATGTCGTGCCGAGAGAGTATCAAGGCCGCTCACCGGAGTATGTCGAGATCGTCTGTAAGGAGATGATTCCGCAGGTGGCCAAACGGAACCTTGCGCGCTTTGTTGACGTATTCACGGAACGAGGCGCTTTCACCGTAGCAGATACGGAAAAGATATTTGACAGCGCAAAGAGGCACAGACTTGGGCTTCGAGCGCACGTCTGTCAATTGGGTGAGACTCCTCTGAGATCGCTATTGGATTTCAACGTATCTTCATTGGATCACCTGGACTATATCGGTGATTCTGACCTATCACTGCTTGCAAAGCGTGACACCCTAGCCACACTCGTGCCTGGAGCGAACTATTTTCTCGGCCTGGAAAGGTTTCCGCCGGCGCGCAAGCTGATCGATGCCGGCGTGGCGCTAGCTCTGGCCACGGACTACAACCCAGGATCTTCTCCTACCCCCAGCATGCCCTTGGTGCTATCGCTGGCATGCACACATATGAGAATGAGACCAGCAGAGGCGATTAGCGCAAGTACGATCAACGGCGCCTGGGCGCTGCGTCTACAGGATCGCAAAGGTTCGATTGAGCCAGGCAAAGACGCGGACTTGGCCGCCTTTGACGTGCAGGATTATCGCGAGATCCCATACTGGTTTGCATCGAACCGTTGTGCGCTTACGGTCTTGAATGGAGTCACAAACGCACCGTCCGTATCGGCGCCGAATCGTGACCTGAGGAAAAAATGAAACTACGCTTCTATGCCGTCGGGTTAATTCTGCTCTTGACGTCGATTGCCGTCGCTCAGCGATTGCCACGATTGGCAACCCCGGAAAATTACAAGCTCACCTTCGCGCCAGATTTCAGCAAGGGGAGCTTTTCCGGAGACGAAACAATTCTGATTCAAGTGCTGCAGCCGACTTCCGAGTTGGTACTGAACTCCGCGGATATCGAGTTTCACGATGCGAGCATAAGCAGCGGAGGCAACCGTCAGCGGCCGAAGGTGACCTTCGACAAAGAGAAGGAAATGGCTACGGTGCACGTCGAGACGCCGCTCCAGCCGGGACCAGCCACGATTCAAATCCACTACACCGGAATTCTGAATCGTGAACTCCGAGGTTTCTACCTGGGCAAGGACGAGAATGGCAATAAATATGCCGTCACACAGTTCGAGGCGACAGACGCCCGCCGCGCGTTTCCTTCCTTTGACGAGCCAGCATACAAAGCGACCTTCGATGTTAGCGTGATTGCCGAGAAGTCTGACATGGCGATATCGAACAGCAAACAAATTTCCGACACCCCCGGACCCGCACAAGGCAAGCACACAATTCGCTTTGCTACCACCCCAAAGATGTCGTCGTATCTGGTGGTTGTAGCAGTGGGAAAATTCGAATATGCACAAGGATCAGCAGACGACATTCCGATCCGTGTTTACACCACTCCAGGTAAGAAGAATTTGGCCGGCTTTGCTCTGCGCGCGGCGGAAGAATCGGTCCGCTACTTCGACCGTTACTTCGGCATTAAGTATCCATTCGGGAAGTTAGACAATATCGCCCTGCCAGACTTCGCCGCGGGAGCTATGGAGAACACCGGCCTCATCACCTATCGCGAAGTCGAGATGCTTCTCGACGAGAACCACGCTTCCATCGATCAGCAAAAACGAGTGGGCATCGTCATCGCGCACGAGATCGCGCACCAGTGGTTCGGCGATCTGGTCACGATGTCGTGGTGGGACGATGTTTGGCTGAACGAAGGTTTCGCTAGCTGGATGGAGACCAGACCCATCGCTGCCTGGAAACCGGAATGGCACCTCGAATTGGACGATGTGGAAGACACCGGCGGAGCGCTGAATACCGACTCACTCGCGAACACGCGTCCGATTCGGCAGGACGCCGAAACCCCCGAGCAGATAACGGAATTATTCGACGGCATCGTCTATGCCAAAGCCGCTGCCGTGATACGCATGCTGGAATCGTATCTGGGTGGGGATGCGTTTCGTACCGGCGTGAATAAGTACCTGAAGGACCACAGTTACGGTAATGCCACGTCGGATGATTTCTTCCGTACGCTGGCTGAGGTTTCGAATAAACCGGTCGATCGCATCATGGCGGGGTTCGTGACTCGGCCCGGCGCGCCACTGGTGAGAGTGGAGGCGCAGTGCAGTGGCAAGACCACAGAGGTAACGCTCTCTCAAACCCGGTATTTTTACGATATCTATCTCTTCAAAAAAGGGACCGACGAATCCTGGCTCATTCCAGTTTGCATGAGGCCGGGCTCAGAGAATCCCAACTCAGGTCACGAGCAATGTGAACTCCTAAGCAAGAAGCAGGAAACCTTCACGCTCCCGCAATGCGCGCCATGGGTGCTGGCCAATACTGGCGCAAAAGGATACTTCCGCTCTGCGTACGAACCGCAGGTAATTCGGGAAATTTCCGCTGGATTGGAGTCCAAACTCACTGCAGCAGAGCGCATACGCCTGCTTGGAGACGAATGGGCGCTGGTGCGCGTGGGCCAGCACCGCATTGGAGACTACCTGGCGCTGGCGGCAGGGCTACAAGCGGACCGTAACAGCGCGGTGATGAAAGAAGTCACAAACCAATTGCAATACATAAGCGACTACCTGGTTACAGATTCGGATAGTGGAAGATACCAGGAATGGGTGCGCGGCTTGCTCACTCCGGCGGCTCGCGAACTGGGATGGCAACCCGCTCCAGGAGAGAACGACGATCGCAAGACTCTGCGTGGCTATGTGCTCGACGCCCTTGGATACAGCGGACGTGATCCACAAACGCTGGCGGAAGCCACTCGCCTGGCTCAGCTCGCACTGGAGAATCCCAGTGCCGTCGACGCTAGCATTGCCGGAACTGTATTTCATTTGGCGGCAATTATTGGTGATGCATCCCTGTATGACAAAATGCTCGCCAGGATGAGAAGAGCAACGTCGCCGGAAGAGCGGGCTGTTTTGATGCGAGCTCTTTCCGAATTTCGCGATCCCAAGCTCCTCGAACGCACACTGCAACTCGCGTTGACGCCGGAAATCCGCAGCCAGGATATGGCGTTCCTCATTTCTGACGTGGTTGAGAACCCTGCAGGAAGGCGCATTGGCTGGGACTTCATGCGCACCCATTGGGCTGAGATCGAAAAAATACTGGGCGGCTTCAACACGGGAGATCTGGTTAACTCCACCTCAGCATTCTGTGGCAGCGAGATGCGCGAGGAGGTGAAAAACTTTTTCGCGACGCACAAGGCTCCGGCGCAGGAACGCACGCTGAAGCAGTCTCTCGAAGTGATCGATTACTGCGCCAACGTCCGTTCGTTACAGGCTGATGACCTGGCTGGCTGGCTACAGGAGCACTCAGCGTCTGGCGGAAAATGAAACTCGAAGTTCGACTCGCCTGAGCTCACCTGTGTCTTCCGTCGTCGGGGCCCTGCACCGCCCGGCGTTGAGCCAAATGAGCCCCATTGTTATAATCGGGTCTGTTCCGCACGTAAAGATGTCACTGCTGCATTTTGGCACTCCCCGAGCAATCTTCGCGTGTCGAACGATTCGCAACGTAGGCGCAAATCCGCAACTCAGCGTTGGCCAGGTAGCTCAGGTGGTAGAGCGCAGCCCTGAAAAGGCTGGCGTCGGCGGTTCAACTCCGTCCCTGGCCACCACATTCTAAAGGGTCCGGCCCGGAGACATGGGTTACACAACGTACCGGTCACATGGGTGACACTTTTGGGCCGAACGGATTTTCGAGCGGTTCAAGCACCCGAGTCTCCAAATCGAAGTACCCCAAA
>Ga0075433_10000507_pt1 | contig 25396 bp, 26 predicted proteins | sample RhiMethybrSRZTD2_FD_75299 | JGI IMG/M metagenome (GOLD analysis project Ga0075433, IMG submission 75299) | Populus rhizosphere microbial communities from Tennessee, USA - Rhizosphere MetaG P. TD hybrid SRZTD2 | ecosystem: Host-associated > Plants > Roots > Rhizosphere > Soil | place: USA... | reverse complement strand
GCTGTGTTGTCAAGGTGCTCGCGGGATCGCTCGTCCCGCCGGGGAAGTGCGGCCAGGGCCACCACCCGAACATAGGCGAACGTGTGTTCGGTCAGCAAGCGCGCGGCCGACCGCAGACCGTGGGAAGAGCTCGGGAGGGCGAGCGCCTACTTCTGTGGTTCGGGCGGGGGTTTGACCTCGATGCCGAGGGCCTCGAGGGCGTCGGGCGACCAGCCGGCGTCGTCGCCGTAGTAGCCGAAGAGATGCTCGATCGTCTCGGTGACCTTGGGCTCGAGCTCGGGCCAGCTCTCGGGCGGCGCCTGCACGGTGACCGCGCTCGAGTAGATCGTCACCTGGGAGGCGCCGAGGTCGAACAGGCGCCGAGCCAGCACGTCGGGCGGCCGGTCACCCTGGGTGTCCTCGACTGCGTGGTACCGCTCGATCTCCATCCCCGTGAGCGACCGGTTGAGGTCGAACAGCCGGATCGACGGCGACGCGCCGGGTCGGGCGGTGACGGTGATCGGCTGGCCCATCCTTCTCCTGTCGCCGTCGCAAGCTCCGGCTTTGCGGGAACGGTCGGCAAAGCCCGCCATTCCCGCGGCGTGAGATTACGGGGTTACGGGGTGCGACCCAGCAACTCGAGCAACGCGCTCTGCCGGTCGGCGCCGGGCTCCGGGTCGTGGTGGGTCCCGAACACCCCGCTGCCGAGCAGCATCTCCTTCTGGGGCTCGATGACCGCCCAGCACGCCTCGACGAGCTCCGGATCCAGCTTCGTGTCCTGGCCCGTCGCCTTGGCGACGTCCCAGCCGTGCACCAGCACGTCGATGAAGCGATGCCCCAGGTACACCTCGCCCGGGACCGGTCCGTACGACACCGCGCACGGCGCCTCCATCGCCCCCGGCGCGTGGAACGCCTCGCTCGCGGCGCGGGCCGACTCGTCGTACGCCACCGTCGGATCGGCGCCGAGGACGTCGCCGTCGAGACGGTCGCCGACCTCGTCGATCGTCTTCCCCCCCGCCAGCTCTCCCGCCCAGAAGTTCCCGCCCACGATGTGGTTGACGAGCTCGCGGACGTCCCAGCCCTCGCAGGGCGACGAGCTCTTCCACTGGTCGCCGCCGACGCCGGCGACGTACCGGCGCGTCCCCGCCAGTGCACGATCGTGGAGATCCGGCAAGTCAGTTGCCATGTTCGCCCCCTGCTCAGAACAAGCGTCCGGGCGCCGGCGGCACACCCCGCCAGCACAAGCCGTCCATGAAGATCCACGAGCGCCGGTGGATCGCGCTCGGCCCGTACCACGCCAGCGCCGACTTGTGGATCGGCGCCGGGTACCCGACGTTCGACTCGAAGTCGTACGCCGGGTAGTGCTCGGCCTCGCCCCTCATCAGCGCGTCACGCGTCACCTTGGCGACACACGACGCCGCCGCCACCGACAGCGACGTCGAGTCGCCCCGAATGACCGTCGTCACGCGCGCCCCGAGGGCGAGGTAGTCGTAGTTGCCGTCGAGGATGATGCGGTCGGGCTCGTACCCGAGCGCGGCCAGCTGCGCGAGCGCGCGGCGTCCGGCGGCTCGCAGCGCCGCGGTCATGCCGAGGGCGTCACACTCCTCGTAGGACGCGTGTCCCACGCCGATCGCGACCGCCCACCCGCGCACCCGTGCAGCCACGACCTCGCGCTCCTCGCGTGTCAACTCCTTCGAGTCGCGCACGCCACGCAGATGGTCGGGCGGGGGGACGAGCGCAGCCACCGTGACCGGGCCGGCCCAGGCACCTCGGCCCACCTCGTCGATGCCGACCACGACCCGCTCGCCGGCACCCCAACACCGCCGCTCGAGACGCAAGGTCGGAGTCCGGGTTCGTGACGCGGGAGCTGCGCCGACGCCTGCCGCCGGCACCGGGGGAGCAGACGCCGATGCCACCATCGCCGGAACATACCAAGCTCCTGTGACGCCGACGCGCACACGTCGCGGCTGTGCCCTTCCGGTCCTGGTCAGGTGCCTGTTACCCTCACCCGCGATGGAGCAAGGCAGCCGCGTCGAGGTGCGCTCACGCTTCGACGACAGGTGGTCACGCGGGTTCGAGGTCGCCGAGATCCTCGACGAGGGCGACAGTGCGCGCTACAAGCTGAAGCGCCGCTCCGACGGTTCAGTCCTCCCTGCGTTGTTCGTCGACGACGAGCTGCGCGAGGAGAAGAAGCGCTCGATGTGGTGGATCGCGTAGGCGCGACCCGCTAAGCGTCGATCTTCAAGCTCTCGATCAGCTCTTCGACGGAGATCGCCTGGAGCGTGGTGGTCCGCATCGTCCCCCGCGCCGCCAGCATGATCGCCGCCCGGGCCATGGTCGCCTCGTCCGGCGATTCGATCACGTTGAGGAAGTCGTACTGGCCCATGAGGGCGTACTGGACGATGACCTTCAAGCCCATTCCCTCGACCTCGCGCGTGACCTCCCGGATGCGCTCGGGATTCTCGCGGACCGTCGCCCAGCCGTCGGGCCCCAGCGTCGTGAGCATGGCGTAAGTCGGCACAGCTTTTCCCCTTCTCGCCGTCGCAAGCTCCGGCTCTGCGGCGACGGTCGGCAAAGCCGCCGTCGCCGCGGCAGGAGCCTACTGACGGCTCTCCAGCCGGGCGATGTTGTCCGCCTCGTCGGGGTCGGGCTCGGTGGCGAACCACGCGTCGAGCAGCTCGCCGGCCACCTCGGGAGTCGTGAGCCGAAGCCCCATCACGAGCACGTTGGCGTCGTTCCACCTCCGGGCGCCGGCGGCGGTGGCGGCGTCGGTGCACAACGCGGCGCGCACGCCCGGCACCTTGTTGGCGGCGATGGACGCGCCCGTGCCCGTCCAGCAGAACAGAACGCCCGTGTCGACGTCGCCCTTGGCGACGAGCTCGCCGACGCGCTGGCCGACCTCGGCCCACTCGATGGGCTCGCCACCTGGAGGACCTACGAGCACGACGTCGTGACCGCGCTGCTCCAGGTCGTCCCCGACGGCGTCGGTCAGCCCGGTCTTCTCGTCCGACCCGAGCACCACCCGCATGGCATTCGAGCTTACGGTGAGCCCGGGACCGACCTTGGCGGCTGCCCGTATCCTGGCCCGGTGCCGCCCACGAAGGTCGGGATCGTCCCCCACACGCACTGGGATCGCGAGTGGTACGCGCCGTTCCAGGTGTTCCGGGCCCGACTCGTGCGCCTCCTCGACGAGCTCCTCCCGCTCCTCGAACACGACCTGAGCTACGCCCGCTTCCTCCTCGACGGCCAGACCGTGGTCGTCGACGACTACCTCGAGGTCAGGCCTGCAGCGGCGGAGACGCTGCGGCGCCTGGCCGCTACCGGCCGCCTGTCGGTGGGGCCGTGGATGGTCCTCATGGACGAGTTCATGGTCTCGGGCGAGACGATCGTCCGCGACCTCCAGCTCGGCCTGCGGCGCGCGGTCGAGCTCGGCGGCGCGATGCCGGTGGGTTACCTGCCCGACATGTTCGGACACATCGCGCAGATGCCGCAGATCCTCCGGCTGGCCGGCTTCGAGCATGCGGTGGTGTGGCGTGGCGTCCCGGCGACGGTCACGCAGACCGCATTCACGTGGGAGGCACCCGACGGCTCAGCCGTGCGCGCCGAGTATCTGTACGGCTCGTACTCGAATGGCCGCGATCTTCCCGACGATGCCAAACAGCTCGTCGCACGGGCGCGGAGCTACGAGCTCGAGCTCGGGCCGGCCCGGCTTCCTGGCGGATCGATGCTGCTGATGAACGGCACCGACCACCAGATGCCGCAACCGTGGCTCGGGCGCGTCGTCGCGGAGGCGAACGAGATCCAGGACGACTACCGGTTCGTCGTGACCTCACTCGCCGAATATCTGCCCGAGCAACCCACCGAGGGATTGACGACGGTGCGGGGTGAGCTGCGATCGGGGGCACGTGCCAACGTGCTCATGGGCGTGGCGTCGAACCGCGTCGACGTGCACCAGGCGTGCGCGGTCGCGGAGCGGGCGCTCGAGCGCCGCGCGGAGCCGCTGTCGGCGCTGTTCGTGCCGGCGGACCGGTATCCGGGCGCGCATCTCGGGATCGCGTGGCAGAAGGTCGTGGAGAACAGCGCGCACGACTCCTCGTGCGCGTGCAGCGACGACGAGGTCGTCGACCAGGTGATGGTGCGCTACCGCGAGGCGCGTCAGATCGGCGACGTCCTCGCGCGCGAGGCGATGCGGCAGCTCGCCACCGAGGTGGACACGCCTGCCGGGTCGACTCTGGTCGCGAACCCGACCCAAGCGGGGCGCGGCGGCGTGCTGTCGGTGAACGTCCCCGGGGAAGGGCCGTTCCACTTCGTGACGCCCGACGGCGAAGCGCGCCCGACCCAAGCGCTGGGGCTGCTCACGGGCGAGGGATTCTCGACGATCGTCTCGGGCCAGAAAGTGCGGTGGGTGATCGAGATGATGAACGGGCCCGAGTTCGCCGGTGAGCGGATCGGCCACTACGACATGAACGAGGCGGACGACGGCGCGCTCGAGCTCACCTTCCGGGGCGCCCACCCCGGCCAGCCGCACATCGACCTGACCGAGCTCCGGGACGAGCTCGTGCGCCTCGGCGACGAGGGCAAAACGATCCGCTTCCGGGTGATGGCGGCACCGGTGCAGGAGGCGATCTTCGCCGCCGACGACGTGCCGGGCTTCGGCTGGCGGAGCTACACGGTCGCCCCCGGGAAGGGACCGACGACCGCGGTCACGTCGGGGCCGTCGGCGCTCGACAACGAGCATCTCCACGTCGAGCTCGACGGCGACGGCACGTACTCGGTCACGACTTCCGACGGGCTCACGGTCCGCGGCCTCGGACGACTGGTGGACGGCGGCGACGGCGGCGACACGTATAACTACTCCCCGCCCGCCGAGGACCTGGTGGTCGACCGGCCCGAGCACGTCGAGGTCACCGCGCTCGAGTCCGGCCCCGTGCGCGCTCGTGTGCGCATCGACTCGACGTACCGGTGGCCGACACATGCGATCGGCGACGAGCGTTCGTGTTCTCGGCGTGCTGACGACACCACACCGGTCGCGGTGCACACGACGCTGGAGCTGCGCACCGGCGAACGGTTCCTCCGTGTCCACACCGAGCTGGACAATCCGTGCCGTGACCATCGGCTGCGAGCGCACTTCCCGCTGCCGGCTCCGGTGACGGGCTCGCACGCGGAGTGCGCGTTCGCCGTCGTCGACCGCGGCCTGTCCGCCGAGGGCGGCCCCAACGAGTTCGGTCTGCCGACGTTCGTGTCGCGTCGCTTCGTCGACGCCTCGAACGGGAGCACCGGTCTCGCGATCGTTCACGACGGACTGCTGGAGTACGAGCTCGTCTCGGACGACGCGAAGCAGAGCGACGAGATGGCGCTCACGCTGCTGCGCGCGACCGGGTACCTCTCCCGGTTGCAGCTCTCGATGCGGGCGAGCCCTGCCGGGTACCCGTATCCCCTCGAGGGTCCGCAGATGCTCGGTCGTCGCACCTTCGACTACGCGCTGCTGCCCCACCGCGGTGATTGGCGCGACGCAAACCTCTACAACGCCGCCGACGAGGTGCTCGTCCCGCTCGAGCGCATCAGAGCGGGCGGCGTGGCGGGCGCGCGTCGCGAGCCCACCGGGGCGCGGTTGCGGGTCGACGGTGCCCGGGTGTCGGCAGTGCTGCGCGAGCCGGGTGGGTTGCTGGCGCGCGTGTTCAACCCGTCCCCCGATCCTTCGACGGCCGTCGTCGAGCACGACGGGGCGCCGGCTACGGGCTGGACGGTCGACCTGGTCGGCCGACCCGTGGAACGCTTCGAGGGCGCGGTCGAGCTCCGACCGTGGGAGATTGCATTGCTCAGGGTGGACGACGCCGTCAGCTGAACCCTCCGGCGTCACCCGGCGCGGCCGGGGGCGCGGCCAGCAGCGTCTCCCCTCGTGACTCGGTGGTCGACCACGCCCGGTCCAGACCGGGCGCGCTGAGCCGGATCGGGCGCTCGCACTCCCACAGCAGCGCGGGGCGGGCGCCGTGCCAGCGGACGGCATATGAGACGCGCCCGGCGCGCGTGGGCGCGTCGTGCACTTCCAAGCTCTGGCCGCGCCACTCGACGGGCAGCTCGACGAGCAGGGCCGCGGAGTCTTCGTTGCTTGTTCTCACTCCGGCGCCGACGAGGAGGTCACGCACCGATCCGAGCAGCGGCGCGGGGCCGTCGGGCCACGTGAAGGTGCTCGAGGCCGAGGCGAGACGCGTCCGGATGCTCGACCACGGAGTCGGGTCGGGAGCACGGTGCGATGCCCGCGCCCGGGCGCGAATTCCGAGCCGTCGCCACGCGGCGACGGCCTCGCCGTCGAAACCCCAGTCCTCGAGGGCGGCGACCTCCTCGCTCCTCGGGCGCCGCCGCGCGTCCACGGCCAGGAGGAGCGCAGCGCGCCCGGCGTCGACGGCCTGTTGCAGCCGCGGATCGGGGAGGGCGACGCGCATTCCTCGTTGCCGCTGCGCGTCCCAGCCGGCGGCGGCCGAGGCGGGGTCGGGAAGCAAGGCGAGATCGACGGCTTCCACCGGCACCGAGCGGCCCGGGCGCCCGACCGCCAGCGCGCAGCGCAGCCGCGTCCGGTGCGCGACCGGGTGGAGCAACGCGACCTCGATTCGCACGCCGCGGCCTCCCACGCCGTTGAACGTGCTCTCTTGCGCCCGGCCGGCGTCGACCATTTCGAAGGCGTCGCCGCCCATGCCCGCAGCCCAGCGCATCGCCGGCCGTGGTGTGCGGAGCGCCGGACGCCCGTCGACCGTCACCCACGAGCCGCGCGTCCCGACCGCGCGTATGCGCCCGGCCGGCGTCGGCCCGAGCACGAGCGCGGCGACGAACGGCGCACCCGAGGCGTTCTCGATCTCCACCGCGACCAGGCCGGCGGGGCCACCGACGCCGTAGGCGCGGTGGACCGCGTCGCCGCCGGGCACGCGCAAGGACGTCTCGACGACCGGTGCGTCACCGACGAGCGTCTGACGGACGGCGGCCTCACGCGCCGGGACGTGCCAGCGATCATCGGCGCCGACCCACCAGTCGAGCTGCCAGCGGGCGCCGTCGGGCGTGATGGCGCCGCGATCGTCGACGAGAGCCTGGTGGGTGGAGCCGAGGACCCCGACGCGGGTCGGGGCGCGCTCCGTCACGTCATCCCGACCAGAGCCTCATGTGATGCCGTGCAGCTCGGCCTTCGCCTCACGCAGCATGAGCGCGGTGACCAGATCCTCGGCGCGCTTGCCTTCGTACAGCACCGCGCCGACCTGCTCGGCGATCGGCATCTCGACCCGCTGCCGTCGGGCGAGCTCGAGCACGGCGGCCGTCGACTTCACACCTTCGGCCACCATCTTCATGTCGGCGACGATGTCGTCGAGCTTCCGTCCCTTCCCCAGCTCGACGCCGACTGTGCGGTTGCGACTCTGCGTGCTCGTGCACGTCGCCACGAGGTCGCCCATGCCCGCCAGACCCGAGAAGGTGAGCGGGTTGCCGCCGAGCGCGATGCCGAGGCGCGTGAGCTCGGCGAGACCGCGGGTGAGGAGCGCCGCCTTCGTGTTGTCGCCGTAGCCCAGGCCGTCGGCGATCCCGGCCGCGATCGCCATCACGTTCTTGAGCGCGCCCGCGATCTCACACCCGACGACGTCCGGGTTCGTGTACACGCGGAACGTCACCGTCATGATGAGCGACTGGAGCTCGTGCGCCGCGGCTTCCTCGCCCATCGCGACCACCGAAGCTGCCGGTTGCCCCGCCGCGATCTCGCGCGCCAGGTTCGGGCCCGTGAGGACGCCGATCCGCTCCGGGAGGTGCGTTGGCAGCACTTCTGCGATGACCTCGGTCATGCGTCGCAGCGTGCCCTGCTCGACGCCCTTCGCCAGGCTGACCACGGGCACCGCGGGCCGGACGAACTCCGCCGCCTCCATCAGCACCGATCGCATGCCGTGTGACGGCACACCGAGCACGACGACGTCCGCGCTGCCGCACGCCTCGCCGATGTCCGAGGTGACCCGCAACGCGTCGGGGAGCGCGATCCCGGGGAGATAGTCCGGGTTCTCGTGCCGCTCGGCGATCGTGGCGGCGAGTTCGGGCCGGCGCACCCAGAGCACGGTGTCGGCGTTGTTCGACACGAGCGCGGCGACCGCGGTACCCCACGAGCCCGCACCCACCACCGCAACCCGAGTCGCGTCGCTCACGGCGTCGTCTCGACGTCTTCGGCGCGGTCGTCGGTCCGATTCGCGGGGCGAACCCGGGCCGTCTCGGGCCCGCGCTGCCACCACCCGTCGTCTCCCGGTCCCGGTCGCTGCGGATAGATCTCGCGTGCCCGCGCCACGCAGCGTGCGATCGCTCCCATGATCCGGTCGGTCGCGTCGGGGATGTCGTCGTCGGCGTGGACCCGGACAGGTGGTCCGACGACCGCGGTCTCGGCCACGCCCCAACGCCAGTTCGGCTTCCGGCCCTTGAACAGCGTGCGGTGCGCGCCCCAGAGGCCGACGGGCGTGACGGGAACACCGGACTGCGCCGCGAGGCGCGCCGTGCCGGACTTCCCCGCCATCGGCTCGAGGTCGAGCGAGATCGTGCCCTCGGGGAAGATCGCGACGCACTCGCCCCGCCCGAGCGCTTCGACCGCGAGCTCGAGGGATCCGGCCGCCGTGGGCGAGTTCCGGACGACGGGGATCTGACGGATCTGGTGCAACAGGAAGCCGAGCGGCTGTTTGTCGAACAGCTCGGCCTTCGTCAGGAAACGCACCCGGCGATGACGGCGATCGGCGAGATACGCGAGCGCGAGCGGGTCGAGGTACGAGGTGTGGTTGCTGGCGAGGATCACGGGCCCGCGCGGCGGAACGAGGTGCACGCCTTCGATCGTCCACTTCATCCCGTAGTGCAGCGGTGGCAACAGCACGGTGCGGGCCGCGGAATACACCGGTTCCAAGCGCTCTCCTTGTCGCCGTCGCAAGCTCCGGCTCAGTACTTTCTCGTCGCGGTCGCAAGCTCCCGCTATGCAACGGCAGTCGGCAAAGCCGCTGCCGTTCCGGGCAACGATCGGCAGAGCCGCCGTCGCCGCCCGGTAGCATACGCATTCGCATGCGTTTCGACCTTCGGCGTGCGTTGCGGAGTCGTCAATGACCGGTACGGGCGTCGTGATCCCGGTGCGAGCTTTCGCCCTGGGGAAGGCGCGACTCGCCGCGCAGCTCGACGACGAGACGCGTACCGATCTTGCTCGCAAGCTGGCCGACCGCGTCGGAGCCGCGTCGGGTGAGCTCCCGACCGTCGTCGTGTCGAGCGCGTCCGACGTGCGCGACTGGGCGAGAACACGTGGGCTCGACGTGGTCGACGACCCCGGCACGCTCGACGACGCCGCCGCCGTGGGACGTGAATGGGTGGCAGCACGCGGTTGTGCTCGGGCGGTGATCGCGCACGCCGACCTCCCCCTGGCCCGCAGCCTCGCCCCACTCGGACGCGACGGGGCTCGCCCGATCGCGGCGATCGTGCCGTGTCACCGCGACGACGGCACCACGGTGCTCTCGGTGCCCGTCGACGTGCCCTTCCGGTTCGCCTACGGCGCGGGCTCGTTTCGGCGGCACGCCGCCGAAGCCCGACGCCTCGGCCTCGGCTTCCGCGTCGTGCGCGACCCCGAGCTGGCCTTCGACGTCGACGTGCCCGACGACCTCCACCGGCTCGATCTCCTTGTCCCCTGAGCTGCCCACGCCGGCGCGGGCGCTCGCGATCGGGGCCCATCCCGACGACGTCGAGTTCGGCTGTGGGGCCACGCTGGCCAAGTGGGCTGAAGCCGGCGCCGAGGTCCGCCTGCTCGTGCTCACCGACGGCTCGAAAGGGACCTGGGACCCGGACGCCGACCTCGGGGCCCTCGTCGCGACCCGCCGCCGCGAGCAGGACGCCTCCGCCGCCGTCCTCGGCCTGGCCGGTGTCCATTTCCTCGGTGTGCCCGACGGCGAGCTCGGCAGCGGGCTGGCGGAGCGGGCTCTGGTGTGCGAGGCGATCCGGCGGGCCCGGCCGGACGTCGTGCTGGGCCACGATCCGTGGAAGCGGTACCGACTCCACCCCGACCACCGCCACGCCGGATGGCTCGTCCTGGACGGGGTGGTCGCGGCCCGTGATCACCACTACTTCCCCGAGCAGGGCCTCCCCGCCCACCGCCCGGGGCGGATCCTCCTGTTCGAGGCGGAGGAGGTGGACCACGTCGAGGGGGTGGACCGGCACGTGGACACCAAGATCCGGGCCCTCCTGTGCCACCGCAGCCAGTGGCCGTCCACGATGCGGATCGACGCCTCCGCCCCCGACAGCGACGCCCAGCTCGAGGGCTTCGTGGGGCGGGTCCGGAGCGAGGCGGAGGCGGCGGGCCGAGCCGCCCGGATCGGGCCCGCCGAAGGGTTCAAGCTCCTCGATAAGGTGTGACCCGGCGGCGTCCGGTCGCGAGAAGGGGGCCCGAAGGCCCCCTCCTCACCTTTGCTGAAGCTGTGGAACTCGCCGGTTATCGGCGGGCCCGCCTCTTCGCCGGACGCCGCTTTGCCGTCTTGCTCGCCGCAGCCTTGCGACGACGACGCTTGACGGGCTTCGCAGTACCGGCAGCCTTGCGACGACGCCGCTTGACCGGCTTCGCCGCGCCCGCCGCCTTGCGACGACGCCGCTTGGCGGGCTTCGCCGCCGCAGCCTTACGCCGACGGCGCTTCACGGGCTTGGCCGCAGCTGCCTTACGACGACGCCGCTTGGCGGGCCGACGCTTGGCGGTGGTCTTCTTCGCCGTGGCCTTGCGACGACGACGCTTGACCGGCTTGGCCGCAGCTGCCTTACGCCGCCGCTTCGCCGGCTTCCGTGCCGTCGACTTGCGTGTCGTCCGGCGACGCGTCGTCGTGCGGCGCTTCGCCGGCTTCCGTGCTGTCTTCCTAGCTGATTTCCGTGCTGTACGTCTCTTCGCCGGAGGCACGGTCACCACCTTTCGTCGGGAATAGGTCTGTAGAGGGCGAACAACAGCGTTCGCTGTTCGTCTCTACTTGTTCACGGCGGACTTGAAGCCGGCTCCTGCCGAGAACTTCACGCCCTTGGATGCCGCGATCTGAACCGGCTCACCCGTGCGCGGGTTGCGACCCGTGCGCGCCGCGCGCTGGGTGCGCGACCAAGCGCCGAAACCGGGAACCGTGACCTTGTCGCCGCGCGCAACTGCACCCTGCACGACCTCGATGAGGCTGTCGACGACGGATGCAACGTCTTTCTTGTCGACACCACCTGCCGCCGAGTGAACTGCATCGACGAGCTCTGACTTGTTCACGCCTACCTCCGAATTTGCGGCCGGGTATCTGAGAAAGTTGAACCCATCCCGACCACAATTTCAAGCATTTCCATCAATTGTGAACGACGCGCGCACGAAGAGCAAGCTCTGACAGCGCGAACGTCGCCCCTCGAACCCACGAAGACGCCGCGACAGCGCGCAATCGCGCTGATACGTCGCGCAATGTGAGTCCGTGTCGAACACGGTAACCCGCGCGACGATGCAAATGGTGGATATACCGCTTGATGACGGGGTGTACGACGCGTTCGTGGTGTGGGCAGAAACGCGCGATGACGGCACGATCGCGCTCGATCTGACGATCACGACCGGCGCGAACAAGGGCGATGTCGTGTCCGTGCGCGCCACGAGCGCGCCGCGCGACGCGATCGATCTCGTCGGCGTGCCGTGCACGCTGAACGTGCGCGCGGGTCAGCCGTCGGTCGAGTGGTAGCGCGTGCGCAGACGCAAGAAACAACCGCTTGACCAGGGAAAACGCGAAAGACCCGGCCGTTGTGGCCGGGTCTTCGCACTGCAGCCCCGAGCGGATTCGAACCGCCGCTTCCGCCTTGAGAGGGCGGCGTCCTAGGCCACTAGACGACGGGGCCGGGGCCGTATGTTCCGGGCTCGGGGGGGAGGACTCGAACCCCCAACGACAGGACCAGAGCCTGTTGTGTTGCCGATTACACCACCCCCGAAGGAAGCGTCATGGTACCGAGTCCGGGCACGAGCCTCCCCACCCGGTTCGTGCCCCGGGCGAGCCGTCCGAACCCGACAATCCGACCGGCGGCCACGCGGAGCGCCTCGCTCATGAACCGGCGCCACTCCTCCAACCCCGAGATCGGGCTGGTTCGAGTCGGGGACGTCACCGCGTCGAGTCCGAGCTCGTTCGCGATCGAGCGGATGCGGAGCGCGTGGAACGGGTCCGAGACGAGCACGACCTGCTTCTCGCCCCGGTGCCGGAGCACGCGAGCGGCGGCCGACAGTGACTCCCAGGACGTGTGACTCGTGGTTTCGCGCAGGATCGCGCTGTCGGGGATGCCCTTCTCGTGGAGGTAGTTCGCGCCGGATGTGGCCTCCGTGAACATGTCGCCGGTCTGCTTGCCGCCGGTCACGACGATCAACGGCGCGACGCGGTCGTGGTACAGCGTGGCGGCGTGGTCGAGCCTGGCCTTGAACACCGGCGACGGCTGTCCGTTGTACTGCGCGGCGCCGAGCACGACGATCGCCTGCGAGCGGCGGGTGTCGTCCTGACGCGCGGCCCACCAGACCTGCACGAACGTCACGACGTAGTAGAGGCACGCGGCGAGGAGCACGACGAGACCGACGCGCCGAACGAGCTTCCAGCCTGTCACGCGCCGCTCTCGAGTCGGTCGCGGGCGGCGCGGAGGCGTCGAAGCGTGCGCTCGCGACCGAGCAGGTACATCGAGTCGAACAAGGGCAATCCGGCGGCGCGACCCTCGACCGCGGTGTAGATGACGTGCATGGCCTTCCGGGGCTTCATGCCGAGCTTCTCGAACACGGGCCTGATGTCGAGATCCTCGCTGCGCTCCCATGGGCACGCTTCGACGTGCTCGATGACGGCTTCGAGGATCTCGCTCGCCCGCTCGGTCTGCTCGAGGCGGTCCCACGATGCCGGGTCGATCGTGAACGTCTGCTCGTCGACGAACAGGAAGTCCATCTGCTCCACCAACGCGCCGATGGTGACGGCGCGTTCCTGCCCGATGCGCAGCGCGCCACGGAAGATGTCGGGCTCGAGCCGGCCTCCGAATCGCGCCCGCGCGGTCGGAAGCACGCGGCGCTCGAGCTCGTCGATGTCGAGGCGGCGGATCCACTCGCCGTTCATCCAGTCCAGCTTCTGGTGGTCGAAGAAGGCGGGTGAATGGACGACGCGGCCGAGGTCGAACTCTTCGACGATCTCGGCCCGGTCGAGGACCTCGCGGCCGTCTTCGGGGCCCCAGCCGAGCAGCGCGAGGTAGTTGAGCACCGCCTCGGGGACGTAGCCGGCGTCGCGGAACTCCTCGAGCGCGACGGCGCCGTGACGCTTCGAGAGCTTGGCCCGGTCGGCGCCGACGATCAGGGGTAGGTGCGCGTACGCCGGACGGTCGGTCGAGCCGAGCGCCTCGCGAAGCGCGAGCACGCGGTGGGTGGTGTCGAGCAGGTCCTCTCCCCGGATGACGTGCGTGATCGCCATCTCGATGTCGTCGACCGCGTTGGCGAGGAAGAACAGCGGTGTGCCGTCCGAGCGGACGATCACGAAGTCGGGAACCGTCGCCCACTCGACGCTCACCTCGCCCCGGATGAGGTCGGTGAAGCTGCTGGTGCCGTCGTCAGGCGTGCGGAACCGCAGCGACCGGGGACGGCCCTCGGCGGCGAGCGCCGCCCGCTGCTCGGCGTCGAGGTTCCGGCAGTGGCCGTCGTAGCCGGGGGCGCGGCCGGCGGCACGGGCCGCCTCGTTGCGCGCTCGCACCTCTCCTTCTGTGCAGTAGCACTCGTAGGCGCGGCCCTCGGCGAGAAGCCGCTCGGCGGCGGCGTGGTACCGGTCGAAGCGGGCGCTCTGGAGGACCGGGCCCTCGTCCCAGTCGAGGCCCAGCCACGTGAGCGTGTCCTGGATCCCGTCGATCCACTCCTGGCGCGACCGGGCGACGTCGGTGTCCTCGATGCGGAGGACGAAGGTCCCCCCCTCGTGCCGTGCGAACAGCCAGTTGAACAGCGCGGTGCGGGCACCGCCGACGTGGAGGGATCCGGTCGGGGCGGGTGAGAACCGCACCCGCGGCGCGTCGGCCATGACCGCCAAAGTGTAGGGCCGAGGGTCGCGAGAACCGGCTACGTGCCGGATGCAATCTCGTCGAGGAGCTTGCGGGCGATCACGACGCGCTGGATCTGATTCGTGCCTTCGTAGATCTGGGTGATCTTGACGTCGCGCATCATCCGCTCGACCGGGAAGTCGCGGGTGGTGCCGGCGCCACCGAGGAGCTGCACGGCGTCGGTCGTGACGCGCATCGCGGTATCGGTCGCGAAGAGCTTCGCCATCGACGAGCCCTTCGAGACGCCGGGCGCGCCGGCGTCGACGCGGGCGCAGGCCGCGTACACCAGTAGCCGGGCGGCTTCGAGCTGGGTGGCCATGTCGGCGAGCATGAACTGCACACCCTGGAAGTCGGCGATGCGCTGGTCGAATTGGCGCCGGTCGAGCACGTAGGCGCCGGCGACGTCGAGCGCGCCCTGGGCCAGGCCCAATGCCTGGGCGGCGACGGCCGGCCGGGAGGTGTCGAGCGCCTCGAGCGCGTAATGGAAGCCGCGGCCCTCGTCGCCGATGAGGTTCTCGGCCGGGACGGTCACGTCCTCCAGCACGACCTCGCCGGTGGGCGAGCCCCGCAGGCCCATCTTGTGCTCGATCTTGCCGACGGAGAGGCCCGGCCGGTCTCGCTCGACGACGAAGGCGGTGATGCCGCGATGCCCGGCGGCGGGGTCGGTCTTGGCGAAGACGGTGTAGACGTCGGAGACGCCGGCGCTGGTGATCCAGGCCTTGCGCCCGTTCAGCATCCACTGGTCGCCATCGCGGACGGCGCGGGTGGTCATCGAGGCGGCGTCGCTGCCGGCGTTGGGTTCCGAGAGGCAGTAGCTCGCCTGCTGCTCCCCCGCCACGACCGGCGGCAGGATCCGCCGCCTGAGCTCGTCGGTGCCGTGGGCGAGGAGGGCGGCAACCCCGGTGCGGGTGACGAACGCCGTCAGCGCCGTCGACCCGCATGCACGCGCCAGCTCCTCGATGACGAGCGCCGTCGTCAGCAGGTCGCCGGCGTCACCGCCGTGCTCGGGTGGGTAGAGCGCGCGAACGAAGCCGGAGTCTCGGAAGGCGTCCATGCTCGCCTTCGGATACGCCTCCCGCTCGTCGACCTCGGCCGCGTGCGGTGCGATCTCCTTCTCGGCGAACCGACGGAGCGCCGCCCGGAACTCCTCGTGCTCCTCGGAGAGCAAGAAGCTCGGGGCGCTCACGACCTGACATCGTAGTCAGGGTTCGCGCGTATCTCGGAGGCGCGACGCGCAGCGACGCTCGGTCACTCCACCGGTGTCGGTACCCCGGCTCGCAGCGCGTCACGGGCCTCGACGAGGTGAGCCGGCAGGGCGGAAGGGACGAGGCGCAGGACGTCGACGGGGATGGCGTCGACGAGGGATCGCCGCTCGTAATAGTCGTGGTGCGCACCTCGCACCGTGCGCGCCCGCCAGGCGACGAAGTCGGGATCGGCGTCACCCCGGTAGCCCAGGATCTGCATCCCGAACTCGACGTCGCGCATGACCGGTGCGCGCCCGAAGAGCGCGGCGCGGCGCATGGCGATCTCGGCCACGACGGCGATCGCATCGTCGGGGTGCTCGTGCGGCGCGAGCGCCAGCTGGTCGCGCACCCGGTGCGCGAGCGCCAGCGCGTACCCGACGTTGGGGCCGGGCGACCCGAGCAGCTTGCCCGTCGGCCAACCGGCGGGGAGGTCGCCGGGCCGGTCCGCCACCCAGCTCCTCGCCGGCGGCATCTTCACGCCCGGCGCCAGGTTCTGCTCCTGGCGCGGCTCGTCCTCGAGGCGCTCGGGGACGAACGGGTCTGTGGGCACGGGTGTTTGTTACCTGCGCTTCTCGGCGCGCAGCAAGCCGTACACGAGCGAATCCTCCAGCGCCTGCCAGGACGCCTCGATGATGTTCTCCCCCACCCCGATCGTCGTCCACGTCTCCTCGCCGTCGGTGCTGTCGACGAGCACCCGGGTGACGGCGCCGGTGCCCTTGTGCGTGTCGAGCACGCGCACCTTGTAGTCCGTCAGGTGGATCCGATCGAGCTCCGGGTACCGGGTCCCGATGGCCTTGCGCAGTGCGGCGTCGAGCGCGTTCACCGGACCGTTCCCCGTTGCGATCTCGTGGAACGGCTCGCCGTCGGCACGGCCCCGCACGATCGCCTGGGTCGACAGGCGCTCGTCGTCGCGGGCGTCCTCGACGATGACCTCCCATTCCTCGACGTGGAACCAGTCCTGCCGCCATCCGGTCGCGTGCCGCATCAGCAGCTCCAGCGACCCGTCCGCGACCTCGAAGTGGTACCCCTCGTGCTCGAGCTGCTTCAGCGTGTCGACCATCTCGCTGAGCTGGGGCCCGTCGAGCTCGATCCCGAGCTCCTTCGCCTTCATGGCGAGGTTGCTGCGCCCGGCGAGCTCCGAGACGACGACGTGCGTGCGGTTACCGACGAGCTCGGGGCGTACGTGCTCGTAGGCGTCGGGCTTGCGGGCGATGGCGCTGGCGTGGATGCCGCCCTTGTGCGCGAACGCCGACGTGCCCACGTACGCGGCCTGCGCGTTCAGCGCCATGTTCACGAGCTCGGCCACGTGGTGGGCGACGGGCGTGAGGCGCTCGAGCCGGTCGGGCGGAATGGTCTCGATCCCCATCTTCAGTGTGAGGTTCGGGATGATCGCGGTGAGGTTGCAGTTCCCGGTGCGCTCGCCGTACCCGTTGATCGTCCCTTGCACCTGGGTGGCGCCGCCGCGCACGCCCGCCAGCGCGTTGGCGACGCCGGTGCCGGCGTCGTCGTGGAGGTGGACGGCGACGGCGACGTCGCCGCCGAAGTAGGCGACGACCTCGCGCACCACGCGCTCGACGTCGTGCGGAAGGGTGCCGCCGTTCGTGTCGCACAACACGAGGTGCGTCGCGCCGGCCTGGGCCGCACCCTCCAGGACACGGAGCGCGAACTCCGGGTTGCTGCGGTAGCCGTCGAAGAAGTGCTCGGCGTCGAAGAGCACCTGGCGGCCGTTGGCGCGCAGGAACTCCACCGAGTCGGCGACCATCGCCGCGCCCTCGTCGAGCGTGGTCTGGAGCGCCTCGGTGACGTGGTAGTCCCACGACTTGCCGACGATGCAGACGGCCTCGGTGTTGGCCTCGAGGAGGTGCCGCAACGTGTCGTCGGAGTCGACCTTCCCCTTCACGCGGCGCGTCGAACCGAACGCGACGACCTTGCTCGTCTGGAGCCTCAGCTCGTGGGGGATCCGGCGGAACGCCTCGTCGTCCTTGGGATTGGAGCCGGGCCAGCCCGCCTCGATGTAGTGGACGCCCAGCCAGTCGAGCTGCTCGGCGATGCGCAGCTTGTCGTCGACGGTGAGCGAGATGCCTTCGAGCTGCGCGCCGTCGCGCAGCGTGGTGTCGTAGATCTCGACGCTGCTCGGAAACTCATTCGCGGGCATATTCCAACCACTCTTTGTATTGCGGCACCTCGCCGTGGACGGTTGAGAAGTAGATCTCCTGGATCTTGCGGGTGATCTCGCCGGGCTCGCCGATCTCGCGATCGTCGACCGACCGCATCGGGACGATCTCGGCCGCGGTGCCGGTGAGGAACGCCTCGTCGGCGCAGTAGAGGTCGGTGCGCAACAGGTTCTCCTCCCGCACCTCGTAGCCGAGGTCACGCGCGATCGTCATGACCGAATCACGAGTGATCCCTTCGAGCGCGCCGGACGACAGTGGAGGCGTGATGAGCGCGCCCTCCTTCACGACGAACACGTTCTCGCCCGTGCACTCGGCGACGAACCCGTGCGTGTTGAGCAGGATGGCCTCGTCGTAACCGGAGTGGAGCGCTTCCACCTTCGCGAGGCTCGAGTTGATGTAGATGCCCGTGCCCTTCGCCGCCACCGGGTTCACGTTGGGGTCCATGCGCCGCCACGACGACACCTTCATGCGCACACCGTGCTTGAGCGCCTCGTCGCCGAGGTACGTGCCCCACGGCCACACCGCGATCGACACGTTCACCGAGGACAGCAGCGGGTTGAGGCCCATCTCGCCGTAGCCGAGGAACGCGATCGGGCGGATGTAGCAGGACTCCACCTGGTTGACCCGGATCGTCTCCTTCGTCGCGTCGACGAGCTCCTGGAGCGTGTACGGCACCTCCATCATGAAGAAGTGGGCGGACTGCAGCAGCCGGCGCATGTGATCGGTGAGCCGGAACACCGCCGGCCCGCTGGCCGTCGGGTAGGCGCGGATGCCCTCGAACACTCCCGAGCCGTAATGCAGCGTGTGGGTGAGAACGTGGATGCGGGCGTCGTCCCAGTCGACGAGCTTCCCGTCCATCCAGATCTTCGCCGTCTTGTCGATGGGCATCCTTCACACCTTTCCGGCGATCGCGTCGCCGATCTCCGACGTGGTCCCGCTCACGTCGTCCGACGCGGCCACCGCCTTCTCGACTCGGGCAGCCGCCTCGGTCTCGCCGAGGAACTCCAGCAGCATCGCTACTGAGATGATCGCAGCCCGGGGGTCGGCCTGTCCGGTTCCTGCGATGTCCGGCGCCGAGCCGTGCACCGGCTCGAACACCGACGGGCCCGTCCGGGCGGGGTTCAGGTTGGCAGAGGCGGCGCGGCCGATCCCGCCCGAGACGGCGCCGGCGAGGTCGGTGAGGATGTCGCCGAAGAGGTTGTCGGTGACGATCACGTCGTAGCGGCCCGGATCCTGGACGAGGTGGATGCACGCAGCGTCGACGTGCTGGTAGCCCGTCGAGACGTCGCCGTAGTCGGTCGCGACGTCATCGAACGTGCGCTGCCAGAGGTCGCCGGCGAACGTCAGCACGTTCGTCTTGTGGACCAGGGTCACGTGCCGGGGAGCGCCGGCGGCGGGCTCGCGCGATCGGGCGAGCTCGAACGCGAAGCGGATGCACCGCTCCACTCCCAGCCGGGTGTTCACCGAGCCCTGGGTCGCGACCTCGTTCGGCGTGCCCTTGCGCAAGAACCCGCCCTCGCCGGCGTAGACGCCCTCCGTGTTCTCGCGCACGACGACGCAGTCGACCCCGGTGTTCAGCGCGCTGGGGCCGGCCTTGAACGGACGCAGGTTGACGTACAGGTCGAGCTCGAAGCGCAGCCGGAGGAGCAGGCCGCGTTCGAGGACGCCGGGCGGGACGTCGGGCGTGCCCACCGCGCCGAGCAGCACGGCGTCGAGGCCGGCGATCTCGCCGAGCACCGCATCGGGGAGGACATCGCCCGTGCGCAGGTAGCGCTCGCCGCCGAGGTCGAACGGAACGGGCTCATAGGCGACGCCGGTCGCGTCGACGACCTTGAGCGCCTCGGCGACGACCTCGGGGCCGATGCCGTCGCCGCCGATGATCCCGATGCTGTGGGTCACGGTCCTGTCCTGCTCCTGCACTTTCCTGACAAGTTGCCGAGAACGAAAAACCGCCCACCGAAGTGGACGGTCGAGGGCGAACGCCGGTGACGGCGTTCGCTACCGAATGACGATGACGGTGCTGACGAGGATGCTCATCGGAGACGAGGCTAGCCGATCCGCGCGGGACGGGCCGTGCGACAAACGCGTTCGAACCTCCCTGTACGTGCCTGTACGTGCGCGCTAGCGGCGGGTCGTGGAGGGTGCCGTCGTCGGGGTGGACGGGGACGGTGGCGCAGCCGGTGGCGGGGTGACGTTCACGGGGTAATCGGGCGACGCGGGGACGAACTCGACCCAGGTGTGGCCCGGCTGCAACTTGATCGGCGCCCCCGAGGCGTCGACGTACTGCGTCGGCTGGGACCGGTCGGACCGCGCCCACTGACCGCGGACGATCTTCCCGTCGGAGAAGACCCACGCTTGCCCCTGCCCGACGGTCTGGTAGGCCCCACCCTCGGGGCTGGGCACGCAACAGCCCACGAACTGCACGATCACGTTGGTGGGCGCGATCTGCTGCCCGGAGGCGACGGTGTGGGGCGCGAGGCCGTACGACCGCTTCCACGTGCGGGACGCGGCGTCGAACGTGTACGTGACGGCGTACCCCTGCTTGAACCCGACGTCGATCTGCGCGACGGGATCGCCGTTGAAGGCCGCGCCGGCGTCGAGGTACGAGAACAGCGGCCGGACGGGCACCGGCTGACCGCCCTTTGCCAGCAGGTCCTGGCCGTGGCCGTACAAGTTGTGCGGTGCCTTCTTGGACTTGTCCCGGAACATGGCCGACCCGGCCTGGGTCTCGTCGAACGAGTTCACTCCCGGGGTCGATCGGATCAGATTGACGGTCTCGGGGATGCCACCCGAGTAGGCGAAGATCCCGCCGAGGGGCGACACGATGTCGGGATCCATGGCGCGCACCGAGCGGATCGGCCCGACGACATCGGGGATCGTCGAATTGAACACCGCGACGAAACGCGTGATCTCACCCTCGGTGACTTCCTCGAACACGACGTCGGCGGCATCGAGGTTGGTCTGCGGACGAGCCTCGGGTGTGTTCTCGATCTTCACCGACAGCGCCGGGCGCTGAAGGCTCTGCCCGTTGGGGTCCGGCAGACCGGTGAGCGGCGCGACGGTCGGCTTCGCCGCGGTCGTAGGCGCGACGCGCTTCTTCGCCGAGCTGCCGCCGCCACCACAGGCGGCGAGCGCGGCGATCAGGATCACGGCGGCGATTGCGACGATTCGGTTGCGATGCATCGTTAGCCAATCGGTTTGGGTTGTGACGGATGGGTCGTGCCGGCAGGCCCGGCGCCGAAGACGCGCAGGACGTTCTCGGTGACGGCGTTCGCGATCGGGTTGAACGGCGAGCCCGGCCCGGGCGGAGTGGACTTGGTGATCCACCAGATCGACCCGGAGGCGAACACCCCGGCGCCGCTCGGCGCCGTGTAATAGGTCATGTCGGAGAAGCTTGCCTTTCCCTGACAGTTCACCGGCGAGTGAGCGAGGATCTGGACGTTCCCGGGCGCCGCTGGCCCCGCCATATACCGGTCGTACTCGGGCCCGACGCCATCGACGAGGCGCTGACCCGCGGTCACCCCCGTGCCTTCGAAGACCCACGCGCCGGGGTCGGTGATCACCATGTCTGCCTTCACTGGGTTGCACTCGTACTGCTGGCCGATCATTGCGCTCTCAGGCCGATTCACCGGCGCATCGCGCCAGTTCACCGTGACCAATGACGGATTGGTCATGCGAATCGGGTCTTCGTTGGCCGCCTTGTAGCAGACCTGGTGACGGTCCTGTCCAATCGCCGAAGGCTCGAAGCGGATCTGGCGGTAGGCGGCGTTCGCTCCGAAGAACGCGAGGTTCACGCCATGGTCGCGCGCGGCTTCTGCGCCGTCGCGCATCGGCTTCGACCAGTACTCGTCGTGCCCGGGTGAGAGCAGCGTCCGGTGTTGAAGGACGAGCTCCGGGTGGCGGTGAAGGTCGACACTGGTGATGTAGCTGACGTCGTAGCCGAGTCGCTCGAGCGTTTGGACCAGGGGGAACTCGAGCCCGACGAAGTCCCCGGCGCCGCCGGTCTGCGAGTACGGCCGGTCGTACGACACGATTCGGCCGCGGTTGGCGTACGTCCTGCCGCCACGTCCGCGTCCGAAGTACAGGGAGAAGCCACCCCACTCGTTGTACGCCTGCCACTCGGACACCGCGTTCATCATGAGGAATGCGGAACGGCTCGAATCGTCCCGAACCGTGAGCGGGACCCACCGCTGCACCCCCTCGGCCGGCGCGACGAGCTTCAAGAGGTAGCACCCCGGCGGCCACTGCCTGTCGACGGTGATCCGGGTCGACGGTTGCCAGCGTGCCTCGACGAGGTTGGTGCCGGGCGTGACGATTGGCGCGGCCTGCCGCGTCCCGGGAATGTCGTCCGACGTCCAGACCAACCGGCCGCCGGCTCCTCCGTACCACCCCATCCGGTACGCCTCGACATGAAACGACCGGGCGGCGGTTGACACGTACAGCGTGACGGTGTCTCCCTGCACCGCGCTCACCGTGCTCGCGTAGCCCTCGATGGCATCGCCTTCTGCGGGCCCCGTGATATTCCAGCTCGTGGTGCCCGGCTTGGCGTTTTCCTCCGCGACCCATTTCGCGTGGAGCGAGTCGGCGGGCACGAGTCGAGGCGTCGCGGGCGGGATGCTCGACGTGGGCTTGGCTCGAGCGTGGGAACGTGCAGTTCCGCTCCCGCGCAGCTCCTCGAACCCGATCGCAACGCCGGCGACGGCGGCCGCAGCGAACGCGGCCGCGCCGAAGAGGAACTGCCGCCGGTCCACTGCAGTGTGCCTACGGATCTCCGGATGAAGCGAGCATGAGAGCCGAACTCTTGACGCTAGTCGGCCGTATACATCCCGTAGCGTGACGCGAGTCGGACCTCGGAGGGTGGATGAGGCTGCTGACGAAGATCCTGATCGGCGTGGGCGCCCTCGTCGTCCTCCTCGCCGGGCTCGCGGTCGGGGGGTGGTACCTCTTTCTCAAGAGCGATCCCAAGCCGCCGGCGGCGATCACGAAGACGACCACCGTCGGCGGTGGTTCGCTGGACGGCACCTACCGGGTCGCCGCCGGCGACGCCCAGAACTTCGTCGGGTACCGCGTGCAGGAGCAGCTGGCGGCGGTCGGCGTCGAGAGCACCGCCACCGGCCGCACCAGCGAGGTCACGGGCAGCTTCGCGATCGACGGGATGACCGTGAAGGACGTCACCGTCGACGCCAACCTGCTGAGCCTCAAATCGGATCGCGACATGCGCGACAACCGCATCAAGACCCTCGGTCTCGAGTCGGAGAAGTTCCCGCAGTCGAAGTTCGTGCTCACCCAACCGATCTCCTTTCAGTCGGTCCCCAAGGTGGGTGAGACCGTGCGCGCGACGGCCAAGGGCGACTTCACGCTGCACGGCGTCACGCGTCCGGTGTCGATCCCGCTGGAGGGCCGCTGGGACGGCCGCGACATCCAGGTCGTCGGCAGCCTCGACGTCAGGTTCGCGGACTACCAGATCGACCCACCGAACATCGGCGGCTTCGTCTCGGTGAAGGACCAGGGCGTGATGGAGTTCCAGATCTTCTTCCGCAAGACCTAGCACCCGTCCAGGTGCCGGAGGGGCGGCGGTAGCATCTCCCCCTTATGGACGATCTGCACCTTTCAGCGGACGCGCGCCGCCGTCTCGAGGAGGAGCTCGAGTGGCGGTCGGGTGAGCGCCGCCGGGAGATCTCCGCTTGGATCGAGCGCGCCCGCGAGCATGGCGACATTCGCGAGAACGCCGACTACGACGCGGCGAAGAACGACCAGGGCCACAACGAGGCCCGTGTTCGCCAGCTCCAGGACATGCTGCGACGCGCCGTGGCGGTCGAGTCGGTCGCCGGGGACGTCGTCGAGCCGGGGACCGTGGTCGAGGTGCGGATCGAGGGTGACGACGAGACGACCTTGTATCTCGTCGGCTCGATCGAGGAGCGCCACGAGACCTACGACGTGCTCTCGACCGGCTCGCCGCTCGGCCAGGCCCTGCTCGGTCACGGCCCGGGAGAGGTCGTGACGTACGAGGGACCGCGCCGCGCGTTCCAGGTCGAGGTCGTGAGCGTGCGCCCGGGAATGTGACGCCGCGCCCGTCGGCGCGGCACTCAGGCGATCAAGAAGGCGCTCGACCGAACCCGCCGCCACCCGGGGTGAGCAGTCGGATCACGTCGCCGGCGGCGAGCTGCACCGTGCATTTGTCGGGAAGTCGTCGTGCGCGTTGCGAGTCGCCCTCGGGGAGCAGCCAGTTCTCTCCGGACGCGCCCGGCTCCCCGCCGTCGAGTCCCCACGGGCGGCTGAGGCGCCGCTCGGTGACGAGCGAGACCGTGGCCGGCTCGAGGACCTCGAGCTCGCGCTCGATGCCGTCGCCACCGGGATACGAGCCGGCGCCGCCGCTGCCCCGCCGCAACCCGTAGCGGCGCACCCGGATCGGGAGCGCCCGCTCGAGCGCCTCGACAGGTGTGTCGCGCGTGTTCGTCATCGCGGTGTGGACGCCGCTCATCCCCGGCTTGCCCGGGCGACCACCCTGCCCGCCGCCGACGGTCTCGTAGTAGACCCAACGCTCGCCGCCGGCGAGCACGTTGTTCATCGTCCCTTGTCCCGCGGCGCCGAGCCGGCCGGGGGCGGCGAGCGCGAGGGCGCCGAGGCACACGTCGGCGACGCGTTGGCTCACTTCGACGTTGCCGGCGCCGACCGCGGCGGGCGGGCGCGCGGCGACCACGGTTCCCGACGGCGCGATGACCACGACAGGCCGCATCGCACCGCCGTTGGCGGGGATCGACGGGTCGGTGGCCGAGCGCAGCGCGAAGGCAACCGCGCTGACGGTCACCGCTTCAACGGCGTTGACGTTCCCGGGACGCTGCGCGCCGGTGCCCGTGAAGTCGAACGTCGCGCGGTCCCCGTCGACGGTGAGCGTCACGACGACGGGCGTCGGTGACTGCTGCTCCGGACGCGGACCGGCGGAGTCGAGCACGTCTTCGAACCGGAATCGCCCGTCGGGCAACGCCGCCAGCGCGGCGCGCATGCGGCGCTCGCCGTAGTCGACAACCTTGACGAGGGGTGCGGTCGATGCCAGCTGGATCGTGAGCTCGGCGAGGCGGGCGACACCGAGCCGGTTGGCTCCCCGCTGGGCGTCGAGGTCGCCCCGTCGCTCGTCAGGCGTGCGCGAGCTGGTGACGATGACCTCGGCGACGCCCTCGGTCAGCAGGACGGGTGGGATCCGCAGGCCCTCCTGCTGGATGTCGACCGCGTCCGGCGGCATCGAGCCCGGCGCCATGCCGCCGAGGTCGGCGTGGTGGGCGCGGTTGGCGGCCCAGCCGACCAGCTCTCCGCCCGCGAAGCACGGCGCGACCAGCGTCACGTCGTTCAGGTGCGTGCCGCCGGCGTACGGGTCGTTGAGCACCACCTGGTCGCCGGGCTCGATGTCGTCGCCGAACGCATCGACGGCGGCGCGCACCGACGCCGGCATGGATCCGAGGTGCACGGGGATGTGCTCGGCTTGTACGAGGAGCTCGCCACCGGCGGTGAAAAGCGCCGCCGAGCAGTCGGCGCGCTCCTTGATGTTGGGGCTGTAGGCGGCGCGTCGCAGCACGGCGCCCATCTCCTCGGCGATGCCGGTGAGCCGCGAGATCAGCACTTGCAGCGACGCGGGGTCGAGCGCGGTCATCGCGTCAGCACCCACGCGCCGAGGGGGCCGGGCTCGGCCCCCCACCCGTCGGGCACCCACACGGTGCAGTCGGGCTCGGCCAGGACCTCCGGGCCGCGCACGTCGGACCGCGCGACCGGAGGAAGGTCGGCGGGCGACAGCGGCGCGGGACGGCGGGCGCGCACGCGCAGTGCCACGACCTCGACCGGCGCGCCGGGCCGGGCGAAGCCGTTGCGGCGCTCGTGCTCGGCGGGGAACGCGTCCGGGCCGGCAACCGTGAGCTCGTGGCTCTGCCCCGCGTAGCGGCAATC